>Ga0256839_1004704_pt1 | contig 13144 bp, 11 predicted proteins | sample 354166metaG_FD_185968 | JGI IMG/M metagenome (GOLD analysis project Ga0256839, IMG submission 185968) | Hydrothermal vent microbial communities from Mid Atlantic Ridge, Atlantic Ocean - 354-166 | ecosystem: Environmental > Aquatic > Marine > Hydrothermal vents | place: Atlantic Ocean: Mid... | reverse complement strand
GCCCGCTCCCACGCGGGCGGGCGGCGTCGACCCTTCGAACCATGGCTCGCTCGGCTCCCCTCCGGGTGCAGGTCGTTTCCCGCCGCGAGGATAGCCCGGAGCCGTCATCCCTCCCGCACCGGATCCATCCTGGGGTAGACTGGCCGGGCGGAAGGGGAGGAGCGCCATGGCCACCGCCGAGACCGAGACCCCGAAGCCCAACCCGGACCCCGCGACCGGCGAGGTCGACCTCTTCGACGCCGACTTCGCCCGCTGTCCCCACGCCGTCTACGCGAGGCTGCGGGCGGAGCTCCCGGTGGCGCGCCAGTCGTTCATCGGAAACCCGGTGATCTCGCGCTACGAGGACGTGATGTGGGCGCTGCGGCACCCCGAGATCTTCTCCTCGGAGATGGACCTCGAGATGGCCCTCGGCACCGAGCGCCCCATGATTCCCCAGCAGATCGACCCGCCCCGCCAGACGCGCTTCCGGAAGCTCCTCGACCCCCTCTTCTCCCGGAAGCGCATGCAGGACCTCGAACCGGACATCCGCCGCCACGCCCGCGACCTGATCGAGGGCTTCGCCGGGCGCGGATCCTGCGAGTTCCACCGGGAGTTCGCCGTGCCCCTCCCCTGCACCGCCTTCCTCCGGCTGCTCGGCCTCCCCGCGGAGGAGCTCGACCTCTTCCTCGAGCTCAAGGACGGGATCATCCGGCCTCCGGCGCCGCCCGACCGGGCCGCGGAGCTCCGCACGCAGACCGGTCGGCGCATCTACGCCTACTTCGACCAGGCCCTCGACGAGCGGCTCGACCGCCCCCGGGAGGACCTGCTCACCTGGCTCACGACCACCGAGCTCGACGGGCGCCGGCTCACCCGCGAGGAGATGCTCGACATCTGCTTCCTGCTGCTGCTCGCCGGCCTCGACACGGTGACGGCCACCCTCGGGTGCAGCATCGCCTTCCTGGCCTCCAACCCGGCCCACCGCCGCCGGCTCGTGGAGGATCCCGCGCGCATCGACGCCGCCGTGGAGGAGCTGCTGCGCTACGAGACCCCCGTGACCGCGGTGCCCCGGGTGCTCAAGCGGGATGTGGAGGTCGCCGGCGTGCAGCTCGAGAAGGGGCAGCTCGTCACGCTGCTGCTCGGCGCGGCCAACACCGACGAACAGCGCTTTGCGCGGGCGGACCAGGTGGACTTCGACCGGGAGCGGAACAAGCACATCGCCTTCGGCGCCGGACCTCATCGCTGCCTCGGCTCCCACCTCGCGCGGATGGAGCTGCGGGTGGCGCTCGAGGAGTGGCATCGGCGGATCCCGGAGTACCGCATCGCCCCCGGCGAGGTTCCCCTCTACACTCCCGGGATCCGGGAAGTCCGCCACCTGCCGCTCGTCTTCGGCCCGGAGGCCTGAGGGTGCGCCGGGCGGGGCGGAGCCAGCCGGCGCGCGGAGGAGGAGCATGAAGATCCGTCTCGACCGGGAGGCCTGCGTCGGCCACGGCCGCTGCTACGAGCTCGCCCCGGATGTCTTCGAGGAGGACGAGCGCGGCCACTGCCGCCTCCGCTTCGAGACAGTTCCCCCGGAGCTCGAGGAGCAGGCCCGCCTCGGCGAGGCCAACTGCCCGGAGGACGCCATCACCCTCGAGGGCGAGGGCTAGACCGCATCTTCCGCAGGCCCGCATCCCGATCGGGGCGGACCCCCGCCCGAGGGAGCGGGGACGTTCCCCCGATCAGGCGCCGCTTGCCGCCGCGAGGGCCCGCCCCGCGGCCGACAGCACGTCCCCCTCGGCGGCCGTGAGCCAGCCCCGGCGCACCGCGAGGTCCACGAAGCGCACGAAGCGCGTCATCCTCCGCGCGTGCAGATCGGGGCGTCCCCGCGCCGCCGCGCGCTCCGCCGCCCGAAGCCGGTTGCACAGGGCACGGGCCTTGCCGCGGGACCCGTCGTTGAAGCGCGTGGCGAGGACGCAGAGATCCCGGTGGGTCGCCACCACCCGCACCGACGCGGTCGCGGTCCCGACATTGCCCGCCCGATCGGTGGCCGAAGCCGTGAAGGTGGTGGTGCCCACGCCGAGTTCCCAGGCCGGACGGGTGGCGTCCGCGCACGCGCTGTGCGCGATCCCCGATTCCCCGTCGGCGGCGCTGCAGCGGATGGAGACGAGATCCAGGATCCCGTACTCGCCGGCTCCCTCGAGGGTCACGGTGGGCGGAATCCGATCCACGAAGATGCCGTCCACCGCGAGAACGGCCTCGTGGCCCAGGAGATCGCGCACCGAGACGGTCACGCCCTGGTCGGCACCGCTCGAGGCGAAGGTCACCGGCGCGGGACATCCGCCCTCGAGACCCACGCCCTCGTCGCGGCAGGGGAAATCCACCGTCACGGGCTGGTTGGCCCAGGTCCCGGGCGTGTAGGGGGCCCCGCCCGAACGCATGCGCGCCTCGAGGGACGGGGGGCGGGTGTCCACGCGAACCCGGACCGAGGCCCTCGCCGTGTTCCCGGCCACATCCCGCGCTTCGCCCGCCACGGAAAGGTCGCCATCGGAGATCGGGATGGGATCGGGGCAGACTGCGAGGCCCGACGCGGACCCCGCGGGCAGATCCTCGCAGGTGAAGCGCACCGTCACCGGCTCCGCGACCCAGCTCCCCGTGGCGTAGGGTCCACTTCGGGTCTCGGCGAGGACGCCGATCGTCGGTGGCGTCCGGTCGATCCAGATGTCGGCGACCGTGGCGATCGCGACGTTGCCCGCGACGTCCCGCCCGGCGAAGCTCGCCGAGGAGACGCCCTCGGCCTCCAGCGACCGGGGCGGGTCGCAGTCGGCCACGCCCGAGGCCGAATCGGAGCACACGGGGGTCGCCTGTACGGGAAACCGAGTCCAGTTTCCCGGGAAGTAGGTGCGGCCGCCGGAAACGAGCTCCACGCGCACCGAGGGCGGCGTCGCATCGATCCGAACCTCTCCGAAATCGACCGTGGCCGTGCGCCCTTCGACGTCCGTGGCGGTGAACGCATGGCTCGGGTAGACGCCGTCGGAGTTGCGGACGATGGGGTCGGAGCAGATCACACCGCGGGAATCGTCGTCGCAATGCGGCGTAAGCACCACCGGATCGGCGCTCCAGGTCCCCGCGACGTAGGGCACCGGACACCCCGGGGTGAAGGGGCACGCCTCGACGGTGATCGTCGGGGGATCCCGATCGGGAACCTGGACCGTCAGGGTGTCGCGCAGGGCGACCCCGCGGGAGTTCACGCAGGTTCCGATGAACGTCTCCGTCCTCTTGCCGGTAAACGCGAAGACGGGTGTCCCGGGAAACTCGCTCCCCGGGAATCCCGCGGTCGAGGCCTCGAGGCCCGAAACCAGGAGCGGGAGCGCCGGATCGACCAGGATCTCCGCGCGCCCGCCGCCGTCGATCGCGACGGGGGGAATGCCCGCGTATTGCGGACGGGCGAGCACCCGGCGGCCGTCCGGGGGAGCGGGAACCAGGAGGGGGAGGAAAGGTCCGTACCGACCCGGAGCCGATTCGATCCGGACGTAGGGCTCCGGAACCCGAAGCAGCTGCCCCGAAACGGCTCCGGTACCGCAATCGAGGCGCACCGACGTGGTCCCATCCGGAAGTCGCCCGGAGGTGAGGGAGATGGAGAGGTCCCGCACGGCGATCTGGTTCATCTCGATGGCGACTTCGGGGAGATCGGAGTCCTCGAGAAAGTCTCCGTTCAGGATGTTGAGGTTCGCCTGGAGATGGTTGCCGCGGTCGTCCGCGGCGTAGCGATCCCGCAGCTCGTCGAGCAGCCACTCCTGCTCCGCGAGTCCCGGACGCGGCGCCACGGCGCACGGCCCGCCCTGGTCCGCTGCGATCGTGGTGTAGGTGGTCGCCACCGACACGTTGTAGAGACCGAAGGCGCGCTCCGTCTGATCCTTGCGGCCGGCTCCCTTGAGCCGTTTCCGCACCGCCTCCTCGATGCGGCCCAACATGAACTCCCAGTAGCACCAGTGGGGGTAGTATCCGAGCAGGTCGGCATTGATCGTGGTGGGGAGCACCGTTCCGGGCGGCTCGGGCGGTGCCGAGGTCTTCTGGGTCCACCCCTCGAACGGCGCCGACCGGCCGGTGAGGCGCCGATAGGCGTCGGCGCACGCGGGCCAGAAGACGATCATCTGGGGGCCACCCGGCAGGTCCCAGATGTCGCCCACCGTGGAGGTGGGGGCGAAGCGACCCGGATTCTGGTAGCGGTCGCCCTCCCGAAGGGAGAGGACGGTGGAGACGCCCCCCGGGTCCCAGACGGACATCCCCTCCCGGACGGGGGCGGCGGCGTCGTTCAGGGGATGCACCCCGTTGCGTTCGGGCTCCCGCAGGTAGGCTGCCCGCCGGATGTCGGTGGGGCGGATGAACTTCCCCCAGTTCTCGTCCACGAAGCGGCGGCAGATCGCATCGAACTCCCGGCGGAAGTGCCCGACGAGCGGATCGCAGAGCGTCTGGGCACCGGAGGGGTCTCCGTCGTAGGTGCGAACGTCGAGGATCACGATCTCACGCGGGTTGCGGGCCAGAAAGGCCAGAACGCCCCGACCCCCGTCGAAGAGGATGTCCCGCATGCGGTAGTCGGTGAACCAGATGTTGTGGTACGAGGTCCAGTCCTGGACCTTGGGATGGCAGTTCCACGCGAACCGGAGGTCGAGGTAGCGGCTTCCCCGTTCGAGCTGGTGGTAGACGTTCCGGTCCTGGGTGACGGCGCTCTCGCAGATGCCGAACTGGCAGGAGTACCCCGCGCCCTCCACGTCGGTCACCATGGCGGCGTCGTGCGACCCGGGCAGGACGAGCTGGGAGATGGGGCGGTTGCGGATCAGGCCCGAGCCGTCGAGGACCGCCATCCAGTCGCGGTTGCAGTCACCGGAGGGTGCCTCGAGGCAGCCCGTGGAGGTGGGCAGAGGGACCGGAAGGGGTTGCCCCCCGGCGGCGCCGGCGACAAGCGCGAGGGTGGCCGCCGCCAGGACGGCGAGGGGCCCGGGAATCCGTTCGGCCATCGCGAAGATCCTCCGGGGCGGTCGCGCGAGGAGCGCGACGCCGAGTCCGGGCGAGGGCCGAAGCGCCCCCGCAGCAGTCCCCCCTGTGGGGAGATCCGTGGGGTCGGTGTAGGGAAGACCCCCGCCGGGTGCCGTGATGATTCGGTTAACCCCGCGGGGTGACGTCGAACCGGCGGATCCGCCGCGGGATGCGGTCACCCTTCGAGGCCGAGTTCGCCGAGCCAGTGCCGCATGCGCGCGCTTCCCTCCGGCGGCCCCATCCAGCCCAGGTTCGCGAGGGCCCGCGCTCCGGAGAGCCCGGGCCGGCGGCGACGGACCCGCTGCAGGGCCTGCACCGCCCGATCCCTCCGACCGGCCAGCCGCCACCCCACGGCTGCCGTGAGGTCGAAGGTCCACGCAGGCCGGATCGCGGAGGCGCATTCCGCGGCCGTGGCCGCCTCCTCGAAGCCGCCGCGGTGGAGCGCCACCGACGCCTGGAGGAAGAAGATGAGGTCGCCTTCGCGGTGGCCCAGCGCGCGGCCGGCGAGCCGCGCGGCGACGCGGTCGGCTTCGCGGACCCGACCGAGCTGGAGCAGCGCCAGGGCTTCCAGCCAGTCGAAGACCGGCGGAGGACGGCGGGCCCCGAGTCCTCGGGCCGTCTCGAGGTGGCGGAGGGCGCGCTGGCTCTCCCGATGGGCACAGGCGTCCCACGCCGCGGCGATGCGGGTGCTGCGAGACGCCGGATCGAGGGCCAGGGCGCGGCGGGCGTGCCACCGGCCCTCGGCGAGCAGGGCGGCGAGATCCGGGGCCCACCCGCAGAGGAGCTCGACGGACTGGGCCGACACCAGGTCGGCGTGGACCTGCGCCGCTTCCGGGTCCAGCGCCAGCGCCTTGCGGTAGTGGTTCTGGGCCCGTCGGTTGTCGGCCCGGCCGCCCCGCCAGCGGTGGGCCCGCGCCCGCAGGACGTGGCGCCACGCCTCGCGCACCTCCGAGCTGGGTCTTCGGGAGGCGCGCGGGTGGAAGCTCCTCCGGATCTCGGCCGCCGCCTCCCGAACCAGACGGGCGCGCACGTTTCCGCCTCCTGCGCCGGCGGCGGAGAATCGACCCACGAAGAGGGGGTGGCGGGTGGTGCCGTCGACCAGCCGCACCTCGAACCCCACCGCCCGCGCCTCGCGACGCACGCTTCCCTCGAGGAGGAGCTCCGGCACGGCCGCGCGGCCCGCGTCCTGCTCGAGCGGCACCACGCGGATCTCCCGCCAGCGGGCGAGCTCGCGCACGAGCCCGCGGCCGAGCGCAGCCGCCAGCGAGCATTCGACGCGGGAGGGGCCCGATTCGAAGGGAAGCACGCCGAGGGAGGGTCGCTCTGCCCCCTCCGCTCCCAGGAGGCCGTCGGCCTCCACCTCCATCCGGGCGACGAAGCGGTAGCCGCGGCGGAGGTGGGTCTCGATGAACGCGGGCGCAGCCGCGTCGTCTCCGAGCGCGCGGCGAAGCTCGGCGATGCGGACCTTGAGCGAGCCCTCGTCCACCCGCACGCGGGGCCAGGCGCGCCGGAGGAGTTCCTCCTTCGCGACCAGCCCTCCCTCGGCCTCGAGGAGCACGGCGAGCACATCCGCGGCCTTGGGCGAAAGGCGGACGAGGCGCCCGTCGCGGCGCAACAGGCGAAGCCCCTGGTCGAACTCGAAGGCCCCGAACCGAACCCGCGACGCCACGACCCGCCCTCCCCGCCCACCGCGGGGGGCGAGGGTACCCCACACCCCGCCAGCCCCGAGCGACGCGATCCGGGGGAACCCGGAGGTGCCGGACCGCTTCGAGCCGACCTGGAACGGAGCTGGCGCCGCGGATCGCCGGGCGCCGGCCGGGGGAACGGATCGGTTCGACGGCTCAGGTCCGCGGAGGCCGCCCTTCCGCGGCGCAGCGGCGCCGCTGCGCCAGGACCGCGAGTCCGAGCCCGAGGATCAGCGCCGTCGAGGGCTCGGGCACGGGAGTCACGGTGAGATTGTCCAGCGCCCCGGAACCTCCCATGGCGAAGACGATGCGGTCGATCTCGGGCAGACCCAGGTCCTGCGCGCGGATGGTGGGAAAGCGGTTCGCGGTGCGGTCGCCGAAGACCAGGCTCGGATCGTAGAAGGGGGAGCCCGGATCGAGGAAGTCCAGCAGGTCGAGGGTCGCCTGCCGCGTCCCGTCGTAGAAGGTGATCGACGCGCGCTCCGCCATGACCCCCTCGATGTCCACCGCATCGAAGCGGAAGTCCCGGACCGGCGTGGAGAACCGGAAGACCAGCTCGCCGGCGGGTCGCCGGCCCTCGTCGTCCGGTGCGTCGCAGATGCCGTCCCCACAGCCGATCGAGTTCTCCTGCAGCACCAGCAGCACGCCGAGATCGGCCCCGGCGAGGTTGCCACCGCTCCACCCTCCGGGACCGGCCTCGAGGTCGGGGTCCCGGGTCCCGGTGAGCCGGGAGTCGAAGCCCACCGCGAGGTCGAAGCTCCGATTGGGGTTGTGCGCCGAGATGTCGAGGATCCCGCGGGTGCCGAGGGCGATCTCCCCGTGCTGGAGGTCCTCGAAATCGAAGACCAGTCCGCGGGAATCGCGGACTCCGGCGGCGAGGAGGAGAAGCGCGGCGAGCGCCGCTGCGGCGTGCCGGATCCCGGTTCGATCCATCGACCACTCCCGTTCGCGTCGGCCCCGAGCTCCTCCTCCCGGGGCGCCCCCCGGCGGCGGGGGCCGTGGCCCGGTCACCGGGCCACAGGTGGGTGCCGGCATGGGGCCGATCGGTGGCGGAGGGGGCGGGGGCCGCGCATCCCGCGGAAGGGCACACGCGGGCGGCGGGCCCGCTTCGCGCGGCCTGCCGCCCCGGTCCGGGGCCCCGCGGAGACCCGCGCGGAAGCGAGGCGGCCCGGCGGCCCCCGCTCCCCCTGGGCTGCGCATCCGCCTCCCCGGGGGGCGGAGTTCCCCACGGCGCCGCGAGCCCGCCCGGGGGACCGGCGCGGTACCCTGGGGGCGTCCATCTCGGTCCCCGCCCGCGGTCTGCCGGGGCACCGGGAACAGGCGGCACCGGAACGGAGCGCCGGGTCGACCCCGCGAGGTCGATCCCGGGACGCCCCGGGTCGGGATCGAAGGGAGGCGCGATGGCGGGGCCCAACCGGCCGATCACCCACCGAACGATGGTGAGCTACATCGACCGCACGCGGGAGTTCTACGCCGCCCAGGGGTATGAGCGGCCCTACCGCTGGGCCCATTTCGACGAGGTGCCCTTCACACCCCTTCCGAAGCCGCTCCCGGAGTGCCGGGTCACCGTGATCACCACCGCCGCGCCGTGGCGCGGCGAGGCACCGGTGGACGGGGTCCTCCGCGGAGACCGCGAGGTCTGGTCCGGCTCCACGGCCGACCCCCCCGCGCGGCTCGACACCGCCCACCTGGCCTGGGACCGGGAGTCCACCCACACCGACGACCGGGAATCCTTCCTTCCCCTCGCCGCACTCGCCGAGCTCGCCGGGGAGGGGCGCGTCGCCGGCCTCGCGCCGCGCTTCCACGGGGTCCCCACGGACTACAGCCAGCGCCGGACCCTGGAGCAGGACGCCCCGGAGGTCCTGCGGCGCTGCCGCGAGGACGGAGCCGACGCGGCGCTCCTCGTCCCCCTCTGACCGGTCTGCCACCAGACCGTGAGTCTGGTCGCGCGCCACCTCGAGGAGCATGGGATCCCGACCGTGGTGATCGGGTCCGCCCGGGACATCGTGGAGGAGTGCGGCGTGCCGCGCCTGCTCTTCAGCGACTTCCCGCTGGGGAACCCCTGCGGGCGCCCCTACGACCGGGGCATGCAGCGGGCCATCGTGGGGCACGCCCTCGATCTGCTCGAAAGCGCCCGACTTCCCCGCACCACCGTGCAGGCGCCCTTCCGCTGGTCGGAGGACGAGTCCTGGCGGGAGCGCTACGCCCGGGTCGATCCGGAGCGGCTCGAGGAGCTGCGTCGGCTCGGCGAGCGGCGCCGGGCCAACCAGGCCCGGGCGGACGGGGCCCGGAGCGGCCGTCGGAAGGCGTCCGGCCCGGCGGCGGGCGCAGGCCGACCCGGCTAGGCCCCCGCGCTCGGACGTCCGGACACCGCCTCGTGCCAACGGGCCAGGTTCTTCTGGTCCGACCCGATGCGGATCCCCGTGACGCGGCCGAAGTCGATCCCACACAGCGCCGTGATATCCGCGATGGTGAAGCGCTCCCCGGCGATGAACGGACGCTCCCCGAGCACCTCGTCGAGCCACGCGAGCCGTTTCTCCGCCGCCTCCCGGCACACCTCACCCCACGCGGGCACCTGGGGGATCCGCCCCTTGAAGAAGTCGTGGGTGTTGCGGAAGACCTGCGCGATGGGGAGGAAGACCTCGAACTCCATGCGCCGGTTCCACATCTCGACCCGCGCCCGGTCGAGGGCGTCGACTCCCATCAGCGGGGGATCCGGACGGGTCTCCTCGAAGTAGCGACAGATCGCCACGGTTTCGGCCAGGCAGGTGCCGTCGTCGAGCTCCAGCACCGGAACGCCTCCCAGCGGGTTCTTCGCCAGGAACTCCGGGCTGCGGTTCTCGGCCTTCGCCAGGTCGACGGGGACCTTCTCGATCTCGAGGCCCTTCTCCGCGAGGAAGATGCGAACCCGGCGGGGGTTCGGCGCCAGGGCGCTGTCGTAGAGCTTCACGGGGCTCACCTCCGGATGGACAAACCGGGCCGAAGGTAGGGGCTCCTGCTGCCGGGCGAAAGCAGCGCGCCCGGGGCGGGGGGCGCGGGGCGCCGCTCAGGGAACCAGCGCAGCCGCGGCGGCGGAGGCCGCGGCGGAGGCCGCGGCCCGGAGGAAGCGGCCCACGGACCGCGCGATGCGGACCCCATCGCCCTCCGGCTTCGGGCAGAGGCGGTCGCGGCGCGCCTCGAGCCGGGCGATGTGCCGCTCCGTCCCCTGGGCCCACAGGTCGTCGTCCCGCTCGCGGGCCATCTCGAGGACGCCCTCGAAGTGGGCGATCTGCTTCGCGAGAACCCGGCACTCGTTCCGCCGGCGAGAGACCCGGCAGCGGACCGGCGGCTCCTCCTCGGACGGCGCGGTCCCGATGGCGCCCCCCGGATGCGGGGCCGAGACATCGGCCTCCACGGGAACGCATTCCTTGCGGGCGAAGCCCGGCCCCGCGAGCAGCAGTGCCGCGAGCACCGCTCCGGGCAGGATCCCGGCCCGCCAGCATGCCGACCGTCCGGTGGAGATGCGGGGAAGCACGCGCCTCGGCGTCATGGGAACCTCGTTTCGGACGAGCAGCTCATCGGCAGGCGTGCCGGTGAACTGAAGGCAACGAGGCCGGCACACCGGGGGCACTTCCCCTCGCCGCCCCCGGTTGGGACCCGGCCCGACCCGGGCGCAATCGACGCCGTGCGTCTGGAGGGTGACCCCGGAGTGGGCGAACGTCCGCGATCCGGATCACCGAATGCGCGGGGATTCAGGCTTCCGGAGCCGACCGGCCCCCGAGCTGGTCGGCGAGGGCGTGGGCACCGCGGCGGGCCAGCGCCATGCCGGTGAGCATGGGGTTGACGCCGGGGCTGCGGGGAAAGATCCCGGTGTCGAGGATGAAGAGGTTCTCCACGTCGTGGCAGCGTCCGTGCTCGTCCACCACCCCCCGGCGCGGGTCCCCGTGCATCCGGGTGGTGCCGAAGACGTGGTTGCCGGCGGTGACGAGGTCGCCCGGCCCGAAGCGCCGGCGCACGAAGATCTCGGCCTCCTCCTCGCGGAAGAGCTCGTCGGGCGCGCCGTGCACCCCCGGCAGCACCTTCTCGGCGCCGGCGGCGAAGTGCAGTCGGCAGAGGACGTGAAGCGCGCGCATCAGGATGTCGACGTCGTCCGGGTGCAGGCGCCAGGTGATGGCCGGGTCGAGCCCGCGGCGCCGGGCGCGCACCCTGCCGAGGGAGCGGTGGCAGCTCGCGATGGCGTCGAAGGTGGCGCTGCGGCGGATCTCGGCGAGCCGCCGCTTGAGCTCGTGGCCGAAGCCGGGCGTGCGCACGCTCATCACCCCCGGCGGCGCCCAGAGGGTCTCCAGCTTGAAGCCATCGCGCACGAAGTGGAGGGACTGGTAGCCCTGCGTCGCCCCGAACCAGGGATCCGTGGGCTCCGGGTAGATGCCGGTGGCCGCGACGCCGGGGTGGAACTGGAGGTTCTCGCCCACCTGCCCCGACCGGTTGGCGAGGTTGCCGCTCCGCTGGAGAAGCACGGGGGTCGCCATCACGCCTGCGGCGAGCACCACGGCCCGGGCGCGCACCGAGACCGGGTGGGAGAGGCGCCCGGTGAAGGGCTCGGCCACCCGCCCGGCCACGCCGACCACCCGCCCCCGTTCGTGGAGCAGCTCCTGGATCTGCACCGAGGTGAGCACGCGAGCCCCGTGGCGCATCGCATCGGGGATCCAGGTGAGATCCGCGGACTGCTTGGCCCGCGAGCGGCAGCCGGTGAAGCACTCGCCGCTGCCCCGGCAGCCCCGGACGTTGCGCTCGATGGGCTCGCTCGGGATGCCGAGGGCCCGGCACCCGTCGCGGAAGAGGAGATTCCGGCGCCCCTGCACCTCGTCGGGAGTCGGGGCCACACCCGAGAGGGCGGCCACCGCGTCGTAGTGCGGGTCGAGGTCCTTGCGGGAGGTCGCGGAGAGCTCGGCGACCTCGCACCAGCCGTCGAGCACGAAGTCGGGGGCCCGCACGCAGATGGCCGAGTTCACGAAGGAGCCGCCCCCGAGCACGATGGCCTGCATCGTGGGCATGACGGTGCCCCGGGTGGCCCGCAGCCCCGCCTCGCGCATGGTGCGGGTCATGGAGAGGGCCCCGTCGAGGACGATGTCCCGTGCGCTCAGCGGCGGCCCCTCCTCGAGGAGCACCACCCGAAGGCCCCGCGTGGCGAGCTCCCGCGCCGCCACGGCCCCGCACGGCCCGGAGCCCACCACGGCCACGTCTGCCTCCTCGCGCACCGGCCCGCGGTAGTCGGCGAAGACGCGGAGCTGCTCGGCCGGGGCCCGGCTCCCGGAGCTCACGCCCGGCCCCCGCCCGCCGCCGGGGTGGGATCGCGGTAGTCGGGGTGAAGGGGCGTGTCCGGGCCGAGCGGGGGCCGGTGCCCGCCCCGGTCCAGATCGGCTTCGGTCCACGGAATCGCCTCCCGGCCGGCCCCGACCGGCGGGTAGAGCAGGTCGACCTCGGTCACCACGGGCTCGATGTCCCGCGGCGCGAGGTCGAGGGCGCGCAGGACCCTCGGATCGGCGAGGTAGCCCATGGCGAGAAGGGCCCGCAGGCTGGTGAAGACCAGCCGCCGCGGGAAGAGGCGGCTGCGCCGCCAGCCATCGAGCGCGGCGACCCGCTGTGCCTCGGAGAGCGCGGAGAAGCGCCGGAATCCGTTCCAGCCGGGCGCCGGGAAGAGCAGCGTGCCGTGCTCGACGAGGACGAGGAGCAGCCGCATCAGCCGGCGCACGCCCGCGGGAACCGCATCGAGGTAGCGGTCGAGGAAGGCGGCGACGCCCGCCTCGCTTCCCGAGGGAGGGATCTCGCCCCCGGGCGGGAAGAGGGTATCCGCCGCGGCCTCGACGAAGGCGACCTCCATCCGGCCGAGGTGCCGCCACGGCCCGCCGCCCGGGCCCGGCGGCCTCGGGCGCGGGTAGGCGAACCCGCGCAGGGCGAGCGCCGCCCCGACGAGGGCGAGGGCGAGGGCGAGGAGGACGACACCGGAAGGAGCCACGGCGCGAGTGTACCCGAGGGGCCCGGCCCGGGCGCTCGCAGCACCGGCGCCCTGCCGGTATCGTCCGGCCGCGGGCGGCCGCGCGGGCCGCCGGGGAGGCCGGCATGTCCGAGGCGGTGCGTGGAACGGGCGGCGCGACCGGGGCGGCTCCCGGCCAGGGCGGTGGCCCGGGTGGGGGGGGCGCCGGCCTGCTCGCGAGCTGGCTCGAGATCCTCCGCACCCAGAATCTCGCTCCCGGTCGCCCCATGGATCCGGTGAGCCGCTGGCTGCTCATCACCCGGGCGAGCGTCTTCCCCATGACGCTCCTCTCCGGGGCGATCGGCGGGCTTCTCGCCCTCGCCGGCCCCCACCGCGCGAGTTTCGACGGGCTGTCCTTCGGGCTGGCCCTCGTGGGGATCCTGGTGGCCCACGCCGCCAACAACATGATCAACGACTACTTCGACGTGCAGGAGGGCGTCGACTCGGCCGGCTA
>Ga0256839_1004703_pt1 | contig 13145 bp, 11 predicted proteins | sample 354166metaG_FD_185968 | JGI IMG/M metagenome (GOLD analysis project Ga0256839, IMG submission 185968) | Hydrothermal vent microbial communities from Mid Atlantic Ridge, Atlantic Ocean - 354-166 | ecosystem: Environmental > Aquatic > Marine > Hydrothermal vents | place: Atlantic Ocean: Mid... | reverse complement strand
GCGGCGGGGCTCGCCTGGGCGCTCGTTGCCGCGTCCGGGTGTGCACGCCGGCCTCGGGCATGGGCGGCGGCCCTCGTCGCCGCGCCCCTCGCGCTGGCCTATGGTGCACGGATCTCCAGCCTGATCTTCGCGCCCGTCTTCGGCTGGTTCATCGCCCGTTGCGGGGGGCGCCGGGCGGTTGCGGTCTTCACCGCGGTGCTCCTCGCCGTCGTTCTCCTCGACAACGCCCTCGTGGCCGTGGTCTTCGGCCGCGTTCGCTTCGCGCTCGTCCGGGCCGGACACGCAGGCGCCATGGGGGCGTTCGCCCTCGACGGCTTCGAGACCTATGTGGGGCGGCTTGCGGCCTGGCCGGTTCCGTGGTTGTGGATCTTCTTGCTCGCGACCGGCGGGTACGCCTGGGGACGCCGGCACGGGACGGACCGCGCGGTCGTATCGCTCGCATTCGCGACGGCGGCGGCCTATGTCCTCGTGCTCACCTACGGGTTGTCGGATCCCACGGGTTGGGTCCCGCTCTCACGGCTGCGGCCCCGGTACCTGTTGGCCGTGGGACCCGCCCTTGCGGTCGTCGTCGGGGTGGGGGCGGGCGGCTGGATCGAGCATGTTCTTCCACGGCGAGGAAGCCGTCTCCAAACGTGGCTCGGAGGCACGGTCGTCGCGGCCGCATTGTGGTGGCTGGGGTTGGTGGGGGCGCGCGACCCCGTGCCACGCGGCCTTGCGGCCCTGCGGGCGACCGGTCGGCTGGACGCACACATCGACGAGGCCGTGGCACGGGGGCTGCGCTTTGCCGGGCGCGGGCGACGGGGCAGGCGGGCGCTCGAAGCGGTCGCGGCGGTGTACGTAGATACGGAGAGCCTAGTACAAGATGATAGGATTCCGCCGCCGAAGATCGATCGGCTGCCCGGACGACACCGATTCTGGGTTCTCGACCTGGCGCGCGGACCGACGGGCGGGCCGCTTCGATGCCCCGTGCCCGTCGGTCTCAAGGGGCGCTTCTTGACCGTCGGCGAGCCGGCGGAGGACGACTTCACTTGTTTCCCACTGGCGCCACGATCGCGGCGGTCGGCCCCGCGTCCCCTTCGGGGCCGACCGCCGCCCCCTCAACGACACGGGAGGTAGAGGTCCACGATCTGCCCGCGGCCGGCGGCCAGATCCACGCGCTCGATCCCGCAGTTGCCGCGGTCGTCGCATGTGGCGCGGCGGTCGAAGGACAGCGGAATCGCGTCGATGCCCACGGCCGAAAGCGGAAGCAACTCCCCGGGCCGGGAGCGCCGGTCGGCGTCGGCGTCGGCCCACAGCACGAGCTCGGAGAAGGCGGGGTCCTTGCGGTCGAGGACGCCATCGCCGTTTTCGTCGAGCGGTGCGAGGGCCTCGAAGCCGTGACGTGCTCGCCGCCCGTCGAGCCAGGTGCCCGACCCGAACAGCTCGTGTCCGCCGTCGATCCGTCCGTTGCCGTCGAGGTCACGGGCGAGCCACGGTGTGTCGGCGGTGGGCCAGTCGGTGGCGCAGGTGTTCGCCGCGACCGCGAAGAAGCGGTCGTCCGCCGGCAGGAACGCCGGGGTCGTGCCCGCCGGCACGAAGGCTAGCGGGGTGTTGCAGGGGTGGCTCTCGAAGTCGTCGCCGTAGTCGAACTCGACCCACTGCGGCACGCAGTCCACGACCTCGCACACCATCTGGAAGGTGGCGTCGGGAATATCTTCCAGGCCGCAGCTTTCCGACTTGGTGTCGCCGGGCTCGCAGGGCTGCTCGGCCGGGTCGATGCAGGGGCAGGCGTCGAAGCCTTCGTCGCCGCAGTACTGCACGAGGGTGTCGTCGTCTTCGCAGGTGCGGGCCTCGTCCGGCGCGCACACCTCGGGGGCCGGGCCGTCGGTGTCGCCGGACGAGTCGCCGTCGGTCTCGCCCGCCGGACCATTCCGGTCGTCGCCGGGGTCCGAGTTCTTCTCGTCGCAGGCGGTCGTCGCGGTGACGAGGGCGAGGATTGCGGCGCAGGCGAAGCGGCGCGGGAGATGATGGGGCAGGGAATGCAGTACGGTCATGGCGTAGGGGGTGGTTCGGCGGGCCCCGGATTTGTTCGCCGCCCCCCTCGCACCGTCAGCCGCCTGCCCGGCGCAGGAGCCATTCGGCCCCGTAGCGGTACCCGACGCGCTGCCACGCGCGGGTGAGGAGCACGCAGGCGACGAGGAACCCCGCCAGGATCGCCAGCGCCCTGGGCGCGTCGTTGGCGTGCCACAGCCCGAGGGGGCGGGTCCACTCGCGGAACAGGACCACGTGGGCGAACAGCAGCGTAAGCGACCCGCGTCCCAGGGTGACGAGCGGCGCGGTGGGGCGGGCCCACAGGCGGGACGGGTGCGTGAGGGCGAGGGTCACGAGCCCGAGCGCGGCGGCGCACAGCAGAAGCGCGGTGGCGGGGGAGGCCGGGTAGAAGCCGAGACGGATCCGCCCGAGGCGACCGAGCAGCGGATGGTCGTGGGGCAACAGCCCCGCGGCGTGGGCGGCGGCGAGCGCCAGGCCCGCCGCGGCGCACCCGGCGAACAGGTGTGCAATTCGCCGTGGCTGGTGGCCGGCGACGGCGCGACCCGCGACGATCCCGAGCAGAAAGAACGCAAGCCACGGGAAGATCGGAAATTGCCCCTCGGCGAGGGCCAGGCGCAGGGGGCCGCCCGGCATGTGCAGGTTGGCCATGCGCGCGTTCGTGAGCACGGGCGGGGTGTCGAGGGCCCCCTGGAGCGCCGCGGTGCCCACGAGGACGAGGGCAGCGGCCGCGACGATCGTGCGGTCGCGGCGGGCGAGGAACACCGGGGACAGGACCATCGCAAAGCCCATCATGTGCAGCACGAACCAGGACCCCCACCGAAACCACGACGGCGTCAGGAGGTTCAGCGCGTATCCGAGGGCCATGAGGGCCAGGCCGCGGCGGACGATCACCGGGCCCGCGCCGGGTCCGCGGCGGGCGGCGAACAGGGCGGCGCCGATCCCCGCGAGCGTGACGAACAGGGGCGCGGCGAGGCCGCCGAGTGCGTTGAAGACGACGAGGTGGGGATAGTCGAACACGGTGCGGCCGCGGGCCGGTCCGCGCCACAGCCACACGCCCAGGTGCTGCTCGATCATCAAGAACACGGCGACCCCGCGCAGGGCGTCGAGGGCCAGGATCCGGGCGGACGAGGTGGCGTGGGGGTCGGCCACGGTGCGTCCGGCACGATAGCGTGAACGGTCGTCGTGGTCGTTCGCCCGCTCGCGTCCGAACGAGCGGCCTTCGTCGCGTTCGTCGCCACGGGGGGACGAACGCGCGCTCGCGGCGACCGCCGACCGCCTGCGTTCGGGGACGTGCGAGGTTTGGCACCGCCCCGTCCCGCCGCGGTTCGGAGCCGACGCCCCGGCGCTTCGTGGTCTACGTGGTTCGAAGGACCGCGACGGTCTGGCGGTGGCGCCGCGGTCACCGCAGTGGCGCGGGCGGCGGTGCGGCCCAGGGGGTAGGCTCGCGGGCACCGCGGCGGCGCGGGCGGCGGCGGCGCGGGCGGGGTAGGCTCGCGGCCGTGCGCGAACGGACGATTTCGATCCCCAACGGCCGCGGTCAGCACCTCGCCGGACGGCTCTCGGTGCCGGTGGGCGAGGCGCGAGGCGCGGCGGTGTTCGCCCACTGCTTCACCTGCGGCAAGGATCTGCCGTCGGCGCGGCGGATCAGCGAGGCCTTCACACAGGCGGGGATCGCCGTCTTGCGGTTCGACTTCACCGGCATCGGACAAAGCGAGGGCGACCACGCGGACACGAGCTTCGTGACCCAGGTCGAGGACCTGGCCGCCGCCGCCGCGACCCTGCGGTCCGAGGTGGGGTCGTGCGACGCGCTCGTGGGGCACTCGCTCGGTGGCGCGGCGGCGCTGCTCGCGGCGCGGGCCGTCGAGGGCGTTCGCGCGGTGGTGACGATCGGGGCGCCGTTCGATCCGTCGCACGTCGTGCGTCACTTCGAGGCTCCGGCGTTGGCGCCCGGCGGCGGCGACGCCGTGGAGGTGGTCCTCGCCGGGCGGCCGATCCGGTTGGGGCGGCGCTTCTTCGAGGATCTGGCCGGCGTCCGGATGGCGGAGAGCATCCGGGACCTTCGGCGCCCGTTGCTGGTGATGCACGCGCCGCTCGACGAGGTCGTGGGCGTCGAGAACGCGGCGAGGATCTTCGAGGCGGCCCGGCACCCCAAGAGCTTCCTGTCGCTCGAAGGGGCCGACCACCTGCTGCGGCGGCCGTCGGATGCGCGCTACGCCGGGCACATGGCGGCCGCCTTCGTGGCGCAGCACCTGCCGCCGTCCGCGCCCGTGAAGACGCGCCCCGTCACGGTGCACCTTCGCATCGGGCGCGACCACTATCGGACGGAGGTGGAGAGCGCCGGGCACCGGCTCGTGGCGGACGAACCGACGAGCCTGGGCGGGGCCGGCACGGGCCCGGGCCCCTACGAACTCGTGGCGGCCGGGCTCGGCGCGTGCACGGCGATGACCCTGCGCATGGTCGCCGACCGCGAGGCGATCCCCCTGGAAGCGGTGGAGGTGGATCTTACGCACGAAAAGCGCCACGCCGAGGACGCCCGCGCCTGCGAGGCGGGCCGCGCCGCCAAGATCGACGCCATCGACCGCCGCATTCGCCTGTTCGGCCCCCTGACCCCGGCCCACGTCGCCCGCCTGTCCGCCGTGGCGAACAAGTGCCCGGTCCACCGCTCCCTCACCCCCTGCATCCACATCGACACCCGCGTGACGGTTCCACCGGAGGGGGGCGGACCTCCGGGCGAATGACACGGCGAGGGTACTGGGGCTACGGAGCGGTCGAGGTGGGGGCGTCGCCGACGGCCGGGGCGAGAGTCTCCCAAAAGTGCATGGGGCGGCCGGTGGGGGGGGCGACGATCTCGTCCTCGCGCATGACGAGGCGGCCGCGGACGATGGTCATCTTGGGGACGCCGTGGACGGTGCGGCCGGCGAAGGGGGTCCAGCCGCAGCGGCTCGCGATCCAGTCGTTCGTGATCGTGCGCGTGGCGGCCAGATCGACGATGGAGAAGTCGGCGTCGTAGCCCACGGCGATCCGGCCCTTGCGGGCGATGCCGAAGATCCGGGCCGGGCCGGCGGCCAGGAGATCGACGAGGCGCAGGAGCGAAAGGCGGCCCGCCTGCACGTGGTCGAGCATGATCGGCAGGATCGTCTGCACGCCGGGCATCCCCGAGGGGGCGTCCGGATAGGCGCGGGCCTTCTCGTCGAGGGTGTGGGGGGCGTGGTCGGAGCCCAGGACGTCCACGACGCCCTGCTGCACGGCCCGCCACAGGGCGGCACGGTGGGCGGCGTTTCGGATCGGCGGGTTCATCTGCGCCAGCGTGCCCAGCTCGTCGTAGCAGTCCGGCGCCGCGAGAGTCAGGTGTTGGGGGCAGGTCTCGACCGTGGCGAGGTCCTTGTGTCGGGCCAGCAGGTCCATCTCGCCCGCGGTCGTCACGTGCAGCACGTGGACCCGCCGGCCGGTCTTGCGTGCGAGCGCGAGCAACCGGCTCGTGGCGAGCAGGGCGGTCTTCTCGTCGCGCACGACCGGGTGCATCCCCACCCAGGCCGTCTCGTCGAGGGCCGCGTAGCGCGCCCGCAGGCGCGCCTCGTCCTCGGCGTGGACGGCCATGCGGCGGGTGCCGGCGCGCAAGACGGCCTCGAGGGTCTCGTCGTCGGGGATCAGGAGGTCGCCCGTGGATTTGCCCATGAAGCACTTGACCCCCGCGCAGCCCGGCAGCCGTTCGAGAGCGGCGAGGTCGTCGATGTTGCCGGGCGTCGCCCCCACGTAGAAGGCGATGTCGCAGTGGATCCGGCCCGCTGCCCGGCGCAGCTTGTCCTCGAAGGCCGCACGGGTCGTGGTGGTGGGGCGGGTGTTCGGCATGTCGAACACGCCCGTCACGCCGCCGAGCACCGCGGCCCGGGTGCCGGTCTCGAGGTCCTCCTTGTGCTCGGCGCCGGGCTCGCGCAGGTGGACCTGGGTATCGATGCAGCCGGGCAGGACCGTAAGGCCCGCAAGGTCGAGGACCGTCTCGGCGTCGGCGCCGGCCAGGTCGCCGAGGGCGGCGATGCGGTCGTCGAGCACGCCCACGTCGAGCTGGGCCGGGCCGCCCGGGGTCACGACGGTGCCGCCGCGCAGGAGGAGGTCGAAGCGTTCGGGCATGGCCCGCTCTTACCACGGGCGCGGGCGCGGCCCTACCCGGCCGGCCGCGGACCGAAGCGCTCGTCGAGCAGGGCGTGGGCGATCCGGTCGAGCATCTCGAAGACGCGGGCGTACCCCTCCGCACCGCCGCGGAAGGGGTCCGGCACGTCGAGGTCCGCTCCGCGGGCGCCGGGGTCGGCCACCGTGCGGGCCAGCCGGATCCGCGCCCGCGGCCCCTCGACGCGCCCGAAGGCGGAGAGCCGCACGTAGCGCTCGACGTCCGCCAAGTTGCGCCGGTCCATCACCAGCACCTCGTCGAAGCGGGCGAGGTCCTCCGGCTCGAGGCTGCGGCTCCGGCCCGAAAGATCGATCCCATGGGCGCGGGCGATCGCCACGCTCCTGGGATGGGGCGGGCTGCCGTCCATGGCGTACGTGCCGGCGCTGTCCACCTCGACCCTGTCCGCCAGGCCGCGCTCGGCCGCCCGGTGGCGCAAGATCCCCTCGGCCAACGGCGAGCGGCACAGGTTCGCGTGGCACACGAACAGCACCCGCAACGGGCGGGCGGGTGGATCCGAACCGTCGGCATCCATGGCGGCGGCCCGTCACCGCAGCAGGGCGCGGACGTCCGGATCGTCCTTGACGATGTCCCAGGTTGGATCGAAATCGATCTGGTCCAGCAGCCGCTTGCCGCCGCGCTTCTTGACTTCGGCCAGGAGCGTCTTGACGGTGGGGACGTCGCCGCGGATCGCCGCCTGGCGCGCCAGCTCGAACACCGGATCCGGGTACTTCGGGTCCTTGTCCTTGGCCCAGGTGAGGAACCGCTCCGCACGCGCTGGGTCGCCGAACAACGCCTTGGCCCGCCCGAGCGCGGCCCGCGCGAGTGCGCGCTTCGAGGCGCCGGCCGCCTCGGCGTCGGCCAGCAGGGCGAGGGCCGTCTCGTCCGGGGTCTTCTTGGAGCGCACCTTCGCCAGCATCGCCTTCGGATCGGGGGCAGCCGGCGGCCCGCCGGTCGAGGCGGCGGCTTCGGGCCCCGGCGCCCCGCCTGCGGCAGTGGACCCGGCGGCAGCGGACGTGCCGCCTGGCGGGGGGGCCTTCGCACCGCTCGATGCGCCGCGGTCGCCGGGGTGGGGCAGACCGGATCCCCCGGCCCCTTCGTGCCGATTGGGCTCTGCGGGGTCTTCGGGCGGGCCGGGGGCCCTGGCGTCGGCCTGCGGAGCCGACGCCTTCGCCGCCTCGGATGAGCCTTGCGCGCCGCCGCGACAGCCGGTCAGCAGTACGCAGGCGCAGGCGAAGACGGCCGGGAACGTCGTCCGGATCATGGCCGTGCCAGGATACCGCCGCGCCCCGTCCGCCGAAAGTGGGGTATCGTCCCGCCGGCCATGATGCCTTCATCCTTGCCTCTTTGGGTCGGGCTCGTCGGGGCGGCGCCCGCGGGCACCGGGACCTCGGCGGAGCTTGCGGCCCTCGAAGCCCGCGCCGTCGAGGCCCTCGAAGACTGCTCGATGTGCCACGACGGCGGCGACGACCCGGACGACCCCGCCGCTCTCGACCTTTCGGGCCCGCTTTCGTCGCTGGTCGGCGCACGATCCGCCGCCACGGGCCGGCCGCTGGTCGTACCCGGCGACCCCGCCGCAAGCTACCTGGTCGCCAAGCTGCGCGGCGACGACGGCATCGAGGGCGAGCGCATGCCCATCGGCGACGATCCCCTCTCGGACGAGGCCATGGCGGCCGTCACCGCCTGGATCGCCGCCCTTCCGGCCCAGGCCGAAGAGACCGCGGCGCCGGCGGAAGGGGCGGGCAAAGCCGCTGGCGGCGCGAAGGACACCGCGGCGCCCAAGGGGAAGACCCCGGCCGACCGGAAGAAGAAGGCGAAGCAAAAAGGACGCCGCCCGTTCTTCGGCACGCAGCAGGCGGCGCTGCCCACCACGACCACCCTCGGCAAGCGCACGCTCTTGTTTCGCATCGACCACCGGTTCGGCCGGATCGGGGCGGAACGCGGGGCCTTCGGGCTCGACGTGGGGGCGATCATCAGCTTCCAGCTCGCGTACGGGATCTTCGACGGCTGGGACGTGCTGCTGCGCCGCACGAACTCGCGCAAGGGTTGGGAACTCGGTACGAAATACCTCCCGGTGCGCCAGGAGGATGGAATGCCGCTTTCGTTCGGTGGGTACGCGTCGGTGGAGTGGTTTCGAGACTTCGAGGTCGCCAACGCGTGGACGGGCAACCTGATGCTGCTCTTGTCGCGCCTTTGGTTCGACCGGTGGGCGACGATGCTGACCTTCGGCTACCACTTCGACACGAACCGCAACCCCCGTGTGATCATAGACCGGGGCGATGGCCCGGAGCTCGTCCGAGACCGGCGCGACACGATCACGCTCGGGTTCGCGACGTCGGTCTTCCTGGGCAAGAAGAAGCGGTGGGGGATCGATCTCGAGTACTACCTGCCGGTGCCCGACGGCAAGTCGCCGAACGTGTTCTACCGTCTGGGCGGCGACGCCGGGCCCGACGGGCTGCGCCAGATCGGAGGCTGGTCCCTGGGCGGGTCGTTCCGGACGGGGCGGCACGTCTTCCAGGTGTTCTTCACGAACAACCGCGAGATCCACACGAACCTGTGGGCGCCCGGGGGGCAGACCGACAACCCCTTCGACACGCCCGGGGTGGATCGCGCGATCAACGAGCCCAACTTCTTCCTGGGCTTCAACCTGGCCCGGAGGTTCAAGCTGTGAAACGACGACGGATCTGCGTGCTCGTAGGGCTGGCCTTCTCGGTCGGGTGTCCGAACGACCTCGAGCCCCTCGACGACGGGGGCGATGGTGGAACGATTCCACCGGTGGTGCAGGAAGCATTCGACCGCCGCTGTGGGTTCGCGGGCTGCCACGGGATGGGGGCGGCCCAAGGGGGCCTGTCCCTCGACCCGGCGCAAAGCGGGGGAATCGTCGGCGGCCCGTCGTCGGCGGGGATCCCCATGGTCACGATCGGCGACGTGTGCGCCAGCTACCTGGCGATCAAGCTCCTGCCGCCCGAGAACAACCGCTGCGGGATCGAGCCCGCCGGCGCCCTCATGCCCCTGGGCGGCCGCGACAACCCGGACGTCCAGCTCGACCTGGCGCTGATCCTCGGCTGGATCGCGGGGGCGCCCCTGCCGTCGGACGGCGGCGGCGGCACGTCGGGGACGTCCGACGGATCGACCACCGCGGCCGCCGACACGGGCACGGCCGGCACGGCGGGCACGGCGGGCGGCGACACTGGTACGGCGGGCACGGCGGGCGGCGACACCGGTACGGCAGGCACGGTCGGCCCGTAGCGGTACGCGGGTCGCACACCCCGGCGCCACGAGGGGCTCCGGAGCGTTGCGCCCGTGCATCGGCAGGGCGGCGGCCGGCCGGCCGCGCTGCGGCCCCGGGGCCGGATCCGCCGAAAACCTGCCCGACGGCGGCCGATCGCCGTACGGTCGGGCCATGGAGCGTCCCATCGTCCGGTTCGTCCTCGGCAGCGCCTTTTGGATGTGCACCTGCACGCCGCAGGGGCACCGGGCGGCCCCCGTGGACGGGGGGCGAGCGGCCCGCGACCGGGCGGTCTACCGCACGAGGGCGCCCGCGTACCCGACGACCCGGTCGAGGTCCCCGGACGTGTCGCCGGAGGTGCCGTAGCGCACGATCGTGCCGCGGGTGGCGCCCAGACGGCGGGCGGCGAACAGCCCCACGGTGGCGGGGACGAAGCCGCACATGGAGATCTCGTGGGCCACGACCGTGCGAAACAGCCCCTCGGGGTCCACCGCCTCGATGCGGGCGAGGGCGAGGGCGTCCTTGCGGCGGGCGAGGTCGGCGGGGACGTAGTGCGACATGTCGCTGCTTACGACGAGGAGCACGGGTTCGTCGCCGGCGGCCACCGCATCGGCGACGATGGCACCGAGGTCCGGGGCGTCGGCCAGGGCCAGGGGACCGAGCACCACGGGCACGATGCGCACGTCGGGGTTGCGCGCGTAGAGCATCGGGACGATGACCTCCAGGCAGTGCTCGAAGCGGTGCGCCGCCTCGTCCGGGGTGAAGGCGCCGGAGGCGACGAGGCGCTCGGCCAGCCCCCGGTCGATGGGCACCCGGGCGCCCGGCAGCGCCCACGGCCCGCCCCGCCACAGGGACACCGCAGGCCCGAGGCCCGTGTGGTTCGGGCCGAGCATCAGGCACGTGCCGGGGACGTGGACCCGTGCCAGGGTTTCTGCGCAGATCGCGCCACTATAGATCCAGCCCGCGTGCGGGCACAGCGCCATCGTGGCCTCGACCGGCGGCGGGGCCTCGGCCGGAAAGAGCGCAGCGAGCGCGCGCTGCACCTCGGCGGCCGATCCGGGGTAGAAGCGGCCCGCGACGGCGGGGGCACGGGGTGGCGAGGGGGCGCCCATGGGAACAACCTGGGTCCTTCGGCGGTGGAAGCCAAGGGGGCGCCGGATGATGGACGAGGATCGGTCCCGGCGGGCCCTTGTGGATCCGGCCTGGACGCCCCACCTTGCGAGGAGGATTCGCCGCCCCCCTTGCCCCGCCGCGCACGCTGCGCGTACGCTTCCCGAAACACCATGGCCCGCCTGCTCCGATTCGCCGCCCCCAACCTGGTCACGTGCCTGGGGATCGTCTTCGGCCTGCTGTCGATGGGCTCGGCGCTCGCCGGGAACTTCGTGGCGGCGGGGTGGTGGATCCTGTGGGCCGTGCTGTTCGACCGGTTCGATGGGTTCGTGGCGCGGTTGTTGCGAGCGACGAGCGCGTTCGGCGTGCAGATGGACTCGTTCGCCGACACGATCAACTTCGGCGTCGCGCCGGCGCTGCTCGTCTACACGGCCCTGTCGAGCGACCCGTCCCTCGGCTACGGGCACGGCGGCCGCAAGGTCCTGCTCGCGGTGGCGTGCATCGTGTGGGTGCTGGCGAACGTGGTGCGTCTGGCCCGGTTCAACGTGGTCGGGCACAAGGCGCCGAAGGGGATCTTCTATGGGATCCCCACGACCCTGGCGGCGGGCACGCTCGCGGTGTGGTTCGTGACGTTCCTCAAGTACGCGGACCCGGCGTTGCCGCTCGCGCCGCCCGTCCCATTTGGAGGCCCGCGCCTGCTCGGGGACGTGCACGTGGGCGCCTTCGCCTTTCGCGTGCTGCCGGCGGTCATGCTGGTGCTCGCGGCCCTGATGGTCTCGAACCTCCCGATCCCCAAGCCGGGCCGGATGCGCTCGCGGGGTTTTACGGCCTTCGTGACGATCTCGACGGCCGCCGGGATGCTGTGCGCCGCGGCGCGGACCCTGCCCGAGTTCATGGCGTGGATGCCGACGGCGTGGATCGTGCTGTTCGTGGGGCGGGCCCTGTTCGCGCCGGATCGGCGCGTGCCGCCGCCGCCGCGCCTGTTCGCGGCCGGCGAGGCCGAGGACGAGGAGGACGCCGTGGCCGCGCTCGAGGAGGAGCACCTGCGTGGGTGAGGTGCGCGGCGGTGGGGTGGGGATCCACCACATCGCGCTGCGGGTCGAGGACGTCGCGCGCGCCGAGGCGTTCTACCGCGGCATGTTCGGGCTGCCCCTGCTCGAGCGGGTCTACGACGGAACGGGGCGGCTTCGCAGCGTGTGGCTCGCGGTGGGCCCGAGCGTCCTGATGCTCGAGCGCAACCTCATCGTGGACGGGGCCGGGGGGTCCGGGCACGTGGTCGTGTTCGAGACGGGCGACCTCGGGGCGTTCGCCGAGCGCGCCGCCGAACTCGGCCACGCCATCGTGGCGCGCACGGCCCGGAGCCTCTACGTGAAGGACCCCGACGGTCACGTCCTGGGGGTGTCCAGCTACGACTTCGGCACCGCCGGCGGCGGTGCGAGCCACGGCAGCGCTGCGCCCGCCTCCCGCGACAGCGCCTCGACGTAGCGGGCCACTTCGTCGTCGGCCTCGGCGGCGGGCCGACCCGCCGCGGCCACGAGGCGCCGGGCCAGACGCGGCGCGACGGCCAGGGAAGCCTCGGCGTCCACGAGGGCCAGCGGCAGGCGGCGGCGCAGCAGGTCGGACAGGTGCACGCACCCCTCGAAGTCGAGGGCGTGCGTCGCCTCGACCTCCAGGTAGGGCAGGCCCGGCACGATCCGGCGGGCGCCCTCGGCCCGGGCACGGGCGGCGAGCCAGGGGGCCAGCGCCCCGTGGCGGGTGGCGAGGTCCGCGACGAGGGGGTCGCGCGTATCGGGCGGGGGCCCGGGGACGAGGGGCCGGCGGGCCGAAAGGCCGCGGGTAAACGGCCGGCGCAGGTGCGCGAAGACGCGGGCGGCGGCGTCCTCGCCCATGACGCGGTGCGTCGTGAGCTTGCCGCCGACGATCGCGAGGTGCCCCGGGGCGGCCTCGACGATCCGGTGGCTGCGCGACAGGTCGGCGACGTCCCGGGCCCCCGGTGCCCGCACCAGCGGCCGCAGCCCCGCGTACGCGCCCACGATGGCGTCCTTGCGAAGACCCGGGGCGGCGAGGCGGGGCGCGACGATCGCCAGGAGTTCCTCGATGTCCTCGCGGGTGACGCAGACGGCGTCGGGGTCGCCCTCGTAGGGGGTGTCGGTGGTGCCGACGTAGGTGCGCGGGCCCCACGGCAGGACGAACACGATCCGGTGGCGCTCGGGGACCTGGAGCACGAGGGGGGCGCGGACGGGGAGATCCTCGTGGCGGAACACCAGGTGGACGCCCCGCGACCGCACGACCAGCCCCCGGGCCGGCGGGCCGGCGAGGGCCTCGCCGGTGAAGGGGCCGGCGGCGACCACGACGGTGCGGGCGCGGATCGTGCCGCGGCGGGTCTCGATCTCGTAGCGGTCGCCGGTACGGGTGACGGCGAGGGCGGGGGTGTACGTGAGCACCAGGGCGCCGTGGCGCCGGGCGTCCTGTACGACCGCCAGGGCAAGGCGCGCGTCGTCCGTGCGGGCGTCGTCGTAACGCATCGCGCCCGCGAGCCCGGCGCGCCGAAGCAGCGGCTCGGCTTCGGCGGTTTCGGCGGCGTCGAGGCGCTCGGCGCGGCCGGCGAAGCCG
>Ga0256839_1004702_pt1 | contig 13145 bp, 14 predicted proteins | sample 354166metaG_FD_185968 | JGI IMG/M metagenome (GOLD analysis project Ga0256839, IMG submission 185968) | Hydrothermal vent microbial communities from Mid Atlantic Ridge, Atlantic Ocean - 354-166 | ecosystem: Environmental > Aquatic > Marine > Hydrothermal vents | place: Atlantic Ocean: Mid... | reverse complement strand
GCCGTGCGCACCTCCTTGTCGAGAATATAGGCCTCCATGCCTTGCCTGGCGAGGAGAAAGGCGGCGCTGGCAGCGCGCTTGCCGGCGTCACCGCACACGATGTAAGTGCGTGCCTTGTTCAACAGGGGGGCGCAATGATGCAGGGTCATCAGGGGGATATTGATACTGCCCTTGAGGCGCCTTTTGTGAAAGGCGCCCGTTGAACGAATATCCAGCAGGATGGCGTCGGGGCGTTGTTGTGTAGTCACTTGTTGCGGCGGGATCCATTTAATGAAGGGGCGCACCAGCAGGGTGAGGAATTCCCCCTTTGAGAGACGCAGGAGAGAGCCTTTTTCGACCATGGTGACCGTGACGTCATAGGCTTTTCCGGTGATGAGTGGTCCTTCGCCGAAGCCTTCTCCCGCGGCAAGTTCATGCTGGATGAGGGCCGTGCTGTTCTTCCCCGCCTGTCGGCTGACACGGCAACGCCCGGCGGTGACCAGGTAATAATATTTTCCGGGCTCCCCTTCGCGAATGATGGTTTCACCCGCATTGGCCTCCATATAGGCCAGGCGCTTCTTGAGAACCTGCAGATGGGGCTTGGGCAGGCGGGAGAAAATAGGGGCGGTGAGGGCTGCGCTGATGGCCATGTCCTTGTCTGAGAGGGGGCTGGACAGTGGCGCATCGTTGCGCAGCAGTAGTTCCCTGAGTATTTCCGAGTCAATATTGAGGAGGGTCACGCTGGTGCTGGCCAGTGCGGTATAGCGATGGGGTGAGACGCTGTCCACGGGTTGATTGGCGTCACGGCTTTCCGCCTTCAGGGTGATGCTTGTACCGTCTTCAGCGTAGAGCGCCAGCTGTCCACTGAGCAGAAACAGGGTTCTGTCATCGGTTTCGTTTTGCATGAACAGCCGCCGCCCCGGTGGGTGGCGCTCGATGCTTGCATGGGCAAGGGCTTCGTCGAGCAAAGGTGTGTCGAGCTTGTTCAGGGGGGTCAGCTGGCTGATATGGGTGGAGTCGATGAGTTGAGATGCCGCGCCCATTGATGTCCTCGTGTCGGGTTGCCGTATACCAGGAGGATATCGGCTGAACTGGATATTACTTTGATGTGGCGGGGTATTATTGATGCCTTTCAGGAAGAGTTTGTCACGGGCTTGCGGGTGCCAGTTTATTGTATTTGAATAACTTTTCTCGCTGTAGTGGCGCGAAGGGCGCCAGCCTGGCAAGATGGACTGTTCTCATCCCCCGCCGCACAGGCGGCGCGCCAGCCAGCGTGAAATGACCACGATCTCCTCGTTGCTGACGCTGTGTCCCATGTCGAACTCGCGCCATTGCAGAGAGTAGCCAAGGCTTTCCAGATATTGACGGGAGAGGTGGGCCAGGGGTGGGGGCACCACATTGTCCTGGCGGCCATGGATCATGAGGATGGGCGTGTCCTGGTTGGCGGCCGATCTTTCCCGCTCCAGAGTGTCTTGCAGGGGCAGGTAGGTGGACAGGGCCATGATGCCGGCCAGGGGTTGCCCGAAACGCAGCCCTGTGTGCAGGGCGATGGCGCCGCCCTGGGAAAAACCGGCCAGGACGATGCGGGATGGATCGATGCCGCGCTCCGTTTCGCGGGCGATGAAGCGGCGCACGGTGTCTGAGGATTCCCTTATTCCCTGGGCATCTTCCCCGCGGTTGAATTCGCTGCCCGAGATGTCATACCAGGCCGGCATGACCATACCGTTGTTGATGGTGACGGGGCGTCGGGGCGCGTGGGGAAAGATGAAGCGCACGTTGCACGCGGGCGGCAGGTCCAGGTGGGGCACGATGGGTTCGAAGTCGTGGCCGTCGGCCCCCAGTCCGTGCAGCCAGATGACGCTGGCGCGGGCAGCGCCAGGCGGTTCGATCTCGACGGCGGGGAGGGGTTGTGTTCCTGTCATGGGGCCAATAAAACGATCAGGAAGGCATGGGCTTCCATCGGCTAACTGTTTATACTCCGCTTTCAATGCGTGAATTGTACATGAAAGCTCATCGTATCCTATTACTGGTTCTGTTTCTCGCCGTTTTGGGCGCCTGTGGCCAGAAAGGCGACCTCTATCTGCCCGACGAGGCGGAGGAGGCAAGCCAGCAGACGGAGCGGCAAACGGAAAAATAAGCGGATTCCCCCATGGATCATTTCAACTACCGAGATGGCGTTCTGTATTGCGAGGACGTCAGCCTGGAGGCCGTTGCAAAGCGTCACGGCACCCCTGTCTATGTCTACTCGCGCGCCACCATGGAGCGTCACTGGCGCGCCTTCGACGGGGTCTTTGGCGGCCATGACCACCTGGTGTGCTATGCGGTCAAGGCCAATTCCAATCTCGCCGTGCTCAATCTCCTGGCGCGCCTGGGTTCCGGTTTCGATATCGTTTCGGGAGGGGAGCTGGCGCGGGTGCTGGCGGCCGGCGGTGACGCGGGCAAGGTGGTGTTTTCGGGCGTCGCCAAGCAGGCGGAAGAGATCCGCCAGGCGCTGGATGCCGGTATCTGTTGCTTCAATGTGGAATCAGAGAGCGAATTGCGCCGCATCGACGCCGTCGCCGGCCAACAGGGGGTAAGGGCGCCGGTGTCCCTGCGGGTCAATCCCGACGTGGATGCCGGGACACACCCTTACATTTCGACGGGCCTGAAGGAGAATAAGTTCGGCATCGAGTTCAAACGCGCGCGCGAGGTGTTCCGCCTGGCCGCCTCCCTGCCTCATCTGGAGATCGTGGGCGTGGACTGCCACATCGGCTCGCAGCTCACGGAGACGGCGCCCTTCGTGGACGCCCTCGACCGCCTGTTGTCCCTCATCGCCACCCTGGAAGCCGATGGCATCAGGATTCGCCACATCGACGTGGGGGGCGGGCTGGGCATCCGCTACCGCGATGAACAGCCTCCTTTGCCACAGGACTATGCGGCGGCGCTGCTGGCGCGCCTGGGCGGCAGCGGGCTCAAGATCATCATCGAGCCCGGGCGGGCCATCGCCGGCAATGCCGGGGTGCTGCTGACACGGGTCGAATACCTCAAGCGTGGCGAGGAGAAGAACTTCGCCATCGTCGATGCCGGCATGAACGACCTGTTGCGCCCGGCGCTCTACGATGCCTGGCAGGAGATCGTGCCCGTGATGCCGCGGGACGCCACTGAGGCGGCCCATTGCTATGACATCGTGGGGCCGGTGTGCGAGACGGGGGATTTTCTGGGCAAGGACCGCACCCTGGCCCTGCGCGAGGGCGACCTGCTGGCGGTGCGCTCGGCGGGGGCCTATGGCTTTACCATGAGTTCCAACTACAATTCCCGCCCGCGCGCCGCCGAGGTCATGGTGGATGGTGGAGAGGCGCATCTCGTCCGCGAGCGCGAGAAAACCGGGGACCTGTTCGCGGGCGAGCGCCTGCTGCCATAGAGGCCTCAGCCGCCGCCCGGGAAACCCTGCTGGCGCCACGCTTCATACAGGGTGATGGCGACGGCATTGGACAGGTTGAGGCTGCGGTTGCCGGGATGCATGGGAATGCGCAGGATATCGCTGTCATCGAACCGTGCCAGCACGTCAGTGGGCAGGCCGCGGGTCTCGGGACCGAACAAGATGGCATCCTGGGGTTGATAGTGGACGTCGGCATAGGACCTGCTGCCCCGCGTCGACAGCGCATAGAGACGGGATGGCCTGACGGCATCCATAAAAGCCTGCAGGCTGTCGTATTCACTGACCTCGGTCAGATCGCTGTAATCGAGGCCCGCGCGGCGCAGTTGCTTGTCGCGCAGACGGAACGCCAGGGGATGGATGAGATGGAGGCGGGCCCCGCTGTTGGCACACAGGCGTATGATGTTGCCCGTGTTGGGCGGTATCTCGGGCTGATAGAGTACAATGTGGAACATGGGGAATTTACACGATGAGAACACAGGATGGGGAGTATCGGCCTGATGAATGAAGCGGGTCAAGCGCAACGCAGCGGGACCGGGGAGGCCTTGTCATTGGACTTCTGCGGCATGTCCTTCGCCAGCCCCATCGTTCTGTTGTCGGGTTGCGTCGGCTTCGGCGAGGAGTACACCCGCGTCGCAGGCTTTTCCAACCGCCATGTGGGCGCCGTGTGCCTGAAGGGCACCACGCTGGAAGCGCGCCTGGGAAATCCGCCGCACCGCGTGTGGGAGACACCCATGGGCATGCTCAACGCCATCGGCCTGCAGAATCCCGGGGCCCGTCATGTGGTGGATCACATTCTGCCGGGGCTGGATTTCTCGGAGACGCGCTTCATCGCCAATATTTCGGGCTCCACGGTGGAGGAGTATGCCGAGGTTGCACGCATCTTCGACGACTCCCCCATCGACGCCATGGAGATCAATATCTCCTGCCCCAATGTGAAAGAGGGCGGCGTGACCTTCGGCAACGATCCCGACATGTCGGCGCGGGTGGTGGCGGCCTGCCGCGCCGTCACCGACAAGCCCCTGATCACCAAGCTGTCGCCCAATCAGACGGATATCGTCCTCAACGCCCGCTTGTGCATCGAGGCCGGCAGCGATGCCTTCGCGGTGATCAATACCCTGATGGGCATGGCCGTGGATATCGAGTCGCGCAGCCCCGTCATCGGCAACAACCAGGGCGGCCTGTCCGGCCCGGCCATCAAGCCGGTGGCGCTGCTCAAGGTCCACCAGGTCTACCAGGTGTGCCGCGAGCACGACATACCCATCATCGGTCAGGGGGGCATCGCCTCGGCCGAGGATGCCCTGGAGTTCCTTATCGCCGGCGCCAGCGCCGTGGGGGTGGGGACGGCGCTGTTCTATGATCCCTTGATCTGCCCCAGGATCAACGAGGGCATCGCCGCCTATCTGCGGCGCCACGGCATCAGCGAGGTCGCCCAGCTGACGGGAACCTTGATGCTGAACTATTATTAACCCGGCAACAATATATATCGTATTCAGGGCTTCAGGCCTGCGCTGGAACAAGGCGCGGTGCGCAGGCAATGGTGATTCCATTGGCAAGCGCCGCAACGCCGTGCCAGGGCAGGCCTGAAGTCCCTGACAGATTGAAATCAAAGGACAGGCCATTGCGTGCCGGCCCGCTGACTGCGTTGGCGAAATTTGCTGTAGAATAACTACAGCGGCATTTCGCCGCCTTGCAGCGAACCGGCGCGCAATGGCTGAATACGATATATATTGTTGCCGGGTTAATAACCCGCGGATTCAGGCCTCGACCTTCTCCTCTTCCCGCTCCAGTTTCAGTTCCTTGATCTTGCGGGTCAGGGTGTTTCTGCCCCAGCCCAGCACCCTGGCCGCCTCCTGGCGCCTGCCCCCCGTGTGCTTGAGGGTGGTTTCGATCATGATGCGCTCGAAGCGCGGCACGGCGTCGTAGAGAATACCCGTCTCGCCGTGGAGTATCCTGTCATCGGCCCATTTTTTCAGCGCCTCCTCCCATTCGGGGGCTTCCTGGCTGGTCTTTCTGGCCGTGAGCAGCTCGGGCGGCAGGTCGTCCACGTGAATGGTCTGTCCCGGCGACATGACCGTCAACCAGCGGCAGGTGTTCTCCAACTGGCGCACGTTGCCGTGCCAGTCCAGGGCGTAGAGGTATTTTTCCGTCTTGGGGTGCAGCCGCTTGGGATCCACGCCCAGTTCCTGCGCCGCCTGGTCCAGGAAGTGGCGGGCCAGCATGGGGATGTCCTCGCGGCGCTCGCGCAGGGAGGGAATGTGGATGCGGATGACATTGAGGCGGTGATAGAGGTCTTCGCGGAACAGTTTTTCTTCCACGCGCTGTTCGAGATCCTGGTGGGTGGCGGCGATGATGCGCACGTCCACCTTGATGGGGGTGTGGCCGCCCACGCGGTAGAATTCGCCGTCCGCCAGCACCCGTAGCAGGCGGGTCTGCAGCTCCACCGGCATGTCGCCGATCTCGTCCAGAAACAGGGTGCCGCCATCGGCCTGTTCGAAGCGCCCGCGGTGCAGATTCTGGGCGCCGGTGAAGGCGCCGCGCTCGTGGCCGAACAGGTCCGATTCCAGCAGGTCACGGGGGATCGCCGCCGTGTTGATGGCGATGAACGGCTTGTCGCGGCGCGGGCTGTGACGATGCAGGGCTTGGGCCACCAGTTCCTTGCCGGTGCCCGATTCTCCCGTCAGCAGCACGGTCATGTTGGAGCGGGCAAGGCGGCCGATGGCGCGGAACACCTCCTGCATGGCGGGTGCCTCGCCAATGATCTCGGGCATGCGGGCGGTCTCGCTGTCCTTTGTCGCCTGGCTGTTGCGGCGCAGCTGCTTGATGGCGCGCTGTACCAGGTCCACGGCCTCGTTGACGTCGAAGGGCTTGGGAAGGTATTCGAAGGCGCCGCCCTCGTAGGCCGCGATGGCGCTGTCCAGGTCGGAGTGGGCGGTCATGATGATGACCGGCAACTGGGGGTAGCGTTCATGGATCTGCTCCATGAGGGTCAGGCCGTCCATGCCCGGCATGCGGATGTCGACCAGCAGGGCGTCCGGCTGGCTGTTTTTCAATTGCTCCAGGATGCCGGAGGCGCTGGGGAAACAGGTGACGGTCATGGGGATCTTGCTGAAGGCCTTTTCCAGTACCCAGCGGATGGAGCGGTCGTCGTCGATGACCCATACATGTTCATGACTGCTGTTCATGGTTGCTATGACTCCAGAGGAAGAATAACGGTGAAAGTGGTATTGCCGGGGCGGCTGCTGCACTCGATGAGGCCGCCGTGCTGGCTGATCAGAGACTGCGCCATGGGCAGGCCCAGGCCGGTGCCGTCGGGCCGCCCGGTAATCATGGGGTAGAAAATCTTTTTGATCATATTGTCGGGGATGCCCGGGCCATCGTCGGTGATGTCCACGCGCACCACGAGCCGGTGCAGCTTGTGGCCGATGGTGAAATTACGCTGGGCGCGGCTGGTAAACACGATGGTGCCCGTATTGCCCAGCGACTGCATGGCATTGCGCGCGATGTTGAGCAGCGCCTGTATCAGCTGGTCTGGGTCGGCGCGCAGGTCCGGGATGCTGGGGTCGTAGTCGCGTACGATGCTGATGCCGGGGCTGACCTCGGCCTGCACCAGGGTGCGTACCCGCTCCAGCGCTTCGTGAATGTTCATGGGGCGTTTCTGGGGCAGGGTGCTGGGGCCCAGCATGCGGTTGAGCAGGTTCTTGAGGCGGTCGGCCTCGTTCATGATGACCTGGGTGTATTCCCTGAGTTCATCATCGCTCAGCTCCTGATCCAGCAATTGGGCCGCCCCGCGCAGACCGCCCAGGGGGTTTTTGATTTCGTGGGCCATGCCCCGAATCAATGTGCGTGTGGCCTGGTACTGGTCGAGCAGGTCTTCGTCGCGGGCGATACGCAGGTGGCGGTCCACCGGCAGCAGTTCCACCAGTAACTCACACCGCTGTTGGGTATCCCACAGTGGGGAGACGGTCAGGTCCACGGTGACCGACTTGTGCTGGGGCAATTGCAATTGGACCTCGCGTTCGGTGTAGGCATGGCCGTTTTCCAGTGATTGCAGCAAGGTGCCGGTAAAATCCTTCGAGTTGGGCCAGAGGTTTTCCATGGATTGTCCCAGCAGGTGCCGGGCGCTGTTTTCCAGCAAAATTTCTCCAGCAGGATTGATGTATTGCAGTTTGCGCTGCTCGTTGAACAGCAGCACCGCAGCGTTGAGGTTCTCGATAATCCTTTGAACGGTCTCGTTGTACTTCATGTTTATTGGGCTCACAGCCTAAGTTTGCAAAAAACAAACCAGCTTTGATGGTCTCGCCAGAGAGGGCTGTAAAAGTGCGGAGTGGCCTTGGGGTGTCTGTAAAATCTTTTTATAAACAATAGGATGGCCGTTTGTTTGGCCCGGTTTGAGAGGGGGTGGTTCCTCGGCCCAAATATCCCGCATGACTTCCCTGCGTTAGCCCGGGTCAGTATTGCACCATTATAGTGCGTTTCGGGGGCGGCGTATATCTGTTTTGGTGCCCGGTCAGCCTTCCGGCTTATTGTCCGGTGCGCGGCCGCATCAGGACGGAGACGCGCAAGAGGTGAAAAGTGACGGGGTCGGAGGTCTTGATGGGTTTGCCCCGGGCATCCACGATGGCGGCCTGGAGCTGATGAGTGCCCCGGTCTACATTTTTGAGGTTGAAGACGGTGCTGCGGCCGGGTTCGGCCACAACCCTGCCATCTAGGTAGAGGGCGATGCGGTGGCCTTCTTGGGTCTTCAGCGCCGGCGAGAGGACGATCTCGATATGTACATTGCCTGCATTCTCGCGGATGGTGGCGTCGTCCTCGGGCGTGGCGATGCGCAGCTCGTCGTAGTGTCTGGCATCGCTCTTGTCATCGTTTCTCGTGGAGCGGTTAGACGTACTGTTGGGGATTGGTGGGGGTTTGTAGGTTTGTACAGGCGATATCTCGACCTGCTCCGCGCCTGGCGCGGGCTGATCGCTGAAGATCACGCTTCCGTCCGGGAGCACTTGTTTGTAGACTTCAGCCAGGGCAAGGCCGGGAGCGAGGATCAATGCCAGGCAGAGCTGGAAAAGTGGCTTGGGCAATAAGAACTTCACACCCCAATATGTACCCCCCCAGGAAGGATTTGTCAAAAAAACAAGCCCCGCGAGCGGGGCTTGTTTTGCGACGAAGTTGGCAGATTCGCCTGTTTCAGAGGCTGTAGTACATATCGAACTCGACGGGATGGGTGGTCATGCGCAGGGTGGTGACCTCTTCCATCTTGAGTTCGATGTAGCCGTCGATCATGTCGTCCGTGAACACGCCGCCCGCCGTCAGGAAGGCGCGGTCGCTGTCAAGGGCGTCCAGGGCCTGATCCAGGGAGCTGCATACCGTGGCGATCTTCTTCTCCTCTTCCGGCGGCAGATCATAGAGATCCTTGTCCATGGCGTCGCCCGGATTGATCTTGTTCTTGATGCCGTCGAGGCCCGCCATCATCATGGCGGCGAAGGTGAAGTAGGGATTGCCGCAGGAATCCGGGAAGCGGATCTCGATGCGCCGCGCCTTGGGATTGCTCACATAGGGGATGCGGCAGGAGGCGGAGCGGTTGCGGGCGGAATAGGCCAGCAGGACCGGTGCCTCGAAGCCCGGCACCAGGCGCTTGTAGCTGTTGGTGCTGGCGTTGGTGAACGCATTGAGGGCGCGGGCGTGTTTGAAGATGCCGCCGATATAATGGAGAGCGGTATCGGACAGGCCGCCATAGCGGTTCCCGGAGAACAGGTTCTTGCCGTTCTTGGCCAGGGACTGATGGACGTGCATGCCGTTGCCGTTGTCGCCAACCAGCGGCTTGGGCATGAAGGTGGCCGTCTTGCCATAGGCGTGCGCCACGTTCATGACCACGTATTTCAGGATTTGCAGCTCATCGGCCTTTCTCACCAGGGTGTTGAAGGTGGTGCCGATTTCATTCTGGCCGGCGGTGGCCACTTCGTGGTGATGGGCTTCCGTGACCAGTCCCATTTCCTCCATGGCCAGGGCCATGGCGGAACGCAGGTCGTGTTGTGAATCGACGGGGGGCACGGGGAAGTAGCCGCCCTTGACCGAGGGGCGGTGCCCGATGTTGCCGTCCTCGTAGACCTTTTCCGAGTTCCAGGAGGCCTCTTCGGAGTCGACCTTGTAGAAGGTGCCGCTCATGTCCGCGCCCCAGCGCACGTCGTCGAAGAGGAAGAATTCGGGCTCGGGGCCGAAGTAGGCGGTGTCCGCGATCTTGGTGGATTTGAGGTAGGCCTCGGCGCGCTTGGCCAGGGAGCGCGGGTCGCGCTCGTAACCCTTCATGGTGGCGGGCTCCAGAATGTCGCAGCGCAGGTTCAGGGTGGGCTCGTCCATGAAGGGGTCCATGACCGCCGTGGAGGTGTCCGGCATGAGGATCATGTCGGATTCGTTGATGCCTTTCCAGCCGGCGATGGACGAGCCGTCGAACATCTTGCCTTCCTTGAAAAAGCTGCTGTCGACTTCGCGGCTGGGGATGGTGACGTGCTGTTCCTTGCCGCGCGTGTCGGTGAAGCGCAGGTCGACGAAGTTGACGTTGTTGTCTTTGATCATTTTATTGATTTTTGCTGCGGACATTTGGTTCCTCCCGGAGTGCTTTGGATATATTTGTCTTGCATGGTTAATAAACAATATTTCGATGTGCACGTTAATAGCACGAAATATGCCAGTGTAGAAACTCTATAAGTATCATATAATTATCTGTAATTCTTGGCCCTGGGTCATGATAATATGCCCTGTATTGGTGCGCCGACGCACCAATACGGGGCGTCTTATCCGCCTACGCGGATGACGATCCTGATCTCTTCCTCCACCACCGTTTCCACAATCTCATGACCATGGATGCGGCACCAGGCCGGTATATCATGGCTGGCGCCCGGGTCGGTGCAGACGACTTCCAGTATATCGCCTGCCTCCAGTGTCCTGATCCTGTTCTGGGTGCGGATCACGGGCAAAGGGCACAGCAGACGTCGCGCATCCAGTACAAAGCGCTCCATTATACATACCACGCCTGGGGAATGTCCCGGTCCGGGAAGGGTTTCACTTCCAGGGCGCGGGATTGCCCGGACTGGTTCGTGATTTCTACACGCACCTGTTCGGCGTCACGGCCCTGACTGTAGCGCGCCACGAGGCGGGCGGCAAGCAGGAGGTCGTCTTCATCGGGGACGCCGTCGATGAGGGCCAGGGGGCCACTGTGGCTGAGAGGTTTGAGGTGTGTGTATTGGCGGCGGTAGCCCTCCAGGTAGCGGTTTTCGCCTTCTTCCCGCCCGATGATGACCTTGAAGTGCGGGCGGGGACGCAGGTGCCGGCCAATCTTGAGCAGCATGATGTCGTCCAGTTCGTAGCGTTTCTCTCCGCGGCTCCGCCACAGGTCCCGCAGTTTGGCGGAATAGTGTTCATTGGTCAGAAAGCAGCAGCCGCCGGCCGGTTGGGCATAATCGTCCAGACCGTACTGACGCGCCAGGGCCATCTGGGGTTTGCGGTTGCGCCCGCTCAGGTCCAGCAGTTTGTTCCGGTCCACCCAGCCTTGTTCCTCCGGATAGGTGGGGGGGAGGAGTTGCGCGCACAGGGGGCGCAGCAGTCTGTCATGGGCGCCCGATTCCCGCGCCACCACCGGCATGGTGCTGCGGCGCTGGGACATGGGGCGCTGGCCGATGACCTCGCCGGTGACGATGAAGTCGAAGTGGTTTTCCTCCATCCATTCGCGGGCCTTGCCAACCATGAAGCCCTTGCAGTCCAGGCAGGGGTTGAGGTTGGCGCCGTAGCCGTGGCGCGGATTGATGACGATGTCTTTGTATTCCTCGATGACGTCGATGATGTGGAGTTTGATGCCCAGCTTTTCCGCCACCCACAGGGCATTGTTGCGCTTGGGCTTGTCGCGGTCCTTGCGGCGGATGGCGTGGGTGTGGCCTTCCACGCAGAAGCCCGTATAGAAGTTGATGCCTTCCACGTGAATACCTTGGTCGAGCATCAGCTTGGCGGCCAGCATGGAATCGAGCCCGCCGGAAATAAGGGCGACGGCCTTGGCTTGTGTTGTCATGGTTTGCGTATTGCCGGTGGAAAAGCGCCAATCATAACAAAACGGGCGCCGTGAGAGCACCTGTGGATTCAGGCTTGGGTTCGTTCAGGGGGCTTTCGCCGCGCTGCCTTTTGCCAGGGAGAGGATGTAGTCTACGACGATACCCAGTTCCTCGTTGTCCAGGGCGCCTTTTTGCGGGGGCATGCGTTTGCCCTCGGTGACATGGTCCCAGCGGCCATAGCTGCCCTTTTCGATGCGTTCCATGAGCATTTCGCGCGCGCCGGGCATGCCATTGTAGCGTTCACCGACCAGTTGCCAGGCCGGGCCATAGACGCTGTTGAAAGCGGCGTGGCAGCCCATGCAGCCGCCTTTGGCCGCCAGGGCGCGGGCATTGCCCGTCTTGCCGTCCTTGGCCTTGGCCCGCATGGACTCATTGATGTCGCAGCCGCCGAGCAGCATGAGTGTGATGACTATCGTCAGGTAGCGCTTCATAGGGGATTCCTCAACCACTGAAAAACAATGCCAGGATGCCGAGCAGGGTGACGCCGATGCCGATCGCCAGGACCATCCAGTCGTCGTTGGCGCCGGGTTCGAGGGTCGCCTGCGCCGGGTCCTGCGGGTTGTAGTAGACCGCCACCTGGCTGCCCAGGGGGTATTTCTCCAACTGGTGGTGGGCGAAACCGGGCATGGGCGTGGTGCCGGCCGGGAATTCGAGCCGGCCCTCATAGGATTGCGCATCGACGGTATAGCGGAAACGGATATCGGGGAGCAGGTCGTTTTCCTCGGAGGCAAGGAGGGCGCCCGTGATCTCGCCCGTGACGGATGGCCACTGCCGTTTGGTCTTGCCTTTCTGATAGGTTTTCCAGCCATAGGCGGTGATGACCAGGCCGACAACGATGAAAGCGCCAATAATAAGGGCGTAATAGCTCAATGAGGTGACTCCACTGCTTGAAAATAAACCTCATTATACCCCATTCCAGGCGATATCCGCCTGTTGCCGGGCAATGGGGGTCAGTGCAGTTCGGGTGGCTTCTTTTTTCCCGAGGCGTTTCGCCTGGTGGTGTCCACCGGGCAGGCATCGGTGGCGGCTTTGATTGTCTTGAGGGCGTGCCGGCTGCCCGTGTCCTGCCACAGTTCGAAGGCATGCAATGGTCCCAGTGGCTTACCCTTGCCACGCAGGGTGCGCATGGTCTGCAGCACGTCCATCATGGAGACGAATTCCCGTGACAGGCCGGCATAGGTCTCGCCCATGAGATTGGAGGTGAGTTCCGCCACCTGGTGGTAGGCGACGCGGCCCAGGTCCACGAAATAGCTGATCTTGACCAGGCGCTTTTCCGCATGATGGGGAAACAGGCCGGAGAACAGCAGGCAGTGGTCTCCCACGTCACGCAGTTTTTCCTGGTTGAGATGTTTACCCGCCGAGCCTGCCCGAAGATAGTCCAGGCCCAGTACGCGGGAGACCATGTGGGGCCTGTTGGTGAAGCGCATGAGCAGGAACACCAGGTAACTTTCGATGTCCTGGTCCAGGAGGCAGCCGCTTGCGGCCTCGGCCTCGCTGACGAGGTCGTGCCATTGCGCGGTCGATGTGGGTTGTACTACCAGTTTCGACATATTACACGTCCTTACTTTCTGCATCGGCAGGTGGCAAGGATGACTTGACCCTTTAACCCATGCATGCAGGGCGGCAGGGAAGGGTTTCGGCAGGAACGATGTTTACAG
>Ga0256839_1004701_pt1 | contig 13147 bp, 9 predicted proteins | sample 354166metaG_FD_185968 | JGI IMG/M metagenome (GOLD analysis project Ga0256839, IMG submission 185968) | Hydrothermal vent microbial communities from Mid Atlantic Ridge, Atlantic Ocean - 354-166 | ecosystem: Environmental > Aquatic > Marine > Hydrothermal vents | place: Atlantic Ocean: Mid... | reverse complement strand
GTGCTCACGCACGCGGCTCGCCGGAACTGTTACCGTGGCGCAAAAACAAGCGTGCGTTTTCACGCAACGGCGAGCCGCCGACTTCAGTCGGCGGAAAACGGCGAGCCGGGAGCGTAAGCTCCCGGAGACGATAAGAAAGCGGCGCATGATTGCCGTGCTCTCCGTGGGCTTACGCCCACGGCTCGCGGCTGCAAGAACCAGCGCCAATACAACCGCGTGCTCACGCACGCGGCTCGCCGGAACTGTTACCGTGGCGCAAAAACAAGCGTGCGTTTTCACGCAACGGCGAGCCGCCGACTTCAGTCGGCGGAAAACAGCGAGCCGGGAGCGTAAGCTCCCGGAGGAAAACAAGCAAAAGCGTTTCTTCGACTCTCCCCGGACTGAAGTCCGGGGCTCGCCAGATGCAAGAGTACACGCTGATTCTGGCGGAGCAACGGCGAGCCGGGAGCACGAGCTCCCGGTTGCTTCAAACAAAGCGGCGAACACGACCTCGTGGAACAACCGCAGGTTCGACGATGCGGCGTGCCGGAGTGGGCAAAGCACTACACCATCTTCTTGCGCACCGACCAGATGAACCCGTCGTACCAGAAGTGCATGATGGCAATGACGATGATCAGGTTGTAGGCCACCGGGTTGGTGCCGTCGTTCATCTCGGCCCACAGCCCGTAGCCGAAACCCACGGCCAGCAGCAGTCCCAGGGCCAGCCACGGAGCCCACGGCTTGCCTTCCACGCCGAAGGTGCGGGCGATGTTCTTCTTCTCCACCCACCAGACCAGGGCGAAGTACTGCCAGGCGTGGAAGAAGTTCATGATGAAAAACGCCTCGCCAAAGGGATTGAACCCCCAGGTGACGATCGAGCACAGGGCCGTGGAGACCAGCAGGGCCACCTTCTGGAAAGAGACGCGATAGCCCTGGCGGGCCCACCGCCAGTAGCAATAAACGTAGTAAAGGAGAAACGGCACTCCCGTGGCCAGCACGGCCCAGGTGAGCCAGGAAGCGTGCGATTCCACATAGGCGGGGATGGCGGTGAAGAAGACCGAGCCGACCTCCTCGAACTCGTAGAAGTCTTCCACGTGGTCCATCAGCGTGGCCCCGGCCAGGATCGGCCCGGCGTACAGGTACAGGTTGAGAATCACATCCAGCGTCCGCCCGCGGCGGGAGTCGTTGCCTGCGCGGGCATCGTAGATGCGGCCGATGCCGAAGGTCTGCAAGCTGCTGTGGTACACGTCCCACCAGGTGGCCAGCACCGAAACCGATACGGCGATCCAGGGGGACCACATCATGGCGGCAAACAGCACCACCGGCACCAGCACAAAGCGCAGCGGATACTGGCGGAAAATCTGGCGGTTCAGGTGGCTGCGGAAGAAGACGATGACCAGGTGGGCCATGATAAAGGCGCCGATGAACAGCGTGGCCGGCGGGGCCTCGTACTGGCCGATCTGGATGGGAGATTCGGTCAACGCGGTGCCGGCGATGGCCCAGCCCAAGACCATCGCCAGCAAGGGAGAAAAGATCAAAAACACGCTGTCGAACACCGGTCCGACCAGCCAGGCGGAATGGAACAGCCGCGCTTCTTCCCGGGAACGCGCCAGACCTTGTTGCAGCACGCCAGCTCCGGCCATGATTCTCGATCCTCGTGGTGGGCACAAAGGAGGTGGTTCTACCCGAACAGATCACGATCGCACCCTTGGGCGGCCAAGAGGCGATTCCTGCACAAGCGTAGGTTGCCCGAACGCACCAGGGGCCAAAAGCCGTTGCCAGAAAACAACGAGTCGGCCGATGTGGCTCCGGCAAACCCGTCACGTTCGGAAAAAACGGCACCGGAGCGGGGGAAGGACTCCGGTGCCCGGGGCTTGAGGGGGGAGTTGGAGATGGGGAGTGCTACTGCACCAGTCGCACCTTCGGGGTCTTGATGATCTGCTCGAAAATCTCCACCAGCACGTTTTCGTACATGGCCGGATTGCCCGACCCCCGAGGCGCCTGGCCGTTGTCGTCGGCCGTGCCGCCCAGATTGGCCATCCGGTCCATGAAGTCGTAATCGGTGCCCAGACCCACCCCCACCGGGAACAGCTGATAGCCTTCGGCCTGCATCATGTGGGCCTGCATCAGCGGGGCGTCGGCCCAGTAGGCGCCGTTGTTGTAGAAATAGGGACTGGGATTGTCGGCGATGTACTGGCTGATGTCCTCCGGGGAGGAGACGTACAGGTTGGGCATCCCGTCAGTGAGCAGGATGACCACCTTGTTGGTGTTGTTGCGTCCGTAGCCGCCTTCGGCGGCGGGCTTGAGGTGCTCGCGCGCCTCGATCAGCCCGCCCTCGGTGGCCGTGGTGGCCAGCTTGTCCCCCACGGCTTGCAGCGTGGTGCACACGTTCATGGCCGAGAGGTAATCGGCCGTCAGCGGCTGGTGGATCACGGCGTTACCGGAATCCAGGGCGTCGAAGGAGATGACCGATACCCAGTCGGCCTGGGAAGTGCTCACCCCCTGGTTCTGCTCCTGCACGATCTGGATGGCGCGGATGATCGCCCGGCGGCCGGCGTGCATGGGCTGTTCCCGGGGCGGAAAGGTGAACGTCTGGCCGTTGACGTCCTCTTCATGGTAGGGGCACAAGGGGCTTTGGGTGGAAAGGGGCACATACTGGCCCTCCACCGGCTGCAAGTCCCGGCCAAAGTCCATCATGAACTGCATGTAGGTCAGGTAGCCGATGCGGTTGCGATATCCCTTCACCGCACTGCTGCTGGCGCTGGGGAAGGAGCTTTTGTTGGGATTGTTGAACTTGGTGATGCGGTCCGGGTCCTGGTTCGGCGGCAACCAGCCGCGATTGTATGGCGGCGTTCCCTTGCCTGCTCCCAGGGCCGCAGCAGGCCAGAGGCTGCGGGAGGAACCGGGCAGCACGGCCAGCGGGCTCACCGGAAGGGGGAGCCAGGAACCCGGGTGGTTGTTCCACACATAGGGGTACTCCGGCAGCGTGGGATGGAACCCGGCCGGGGGCGGAGGCGGGGAACCGCCACCACCACTGCCCCCTCCACCGGAGCCGCCGCCACCTCCCTTTTTCTTCTTTTTGCCTCCGCCGCCGCCTTTTTTCTTTTTCTTGCTGCCGCCCTTCTTTTTCTTCTTCTTCTTCTTCTTCCCCTTCTTCTTGCCTTTTTTCTTCTTTTTCTTCTTCTTGCCCTTTTTCTTTTTCTTTTTGCTGGGATCGCTCCCTTTGACCTTCTGGTCGTCGATGATGTAGTCCAGGTACTTCTCCCAATAGGCGTAGCTGCTGGCGTTGGCGCTGTCGGGCGTGGGCACCGCAGCGGGCATGATCACCGCAATCTGGTTGTCGATCATCCAGCTGTAGGCCTTCACCTTCCGTGTGGGCTCATCGTCGGAAGGGTCGATGCGATACTGGGCCGGAATCGATGCTTGAGCCAGCGGACCGTTGTCCTTGGTCATCTCCGCATAGGCGTACTTGTCCTGGGCCACGCCGAGCGGTTCCCCGATGTATTGCAGCGTGCCGGGGTAATTGCCGAAACCAAAATCGGCATAGACATCCTCCATCAAGTCGTTGCCGATGGTGGGATACCCCTCCCCGGCGAACTTGTCGTTGATCAGCTTGGTGGCCCAGGCCGGCTCCGTGTCGTCGTTCATCGAGCCGGACAAGTCGATCACAAAGGCAATGTCCCGCGGGTTGGCCATGGCCACCGCCTGCACCTGGGTGGTGAAGGTGTCGATGCCGAAGATGCGGGCGAAGAACAAGCTGGCGTTCTGCCTCCGGGCGGTGATCCGTACGGCGTTGCCGCTGTCGGCCTGGGGTGTGAAGGTGCGGGTTTCGCTGTCCCAGACGCCGATCTCCACGTCCGCCTCGTCCAGCGTGACGGTCTGCCCGCCGGCGGTGTGATAGCTGGCGTACTGGTTGGCCATTTCATAGACGCTCTGGAACCCGTCGCCCAGGGCCGTAGCTGCGGCCATGGCGGCCGAGTCGGCCGCCGCTTGCAACTGGGTGCGAATCAGCACCATGTAGCCCACGTCCACTCCAAACGCCACCAGGCCGACCATGATGGTCATCAACACGGCGGCAAACACCAGCGTGGCTGCACGACGCGATCGAGGATGGATGTGTCGTTTCATGCCTCTCTCCCAGAAACCAGGAAACCGTGGTGCCGTGCCCGTGGAAACTTGCTTGCCCGTGCTGCCGTGCAGACGTTCTTCCCACTCCTCCAGGTCAACCTGCCTCAAGGCATACAATCCCCAAAAATGATTCATTCAAACACTGGACTACGAACCGCAGGGGGTCAAAACAGAAGCCGAAAAAATCCCCGTTTCTTTGGAAAAAGCCCCGTTTTTTGTAGTTCCGCGGCAACGCCTGCTGAAGAAAAGCCACAGTTGCCCCGAGAAAACCGTCCCCCTGAAGCAGAGACTACAACAACGAGAGGATCACGATCCCCACCACCGTGCCGATCACCGCCAGCACGCTGGCGGCGATCACCCACTTGACACTGGTGGGGAGGGTCTCGCGCGGACCGAACTCATGCGGGGCCACCGACCAGCTGCTGGGGAAGGTCTCCTCGGTGGCCGAAACCACCGGCACGGTCCCTTGCGAAGCCTGACTGCCCGGCTCGGCCCGAGGCGGGGCCTCCGGCAAAGGCTTCGTGTCGCTTAAGGCGGCCACCACCTGGGGCGAGACGGGGGTGGGGGCCACGCTGCGGCGGCGGGTGGCGATCACCCCCCCATGCAGGGCCACGGCGGCCGTCTTCACCGGGTCCTCTCCGGCCCAGGGATGCAATCGCCGAATGACCTCCTGGGCCGTTTGGATGCGGGCCTGGGGGTCTTTCATCATCATGTCGGCGATCACGTCCACGAAGTCGTCGTCCAGGTTCGGGTTCAGCCGCCGGGGATCCAGGGGCTGTTCGTTGCAGTGGGCGCGGGCCTTGTCCCGGGGCGTGCCTCCGGGGAAGGGCACCTTGGCCGTCACCGCGTAGTAGAGCGTGCAGCCCAGGGCGTAGATGTCCGTAGGGGGGCCGATCTTTTCCGGGGCCATGATCTGCTCGGGGGCCAGGTAGTCGATCGTGCCCACGATGCGGTGCTTGCCCGCCTGGCCCAGCTCGTCCACGTGCCCGGCCAGGCCCAGGTCCGAAAGCTTGCACAGCCCCTCGGGGGTGACCAGCAGGTTGCCCGGCTTCACGTCCCGGTGCACGAATCCCTGGCGGTGGGCGTGATCCAGGGCCTTGGCCGCCTGGGTGATCACGGCCGCGGCGGCGTGCATGTTCAGTTTGCCCCGTTTTTTGACCAGCCGCCGCAGGTCCAGCCCGGGCACGTACTCGGTGACCAGGTAGTACACGTTGCCGTCCTGTCCGGCGTCGTAGGCCCGAACCAGGTTCTCATGGTCCAGCTGGGCCTGGGCCTGGATTTCCCGCTGGAAATCGGCGATGGCCTGGGGGGTGGAGCGTTCCAGGGGGAGCACCTTGATGGCCACCACGCGGCGCATGAGGGTGTGTTCGGCCTTGAACACCTGCCCCATCCCCCCTTGACCGATGGCGTCCAGAATCCGGTACGGTCCCAGGGTCCACTTGGTGCGTCCTTTGAGCAGCTGCTCGGCCTGCCAGGAGTTCAGATACCCCAACTCCACCAGGGTGGCAGCCAGCTTTTCCCCGGAGAGTGGTTCGGGATCGCCGGGAGCCGACGCGGCCCGCTTGCGAAGCAACGCCTCCCCCTCCTCCAATTGCTCCTGGCTGACCAGACCACTGGTCAAGGCCGCCTGGCGAAACTCATCTGGCAACGCTTCACTCACCCCAGGGAACCTCAAACCACGAGCCGCGTGCTGTTTCCTGCCTGCTCTCCCTATCGACGCAAAAGACCTCTTCCTGGTTCCAGATACACAATCCCTAAGCTAGTGTACTGTCCGCCAGGGGGCTGCGCCAAGCAACCCCCGTCTTGTCACCCGCCGGGGGCTTTCTGTATGGTGAGCCGTGTTTTGGCGTTTGCTGCTGCGGAGGGGGCGATCCCTCCGCCGGTTCGTTCCCAGGCTTGCTTGCTGCCATGCTTCAAATCATTCTACCCGACGGATCGCAGTTGCGTTTCGATTCCCCGGTCACTCCGCTGGAAGTGGCCCAACGGATCGGACCCCGGCTGGCCCAGCAAGCCATCGCCGCCGAAGTGGACGGCCAGGTGGTGGACCTGAACCGCCCGCTGCCGGCTCAGGGGCAGGTGCACTTGCGCATCCTCACGCCCCGGGATCCGCAAGCCCTGGACGTGCTGCGACATTCCTGCGCGCATGTGATGGCCCGGGCCGTGATGCGGCTGTATCCCGAGGTGCAACTGGCTTTCGGTCCCACCACCGAAACAGGTTTCTACTACGACTTCGACCTGCCGCAGACCCTCTCCGAGGAGGACTTTCCCCGTATCGAAGAGGAGATGCGCAAGATCATCGCCGAGGACGAGCCGTTTGAGCGGTTCGAGGAGCCGCGGGAGCGAGCCATCCAGCTTTGCCACGATCTGGGCCAGGGGCTCAAAGTGGAACACATCGAGCAAGGGCTGGCCGATCACCCCCGCCTCTCCTTCTACCGCCAGGGGGAGTTTATCGACTTGTGCCGCGGGCCGCATATCCCTTCGGCCGGACGAATCAAGGCGTTCAAGCTCCTTTCGGTGGCCGGGGCTTATTGGAAAGGGGACGCCTCGCGGCAGCAGCTCCAGCGGCTCTACGGCACGGCCTTCTTCTCCCAGAAGGATCTGGACGCCTTCCTGGAACAAGTCGAAGAAGCCAAGCGGCGCGACCACCGCGTGCTGGGCAAGCAACTGGAGTTGTTCACCACCAGCCCGCTGGTGGGCTCCGGGCTGATCCTCTGGCAACCCAAGGGAGCCATCCTCCGCAGCGTGCTGGAGGAGTTTCTTCGCCAGGAACTGCTCCGCCGCGGTTATGTGCCGGTTTATACGCCGCATATCGCCCGGGTGGAGCTGTACGAGATTTCGGGCCACTACCCCTACTACGCCGACAGCCAGTTCGCCCCTATCGAGATGGAACGGGACGAGCGTTACCTGCTCAAGCCGATGAACTGCCCCCACCACATCATGATCTACAAGTCCCGCCCCCGCAGCTACCGCGAGCTGCCGCTGCGGCTGGCCGAGTTCGGCACGGTGTATCGGTACGAAAAGTCCGGCGAGCTGGGCGGCATGACCCGCGTGCGCGGCTTCACCCAGGACGACGCCCACATCTTCTGCACCGAGCAACAAGTGGCCCAGGAGTTCCGCTCCTGCGTGGAGATGACGCAAACGGTGCTGCGGGCCGTGGGGATGGAACAGTACCAGGTGCGACTGGGCTTCCGCGATCCGCAAAGCGACAAGTACGTCGGCTCGCCGCAACTGTGGCAGCGAGCCCAGGAAGTACTCCGCCGCGAGGCCGAACAGCTCGACCTGCCCGACCTGGAAATCCAGGAGGGCGAAGCGGCCTTCTACGGGCCCAAGGCTGACTTCGTAGTGACCGACTCGCTGGGGCGACAGTGGCAGTTGGGCACGGTCCAGCTGGACTACAACCTGCCCAGCCCCGAGCGGTTCGACCTGCAGTACATCGGCCCGGACAACCGCCCTCACCAGGTGGTGATGATCCACCGCGCGCCGCTGGGTTCGTTCGAGCGGTTTGTGGGCATATTGATCGAGCATTTTGCCGGGGCGTTTCCGCTGTGGCTGGCCCCGGAGCAAGTGCGGGTGCTCATTGTCAGCCAGAAGTTCGAGGAATATGGTCGCCAGGTGGAGCGGGAGCTTCGTGCTGCGGGGCTTCGCGTCGGAGGGGACTACCGGGCCGAAAAGCTGCAAGCCAAGATCCGCGACGCCCAACTGGAGCGGATTCCTTACATGTTCATCGTGGGGGGCCGGGACCAGCAGAACCGCACCGTCAGCGTCCGCGACCGCATCCAGGGGGATCTGGGCCCCATGCCCATCGCGGCGGCCATCGAGAAGCTGCAGGAAGAGATCCGCACGCGGGCCGTGCGGCAGACCGGCCCCCGGGTCACCCCCCTGCTGGGGCACCGCGAGGCGCATGTCTATTAGGGCAAACACGTTGCTCCCGCAAAGCGGCAGGCTCTGCTGGCAAAAACCTCAAAAGCATTTGACCCGCCGGGCCAGGTTTCGCATATTCTAGTTTCGGCCCCGGCGGTTTTGCCCGCCTGGGTTGGGCCTGCAGAATCTGCACACTGGCCCCGGCCGGATAGGATACAATTGGAAAAAACCCGGAGGATGATCCTCCCCGCCGGCCAGTCCGACGCGGGGAAGGTTCGGTTTGGTTTCCCCCAACAGGAGGACGGCTTTTTTGGCCAAACGCATGACGAAGCGGGACGACTCGCCCCGACTGCGGATCAACCAGCAAATCCGTATCACGCCGGTGCGGGTCGTCGGGCCGGACGGTAAGCAGCTGGGCATTCTTCCCACCCGCGAGGCCCTCCGCCTGGCGGAAGAACAGGGGCTGGACCTGGTGGAGGTGGCACCGGATGCCAACCCGCCAGTGTGCCGCATCATGGACTACGGCAAGTACCAGTACGAGCAAAAGAAAAAGCTCCACAAGGCCCACGCCCACCGCACCAAAGTCAAGGAAATCCGCCTCCGCCCCGGCACCGCCGAGCACGACGTGGAAGTGAAGGTGAACCGCGCCCGGGATTTCCTCCAGCACCGCGACAAGGTGCACGTCACGGTGGTGTTCCGCGGGCGAGAGCGGGCTCACATGGAAGAAGGGCGGCGGGTGCTGGACCTGGTGATCCAGCGCCTGGAAGACGTGGCCAAGATCGAAATGCCCCCCAAGCAAAACGGCGCCCGGCTGGAGTGCCGCCTGGCCCCCAAGTAGAACTGCGATTGCAGTTTCCTGGCCGGAGGTTGCCGTCCGCCTCGGGTGCGGCCGAGGCAGCTGTACCGTGGGGCGTGTTCGTTTCCTCCCCCTGGGGTTTCCGCAGGGGTTCTCGACCTTGGAAGGAGAAGTGATGATGCGGCCTCGTTTCCTCCCTGTGGCGGCGGCCCTGGCCGTGCTGGGGTCGGCACTCTCCGCGGTGGCCGAAGAGCCGGCCCTGCCCAAGCTCAAGCTCCACTGGGAAAAGAACATGCTCACCATCGCCGGCCCCCAGGTTCCCGGCGGGGAGTTGCCCATCTGGTACATGGAAGCCTATTGCCGGCCCGGTTCCACCGACCGGGTGTGGCGGGAGACCACCATCGGCCACACCACCCGGCTCATCGCCGCCGATCCCCAAGGGCACTGGCTCCATCTGCGCTGCACGCTCAAGGACGGCGTGGTGGTGGATCACCACATTGCCTCCGGGAGCGACGAGGTGACTTTTCGCATTCGCGCCCACAATCCCACCCAAAAGCCTTCGCTGGCTCACTGGGCTCAGCCGTGCATCCGCGTGCACAAGTTCACCGGCCGCACGCAAAAGGACTACCTGCCCAAGTGCTTCGTGTTCGTCGATGGCCGGCTGAAGCGGATGCCGTTTGAGCCTTGGGCCAAGAAGGCCCGCTACGTGCCCGGCCAGGTGTGGTGCCCGCGCCACGTGCCCCGCAGCGACGTCAACCCCCGGCCCTTGAGCCCCGTGGTGCCCAGCAACGGGCTGATCGGCTGCTTTTCGGCCGATGAAAAGAAGATCCTGGCCGTGGCCTTCGAGCCCTACCAGGAGCTGTTCCAGGGAGTGATCGTGTGCATCCACTCCGATTTTCGCATTGGGGGGCTGGCCCCGGGCCAGACCAAGCACATCCGCGGCAAGCTCTACATTGTGGATGCCGATGTGGAAGCCCTGCTGCGGCGGTATTACCGGGATTTCCCCGAACATCGGCCCCACCCCGCGCCTTAATTCAAAAAGGGGAGAACCATGCGTCGCTCTTTGCTCTACCTGCTGCGGCAAATCCGCTTGCTGATGTTGCTGTTGGTGGCCCTTCTGCTGGGAGGCCAGCGGGTCCTGCATGCCGAGCAAAGGGAACGTGCCCCTGCGGCCCCCAAGGCCCAAAGCAAAAAGCCCCAGTTCGTTCGCTTGCTCCGCGACGAAAAGGGTCGGCCCGTGGCACTGCAAACCGCCGTGGTCAGCTACGCGGGCCGCAACGCCCGCGGAGAGCAAGTGCAGGTGGACCTGATCGGGGCCATCCACATTGCCGATCGGGCCTACTATCAGAACCTGAACCGCTTGTTCGACCAGTACGATGTGCTGCTCTACGAGCTGGTGGCTCCCAAGGGGGCACAGCCGCAGCGGGGCCGGGCCGGACTGTACGCCCCCATTGCCCGCTTCCTGGGCCTGGCTGATCAAATCGAGGTGATCGACTACGAAAAGCGGCACTTCGTCCACGCGGATATGTCCCCGGAAGAGTTCGCCGCCTCGATGCGCAAAAAGAAGGAAAGCTTGCTGAAGATGTTTTTCAAGCTGATGGGGGCCAGCATGGCCCAACAAGCCGCAGGCGGCCCCAGCGACGCGGAGCTGTTGATCGCCTTGCTGCGACAAGACAAGAAACAACTGCGGCGGGTACTTGCCGAGCAGATGGCCGCCAGCCAGAGCATCCTGCGAGCCCTGGAAGGAGAACAAGGCTCCACGCTGATCTCGGAGCGGAACAAGGTAGCGCTGAAGGTGATGCAAGAACAAATCCAGAAGGGGCACCGCAAGCTGGGTATCTTCTATGGGGCCGGGCACCTGGAAGACATGGATCGCCGCCTGAGAGAGCAACACGGTTTTCGCCCCATCGGCCGCCGGTGGCTTACGGCCTGGGATCTGAAGTAGCGCCTCTTTTCCTTCCGGCTTGCTCCCTTTCGTAAGCTATACTTCCGCTGGAGACGATGGTTTCTCCGCGAGGGTTTGCCGCTGCGCCGGGGCAGAACCGGGTGCGGCGGATAGGCGAGTCTTTGCCGTCCGGTTTGGGAGCCAGGCCATGCCTTCTCCGCAGGTACAACGCCGCTGGCAACTGTTCGTGCACGCCCCCGTGCAAGGGTGGCTGCTGGTGCGGATTCTGGTGTACTTGGGCTGTGCGGCGGTTTTCGTCACCGCCGGCTTGCTGGTGTGGCAACTGGCCGTGCGGGGTCCGGCCCGCTGGAATCACAACCACCTGCGGGATATCTGGAACCAGTACGCTCCGGTGTTCGTGGCCATCGGCGTGCTGGTGCCGCTGTTTGTGTACGACATGCTGCGGTTCAGCCACCGGTTCATGGGCCCACTGCACCGGCTGCACCGCTCGCTGGAGGCGTTGGGCCGGGGCGAGCCGGTGCGGCCGATTCGCTTCCGCGAGGGCGACCTGTTGCACGAGATGGCCGAGGCGTTCAACCAGGTGGTGCAGCGGCTGGAGGAGCTGGAGAAGCGGGCCGGAGGGAACCGGCCGGATGCCAGAGAACTGGCCCCGGAATCGCACGCTCCTTGCGAACCGGAAGTGTCCGCCCCGGAGCAAAACCGCCCCCAGGAACCCTTGACCCTCTGACTCCCCGGCCCGGAGCATCGCCCCCATGCGCAGCTTCCTGGACGAACATCGCTGGGCGTTTGTGCTGTTGATGCTGGGGCTGTACGGGCTGTTTCTCTATCTGGCCTGGAAGCAAAGTGCCAGCTACAGCGGGTGGCTGGTCTGGGGCTGGGGAGCCGTGCTGCTGGCCGACCGGCTAGGGCCGGGCTGGTTTACGCCTCCGGCCGCCGTCTCCGCCCGAACCGTGCTGCTAATGCGGCTGGTGTACTTCCTGCTGGGAGCCGCTTTGGCGGCGCTGCTGGTGCCGGGTAACGTGCCCTGGAGCGAATGGCTGCTGGCCGGGGGGACGCTCTGCCTGGGCAGCTACCTGGTGGAACACTTGCTGGAGTGGCTGGCCGCTTTGTTCCCCCTGGAATCGCACGATCCGGCCAAGCAGTTGCTCCGCCGGGGCATCGTTTCGGCCGTGGCGCTTACCGGAGTGCTGGTCGTGGGCTATCCGCTGATCTGGGCCCACCCGGTCCACCGCCGCGCGGTGTGGACCCCGGCCGACCTGGAGCTGGCTTATGAAGAAACCCAACTCGTTGCGGCCGACGGTACCGTGCTGCGAGGCTGGCTGGTGCCGGCCCCCAAGGCCAGGGCCACGGTGATCTACTGCCACGGCTATGCCGAACACCGCGGGCAGGTGCTGTCGCTGCTGTGCCCCCTGGTGGAAAACGGATACAACGTGGTGGCCTTCGACCTGCGTGGGCACGGCCAAAGCCAGGGACACACGCTGGGTTTTGGCTCCCGGGAAGCCGGGGACCTGCAAGCCATCTGCCGCCTGGCCCGAAGACGCTTCCCCCATAAACCGCTGCTGCTGGTGGGGGTTTCCTACGGGGCGGCCCTGGTGTTGCAAACCCTGCCGGAGCTGAAACACGTGCAGGGGGCGTGGATCGATTCCAGCTATGCCCGGCTCGACTGGCTTTGGGAACGGCAGCTTATGCTGCTCCCCCGCCCTTTGCGCAGCCAGGCCGCCCAGCTGGCCTGGCGACTGGTGGCCTGGGACACTCGCAGCCGGCAGCTCCCGCCGCACCCGATCCAGCAACTGGCCCAGACCCACGTGCCGCTGGCGTTCTGCCACTGGAAGCAAGACCCGCTTACTCCTTTCTCCGACGCGGTGCTTCTGTACCGCAGCTACCAGGGGCCCAAGGAGCACTTCTGGATCGATCAGCCTCTGTCCTGGGGGCTTACGCCCCAGGGACGCCGCCAGTACTGCCTGCGACTGCTGAAGTTTCTGGATCGCTGCCTGCAAGGCAAAGAGGCCGCTAGCTTGTAGCCGCACCGCTTACGGGGAGGGGGGCGTCGATTGTGAAGGCGTCTCCTCCAAGCGGATCGTCCAGGGGTTCCCCGGCACCACGTGCGGCACTACCGGCGTGCGGTTTAGCTGGGCGCAAAGCAACAAGTCCTCCCCCTGACCCACCTGGACCACGCCCCGGCCGCCGGGAGTGTGCTCTTGCAACCACGCGGCCAGGCGGCGGGTGGCCTGGGGGGACCAGCGGGCCGGGTCCAGTTGCAGCTCCCCGGCCACTTGCTGCCAGAGGGCCAGGGCCTCCGGAGCGGAGCTTTTCAGGGAAAGTGGCCCATCGCTCGTTTCGGCTTTCCGTTGCCGCAGCACTTCGGCCACCAAGGCCCCGGCAAGCAGCGTGTCTTCAGTAGTGGGCTGCTGGTGCCTGCCGGCGCAGAGGATGTGGGCCTGGTCGGATTCCCCAAGCCATCGCAGCAAATGCTCCAC
>Ga0256839_1004700_pt1 | contig 13151 bp, 12 predicted proteins | sample 354166metaG_FD_185968 | JGI IMG/M metagenome (GOLD analysis project Ga0256839, IMG submission 185968) | Hydrothermal vent microbial communities from Mid Atlantic Ridge, Atlantic Ocean - 354-166 | ecosystem: Environmental > Aquatic > Marine > Hydrothermal vents | place: Atlantic Ocean: Mid... | reverse complement strand
TTCTATTGCTGAGTTTTATTCAGCTTCATAAATCGTCAGGGCTTCTAAAAAAAGTAAAAGAAGCAATAAGAGAGATAAAAAGCACCAAACGTGCCGTCCCTCCGGGCCTCCCGGTCCCGGGCATTTTTCTTTGCGTTATCAGCGCAATTGGAAAGCTTCTTTTGAAATTTAAAGCCGTTGATCTGCGCACCCTGCGTGAAATGTCTTTTTCTTTTTCCTCACAGATTTCGCAGAGCGCTTCGCCATACCGGAGCTGCCGACTCTTCTGCATTCCAACTCCTTAACTTCTTCACTTTTTAAATTCCTCAAGCACCGGTTGTAAATCACTACAGGTAAGTTTAGCTTCTCCCTGACTTCATAGCTTTTTCCTACGTTTTTCTTTTTGCCCAAGTCTATGTATAGAAATTTTAAAGCCGCAATTACCGGTTAAGAAAGAAAGGGAAAATCAATTTAATGTAAGAAATTTGATTATTTGACCTTTGTGATCAATAGAATTGTTGTATATTGTTGATTTCATAATTAAAGTCAATTGATATGACACACACACACACACACACACAGCTTCCGCCCGGAGAAGCATTAAGCAAAAAGTTTATTTGCCGGTTCTTTTCTTATTAGCAGTCAATTTATTTATGTCTTGTAGCAATGAAAGAATCCGAGATGAAATTGCAAACGGCACTAAAATCGGAGAGGCCCGTAAGACGGATCCCGGGCAGCTATCTCCCGATTCCCTGGGTCTGACTCCTTATCTTGAGTCAGAAAGTACTTTGCCACCAATCTATACAAACGGAATAAGCGTGAGCAGCGGTGTACTGTACATACCGGATATGCTGACTTTCGATACCCTGATTGCCAGCCTGATGAACCACAATGACTCGGTACTTAATGTCTGGGAGGACGGACTTGGATTTACTTCCCTCAGAAGAGCAAACTATAACCTGGAGCAGGATGAGACAGTGGATGACCTGCTCCTATCGATGACCCGCATACCGGACATAAGTTTCGAAACGGTCTTAAATACTGAAAACAAGATTAGAATTGAAGATACCTTATATCAGGTGGATATTCTCAACAGCAAAGTATATACAATTAACCTTAACAACTCTGAAAGAGATACCCTTGACTTTGCCAGGTCTTCATCGTCATGTGTCGAGTGCAATTACGGAAAAGTTACCTATTGTGACGAATTGCAAAATGACGGCAGCAAAGTGGAAGGTAAGAAATGGAATCAGTTTTACGGTTTTTATATGTCATTCGGAACCCGCAGCACTTTTTATAAGAAGAACAGCAATGGCAAATGGAAACGAACGAAAGCGGATGAAATATTTCTCTGGTTGGATCACTACAATGATACAAGGTGGAATTACAGATGGATAGTTGACGGCACTTGTCCGAATGTGCCGTGGAACTACATCCCTAGCAATGAGACGAAGAGATTTAAAAAGAGAGAGAATGCAAAAACCGTGGCCCGAACTTTTCAATTCTTTGCGGGTTCTGGTATAAAAGATGCTATGATGAGATATCAAGAGTTTTGTGTGAATAAATTCGGAAGGGTTCACCACTGGACGGTTAATTTTTATGATGATTGTCACAATGAAAACTGGTAATATGATTTTGCGCAAAGGAATAATTGTATTTTGCCTTTTCTTTCTGTTCTCATTTGCTGTCCGGGCACAATACTTTAAAAACAGGGTGACCTTGGCCGATTCGGTGGTAAATGTGAGTACGCTGAAGCTTGGCACGCCCTTGTTTTACATAAGCTACGAGCTCAATTACTACAAGAATTTTTCGGCAGAGCTAAGCGTAGGGACTCCGGTTATGTTTCAGAGTGGCATTTATGGAACATACATATACCTCCCGGTTGACTTATTGGTGATTATGAGGTGGTATTATAACCGGCCGAGGCGCCTGAGAAAAGGAAAGGATGTGGCCTACAATGCGGGCAATTTCTTCTCCCTGGGGAAAGCTTTCGGTCTTTTTGATGGCGGCATAGTCAGTGGTGGTCTTACTAACGGCACGGTTGAAAATATCGTAGTAGGTAGTTTTTCGTACGGCATGAGACGCAATCTTGGAAAGAAAAAGTATTTCAGTTATGTGCTTGGAATTTCAGGCCATATGAGTTACCGGCCATTTGACGGGGAAACCTGGCGGGATTCAAGACCCGGGCTAAGACCGTTCTTCGGAATTGAGTTCAATATTTGGTAATATTCATAACATCCTAGGAAGCCCTTCCGCTTGTGGCGGAGGGGCTTTTTTATTTTATCGTACCGCTGAGCGCTTTGCCATGCCGGAGCTGCCGACTCTCCCTCCCATTTTCCAATTCTTTAACTTCTCGACTCCCAACCACCAACCACCAACCACCAACCACCAATCACCAATCACCAAGCACCAGTCACCCAAGCTGCCGCCTCACCGGGGAGACAAAAAAAGCAGCGTTCCCTGAAGAGCGCTGCTTTCTTGTTCTTTTTTGCCGGCTTTCAGTTCATGTATTTGCCCGAGTCAAAATCTTTTTGAAACTGGTCCCACGGGGTTTTCGTGTAGTGTTCTTCTCCGAAATACACGAGCATGGCCAGCATGGTTTTTACATCCTTATATCCGGGCACCACCTGCAACTTGGCCAGGTCTTCGTTGAGAAAGACATAGCTGGGATATCCCCGTATGCCGAAAGCCCGTGTCAACTCGTTGATGCCCCGCCTGCCACCGGCCACCCATTTGTATTCCCGGTCGCCAAACTGAACGGTTTCTTTCGACTCGGCATCAAATTTCACGGCATAGTAGTTTTCATTGATGTATTTTACAATGACCGGATCGCTGAAGGTGGTCTTGTCCATTTTCTTGCACCAGCCGCACCATTCGGTGTAGGTGTCGATGATGATTTTTCTTTTCTTCTTCGGCCAGTCTTTGCTCTGTGCCAGGTCGTTCAGTTCCTGCATGCTGATCCAGTTGATTTTTTCACCGGGGCTTTTTTGTGATCGGCTCTCCGGGCTTCGAAGCATGAAGGAACTGGCGAAGAGAAGGAGCAGGAGAAAGGCGGGAATTGCGAATTTTTTCATTTTTTCTTAATTGTTTTGATGAAACCGTGACGGAGCAAAAATAGTGCCGAGAAGCGGGAAATCGAAATCCTTGCTGTCGGATGAGGGACAATTTCGTTTTGGTGCTTCCGTGGAGAGCTCTTGGTCAGGTTTGTATAGCCCCTACATTGAAGCGTTTTTTTATGGGGGCATGGTCGGCTGCACGGATTCCTTCGGAGATGATCTGTCTTGTATCTGCCGGATCGATGATATTGTCAACCCAGAGGCGGGCGGCTGCATAGAGCGGGGTCGTCTGCTCGTCATAGCTTTTTTGTATGCGTTCGAGCAGTTCTTTCTCCACTTCGGGTGTAATCTTTTTGCCCTGTTTTTTGAGCGATGACACCTGAATCTGTAGAAGGGTTTTTCCGGCCTGTTCTCCGCCCATCACGGCTATTTTGGCATAGGGCCAGGCAAAGATCAGCCGCGGGTCGTAGGCTTTGCCGCACATGGCATAGTTGCCCGCTCCGTAGGAGTTTCCTGTGATAAAAGTAAATTTCGGCACCACCGAATTGGCCACGGCATTGACGAGCTTGGCCCCGTCTTTTATGATGCCTCCGTGTTCGGAGCGGCTGCCGACCATAAAACCGGTGACATCCTGCAGAAAGACCAGCGGAATTTTTTTCTGATTGCAGACCATGATGAAGCGGGCCGCTTTGTCGGCCGAGTCGGAGTAGATGACGCCACCGATCTGCATCTCTCCCGTCCGTGTTTTTATGATTTTTCGCTGGTTGGCTACGATGCCCACACTCCAGCCGTCAATGCGCGCATAGGCACAGACGATGCTTTTGCCGTAGCCGGCCTTGTATTCCGTAAATTCGGAATCATCGACCAGGCAGCGGAGGATATCTTTCACATCATACGGTTTGCTGTTGCCGGGAGCCTGTACTTTATAAATATCACGAGGTCCGCATTTTGGCGGACGGGGCGTTTCGCGGTTGAATCCCGCCTTTTCGAATGACCCCATCTGCTCTATCAGTTTGCGCACGGTTTGCAGGCAGGTCTCGTCATCGGGCATTTTATAGTCCGTAATGCCCGAAATCTCCGACTGGGTAGTGGCTCCGCCCAGGGTTTCGGCATCCACGTCTTCGCCTATGGCGGCTTTTACGAGGAAGGGGCCCGCCAGAAAGATGGAGCCGGTTCCGTCCACGATCAATGCTTCATCGCTCATGATGGGCAGGTAGGCCCCACCGGCCACACAACTACCCATGATGGCCGCTATCTGCGGGATGCCTTCGGACGACATCACCGCATTGTTGCGGAATATGCGGCCAAAGTGCTCCTTGTCGGGGAATATTTCGTTTTGCATCGGGAGGAAGACCCCGGCACTGTCCACAAGATAAATGATGGGAAGGCGGTTTTCCATGGCAATTTCCTGGGCACGGAGGTTCAGTTTGCCGGTAATCGGGAACCAGGCCCCGGCTTTGACGGTGGCATCGTTGGCCACAATCATGCACTGGCGTCCGCTGACCGTAGCGATGCCTGCAATCACACCTCCCGAGGGGCAGCCTCCGTACTCTTCGTACATGCCGTAGCCGGCAAATTCCCCGATCTCCGTCCAGGGGCTTTGCTCGTCCATCAGGAAGCGCACCCGCTCGCGGGCCGTCATCTTGCCTTTGGCATGCTGTTTTGCAATGTTTTTTTCTCCACCGCCTTTGTGGACTTCCATTCGCAGTTGCTTCAGTTTGCCCAGTTCGAGCAGCATGGCATCTTCGTTCCGGTTGCGTGTCAGTTCCTCTTTTTTCATATTTTTTATTTCGCTCAGCAAATTTAGGAGATTTGCCCCGGGCTTTTCAAGCAACTTTATGCCGAAAGCACCGCTTTCAGGGTGTATATTTGCACGCTGTGAGAAAAAGGGCCCTTCCGGCCCTTGAAAAAAGCAGGATAAAAGCAGCAAGAACAGAAGATTATGGCATTACAAGCAGGAATTGTCGGGCTGCCCAATGTGGGCAAATCGACCCTATTCAACGCCCTCACCAGCGGCAAGGCCCAGTCGGCCAACTTCCCCTTTTGTACCATCGAGCCCAATGTGGGCATCATCAGTGTGCCCGATGAACGCCTCGATGCCCTGGCCAAAATTTGGGAACCCGGCAACGTCATCCCTACGGCCATTGAGATAGTGGACATTGCCGGCCTCGTGAAAGGAGCCAGCAAGGGGGAGGGGCTGGGAAACCAGTTTCTGGGAAATATCCGCGATGTGGATGCGGTCATTCATGTGGTACGCTGCTTCGAAGACCCCAATGTCGTTCATGTGGACGGCTCGGTGGATCCGGTGCGCGACAAGGAGATTATCGACATGGAACTGCTCTTCAAAGACCTCGAGACGGTGGAGAAACGCATCGAAAAGCAATCGAAGCTGGCAAAAAGCGGTGACAAGGAGATGATGCGTATCGTAGAGGAACTGAAGCGTCTCAAGAGCCACCTCGAGGCAGGCCGCCCGGCCCGTTCCTTTGCCCGTGACGAGGATGAGAAAGAGAGACTCCGCGAGCTGCACCTTCTGACCAATAAGCCCATCCTCTACCTCGCCAATGTGGAAGAATCGGCAGCCGGCAGCGGCAATGCCCATGTAGAAAAACTGAAAAAAGCCATCGAAGGCGAGCAGGCCGAACTGCTGATCGTAAGTGCGGCCATCGAAGCCGAGATTGCCGAACTGGATACGGAAGAGGAACGCAAAGAATTTCTGGCCATGATGGGCCTCGAAGAGCCCGGCCTCCACCGGCTCATCAGATCCACTTACCGCCTCCTCGATTTGATTACCTTTTTCACGGCCGGAGAAAAGGAAGTGCGGGCCTGGACGGTAAGAAGAGGCGCCAAAGCCCCTGAAGCGGCCGGTGTCATCCACAGCGATTTTCAAAAGGGTTTCATCCGGGCCGAAGTGATCGGCTTCGAAGATTATATTCGCTACGGCTCCGAAGCTGCCGCCAAAGAGGCGGGCCGCATGCGCCTCGAAGGCAAGGAGTATGTGGTGGAGGATGGCGATGTGATGCACTTTCGTTTTAATGTCTGATTTTCTGCCGAAAAATGAAAACAAGAGGGATGGTGCTGCTATTCGGGTTGAGTACAATCGTCAAAGTACTGTCATCAATGAGATTGCATTGTTCGTCCGGATATTTGGAAGTAATTTTAAAACGGGCGTGATTCCGGTATGATGCGATTAGATATCCATGCAGGCAATAAAGACACCCATATGAAATGGGGACAGGAGCGTTCTGTTCTGTTCTGTTCTGTTCTGTTCTGTTCTGTTCCTGTTTTCCGCCAATAGCAGCAATCCGGAAATATATATCTGGTAAAATCCTGGCGGCTGCCGGCCCGCATGCTTCAGGGCCAAGTCCGCTTGAACAGGAAACGTTTTGCCGCAGGCTTCGGATTACTTCGCTAAAAGCAAAATTGCGATGATCCTCTATTCCGGTCAGGCCTTGCTTGCTGTTTCGGGCATTTCTCTGCTCGTTTTTCTGAGTGTCTATCTCCATTTTGTAAAAGGAAAGCATAGCGCAGCAATTCTTCTTCTCCTTCTTTCGGGCTTCCTGCTCCGGCTCCTGATGGCAGCCATAGACCCTTACCTGCACGACTGGGACGAGCGTTTTCATGCCCTTGTGGCGAAAAATATGATCCGGCATCCCTTTCTGCCCATGATGCGGACCGATCCCGTCTTTCCTTACCGCATGGAAGACTGGTGCTGCAATCACATCTGGCTGCACAAGCAACCCTTGTTTCTCTGGCAAATGGCGCTTTCCATGAAAATCTTCGGTGTCAACGAAGTGAGCATGCGCCTGCCTTCGGTGTTGATGGGCACGCTTTCCGTTTATTTCATCTACGACATGGCTCTGAAATGGCTGAAAAACCGCAATATCGCTTTTTTGGCGGCCTTGCTTTTTGCTGTTTCCTACTATCAGCTCGAGCTGACATCCGGGCGTTTTTCCCTCGATCAGAATGATGTGGCCTTTGCCTTTTACATGACGGCATCGTTCTGGGCTTTTACCCGCTACTTGCAGGCTTCCTCCCGCCTGAAATGGGCAGTGCTGACGGGAGTTTTTGTGGGGGCGGCCGTCCTTGTCAAGTGGCTGACGGGCATCCTGGTCTTCGGAGGATGGGGGCTCTACCTCCTGCTTGCCATCAGGGAAGGCCCTAAATGGAAGGACTGGAGGGATCTCGGGATTTCGCTGCTGACAAGTGTCTTTGTTTTTCTGCCCTGGCAGCTCTATATCATGTACCGCTTTCCGCAGGAAAGTGCGCTCACCTTTGAATACAACAGGCGCCATATCTTCGAAGTACTGGAAGGGCATCAGGGCAGCGCCTGGTATCATCTGGCTCAAATGCCGGCCATCTACGGCCGCTTCTTTCTGCTCTTTATTCCCATTGGGATCTATTGCGTTTTGAGGGCAAAGCAGGTCAATAAAAAACTGTCGATTGCTTTCCTGGCCATGATTGCCGTCATTTATTTCTTCTTTTCTGTGATCGTTCAGACCAAGATGCCCTCATTTGCCTTTCCGGTCAATGCACTGATCTGGATCATTATTGCAGCCGGCATCATGGCCCTTATCGAAAGAATACAGTGGAAAGCATTTTTGCGCCTGCGCTATCTGCTCTTCTTTCTTCTCGCCATTTATGCGCTGAAACCCTGGCAGATCATTTCGTACCGCTCGGTAAACAATGCAGAGCGGAATAAGAAAATCCACAATACCCGGATTTACAAATCTTTGGACCTCTCGGGAGATTTGAAGGGGCGCGTTATACTGAACTGCAAGAGTTTTGAAGAAAATGAACTCATGTTTTACCGGGATGTCAATGCCTATGCCTGGTATCCGGCCGAAAAAGAACTCGACCGTGCAAAAGCCCGGGGCTACAGATTTGCAGCTTTTGCCAATCACGGCAACTATCGCCTGCCCGCTTATATTTCCGAGGATGAAGACATTCTGATCATTGACAATGATCTGCAATAGAGAGCTTTCTCCAACGGATCTGCCGGGCCGGGAGCCAATGCTTATCGCTCGAGGAGGAAGCGCAGGATTTTCATCTTCCAGGCTTTGTAGGGCGGATATTTCAGCGGCACTTCGAAGCGAAATCCTTTGTAAAGAATGCTTTTGAAATGTGTAAAAGCGGCAAATCCCGCATAACCGTGATAGGCACCCATGCCGCTGCTGCCCACACCGCCAAAGGGAAGACGGGTGTTGGCCATGTGCATCATCGATTCGTTGACGGCACCGCCACCGAAAGAGAGGGTATGCAGGACTTTTTCTATTTTCCCGCGATGGCGGCCGTAGACGTAGCAGGAGAGGGGCTTCGGCATTTCTTTCAGTTTTTCGAGCACTTCGTCCAGATCGTCAAACGCCAGCACCGGAAGTACGGGGCCGAACAATTCCTCCTGCATCACCGGATCGTCAAATGAAACATTGCGGAGCACCGTTGGATCGATGATGCGGGAGGAGGAACGGGCCTGCCCTCCGCAGTAGAGCTTTTCGCGGTCGAGGAGGGCCTTGAGGCGCTCGAAATGCCGGGCATTTACAATCTGCACATAGTTGTCACGCAGACCATCCTGCTGCGGATGATGCTTCTCTATCTCTTTACGAAGGGCCTCAAGCAGGGCTTCTTTGACCGGGCGTTCTACCAGCAGAAAGTCGGGCGCCACACAGCTCTGTCCGGCATTCAGAAACTTAGCCCAAACGATGCGCCTGGCTGCGACTTTCAGATCGGCATCGGCCAACACAATGGTGGGGCTCTTGCCGCCCAGTTCGAGGATGACCGGTGTCAGGTGCCGCGCTGCGGCTTCATAAATGATGCGCCCCACGCGCGTACTGCCCGTAAAGAATATCTTGTCGAAACGGTGCCGGAGCAGGGCCTGTGTAGTCTCCGGGCCGCCCTCGGTCACATGGAAATAAGCGGAATCAAAGTTTGAATTAATCAGGCGGGCCATGGCGGCCGAACTTTCCGGAGCCGCTTCGCCGGGCTTGACAATCACACAGTTGCCCGCAGCAAGGGCGGCAATGGCCGGCAAGAGCGAAAGCTGGAAGGGATAATTCCACGTGCCGATGACCAGTACCGCGCCCAGGGGCTCCGGGTAGATAAAACTGCGGCCCGGGAGGTTGGCAACGTTGGTCGGCACGCGCTTCCTGCGGCTCCAGCGCTTTAGCTTGCGGATGAAAAGATTTAAATCGTGGTAAAGAAAAGAAAACTCGGTGAGGTAGGTCTCGGGAGCCGACTTGCCGAAATCCCGGTACAGCGCTTCGCTGAGCTGTGCCTCGTGCTCGCGCAGCAAAGAAAGAAGCTTTTTCAATGCGGCCACCCGGAAATCCGGGTTTTTGCTTTTGCCGCTGCTAAAAAAGCTACGCTGCAATTCGATGAGTCTCTCGTATTCCATCGGCATAATTTAAAAAATGCCCGTCAATTTTTTACTTGCGAAATGAAAAGCCGCGTAAAAAGAAGCGGATGAAGTAACTGCCTGCGCAATGTTTTATGCGAAAAAGGTTTTTGCTTTTTGTTTTTTTCGATCTGCGTTTTACCATGCCGGAGCTGCCGGCTCTCCATTTTTTCATCTCATTAACTCCTCCTCTTCTCAACTTTTAAACTCCTAAGCATCAGGTACCGGACAGAGAAAGATGATTTGGAATGAGCGGTTGCCGGAATGGCCGGAGCAGAACGAGCGGATGAACTGTAAATACTTCCGGTTACTATACTTTGTTTTATGTACTTTTCAGATCAAAAAAGGGATATAAGGGCATTGATGCTGATTTTACAAGTCAATGAGGGCCTTTGAAAATCGGAAATAAGCCCTATTTTTAGAGGCCCACGGGGTTTCTGTGCAGACTCCGGCTGACGGCCAGGCTAAAAACGGCTGCATACGAAGTATGGAAGAAGCAATAAAAATATCACGTATTCTCAGCAAAACAAGCTATCAGCCAAACGATGATTGTTATGCCGTTATCTGGACTCAAAAGGAAGTGGAGGGAATAGAAATAAATAGAACTCTTTATAAGAACGTGTCAAATGCCGTCTTTTTCTTAAACCCTACGTTTAATTGGAAAATCCTAAAAAAGGATACTTCCACATCATCAGGATACGTGCTGTTAATCCCAAAACAAGTGTTAAATCACCCCACTTTTAAAAACCTCCACATTACCGAAGTTCGTCTTTTTAGTGCCCATGAAATACCCAAAATAAACCTTTCTCCGGGTATAGAGACCCGCATACAATCTATTCTTGAGATGCTTGACGAACTGCTTAGCACCAACCTGAAACACCGGGAAGAAGCCATCCTTGCCCTGCTCAAAACCTTTTTTATTTACTGTGACGGAAAGTGCAATATCAAATCGCTCATCACCGACAACAATGCAAAGTCGACTTTGGTGTATAAATTCAAAAAAAGCATTAACCGGCACATAACGCAATATCACGAAGTTGGATATTATGCCAAGCTCCTCAATGTATCGGGCAAATACTTAAATGAATGCGTAAACGGTGTGTTGGGTGTAAAGGCCAAGTACCTTATCGATGAACAACTGATTATGCGTTCCCGCCATGACTTGAAATTCACGGACAAAAGCATCAAAGAAGTAGGGTATGAGTTGGGTTTTTCTTCTCCCGATTATTTCAGCTATTTTATCAAAAAACATACGGGCTACAGTCCTTCGCAGCTACGCAAGAGTTGACTTCCCCGAAATTCTATAGGATAACTGTATTTTTCACAAGTTCCTAAGCTTAATCCACCAATAGTTTTGTCCAAACAATAATTGAGTCAGTTATGGACAGAAAAAACTTTATACAAAAATCGGGACTGGGCCTTTTATTTGCTTTGGTTCCGGGAATGGCCGGCAGCAAGGTACTGTTTGAAAATACAGAAACTGCGGGTAAGCTCAACCCTAAAATTATTAAGGACCGGGAGGGAGAAGTCCTGAATGTTATTGGTGATGTACAAACCCACAAGCTGGTAGGTGCCGAAACGAATAATCAAATCGTGGAATGGGTGGATAATGTAGAACCGGGTGTTGGCATTCCTCCGCATGTCCACACCAGGGAAGACGAGATTTTCAGGGTGATTAAAGGGAAGGTTGAAATCACGGTAGATGGCAAAACGAGCGTTTTAGAAGCCGGAGATACCGCTTTTGCTCCCAAGAATGTGCCCCATTCCTGGAAAGTGGTGGGAACAGAAAAAGCAAAGATGATAACGAGTGCTTTCCCTGCCGGGATTGAAATAATGTTTAAAGAATTGGCCGCGTTGCCTCCCGGACCGCCCGATTTTGAGAAGGTGGCGGAAATCTGCGGAAATTACGGAATCTCATTTTTGAAATAATTATAAACTTAAATAATATTTATCATGAATAAATTCATTTTACTGCTCTCAATACTTGTATTTACCGTGTCTGCTTGCAACAAAGATAATAAGGCAGTATTGGAGGATTGGGAGTTAGAAGTAGATCAGGTAAAAGCGGCAATGGAAAAATATGTTGATTTTAATGTGGCTGTTAGCGAAGGATGGATAGATGTATCCGGTTATGTGCCGAATATGGGGCATCATTATTTAAACCCCGCTTATTCGGATGGTCTTTTTGAATTGGAAAAACCGGAAGTTATTTTATACTTACCGGATGACAATGGTGTGATGCAAATGGTGGCTGTTGAATATTCAATAATTCCGGATGATCCGCAAAATCCGGGTAATCCTCCGGAAGGATTTACGGGAGATGTAGATGAATGGCATTTCAACGAGCAATTGAAGCAATGGCAATTGCATGTATGGACCAAATTAGAAAATCCGGACGGAATATTTGCATCTTTTAATCCTGACATAGGAGACTAATTAAATGTAATATATTTGCCCGAGAACAATATGAACGGTTGAGACAATCGGAGACAATCGAACCCGAATAAGCATGAAAAAAGTTGTGTTAATCGGTGCCTGAGGCAAAATTGAAAAAAGTGTTCATCAAAACATTGGAGGGGTTAAATACTAAGATGTGATATGCACGTCACGAAATTTTGCCTCAGCCAGTGACGCGGATCAAGAAAAAATAATCATTGCCAATTTTTTTTGACGAAAAAGTGTCCGGTGCCGTACCTTGTTCAGCTTATAGAATTGGAGTACCCAATTCCGTTCGACTTTATAGTCGGTAGGGGCTAAGTAGTTTCCATTGAACCGGAAATCATTTTACATACTTGGATGTTTTTTCTCCCGTTATCCGTTTGCTACTATGACCGGGATTCCGGAATTTTTGCTTGGTACCCTGGCTAAAGTCATGAGGTTTGCCACGTTTTTTCTTAGGTGTTATGAGAAAAAACATTTGAATAGACTTCTTTGAGGAGAAGTTTCCATAAAACAGGATTGATTGACCGTTACATGGACTCCTTAGATGAAAGGCTTATCGAGAATTATGTAAGTGCCGGAATGAGTGATGATCGGGACGGGTATGAAAAATATAGTATTATGATTCTGTATCGGGAGAAGGATGGCGAGCTTCTTGGTGCAAGGCCTGCATAATTGACTGCGAAACCTTGTGTCCGATATTTACGGTCATTCAAAGGACATAGTTCTTCTCGCAATGCCAATAAGGTTGAAAATTAATATGCCGCTATTGCGTGTTTTCTTCGTTATGAAACGCTCAATTCCTCGTATATTCGCCGGTGTAAATGAAATCAGCGTTTAAAAATAGAGATTCAGTTAACATTATTAAGGCTTTTAAGGCAAAAATGCTATGCATGAAAGCAAAAATTATACTGTTAATTGTTTTGGGAGTGTTTTCAACCCGGGCAGAAGCCACTTCCATCTCTGCTTCTTCATTTGGCTGGAACGGGACTGATGACACACAGTCATTGCATGATGCTTTTGAAGCGAATGTAGATACACTATATCTCGGCTTACAAGAAGTTGATTGGATTTCCGGCCCTTTGACCTTTGACATTCCTGTTTGTTCATTTGTAAAGTTGCCCCATACCCGATAAGGGAAACCGCAGAACAGTTAATAAATGAGAGAAGTCCGTTGTATAAATGTGCATCATATGCACCCTCCAAAGCTCGAATTTTAACGCCCCTTTCAAAGATCACTACTTTGTTGTTCACTGGAATGCATTGACCTGAATGATGGTAGCGAATGG
>Ga0256839_1004698_pt1 | contig 13153 bp, 11 predicted proteins | sample 354166metaG_FD_185968 | JGI IMG/M metagenome (GOLD analysis project Ga0256839, IMG submission 185968) | Hydrothermal vent microbial communities from Mid Atlantic Ridge, Atlantic Ocean - 354-166 | ecosystem: Environmental > Aquatic > Marine > Hydrothermal vents | place: Atlantic Ocean: Mid... | reverse complement strand
CGATGATAAAGCTGTGTCGTTTAGCGATTTTAAAAAGTACTAAATTTCGTAACGAGCCATACTTTTTGGCAACACTTCCCTTTGGGTCTGCTAAAAGAATAAAGGGTAGCTGATGATTCTCGGCAAATAGTTCGTGGCTTTCATTGTTATCGACACTTACTCCAATAACCACGGTATTTTTAGCTTTAATGGCGACGATGTTATCGCGAAAACTACAGGCTTCTGCGATACAGCCTGGGGTTTCATCCTTGGGATAAAAGTATAAAACGACCCATTTCCCTTTCATTTGACTTAAGCTTTGCGGCTGGTGATGTTGATCCGTTAAGGTAAAGTCAGGAGCGGGTTTTCCAATTTCTAATGCATTCACAGTTATTACTCCTATGATAAAGAAACTTACAATAGCGAGCTTTAGTATTGCTTTCATAGTGTAAGCATAGTTTAAATTCGTGAGAATAGGGTATAAAAAAACCCGCTAGAGAGCGGGTTAACTCTTACGAGTATGACTAGGAGGAGTGTCATTTTCTCTATAAGTGTTGTCTAATATATGTTGTTAAACGCTTACTCGCATTGATTGATGTCAATTTTATAGTCTTTTTTTTGTAGAGTGATTGGGCATTCAAAAGAGAGTGATGTTGCGGATAGCTGTAGTTGTGTATGTGGCGTTTTGGAGTTTTTTCTCGACTCCCCGTAAAGTCGATCCCCAATGACTGGGTAGCTAAGTTGTGATAAATGTTTTCTAATTTGGTGTTTTCGCCCTGTTTCTATACTGACCTCTAAGTGAGATATGTTAGTGCCTATATTGTAACTAAGCAGGCTGAAATGACTGATAGCGTCTTTTTCATCAAGTTGATTATTTATAGTGACTGTTGATTTATTACCTTTTTTTAGTAGTTTAGAAAAGTCACCTAGCACGCTAACGTGGTAGCATTTTTTAATCAATCGTTTTTGAAACATGCTTGAAAACTGTGCTGCCACTTGTTTTTTATGGGCAATAATTATTAAGCCACTGGCTGCACGGTCTAGCCGATGAACAATAAACGCAGGCCGCTCAGGTTGTAAATGCTTTTCTGCCCAGCGATAGATTGTGCAATGATCCCCCCATTTTGAACCTTGTGATAGCATTCCAGCAGGTTTATTCCAAATACTATAGCCACCTTCATCACTGACAAGAGTTGCAGTGGGCGGTGGCGTGTTTAGTACTTTTTTATCATAGTAGCAATGTAAAATATCGCCTTGTTTTAGCCTCTTTTTAGCACGACGTAGGCGTTGTGTATAACGTTGATTTTGAGCATCTCTCGTTTCTATCCACACACAGCCTTTTTGCATGATTTCCTTGAGTGCACTCTTGGATTGTTTTTCTTTTAGCATCGCATTGGCCAACCAGTCAACGGCGGTTATTTCGTCTTTTTCAATGCAAATGTGGTATTCGGTTTTTGTCATAGTATTGGATTAGAAGTGAGGAAAATTTATTAGGTTTATTGTACTTTTTTGAACTATGATTGAGAAACTAGCTGAATTAGTATTTGTATACGAACTTAGCTAAGTTTACTGCAATCATTCTGATAAATTAAGGAGCATTTCATGTCAATGAAACAAATATTAATAGGTTTAACCAGTGCAGCATTGTTGTCGTTATCTATGGCGGTACAAGCAGCACCGATTAAGCTTAAGTTTTCTCACGTAGTTGCTGAAAATACACCCAAAGGGCAAATGGCGATTAAATTTAAGGAGTTGGTTGCAGAACGCTTAAAAGGCAAAGTTGAAGTTGAAGTTTTCCCCAATGGTCAACTGTTTGGGGATAATAAAGTATTAGAGGCGTTATTGTTAGGTGATGTTCAACTTGCTTCACCTTCTTTATCCAAATTTAAAAAGTACACCAAAAAATTACAGATTTTTGACCTACCATTCTTGTTTAATGATATGGCGGCTGCCGAGAAATTTCAGCAAAGTGAAGCGGGTCAAAGCTTGTTAAAGACGGTTGAAAAGAAAGGTTTGATCGGCTTAGGCTATATGCATAACGGCATGAAGCAGATGTCTGCATCAAAACCACTGCATGTACCTGCAGATGCTAAGGGCTTAAAATTCCGCATCATGTCATCTGATGTTTTAGCAGCACAGTTTGAAGCAGTAGGAGCAACGCCTTTAAAGAAGCCTTACTCTGAGGTGTTTACCTTATTGCAAACTAAGGCAATAGATGGACAAGAAAATACTTGGTCGAATATACGCTCGAAAAAATTCTATGAGGTGCAAGATAATATCACTTCATCTGATCACGGCTTGTTAGATTATATGGTTGTGACTTCTGCTGAATTTTGGAATGGCTTACCTGCGGATATTCGCACAGAGTTAAAGAAAGCATTAGACGAAGCGGTCGCACTAGGTAATAAAGTGGCAGCAGAAAAATCACAAAGTGATAAACAAGCAATTATTGATAGCAAGCGCACTAAGGTAATTGAGTTAACAAAGGAAGAGCGTCAGCAATGGGTGGATATGATGAAGCCTGTTTGGAAAAAGTTTGAGCCAATAGTTGGTAAAGACTTATTGGACGCAGCAATTTCTGCTAATAAATAATAGCTTGAACGTTGTATTTTAAAAAGGCACATCTTAATTGGGTGTGCCTTTTTTTTTGATATTTTAGAACGAGTAGGGATAAATAATGCTTGGCAATATTATTAATAAATTTGAAGAGAGTTTTCTCTCATTGTTACTAGTCGGGATGACCATGTTGGTATTTTCTGAAGTGGTTTTACGCTTTGGTTTTAACACGGGGATTAGTTGGTCGCAAGAAGTGACCCTGTACATGATGGCGTGGTTTGTCTTATTCGGTGCATCCTACGGTGTTAAGGTTGGCGCGCACATAGGTGTAGATAGTTTTGTGAAACTGTTTCCTAAAAAAATGCGGGTTGCAATGGGCTTGTTGTCGGTCTCTATCTGTATTGCGTATTGTGTGATTTTTATGATTGGCGCATGGAATTATTTGACAAAATTACACTTAATTCACCTAGAAATGGAAGATTTGGAAATAGAGCGTTGGATGTCAGAAAGTATCATTTTGCTTGGTTTTTTGTTTCTTTTATTTCGTTTTTTGCAATTATTTATCAAAATATTAAAAGGTGATGCAGAAGGTTTTTCACATATTGATGAGGCACAAGAGAGCCTTGAATTAGCGGCTCAAATTAAGGCAGAAGCAGCATTAGATTCCGCCTCGACTATAAGTAATACTGGAGGACATAAATAATGGAATCTTTCGTGATACCTACGTTATTCTTTCTTCTATTCTTTTGCATGATGATTGGCGTACCCGTTGCTGTTTCACTGGGTTTTTCAAGCATTGTGACGATTCTTTTATTTGCGGATGACTCACTCGCATCAATCGCACTAAAATTATTTGAGGCACTTTCAGAGCATTATACATTTTTAGCAATTCCGTTTTTTATACTATCTTCTGCCTTTCTTTCTACAGGGGGAGTGGCGAAACGAATTATAGATTTTGCGATTGATATTGTGGGGCATATTCGTGGTGGTTTAGCGATGGCAGGGGTACTTGCTTGTATGCTTTTTGCTGCAGTTTCAGGATCATCACCGGCAACGGTTGCAGCCATTGGCGCGATTGTGATTGTTGGTATGACGCGGGTTGGCTATCCTGAAAAGTTTGCGGCAGGTGTTATAAGTACCGCTGGCACTTTAGGTATTTTAATTCCACCTTCAATTGTTATGTTGGTCTATGCCGCAGCAACAGAGGTATCAGCCGCACGTATGTTTATGGCAGGAATGGCGCCCGGAATTCTGATGGGCGTGATTTTAATGATAGCGATATATATTTATGCGCGTATCAAAGGGTTGCCGTCATCACCTTTTCCAGGATTTAAGAAAATTGCAAAATCAGGTTTAACTGCACTAGGTGGCTTGATGCTGATTTTTATAGTGCTGGGTGCAATCTACGGTGGAGTTGCTAGCCCTACAGAGGCGGCAGCGGTTGCTAGTGTGTATGCTTTTTTTATTGCTGTGTTCGGTTACCGCGATATTGGCCCACTAAAAAACCTACCATGGCGCAAAAAGGGAGAGGGGCTTACCTCAGTCATAACAAGAAACTCATGGCAAATGGCGAGTGCCTTGCCGAAGAGCTTTTTTGATAAAGAAGTACAAAAAGTTATTCTAGACGCCTCTAAAGTATCCATTATGCTGTTATTTGTTATTGGCAATGCCATTTTGTTTGCGCATGTATTAACCACTGAGCGAATACCACATCATATTGCAGAAATGATAATTGGTTGGGGCTTGCCAGCCTGGGGCTTTTTATTAGTAGTAAATTTGCTACTATTAATAGCCGGTAATTTCATGGAGCCTTCGGCAATCTTACTCATTATGGCGCCGATACTCTTTCCGATAGCAACAAAACTAGGAATAGATCCGATTCACCTTGGAATAATCATGGTCGTGAATATGGAAATAGGCATGATAACGCCACCGGTAGGGTTAAACTTATTTGTAATTTCAGGGATAACGAATAAAAGTATGGGCTGGGCAATTAGCGCCTCATTGCCGTGGTTATTGCTACTGCTATTCTTTTTAATGTTGATAACCTTTGTGCCACAAATATCACTCTTTGTGCCAGAGATGTTTGATAAATTTCATGGTTATAAATAGCATTGCTTAAACTAAGACTTTACATGAGCCGGTGGCGAAAGAAAATCCGGATTAAATCCTATTGGTTGAGGCGGGAAATGAAGCTAATAGCGGGTTATTGGCAAGTTTTCTAACGAAAACCAGTGGGATTTTAGTTGTTTTTACTATCATCCGTGTGTGCAAAGGTCTCAATCTATATAAGTTTGTACTAATATTTGACTTTATAATAAGCTGTTGTATTCTTACAACAGTTATAGGCTATTACTATAACTCTAGGGGCTTTTTAAATCAGAGTTGTAATTTACGGCTCGTTTAAGCCCTGTGAATTTTAAAAAAATAAAGGGAAATATTATGAAGAATCAAAAACTAGTCATTTCAGGAGCTGTTGCTTTAGCAACTTCCGTATGTACGCTATCTGCTTATGCTGTGCCATCAATCCTAAGCTATAAAGAGGCTAGTTCAGCATATAGCGATGCTTATGTAACCGGGAGCTTTAATGCGGCTGATGGTAATCAACAGCGTGCAAGCTATGACTTGGATTTAGCTGTAGACTTTGAAAAAGTTTTAAGTACACCGAGCCGTAATATTAAGTATGACTTTACTGCGGCAGGCAGCAAAAAACGTAGTTCAACCAATGGTGAAGCGGCTACAAATACTTACCAAGCGTCTGGCTCTGCGACAATGGATAAGTACTTTCGTGAAGGATCTCGAGGAGCATTCTGGTACGGAAAAGGCGAGGTCGGCGCTAAGAAAGGTCAAAAGAAATCTTTTTCTAAAATCACAGCGGGTTTAGGCTACGGTCGCGTTGTAAATGTTACACCAATGGCACGTGCTATTCGTGTTGTTGAAGCTTTACGCGAAAACGGTAGTTTAAAGGCTGATCTTCCAAGTGAGACCTACCAAGCAATTGCAACAATCATTGCGAAGGAAGCACAGTACCGTAGCCAGCACGGAAGTAAGTATTATGTTCAACACTGGGTTGCTGATATCGAAAAAGCAATCGGTTCATCTATTGGCGCTCGTGGAGCAATTAGAGCCAATGATGTTTTGGGCAAGGAGCGTATATCTACACGAAAGCACGGTTGGTTAGTGCGCGCAGGTATTGGTGCTGTGTTAAGTGACTATGATGGAGAAACCGGCAAGCCTGCTCTTGAAGTGGGTGCGGAATATCACCGTCCAATAAGTAATCAAACTCAGTTCTCAAACGAAGCAATTTTTACGACAACGCTTAAAGACAGTAATAGCAGTTACAATGTAAAAAATTATATGTCACTCACCCACGAGATTACTGATGTTATCGATTGGGAGAACAAGTGGGTTGTTGATTACAGTAAGTCAGATAATGTTGATGCGATAACAAATCATACGTTGAGCTCTGCATTTAATTATCAGTTGAGCAATCAATTAGATTACAACGTAACAGCAACTCTTGTAAAAACAGATGCTAAAGATGATCTGGATAAGAAGTTAAGCATGGGCGTTAAGTACCGCTTAAAGTAACAAGAAAGGCATAGGTCGTAAAAAAAGGGAGCTTAAATGCTCCCTTTTTTTGCTTAAGGAATCTCAAAATAAGCTCGCAGAATTCAATTAGGTTGTTCAGAGGTTCCTTAAAATTTACTACTTACTTTGTTAGTTGCCTAGGAGATAAAAACATAAGTTATAATTGACTTAACACTCACATGAAATTTCAATATTATTTTAAATAGATGCTAAAAAAATTACTAAAAAAGTTTGGGACAGTTTTATATGTTCAGATATGGGAGAAGAAAATAAAGGTTACAAATATATCCACAGGAGAAGTTCTTGAAGAAAAGGCATTAGTTGCTATTAGAACACAAGGTGGTAAAAAAGCCATCGAAGCCGTTGGTAACGATGCCTCATTAATAACAGATAAAAATATAACAGTATTTGAGCCCTTTGTTCATAAAAGGCTTTTGCTATCAAATTTCACTATTGCTGAAATCTTATTACAACATGAATTTAACCTCTTGCTAAAAAAGGAAAGAGCAATATTTCAACCAAGGGTTATAATTCATCCTATGGAAAAAATTGATGGTGGGCTAGGGCAGATAGAAATTAGAGCATTTAGGGAATTAGCAATTGGTGCTGGAGCTAGAGATGTTAAAGTTCATCAAGGGGTGGAGTTATCTATATTAAATTTTGACTATGAAGCTTTGCCCGATGATTATGACTTATAAAGTAACTAACAAATTGCTCAAAAACGGACTTGCGTAAGAAGACCATCTTAAGATTTAAACATAGTGAAATTAACGCAAGCCCTTTAGGAAGGTGTCATAGAAACTTTTTTAGCATAGACCCATAAACCGAATAGACTTAGAAAGTCTAGAATAAAAAAACTGCCGGCCGCTGAGCTTTTTTCTCCAAGATTATTGTTTTTTTGTAGTTTATGTAGTGCGTTCGCGTAACGATCAGAAAGACCTTTAGGCTCTGGGCCACCGTTATCATAAATCCCTACAGATGAGTCTATAACAATGGCTTTTGCGCCCAGCGCATTGATTTTAATAATAATATTTTCTAAATTGTTAATAAAATCTTCTGTGTTCACTGGAGGCTTTTGCCAATAATCATTAGTGCCTAAAGATACCCAAATAAAATTAGGCGAATCCACTTCTGATAAATCTGTATCAAATGCTTCAAGTGTATCGGCGGATGTCCTGCCATGTATTGCCTTATTGATGATATCACTCATAACTACTTTTGAGGCGAGTCTCTCAATAAGCGCGCCATCATTAAACCAACTATCACCGACAAAGACATGTTTCTTATTTTTAATTTTTGCAGTGTTTAGTTGATTGATAGCAAAGTCAGCGATAGCTTTATAACCAACTTTGTTTGGGTGAGAGCCATTATCATAAAAATTCCAAATAGCAGATCCTGATGAAATATCCCCATGTAGTTGATTAGTTAAGTGATAAATATTGCCTTCTATACTTTTAACTTGACCAACAAAATAGTTGCCTACATTTGTTTGATAAACAAAAAGCTCTGACTCGTGCAAGTCTTGTGCGCTAAGTGTTATTTGACTATCTCCTGCAAAAGCATCAGAGCTTATTAGAAATGGGGTTAACCCTTCGGTTTCAGACCATGTCCAAGGTTCGCCTTTTAATAAGCCATAGTGCATAGGGATAACAGTAAAATCTAAGTTTGTCTTTTGCTTCACCTTACTGTCTTTTGCAAATGACATAACGCTGAAAAAACTACTGCTTACTAAAAGTGCTAGTATGAGTAGTATTCGTGAATAAATATTTAATGAATGATTTTTGTTCATGGTTTGTGATGTGAGGTTAAAGTCTCAGTAATTTCTTTAATTTAGGTTGTAAAAATTGCGCCATCGGTTTTTCAGCGAACGTATGAATGACCCAAGCCGACACTATCATAAGTAAAATAACCGCAGTGAGTAACACATAACGGTTAACCGTATTACCGAAATGGTTATAAATAATAAAGCCTATTGTAGCGTGAATTAAATATAAGGGATAAGTTAATGCACCTAGAGTTTGTAGCTTTTTTGACCGCAAACGCTGCGTTTTATTAAAAGCAATTAAGAAAAAAACCAGATAAAAAAAACTAATAATAACAATGGGAATAAGCGTTGAAAATGATAATTTATAAAATCGCTCTAGCTCTTGAGCCTCTAACACAGCAAAGTATAGCGTTAAGATATACGCTGAAAATAATAATAATCCACGCGTTATGTCTAATCCTTTCAAGTAGATCAAATACAATAATGAACCAGAAATGAAGTAAGTTCCCCATTCAGGAAAGAAAAATAATTGGCCAAGGGTCGGCAGGGTAAAGAATAAGTTAATGATAATAATGGCAAGCCACATAGCCAATAAAAATTCAATATAAGCTAACTTGTTAAAAAATAAAACAATGAAAATAAGCGCATAAAAGACCAGCTCAATGAGCAATGTCCAGTAAACACCGTCAACAGGATCAATACCCACGTAACCACTTATCATGCTTAAATTCATAATATATTGAGATAAGTTTACGGAGTAGTTAGGTGAGCCAAAAAAGAAAATAATGGCTGCAGATAGTGTAACAGCTACCCAAAATGCGGGATAAAGGCGAATGAAGCGAGAGCTAGCAAATTTTAAAGCAGTACTGTTTCTTGCCGAAAGCAATATAACAAAGCCACTAATCATAAAAAACAGATTTACGCCAAGATAAGTATATTGGGCGAAAGGAGCGAGAATAGGGTATTCAACAGGGCTAGTATAATCACCTTGTATGTGATTTTCAGCAAACCCCATAAAGGTATAATGGTAAAATAACACTGCCAATGCGGCAATAAAACGTAATAAGTCTAGCTCATAGAGCCTTGCTTTATTTGTGCGATTATCCATTTAAGGTATTACGTCCTAATAATTTCCCCCTTGTTATTAATTTATATTGAGATTACAAACGAGCTCTACGAAATATTACAAGATGAACTCATTGACTAAATAATGAAGTTCAATACTTAGTTGGAACTTAGCCGAGTATTAAATGCAAGATTATATAGGCTTATTTATTTTAACCAATGTAAACAACCAATATGATGAAAAATTCTACAACTTGCGGAGGACTTTTTTATCTTTGGCTTATTCTTGATCAAGTTTTGAGAAATTCACCACTCTGATGATTCCACATTTCAGCATACTTGCCTTTTTTGTCTAGCAGTTGATGATGACTACCTTCTTCAATGATCTTTCCATGTTCTAAAACAATAATGCGATCCATGCGCAATATAGTCGAAAGCCGGTGTGCAATAACAATCGCGGTTTTATCTTCAATTAATTCAAAAATTGCTGTTTGGATTTCCTTTTCTGTGATTGAGTCTAGCGCACTGGTTGCTTCATCTAAAATCACAATCGGCGCATTTTCTAAAAAGGCACGTGCCAGAGCGATACGCTGTTTTTCGCCCCCTGACAGCTTCACGCCGCGTTCTCCAACCATGGTCTCAAAACCATCATTAAGCCGTTCAATAAACCCAAGACTGCGTGATTTTTTTGCAGCACTGATTAGTGCATCTTCTGTTGCATCTGTATTTAAAAGAATATTCTCACGTACTGAGCGATGAAAAAGCTCCGGCTGTTGAGGCACTAGCGAAATCTGTTTTCTTAGCGATGCAAGGGTGAAGTCTTTAGCAGGGTAGCCATCCAGCAATATCTCACCTTGCTGCGGCTCAAAAAAGCGAAATAGTAATTTTGTGAGTGATGTTTTACCCGAGCCGGAATGCCCAACCAAGGCAACTTTTTCACCTGCTTTTATGGTTAATGAGAAATCTTCAAACAGGCAGCGGTTTGATTGTTTAGTACCTCCGTAGGCAAAGTGGACTTTATTAAAAGAAATTTCACCACGGCAGATTTTAAGTTCTTTTGCATTGCTTAAATCTGTTTCACGATTTTCACTATGACGCTGTTGGTAAATTTCTGCCATCTCAGAAGCATCGGCCAGAGCGGTAAAAAAGTTACGAAAGTTTCTGCCAAAATCCCACAGGCGATGCACCAGCATAATGAGGATTGACTGGAATAGAACAAACTCACCCACATTAAACTGCCCTGTTTGCCACTCCCCAATCATTAGATAAACGAGTACCAGTTCTATACCCATCGTCATTAATCCTTGTACCGCAAAGGAGATAAACATTAATATCCATGCAATCTTTTTACGCGCGTAAACTTCATTGGCTTTGTTGCTAACGACTTCTTTTTCACTGCCTTCAAGTGCAAAACTTTTAACAATAAAAATATTGCTAATCGCATCGGAGTAGCTGCCACCTAGTTTCGAGTCGGCTTCTGCAATGGCTTGATCGTATTTTAATTTCCAAATAGAAAAGCCAACACTCCATGCGATATAAAAAATAACCCAAATCAAAAAGTAATAAGCGAACTCGGGGTAGTGTTGATAAAACAATACAAAAGCAATCAAGATGCCGATCAGGTTTTGCATAAACTGGAATAAAAACCAGTCCATAATCACTTCATAAGCGCGTGAGAAACGGGCCGCTTGTTTGATTAAACTGCCTGAAAAGTTATTCTCAAAAAAGTCATACTTTTGCTGAATCAAAATATCAAATGACTGTTTTTCAAGATGCCTTACACCACCCGCATCAATAGGGATAATACCCACTTCAAGAATGCGCCAAGATAACCAAATACCGCCGTAAAAAAGTACAATCATCCAAAAATTATCAAGCATCATTTGAGCAGTATCAGCGGTATAAGGCTGAGCAAAACCATTCGCAATATTTTTATAAAATACAGGTACATAAATGCCAAGCGTAGTGGCACTAATCACACCCAGCATGACTAATAGAAACCACCAGCGATGCCGCCATGTGACTTTAATGTATTCGATAAAAATTGTTTTCATAGTCTAGACTTGTAGAGTAGGGTTAAAGTGTACTTGATTCCTAAGCAATTACACCGCATATTTGTAGCATAAATAAAAGGAGAGCCACTATGGGTGCTACCGCTAAAGTTGTTAATATGTACAAACCTTCTACATGGAAAGAGAAAGGACTTAAGTGGACGCTCGGCATGTTGTTTGTCACGTTGCTTTTGTTGCTCCTGTTATTGTCTTTTTTTTGGAGTCGTGAACCGGATAGGTTTGATGTTAACACCCATGCGCAAACCTTGGCGGAAGATTTAGGTGTACAAGTAGTTACAGGGTTTACAACCACAGCCACGTTGGCAGGAATCGTAGATACACTGGTGGATAAGTCAGGTGGTTTTATTGAAAACGACCGCATGCCACCGGGTGTGATTATGGATAATATGCCCAACTGGGAGTTTGGCGTATTGGTGCAAGCGCGTGATATGTCATTGATTATGCGCAATGATTTTAGTCGTTCACAATCGCAATCAACCGAAGATAAGGACTTGGTGAATGCACAAACTAAAATGTTTACCGATTCAAATCTATGGATACTACCGCCAGCAGAAAGTCAATATCGTGATAGTAGCCAATCATTAAAAAAATACTTAAAAAGGCTCGGCGATGATAATCAATCAGACGCCCAATTCTATGCCCGTGCTGATAACCTTGTGGATTGGTTACAGCTGGTCAAGAAGCGCTTAGGCTCACTCTCACAACGATTGAGTGCTAGTGTTGGTAAAGAGCAATTAAATACTAACTTAGCCGGTGATGCGGAGGCAAAACAATCGACACCCACAGCAGTATCCAATTATATTAAAACTGATTGGTTTGAAATTGATGATGTTTTTTACGAAGCACGTGGTCAAACATGGGCATTAATTCATTTACTCAAAGCGATTGAGGTTGATTTTGGCTCAGTGCTACAAAAGAAAAATGCCCGCGTGAGTTTACGTCAAATTATTCGTGAATTAGAAGGCACGCAACAAACGGTGTGGAGCCCAATTATATTAAATGGTAAAGGCTTCGGCTTGGTAACGAATCATTCATTAGTCATGGCATCGTACATATCACGCGCAAATGCGGCATTGATTGACTTGGAAAGTTTATTACGTCGCGGATGATGATCGGTTTCCGTTATATTACAGGTAATAACAAGCGTACGTTATTTGGTAAATTTAATAAATATCAGATAAATGGGGGCCAACACAACAGCGAGTTAAATTCATCGTGTTTTCTATGTGGGGATTAGGGTACTTTACTCATTAGTATTTTCACGCCTACTACTCAGCCACAAAGCCACGCTTGCAAGTATAGTCCCCACAATGATATTTGTAAGGGGGGGGTTATTAGTAAAAACAAGTAGCAAAAGGAAACTAGCTGCCATGCTACTCACAGCAAGGTATTTCGCTTTGCGGGAGATTATCCCATGCTCCATAAAGTCTTTTACACCTTGCCCGTAGCGAGTATTTTGGTAAATTCTTTTAACAAGCTGGGGGGAGCTTTTAGACCATAACCATACCGCTATTATCCAAAAGATGGTGGTGGGTAATAAGGGCAGGAAGATGCCGAGCACACCGACCGAAAAACTCAACCAGCCTAAGGCAATCAATAGTTTTTTGCTAAGCTTGTTTGACTTCATAGAGCAATTATTACTTTTTAAATCGGAATCGCGGTAGGTTTATATCAAAGTGTAGAGCCAATAGTCTGGCGATAAAAATGCACAGACCAGCAATAATTGCGGCTTGGGCAGCATCCAATTTTAAGTAAATCAGCCCAATAAACAGCATCGAGCCTAACCATGAGACGGTTGCATACAGCGGACTGGTGAAAACCATTGGTGGTTCATTGCATAAAATATCTCTAAAAATCCCGCCCATAGTTCCTGTCATAACCCCCATAAAGCTGGCGATTAACCACGGTGTGCCAACCATGAGGGAGAGTAGCGTTCCTGCAATGCCAAATGTTGCAAGCCCCGCAGCATCAGGGATAAGAAAAAATCTGGGCGAGATTACGATTAAGCGCGCCAGTGTAAAAACTGCAAAAGCACTCACCAGCGAGGCAATAAAAAACATTTGGTCCTTGATCCAGAAAACATCTTGATCCAGTAGCATGTCTCGAAGTGAGCCACCCCCTAAGC
>Ga0256839_1004697_pt1 | contig 13156 bp, 10 predicted proteins | sample 354166metaG_FD_185968 | JGI IMG/M metagenome (GOLD analysis project Ga0256839, IMG submission 185968) | Hydrothermal vent microbial communities from Mid Atlantic Ridge, Atlantic Ocean - 354-166 | ecosystem: Environmental > Aquatic > Marine > Hydrothermal vents | place: Atlantic Ocean: Mid... | reverse complement strand
CGACTCCGCTTCCACCTCTGATTCCGCTCCCGCCCCCGACTCCGCTCCCGCCCCCGACTCGGCCCCCGCCCCTGGCTCCGCTCCGCCCTCGCCCCGTCCCATCGGTCAGAGGGATATCAGCTCGCCGCCGCCACCCGCATCGGCATCCCCCCGTCCACCGACATCGTGAACCCCGCCCGGGGCCGGGGCGGGTCCGGGCGGGCGTGCCGGAGCCGGAGACGCCGCAGCAGGGTGGGGACCACCACGCCCATCTCCAGCATCGCGAAGTGGTCGCCGAGGCACTTCTTCGGACCCGCCAGGAAGGGGATGAACTGACAGCGGTGTCGGCTCGCCACCGCCCCGGGCTCGAAGCGGTCCGGGTCGAACCGCTCCGGCTCGGGCCACGCCGTGGGGTCGTGATGGAGGCCCCGGATGTTGATCACGATCCGCGTCCCGGCGGGGATCCTGAGATCACCGACCCGATGGTCGGCGTCGGCCTCCCGGATGGTGAGGAACACCGGCGGGTAGAGCCGGAGGGTCTCGGAGATCACCCGACCGAGGTACGGCATCTCCTCGACGTCGTCGGCCGTCGGGTCCCGGTCACCCAGCACCTCGGCCATCTCCCGGCGGACCCGGTCCTCCACCTCGGGGTGGGTGGCGAGGAGGGCGAGGAGCCAGGTCGTCGTCTCGGCGGTCGTCTCATGCCCGGCGAACACGATCCCCGACATCTCCCCGACGAGGTCTCGGAGCCCGAACCGGTCGTCGTCGGCATGCTGGGCGAGGAGCAGATCGAGGAGATCCCCCCGCGGCTCACCGGTGGCGATCCGGTCGGCCACGATCTGGGCGAGGACGCGCCATCGGTACCGGGTGAGGCGCCGCAGCCGCAGGTTGGCGGGGCTCGGAAACCACCACGGCACCGGGATCGGCGCCGCCGCCCGTCCACTCACGACCCGAGACGACACCTCGAAGGACTCCTGGAGGCGTGACACCTCGTCGTCGCGGGTCACCGAGAACATCGTCTCGAGGATCGCCCGCATCGTCAGGGTCCGCATCCGAGCCTCCACGTCGACCGTGCCCGCCTCCAGCCACTCCTCGGCGGCCCGGACGGCGTGGCCGACCATCGTGTCGGCGAACCGGGCGATCGAGCGTCGGTGAAAGGCGGGGGCGAGGAGGCGCCGCCGCCGCCGCCATTCCTCCCAGCGATCGGTGTTGAACATCAGCTCCGGTCCCGGCCCCCGGTTCAGCGCCATCAGCCGACGGTCGCGCGGATAGTCCTTCACCGCCCCCAACAGGATGTGCTCGACGATCTCGGGGTCGGTCACCACCCAGAAGGCCTGCGTGCCGAAGCGGACCTCCACCACCGGCCCGAGGCGCCCGACGTCGGTCCAGAACCCGAGACGGTCACGCCGAAACGCGAGGTAGTCGCCGAAGATCGGCACACCCCCCGGGCGGCGACGCACGTGCACGGCGACGGTCACGCCGCGATCGTATCCCCTCTCTGGTCGGGACGTCGGCCCCGACGAACCCTCAGCTCAGGGCGGGCAGCAGGTCGGAGAGCCCGAAGAGGAACAGCCCGCCGATCGCCAAACTGAAGATGCCGACGACGACCGCGACCGCCACGTAGAGCCGCTTCGAGCGGGCTGCGCCCATGAACCCGAGGGTGGATCCCACGGCGATGATCGTGTTCATGGTGACGATCCCGGCGACGAAGATGAAGAGGGTGGCGAGGCCGAGGCCACGTCCGCCCGCCCCGGCGGCGGCGAGGAAGATGAGCACCTGGGTCGGGGTCTCGGCACCGACCCCGTGCAGCATCCCCACTCCCAGGGACGTCTTCACCCCGTAGTTGGTGAAGGGCAGGTCGGCGGGGGCGATCGCCGCCGCCCCCGGCCCTTCACGGGCCGGGGCCGCGCCGTGGGGATGCCCGGCCGATGGCCCGTGGGTGTGCTCCACCGTCGAGCCATGACGGTGCTCCACGGCGAGTCCCCGTCGCCGCATCCACGCCTGGAAGCGGCGGTTGAGTCGCCAGATCGCCTGGAACAGCAGCATCCACCGACTCCGGAGACGGATGTCGGAGCCGTGCCGGGCCAGGGAGACGAACACCCAGATCCCCAGGAAGACCAGCGTGGCGCCGACGAGCCGCTCCATGAGGGTCTCGACGCCGTCGGGGACGGCGAAGCCCGACAGGATGAGGATGGCGCCGAGGACGATCACCACCATGCCGTGTCCCAGGGCGTACAAGGTCGAGTACCACAGGGCGTGGCGACGGTTGTCCTGGGAGCTCGTGATGTCGGTGATGGCGGCGATGTGGTCCCAGTCGAACCCGTGGCGGAGCCCCAGCAGGTACGACGCCCCCAGCAGCGCCAGTTCGGAACCACTCATCGCTCCATCGCTCCTCGTTCTTGCATATCGTTTGCAAATATAGCGCGTCGGGTCGCCGCGCGTAGGATGCAGCCATGTCCGCCGAAGCACGCCTCTCCGAGCTCGGGCTCGCCCTGCCCGACGTCCCCACCCCGATGGCCTCCTACGTCACCTTCGTCCAGACCGGCCCCCTCGCCTACACCTCCGGACACGGGCCCCTGCGAACCGACGGCTCCTGGGTGACCGGCCAGGTCGGAACCGAGCTCACCGTCGAAGAGGGGACGGAGGCGGCCCGACTCACCGGCCTCGGACTCCTGGCGACCCTCCGGCACCATCTCGGCTCCCTCGACCGGGTCACCCGGGTCGTGAAGGTGCTGGGGATGGTGAACGCCGCCCCGGGATTCACCCGGCACCCCGAGGTGATCAACGGCTGCTCCGACCTGTTCCTCGACGTCTTCGGGGACGCCGGCCGCCACGCCCGCTCCGCCGTGGGAGTCGCCTCCCTGCCGATGAACATCCCGGTGGAGATCGAGGCGATCGTCGAGGTGCGGTGACGGCCGCCGGGTAGCCTCGGACGGCCATGCCTCGCGATCCTCGCTTCGATCTCCTCTTCGAGCCGGTGGCGATCGGCCCGGTCACCGCCCGGAACCGTTTCTATCAGGTGCCCCACTGCAACGGCATGGGATACCGCGACCCCAACGCCCTGGCGGCGATGCGGGGAATGAAGGCCGAAGGCGGATGGGCCGTGGTCTCCACCGAGGAGACCGAGATCCACCCCAGCTCCGAGACCACGCCCTGGATCGAAGGTCGGATCTGGGACGACGCCGACCTCCCCGCCCACCGCCTCGTCACCGAGGCCATCCACTCCCACGGCGCCCTGGCGGCGATCGAGTTGGTCCACAACGGGATGTCGGTGGCCAACTACACGGCCCGCATCCCACCGATGGGACCCGGCCACCTGCCGCTCATGGGCAAGATCGCCCCGGTCCAGGCCCGGGAGATGACCCTGGACGACATCGCCGATCTCCGTCGATGGCATCGGGCGGCGGTGCGACGGGCGATCGAGGCCGGGTACGACATCGTGTACGTCTACGCCGGGCACGGGCTCAGCACCCTCCAGCACTTCCTCTCCCCCCGCACCAACACCCGCACCGACGCCTACGGCGGCACCTTGGAACGCAGAGCCCGACTGCTGCGCGAGGTGCTGGAGGACACCCTGGACGAGGCGGCCGGGAAGGCGGCGGTGGCCTGTCGGATCGTCGCAGACGAACGCGCCCCCGGAGGCCTGGACGGGGACGAGATCCGACGTCTGCTGGAGATGATCGGCGAGCTCCCCGACCTCTGGGACTTCATGGTGGGGAGCTGGGAGGACGATTCGGTGACGGCCCGCTTCGGACCCGAAGGCGGCCAGGAGGACGTCGTTCGGGGCCTGAAGGAGCTCACCTCGAAGCCGGTCGTGGGTGTCGGCCGCTTCACCTCCCCCGAGACCATGCTGCGGATGGTCCGTGACGGTGTCCTCGACTTCATCGGCGCGGCCCGCCCCTCGATCGCCGACCCCTTCCTCCCCACGAAGATCGCCGAGGGTCGCTTCGACGAGATCCGTGAGTGCATCGGCTGCAACATCTGCGTCTCCGGCGACTTCACGATGTCGCCGATCCGCTGCACCCAGAATCCCTCCATGGGCGAGGAGTGGCGCCGTGGGTGGCATCCGGAGCGTTTCTCGACGGTGACGACCACCGAGAAGGTGCTGGTGATCGGAGGAGGGCCCGCCGGTCTCGAAGCGGCGATGGCGGCGGGGAAACGGGGATACGAGGTGGTGCTCATCGAGGCGACCCGGCACCTGGGTGGGCGTGCCGCCAGGGAGGCGACCCTCCCCGGGCTCGCCACCTGGAGACGGGTCGTCGACTACCGGGTCGGCCAGATCGAGCGCCTCCCGAGCGTCGAGGTGTACTTCGAGAGCGCCATGACCGCCGAGGAGATCCTCGCATACGACTTCGACCACATCGCCGTCGCCACCGGAGCCCGTTGGCGTCGGGACGGGGTGGGGGTGAGCCGTCTCGGGCCCCTGGACCTCGGCGACGTCCTCACCCCCGACGATCTCCTCGACGGAGTGCGGCCCGACCGAGGTCGGGTGGTGGTGTACGACGACGATCATTACTACCTGGGCGGCGCGATCGCCGAGATGCTGGCAGGGGACGGCCACGACGTGATCCTCGTCACCCCGGCCGCCGACGTCTCCCACTGGACCCACCACACCCTGGAGCAGGCCCGTGTCCAGCGTCGGCTCCTGGAGATGGGGGTGCGGATCCTCCCCCACCGCCTCCTCGAGGGGAGACGCGAGGACGTCATCCTCGTCTCCTGCGTGTTCACCCACCGGATCGAGGAGCTCCCCGCCGCGGCGTTGGTGACGGTGACGAGCCGCCTCCCCCGAGATGGGCTCGCCCGGGAGTTGTCGGGGCGGGGTCCGACGGTGCGGGCGGTCGGGGACGCCTTCGCGCCGGGGACGATCGCCGCCGCCGTCTGGGATGGCCGCCGATTCGCCGAGGAGCTCGACGGCGCCGACCCACAGGCCCTGTTCCGACGGAACGTGGCCCGGTTGGTCTGACGGCGGCCGACCTTCAGCAGTAGTCGTTCGACACGACGGCGATCCTCAGGGCCTCGGCGAGCGTCGCCACGTTGCCGGCGGCGTCGGTCGCCACGAACCCGATCGTCGCCGCGACCCGGCCCTGGGGCGGCGCGGTGTCGGCGGGGAAGGGCCCGAACACCCCTTCCCATCGGCCCTCTTGCAGGGTCAACGGGATCTCCCCTTGTGCTCCTCCTTCGAGGGTCCAGACGGCGACCACCTCGGCGACGCCGCCCTCGTCGGCGGCGGAGACGGCGATCAGGGTGGTCGAGACGTCGACGACGGTGTCGCCCACCCGGATGGTGCACGGCCGTCCGTCGTCCCGGAGCTCGGCGATGCTGTCGAGCTCGGAGAAGGGCTCGGTGAGCGTGGGCGGGACGGTGTCGGCGGGCACCGTCGTGGTGGTGGTCGTGGTGGTGGTCGTGGTGGTGGTCGTCGTCGTCGTCGTGGTGGTCGTCGTCGTCGTCGTGGTGGTCGTCGTCGTCGTCGTGGTGGTCGACGTCGTGGAGGTCGTGGTGGTGGTGGTGGGAGCGGCCACGTCGGTCGTCGCCACGGTCACCGGGGCCGCCCCGGATCCCCCTCGCAACAGACCCACCGCGGTGGCGCCGAGCAGCACCATCGCCGCCACCCCGGCGACCACCAGCCCTCGCCGCACCTGGGATGACGGCGCCGCCGGAGGCGGAGCATCGGCCCCGATGATCCGATCCCAGATCCGGTCGGCGAGCCCTTCGGGGGGACGGACCGATGCCAGAGCGGCGAAGGTCGGCAGGGGGGCCACCAACCGCCGTCGGGTCCGTTGGCACACCTCACACGACTGGACGTGGCGGTCGATCTTCCGGCGGAGGCGGCGCTCGAAGGGCGGATACGTCTCCCCCGAGACGAGACGAGAGAGTTCGGGACAGTCGCGGGTGCCGCCCCGGACGAGGAGATAGGTCCCGATCGCCCCCGCCACCCGATCCTTCATCCTCGAGACGAGGGTGTAGGCGGCTCCCGGCTTCACGCCGAGCACCTCGGCGATCTCGGCCGACGACAGACCCTGGCGAACGTACAGGTCGAGGATCGAGTAGGTGCGCTCGTCGAGGGCGGCGGCTGCCTCCCAGACGAGGCGGGCCGACTCGTCGAGCTCGGCGACGGTCGCCGGATCGCTGCGGGGGTCCCGGTCGGTCATGGTCTGAAGCTCGTTGGGTTCGTCCTCGGTCGGGAGGGTCGGCATCGGCACCGCCCGACGCTCCTTGCGGAACCCGGCGAGGGCCTCGCGGCGAACGATCGAGAACAGCCAGGCCCGGAAGCTGTCGGGATCCCGGAGCTGGTCGAGTCGTTCGTGGACCTTGAGCCAGGCATCCTGGACCACGTCGGCGGCGCGGTGGGGATCCTTGGTGAGCCGGACCGCGAAGTCGTAGGTCCGCTCGAAGTAGCTGCGGTAGAGACGCTCGAAGGCGTCCATGTCGCCGCCCCGTGCCGCTTCGACGAGGCCTCGTTCTTCGATACCGGGCATGGATCTCCCCTCAGGGGTCCGAATCGTATCGACTCGGCTCGCCCCGCTCCGACCGCCGGGGAGGGCCGGGTCCCCCGGCCCGGCCCCTCCACCGGCTCCCCCCACCTCTGGAGCACCGTCGGGCCTCACACCGGACGTCGCCTCGCCGACGCCGATCCGGCCGTCACCGCGCCCCCCACGGTGGCAGCGTCACCGGCGGCGACCGGAGACATCTCCGAGACCCCTTCGGTTGCAACCGACGTGGCGGCCTCTTCGACGAGCAGCATCAGCGCCAGGGCCATGCCGGCCGGGGTGAGCGCGTGTCGCATCGTCATCGTGGGTCCTCCCGTGGTCGCGTACTCCATGACCATCAGACGCGCCACCCCGACGGTTCTTACACGTTCTCGGAACGTTTTTCCCGACGGATCCGGTCCGCGGTCAGGACCCCTCGGGCCAGGGCTGGAGGTCGACGAGCTCACGGACGGAGATCCGACCTTCGGCCAGCCTCCCCTCGGCGGCGTCCCAGATCCGCCAGTGCATCGTCCCTCGGCCCATGGGCTGGGACTCCACGAAGATGCAGCGCAGCTCCCCCGGAGCGAATCCGCACTGGGACTGCACCGCGGCGAGCAGGCGCTCGTCGTGGAGGTGCCCCTCCCCGAAGTTCCATCCCACCACCATCCCGGCGACCAACTCCCCGTCCAGCCATTCGTAGTCGTCGATGTCCTCCACCGCCCGGGGGACGAGGACCTGGAGGGCCCGCCCGTGGAGGTGCATCGCCCGGAACGCCATCACCTTCGACAACAGCCCCGTCGTCGTCACCTCGTCGTACATGCGGCCGAGCTGGACCCGCAGACCCGGAGACGTCTTCACCAGCCCCTCGTCGAGCTTCGCCGACGTCCCCCGTCGGAACAGCCACACCGAGTAGGCCCAGTTCCCGGCGTAGTACCGCATCGACATCAGGAAGGACACGTACCGGGGCCACAGGTTGCCGACGACGGGCACGACGAGAAGGAACAGCACGAGGAACGCCACCAGCGGCGGCGACGACACCTCCCAGGCTCGCACCGGGGCGTTCACCCCGAAGAGGACGAACCCGCCGTACACCATCATCACGTTCCACTCGATGGGGACGCCCATCGGGATGCTGGAGGTGATGAACAGATGGAACGCCACCATCACCGCCAGCGCGACGAAGGTGAGGGTTCCTCCGCGACCGAGGAGCAGGCCGAGGGGGAAGAGGTACTCGACGACGGTGCCGCCATGGGCCATCGCCGCGGCGAGACGCGAGGGGCGCAGATCGTCGGGGAATCGGCGGTACATCGCCCGCTTGAAGGCCCGCCAGCGGATGGTCGGGCTGTTCGAGACCATGACCGCCACGACCGAGGGGAAATGACGGTTGAGCTTGGAGGTGGCGGCCCACCACCAGATCGCCACCCAGATCAGCTTCGTGGCCGGGAGCCAGTCGGTGAAGGCGAAGGCGATGAGCACGATCAGGTAGTGGTCGGGGCGGGTGGCGAGAAAGGCCGTCTTGTCGGCGAGGCCGACCAGGACGAGGACGACCACGACCGGGACCACCTGGGCGGCGCCGATCTCGGGGGCGAGGAGACCTCGGAGGAGGAGCCCATACAACGCCACGTTGAGGACGACGTCCACCCACGAGCGGGTGCGACGCCCCAGCACCGGCAGGCCCGGGACGAGAGGCAGCTTCGTGGTGCCGGGCCTGAGGAAATACAGGACCCCACCCATCGGCGGGAAATATCGCCCGGTGAGGGGGCCGCTGCCGCAGCCGAGACCGAGTGCCTCGAAGAGGATCGTCCACAGGATCGCCTTCTGGAAGGCGACGTCGGACGCCCACCAGGATCCGATCCCCCCATCGACCCCGGGCGTGGAGGCGACGAAGGCCGCCCAGCCGGCGACGTAGAGGCCGATCTTCGCCAGATAGGCGACGTAGACCACCGGCGGGGTCCCGTACCCCTGCTCGGCCCAGGCCTGACAGACCATCCGAAGACGTTCGGGGAACGGTCTGCGTTCCCACTCGGCGACGTCGTATTCCGGCAGCCTCGGGGCGAGCACGGGCGGAGAACCTAGCGCGCCCCGGCGAGGCATGCCGGAGATCCCGAGGGTCCGCGGTTCAGACCACCTCGAAGTTCCTCATCATCCCCATGTCCTCGTGCTCCAGGTTGTGGCAGTGGTAGAGGAAGAGCCCGTCCGTCTCGAACCGTCGAAGCACGCGTACCGTCTCCCCGGGCATCACCAGCACCGTGTCCTTCCACCCCTCGTCCACGAACCCGTCGGCCAGGGTCTCCCAGTCCGCCCGGGCCCCATCGTCGACGATCCGCTCCACCACCTGGAAGGACTCGCCGTGCATGTGCATCGGGTGCGGGAGCCGAGCCATGCCTCCACCCATCCCCATGCCCCCGCGTCCCGGGTTGACGAACTCCCAGATCTCGAGGCTGCCGCGGGGAACCCCCTCGTCGTCGGCGACGGCGGTCATCTCGAAGGACCGTCCGTTGAGGGTCCAGGTCCCCCCGGCGAACCGCAGCTCGACCCGTCGCGTCCGGTCGGCGTCGGCTGGCGCGTCGAACCCCGGGTCCGAGAGCCGCTCCGTCAGCCCCGAACCGGCCGGGCCCTGCCGGTCGACCTGGAAGGTGAGGACGTCGAATCGGTCACTCGTGAGCCCACCCGCCCGGAAGGGGAGGCTGATGAGGCGCATCTCCGCCCCGATCGGGGCTTTGCTCCAATCCACCCACAGGTCGAGACGCTCCGCCGGAGCGAGGGTCACGTAGGGGCGCTCGACCGGCTGTGCCAGGAGGCCGCCGTCGGTCCCGATCACCGTGACCGGCTCCCCCGAATCCCATGCCAGCTTGTAGATCCGGGAGTTCGACCCGTTGAGGAGTCGGAGCCGGTGGGGGGCGGCGGCCACCGGGATCCGGGCGTCGAGACGCCCGTTGACCAGCACCCGATCCCCCAAGAACCCCATCATCGCGCCCATCATCCCTCCGTCGAGATAGCGGAGCTCGCCCGCGGGGTCGAAGCTTCGATCCTGGATGACGAGGGGCAGGTCGAACTCGCCCGTCGGCAGCCCGAGGGCCTGCTCCTCGTCGTCGGTGACGATGAGCAGTCCCGCCATCCCGGCGTAGACCTGGGGCCCCGTCCGGCGGTGGGGATGCGGGTGGTACCAGTACGTTCCGGCCCGGTTGGCGACCTCGTATTCGTAGACGAACTCCTCTCCGGTGCCGATGGCGAACCGGGGATGTCCGTCCATGTCGGCGGGGACGTCGAGGCCGTGCCAGTGGAGGATGCTCTCCTCGGAGAGCTCGTTCCGGAAGGTGATCCGTACCCGCTCTCCCCGACGGAGCCGGAGTGTGGGACCGAGGTAGCTGCCGGAGATCTCCGTCAGCGCCTGCGGATCCCCCTCGACCACCTCCCCGACGATCCGCCACACCGGGGTGGCGGTGTCGGGGAGGATCGTCGCCGTGTCGGGAACGGCATGCAGCACCAGTTCGGTGTCGGGGACGAAGCCCGGGTCGCGTCGGGGACCGGGAAGCGCCGTGACCGACGCGGTCCGATCGCCGGCACAGGCCCCGAGGAGGAGGGAGACGGCTCCGGCGGTTCCGGCGGCGAGAAAGGCGCGGCGAGTGAGTGGAGACATGAAGGCAGACACCTCGAACCTGGACGTATCCGTGCCCGTCGGCACGACCGAGTCAGGCTACAGCGCCTCGGCGGCGACCCGACCCGGAGGGTCCGAGGCGTGCCTCCCTCACGGACGGTTGAGGCGCCAGCCGCCGTCGACGGGGATCGTCACCCCCGTCACCATGTCGAAGGTGGGTCCGCACAGGGCCACGACGATGCCCGCCACCTCCGCCCTGGTGGCGAGGCGGCCGAGGGGAGTGGCGGCGGTCGCCCGCTCGACGAAGGTGGGATCGAACTCCGCCATGTCGTCGGCGCTCTCGACGATCTGGCCGGGTGCGACGGCGTTGACGTGGATCTCCGGAGCCAGCTCGAGGGCGAGCGCCTCGGTGAGGGTGATGATCGCCTGTTTCGCCAACGTGTAGATCGAGTGGTTCCGGCGCCACGCCGAGCCGGCGGAGAGGTTCACGATGCGACCCCATCCCGATGCTCGCATATGGGGGACGACGGCCCTGGTGGCCACGTAGGCAGAGGTCACGTTGGCATCCCAGATCCGCCGCCACTCGTCCAGCGGCATCTCGGCGAAGGGGGTCATCGAGAAGGGGCCGACGTTGTTGACGAGCACGTCGATCCCTCCTCCCAGGGCGGCGATGGCGTCGCCGACGACCCGGTCCACCCCCTCCGGGGTCGTGGCATCCCCTCCGACCGCGGCGTGGAGTCCGCGGTCTCGGCCCGGCAGCGCGTCGATCAACCTGTTCGCCGCCTCCCGTGACCCGTGATAGTTGACGGCGACCGAGGCCCCTTCGGCGGCGAGGGCACGCACGATCTCCGCTCCGAGATTCCTCGACGACGCCGTCACCAGCGCCCGCTTTCCTTCCAGGAACACCCAGCACCTCCTCGACGCCCCAAAATATATAAGATATGGCCGCCCGTGCCCAGACCAACCACCCCCACCCCACATCACATCACCAGATCCGACACCGGGATTCGGAGCCGATGAGGATCGGAGTCGACGTCGGAGGCACCAACACCGACGCCGTCCTCCTCGACGGGGACGACGTCGTCGCCGCCACCAAGACCCCGACCACCGAGGACGTCACCACCGGGATCGTCGAGGCCGTCCGCGGGGTCCTCGACGGGTGCGGCGTCGACCCCGACACGGTCGACGCGGTCATGATCGGGACGACCCATTTCACCAACGCCGTCGTCCAGCGACGTGACCTCGCCCCGGTGGCGGCGGTACGGCTCGCCCTCCCCGCCGGGGCTTCGCTGCCGCCGATGGTCGACTGGCCCGTCGAGCTGCGCACGGCGTCCGGCGCCCGCGCCTACGTCCTTCACGGCGGGATCGAGTTCGACGGGAGCCCCATCGCCGCGATCGATCCCTCCGAGGTCGCCTCCGTCGCCGAGGATCTCGTCGCCCGGGGCATCCGCAACGTCGCCGTCACCAGCGTCTTCTCCCCCGTCGACCCGACGCTCGAGACCCAGGTGGGCGCGATGCTCACCGCCCACAACCCGAATCTCGACGTGACCTTCTCCCACGAGATCGGACGTCTCGGACTACTCGAACGGGAGAACGCCGCCATCCTGAACGCCTCCCTCCGGCCCCTGGCTGCCCGCACCATCGAAGGGTTCCGCCGGGCGATCCGCCGCCTCGGGCTCTCCGCGTCCGTGTACCTCACCCAGAACGACGGGACCCTGATGCAGGCGGAGTTCGGACGCCGATATCCCGTGCTCACGTTCTCGTCGGGTCCCACCAACTCGATGCGCGGCGCGGCGTACCTCTCCGGGATCGAGGACGCCATCGTCGTCGACATCGGCGGCACCACCACCGATGTCGGCGCTCTCGCCCACGGATTCCCCCGGGAAGCATCCCTCGCCGTCGACATCGGTGGGGTTCGGACGAACTTCCGCATGCCCGACGTGATCTCGGTCGGTCTGGGGGGCGGCTCCGTCGTCCGACCGGGACCCGACGGCCCCGTCATCGGCCCCGACAGCGTCGGCTTCCGCATCATCGAGGAGGCCCGCGTCTTCGGAGGCCCGACACTCACCACGACCGACGTCGTCGTGGCCGCCGGCCTCGCCGACATCGGGGACGGCTCCCGGGTCCAGGGTCTGCCGCACGACCTCGTCCAGGCGACCCTCGACCGGATGCGGGAGACGATCGACGAGACCATCGACCGGATGAAGCTGTCGGCCGATCCCGTCACGGTGGTCGTGGTCGGAGGCGGCCGCATCCTCGCCCAAGGCCCCCTCCCCTCGGCGGGTCGGGTCGTCGTCCCGCCCCACCACGAGGTCGCCAACGCCATCGGTGCCGCCATCGCCCAGGTGAGCGGAGAGGTGGACCGGGTGGTCTCCCTCGGGGACCGAGACCGTGCCGGGGCGCTCGACGAGGCTCGTCGCGCCGCGACGGCGCGGGCGATCGCCGCCGGGGCGGATCCCGACACGATCAGGGTCGTCGACGTCGAAGACATCCCGCTCACCTACCTGCCCGGCAACGCGGTGCGGGTGAGGGTGAAGGTGGTGGGAGAACTGGCAGCAGGAGCACACGATGTGGCAGATCACTGAGGCCGACCTCCCATCCATCGCCATCGGCGCCGCCATCCTCGGGACCGGCGGCGGAGGCAACCCCTACCTGGGGATGATTCGGACCCGCGAGCTCCTGCGGGCCGGTCGACGGATCCGCGTGATCGACCCCGAGGAGCTGACCGACGCCGATCTCCTCGTCGTCTCGGGTGCGATGGGCTCACCCACCGTCTCCTACGAGAAGCTGGCCCGCGGCGACGAGGAGGCGGAGGCAGCGAGAGCCTTGGAACGCCATCTGGGTCGCCGATTCACGGCGATCGCTCCCCTGGAGATGGGAGGAGGAAACTCGATGGCGGCCCTCTGCGTGGGAGCCCAGTTGGACCTCCCGGTCGTGAACGGAGACGGCATGGGACGGGCCTTCCCCGAACTCCAGATGATCACCTACCTCATCTACGGAGGCAGCCCCGCGCCTTCGGCGGTCGCCGACGACAAGGGGAACCGGGTCGTGATCGGCGACGTCGTCGACGCCCGCTGGCTGGAACGAATCGCCCGCTCCGTCACCATCGAGG
>Ga0256839_1004695_pt1 | contig 13160 bp, 14 predicted proteins | sample 354166metaG_FD_185968 | JGI IMG/M metagenome (GOLD analysis project Ga0256839, IMG submission 185968) | Hydrothermal vent microbial communities from Mid Atlantic Ridge, Atlantic Ocean - 354-166 | ecosystem: Environmental > Aquatic > Marine > Hydrothermal vents | place: Atlantic Ocean: Mid... | reverse complement strand
GGGCAGGTTGCCGTGGGCAAACCTTTTCCTGAAATGAAGCTGGTCACTTATGATAATGAACCCTTTACGCTTGAACAGTTAAGAGGTCAGGTCGTTATTTTAAAGATGTGGGCAACTTGGTGTGGGGTTTGTCGAGAGGAGGCACCGCACTTTTTGGCCTTTTCTAAGAAATTAGAGGGTTCGGTCGTTATCGCTTCGGTCTCGGTGGATCAAAATGTAAACTCTGCAAAAGAGTATTTATTGGAACATCCAAATGATTTTTTACAGTTATTTGATCAGAGTATGATACAAACTAAAACGGTGTTAAAAGTGAGCGTGCTGCCACAAGTCTATATTATTGATGCGTCAGGTGTCTTGCGTTATTACGTGGCAGGATCTGTTGAGTGGAGTGATGGCGAGATGTTGAAAAGGGTGCAGTTACTGCTAAGTGAAGGGGACTAAAATAAATAAATAAATCCCTTTTTGCTTGTAAGGGGATAAATAGAAGTGCTGTAAGTATTTGCTTTTATTGAAGTTTGGCTTGATTAGTGTAATTATGGTGATGGTGCTATAAAAATAATTTAGGCTGAAATACGGGGCGCTACGGCAGTTGTGCTTATATAGCATAAAATTTTGTTATGAATGTGGTAGTATCTTTTTCTGAAAATTTAATGCGCTTTGGGTGTTTTGTGTTTAATATCTTTGCGTGAAAGGGCTAGGGCGGAGTATGGCTGGTCGTAATAAATGGTTAGTTGCATTGGTTGGTGCATGGTGGTCTGTTGCGTTAATGGCGGATGTTCAGGGTTTAAAAGCGGATGTTGATGCTTCTTTAGTGGTGGCAGAGGCTGAAACGTCTGAATCAATTGCGCGAAAGAAGGCCTCTGCACATGCAGATACGATGGATGTACCTGAATTTGGCTGGGATCCGTTGGCTATTATTGGTTCTAAGCATGATTTATCGGCTTTGAATAAAAGAGCTGGCGCAAAAGCGATGGAGGGCGTTGCTTACGATGACTTTGGTTATGCTTGTGTGTATTGTCATATGCCGCCAGAGGTCGATGGTGAACAGGGTGCGCCTCAGCAAATTTCTGGGTGGAATCGAATTCGACCAGATATGAGAGATTACACGCTTTATTCAAGCCGAACCTTTAATTCGGTTGCTAAAATACCTAATGAAATCACGTTGTTATGCCTGTCTTGTCATGACGGAACAATGGCCGTTGATGAGGTAGTGAATACGCCTAGAGCGTGGACAAGCGGTGATAAAATGACGCTGCACATGAGAATTAATTCAGGCACTGAGCTAGATCATTGTGGATTGTGTCATGATGGTTTTACCGCGCATGACATTGGCGGTAAGCACCTAGGGACGGATTTGCGTCGTAATCATCCTGTTTCTATTCGCTATCCAGGCCTAGGGTTGGGCGCGTCGGATTCGCTTCAAATGGCCTTTAACTCGCCAGTGGATGAGTTGGGGTTTGAGAACGGTGTACGATTGTTTGATGGGTTTGTTGAGTGTGCTTCGTGTCACAATATACACGACCCATCCAAAGAGAAGTTTTTGAGAGTTAAACCGGAGTATTTATGTACGACTTGTCATTCATATTAAAACGATTTCTTCCTGTTGTAGTGATTGCATTATCGGTGTTTTTTTTGTCAGCTTGTGGTGCAAAAAAAGAGCTGAAACCTTTTGTAGCACCTGTTTATCCCGCAGCACCTGATAAGCCGCGCTTTATCTATGAGCGTTCATTAATGGGCAGTGCCGACGTTCGGTTGCTTACCTCGGAAGAGAAGTTCAAGGAGCTTGCAACGGGCGTTGTAACGAGTGAAGCGGGACTGGTTAAGCCTTTTGATGTCGCGGTGCGACAAGGTCGCGTGTATGTCACCGATACTGTGGCAAGAGCCGTCATTATGTTCGATATAAAAGGTAAACGATTTATTACATTTGGACATAAAGGGCCAAATACTCTCTCAAAACCCATAGGAATTACTATCGGTCCTTCTGGAGAAGTGTTTGTTGCGGATGTTGTGAATCAAGGTATTTATGTTTATGACAGTGAAGGAAGGTTTTTACGTAAGTTTGGTTCAGGAGAAGAGTTGAGTCGCCCTGCGGATGTTGCCATTAGTAATAACGGTCGTTATGCCTATGTTGTTGATACTGGTGGGGTTCGAAGTCCTTTTCACCGTGTGGTTAAGTATGATGCTCAAACGGGTGAAGTGCTGCAAATTATTGGAGAGCGTAGTACCGCACCAGGTGACTTTAATTTACCGATGACCATTGCGATTGATTCAAAAGATCGTATTTATGTATTGGACTCTGGGAACTTTAGAGTGCAGCGGTTTACGCCAGAGGGTGAGTTTGATTTTGAATTCGGTAAAGTTGGTAATCGTCTAGGAATGTTTTCACGCCCTAAGGGAATAGCAGTGGATCGCGATGATAATGTCTATGTGATGGATGCGTCTTTTGCGAATTTTCAGATTTTTAATGATAAAGGCGAGCTGTTAATGTTTATCGGAGGGCGTGGCGTCAATAATACGCCTGGAGTATTCTCATTGCCCGCTGGCATTGCGGTGGATGAGGACGGTCGGATTTATGCGGTAGACCAGTTTTTTTCTAAAATTGAAGTGTTTCGTCCTTATGGCATGAAGCGGAGCGATGGGTATGCCGGTGTCGCGGCTACTAAAGAGTAAGTTTGGCAAAGAGAAGGTAAATGAGACGTGTTTTATGTTAGAGATTGAAGGGTTGGCGGTTGAGCGTGAAGAGCGTTTGTTATTTTCGGGGTTGTCCGTAAAACTGTCAGCAGGCGAAGGATTGCATATTGTGGGCAAAAACGGTGCGGGCAAAACAACGTTGTTAAGAGCGCTATGTGGTTTAACGTCTCCAGCGGCAGGGCTGGTAAAGTGGCACGAACAGGATACGACTGAGTTTCGCGAAGAGTTTTGTTCAGATTTGCTTTATTTGGGGCATAAAAATGCCAATAAAACTGAATTAAATTGTCGTGAGAATCTAAGGTTAGCACTCGGTGTTCAAGCAATTTCGGATGAAGAAATTAGTGATGCATTGCATAAAGCTGGCCTGGGAATGCTCTCGCATCTACCAACGCGTTTTTTGTCTCAAGGTCAGCAGCGACGCTTGTCTTTGGCGCGTTTGTTGTTAACCGATGCAACGTTATGGGTGTTAGACGAACCTTATGTTGCACTGGATTATAAAGCAATCGAATGGTTGGATTCCATTTTAGAGCGTCACTTGAATAATAAAGGGCTATTGGTTTTGACCTCACATCAGGCATTAACGATGACGGCCACCATAAGAGTGTTAAATTTAGGTGAGCAACGTGCATAAAATGCTTTGGAAGTTATTTAGTCGAGATATGACGCTGTTTATGCATCGTAAACAAGATGTCGTAACCGTCTTAGGGTTCTTTTTGATTGCGGTTGCATTGTTTCCTTTAGGAATTTCTTCGGATCCTGAGTTATTAAAAACGATTGCGCCAGGTGCAATTTGGATAGCGGCTCTATTTTCAACCGTTTTAGCGCTGGATAGACTGTTTTCAGAAGACTTGGATGATGGAACCTTGGAGCAGCAAATGTTGATGCCTGTTCCTATTGCATTGTTGTTACTGGTTAGATTGGTTGCTCATTGGGTAATTACAGGTTTACCGCTGGTATTGCTTGCTCCATTAATGGGTTTGCAGTTTGGCCTTGCCTTTAATGAAATTGTGATATTGACGTTAAGCTTGCTTATTGGGACGCCAGTATTGGTGTTGTTAGGGGCAATTGGTGCCGCTTTAACGGTTGGTCTGAAGAGTAGTGGTGGCTTGGTTACGTTACTGTTATTGCCATTGTATGTCCCTCTTTTGATTTTAGGAACGTCTGCGGTCACCTCGGCGATGAATGGAGTGGATGTGACAGCGCATTTCTCATTAATGGGCGCGGCATTACTTGTCAGTCTTGTTCTCTCTCCTTTTGCCGTTGCGACGGCACTTAAAATTACGTTAGACTAGCTGTTATGCGTATAATGATTTTTTGTCAAAACACTTCAAAATTTATTAATCTCACAAATTGTTACTATTAGGAACTGAATAAATGAGTGCAACACGTCGAATACATTGGATGAAGTATGCTTCAGCATCCAATTTTTACCCACTAGCCAACCGTTTGGCTCCTATTTTTATGGGGTTAGCGGTTGTTTTAGCCGTGATTGGTTTATATATAGGCTTTTTTGTAGCCCCGGTTGACTACCAGCAGGGGAACAGTTATCGAATCATGTTTCTTCATGTTCCCGCTGCTTGGATGTCGATGTTTATTTATTTGTTGTTAGCAATGTACGCCATTATCTCTTTGGTGTGGCGTGTAAAAATGGCTGATATTATGGCGTATTCATTAGCGCCGACGGGCGCTATGTTTACCTTTATTGCTTTATTAACGGGTGCTTTGTGGGGTCGTCCAACGTGGGGAACCTACTGGATCTGGGATGCGCGTTTAACGTCTGAGCTGCTTTTGTTATTCTTATACCTTGGTTATATGGGGCTGTACAGTGCGATTCCTGATCGGCAAAGAGCCAGTCGTGCGGCCTCTTTCTTAGCGATTGTTGGGATTGTGAATGTGCCCATTATTTATTTTTCGGTTATTTGGTGGAATACCTTGCATCAAGGCTCTTCTTTCTCCGTTTCAGAAGGCGCGAGCATGACTTCTGACATGCTTTCTGCGTTATTATTGATGACGTTTGCTTGTTGGGCTTATACCATTGCCATTGTGTTGCGACGAGCACAGGCGGTTATTTTAGAACGTAAAAAAGTGGCTTTATGGGCCAGTCAAATTTCAAAAAATAAGGAGACATGAGTTGTGGATATAGCGGAATTTTTGCATATGGGTGGTCATGGGTTCTATATTTGGGGTTCTTATGGAACCGCACTTTTTTTAGTACTGGTTGAGGTCTTTTTTGTCGGTAAGAGGCGCAAAAAGGCAAAAGAGCAGCTGGAGCAAATGGAAGCAGAATTTGCACGTGTAGATAATCAAGGGATAAGTGGATGAAGGCTCGTAGTAAAAGATTGGTGTTGATTGGCGTTATTATTGTTGCATTTGGCGCTGCGGTCATGTTGGTGTTGAATGCGTTTCAAGAAAACCTCGTGTTTTTCCATACGCCCACTGAGGTGAAGGAGCGTGAGGTAGCCTATGATCGACAAATCCGTATTGGTGGCTTGGTTGAAAAAGGAACCTTTAAACGAGAAGAAGAGACGACAACCGTGACATTTAATGTCACTGATGGCGAATCTTCTATTTTAGTGAGTTATACAGGCATTCTGCCAGATCTTTTTAGAGAAGGTCAGGGGATTGTTGCAGAAGGAAAGCTGTTGACCAGTGGACTGTTTGTGGCGAGCCATGTATTTGCAAAACACGATGAAACATACATGCCACCAGAAGCCGCTGAAGCGTTAAAGCGAGCGGCAGAAAAGGCTGAAGCGGCTGCACAAGCTACGGCTAAACCAATACCCGTAGAAAAAGGAGAATAAAGAATGTTGCCTGAGATAGGACAATTTTTAATGGTATTGGCATTTTGCCTTGCCGCGATACAGAGTATTTTACCGTTATTAGGCGCGCAACGTGGGCAACTGTCTTGGATGCGAATGGCGCCTAATTTAGCGTGGGCACAATTTGCAGCATTGGCATTTGCTTATGGTTTATTAACCTATGCCTTTATTTATCATGATTTTAGTGTGGCTTACGCGGCCTCTAACTCCAGTATTAACTTACCGATTGAGTATCGTATTAGTGCGGTATGGGGTGGGCACGAAGGTTCCTTGCTGCTATGGATTCTTATCTTAGGTGGCTGGGGGGTTGCGGTTGCCAGTTTCAGTAATAACTTACCTGTTGCGATGAGTAGTCGTGTTTTGGCGGTTATGGGAATGGTATCCGTTGGATTTATTGGCTTTATGGTGTTTACCTCAAACCCATTTGATCGTTTGATGATGGTTCCTTTGGATGGAAATGATCTGAATCCGATGTTACAGGATCCGGGTATGATTTTTCATCCTCCCTTACTCTATATGGGTTATGTTGGATTTGCTGTTGCCTTTGCCTTTGCTATGGCGGCTTTAATCGGTGGGCGTTTAGATGCCTCTTGGGCAAGGTGGTCACGTCCTTGGACAACCGTTGCTTGGGTTTTTCTGACATTAGGAATTGCGTTAGGAAGCTGGTGGGCGTATGCCGAGCTAGGTTGGGGCGGCTGGTGGTTCTGGGATCCTGTTGAAAATGCATCCTTTATGCCTTGGTTACTTGCAACGGCCTTGATTCACTCGCTGGCGGTTACCGAAAAGCGAGGCGCTTTCCGTAGTTGGACGGTGATGTTAGCCATTTTAACCTTTGCATTGACCATTGTTGGTGCGTTCTTGGTGCGTTCAGGTGTTATCACTTCGGTGCATGCCTTTGCAACGGATCCAACGCGTGGTGTCTATATTTTAGTTTTCCTAGCGGTTGTTATTGGCGCGTCATTAATTCTGTATGCATGGAGAGCACCAAAGGTTGGCATGGGGGGCGGATTTAGTTCGTGGTCTCGTGAGACGGTTTTACTTGCAAACAATGTACTGTTAGTTGTAGCTTGTTCAGCGGTATTTATAGGCACGATGTACCCGCTTATTATTGATGCACTGGGCATGGGTAAAATGTCTGTAGGGCCTCCATACTTTAACTCGGTCTTTGTGCCGTTAATGGTGCCACTGTTAATTATGATGATTATTGGGCCATTAGTCTCATGGAAAAATGCAACGTTTAAAGGAAGTTTTGAACGTTTATATCCGGTACTTGCCGTAGGATTGTTGGCAGCAGTTGTTTGGCCTTTAACCATGGGTGAGTGGGGCTTGATTCCAGCGGTAATGATCTTTATTGCGACTGGTATTGTTGGTACGTTTATTGTTGATTTATTACCGCGAATTAAAGCGCCTGATTTCGCTGGACGCATCGCAAAAATGAAAAAGCTCAACACCAGTTGGCTAGGGATGCACGTTGCGCATGTTGGCATGGCAATTACTATTATTGGTATGGCGATGGCGGCAAGTTATCAGACCGAAAAAGACGTTCGTGTTGCACCCGGTGATGTGGTTGAGCTAGCGGGTTATAGTTTTACTTTTAAGGGTGTTCAAGAGGTTAGAGGTGCAAACTATTCCTCGCTATACGGTACGGTTGAGATAAGAGAAAATGGTGAGTTGGTGACGATTCTAAATCCTGAAAAACGGACTTATGATAAGCACCAAGGTATGCCTATGACACAAGCGAGTATTGATCGTTCGGTCTTTAGAGATCTATATGTCTCTTTAGGCGATCCCGTTGGTACAACCGGTGCGTGGATTGTTCGAGTGTACTATAAGCCGTTTATGACGTGGTTGTGGACTGGCGTGATTATCATGAGTGTCGGTGGTATTTTAGCCATCAGTGATCGTCGTTACCGAGTGAAAATTAAGCGCCGTTTAACAGGGCGTAAAGAAGAACCTCAAGCGGTTGTGGATTAGGAGATATATATGAATCGACATATGATTCCACTGGCTGTTTTTGCAGCCCTGTTATTGTTGTTTTGGGTTGGTCTAGGTCTTAATCCTAAAGTTATTCCTTCGGCCTTAATTGGAAAGGAAGCACCAAAATTTGAGTTGCCTGAGCTTCATGATCCGCAAAAAATGGTGAATAATGAGATGCTAAAAGGGCAGGTTACAATATTTAATGCGTTTGCCTCTTGGTGTATTTCTTGTCGCCAAGAGCATCATCAATTATTAAAGCTGCAACGCGAAGGATTTTACTTGGTAGGCTTGAACTACAAAGATGAAAGGCAAGATGCATTGATGTATCTCAGACAGTTGGGTGGAGACCCTTATGCCATGATTGCTTATGACTATAAAGGTGACGTTGGTATTGAGTGGGGGGTTTCTGCGACACCTGAAACGTTTGTGGTTGATAAAAAAGGCATTGTTCGTTACAAGCATACTGGACCACTGTATCGAGAAGTGATTGAAAATGAGTTGATACCGCTGATTAGAAAGTTGGAGCAAGAATCATGAAGGTAATAGTAGGAATATTTATGGTAATGAGCTTTTTGATAAGCTCTTCTGCTTATGCCCTGAAAGCTGGGGTTCCCTTAGAATTTGAAAATGCGGAACAGGAGGCGTTATATAACGATATGCTCCATGAGTTACGTTGTACTGTGTGTCAAAACCAGTCAATTGCAGGTTCAAACGCACCTTTGGCTGATGATTTGAGAGGGCATCTTTATAAGATGGTAGGAGAGGGAGCGGGTGAAGCGGATATTAAGAAATTCATGGTAGATCGCTATGGAGAGTTTGTCTTATACCGTCCCAACTTTGATCCTTCTACTTATCTTCTTTGGGTAGGGCCTTTTTTATTGTTGTTGTTAGGGGGGATCGTTTTAAGGTTGAATGTACGTTCACGAAGTAAAATTAATAGTAGCAGTGATCTGACGGCTGAAGAGTCTGAATTATTAGCCAATCATTTAGACTCAAAAGAGGAGAAAAAATAGATGTTTATAACGGTAATCGCGTTAATTTGTTTAGTTGCTGTCATATGGGTTGTGTGGCCGCTTATGGTCGCTAAAAAAGATATGAGTCCTGATTTACAATCGGTTAACTCTAAACTTTTGGAAACACAAATTGCAGAGTTAGATGCGGATTTAGAGCAGGGGGTGATTGAACAGGGACAGTATGATGCGGCTCGATTGGATCTACAAAGAACCTTTCTTGAAACTGCAACAGAGAGTGATATTCAGCCCAGCTTGCATGCAAAGGCCGATCCCTTGTTAATTGGTTTAATTGCAATTGTTTTGCCTGTTAGTGCTTATTTAATCTATAAAGAAGTGGGAACCGATCCTGCATCCATTCTATATATGACGGATCAGCCAGCAGGCGGAAGCCAGGCGGGCGCACCGCATGGTGCTGAAGGTAATGACATTAGTGCAATGTTGGTTGCCGTTCGAAAAAAAGCGGAAGACGATTCTGATGATCTGGAAAGCTGGGCAATGTTGGCACAAACACTTCATATTATGAAAGATATGAGCGGTGCTGAAAAAGCGTATCTGCATTTGATAAATAAAGGGGTTGAAGATGCTGAAATTTATGCGAATTATGCAGATGTTCTGGCTTCGATAGAGGGTGGGATTTTAGTGACTTCTCCTGCATTTAATTGGGTTCAAAAAGCATTAGAAATAGAACCAAATCATCAGCAGGCATTATGGATTGCTGGGACAGCAGGGTATTACAGTAAAGACTATGTTTTAGCCAAAGAATTTTGGGATCGCTTATTAGGTTTATTGGATCCTGGTTCAGATGCCTATAATGTGATTTCTCAAAACTTAGAGCAGATGGCGCGTGAAGCTTCTGCTGAATAGTGTGTAAGTGTTTGGTAGGTATTAATATGAAAAAAATAGTATTTATGTTTTTAATGGGTTTAGTCTCTTTTAATGCGTTTGCTGAAGGCTCAGGAGAGCGGATTTATAATCAATCATGTTTTTCTTGCCATGATCAAGGTGTTTTTGGTGCGCCAAAGCTGGGGGAGGTTTTGGATTGGACGAACCGAATTTCAAAAGGAAAAAATGTTTTAAATTACAATGCAATTGAAGGGTATGCGGGCAGTAAAGGGTTTATGCCACCACGAGGCGGAGATCCCTCTTTAAGTGATACTGAGGTTGAAGCAGCGGTTCAGTATATGATCGACAAGGGTTGGTAAAACAGCTCTTTTCAAGAGTTGTTTATGCAAGTAGATTCGTATTAGTTCGACTTGTTTTGTGTGTATTAAAAGCGTTACACTGGATTCAGGTTAAAGAATATTGAAATAGTATTAAGATGGCATAATGGCAGTTCTTTAAGTTATGCTTTTTCTGAGGTTAAATAACCTTGGTAAGTAGCAAGGTTTAGGCTGTAAATACAAGTCTAACATGTGCTGAAAATGTTGAACGAGGAATTTGTTATGAAAAATTTTAAAATGAAGTTATCAGTGGTCAGTTTAGGCTCGTTACTGTTTTTAGGCGTCGCTCAGGCAGATATTAAAAATTCGGTTCATAATTTAGGTACGACAGCCGTTGGTGGCGGCCTCGTTGGTGTAACAGAAAGAATTTGTGTCTTTTGTCATACGCCGCATGGTTCCGATATAAACGCGCCAGTTCCTTTATGGAATAAAGTACTGCCGACGAGTGGTAGTTTTACAACCTATGATGCCTTGAATACAGCGACGCTGGATGGTGCGGTTGACTTGAATGTAGGCGGGATCTCTTTAGCTTGTTTGTCTTGTCATGATGGAACCACTGCACTGGATTTGGTCTTAAATGCCCCTACCACAGTGGGTGGCGTATATCGTTATAATGCTCTAGGTGCTACTATTAGTACTGGTATTCTGATGACAGGGACACCCGTGCCTGTCTTAGGAAAAGATCTTAGAGATGATCATCCGGTTGGTGTGCAGTATGCTGGTGGTGGCTTGCTTTGGGCAGCGATTGCTCCTGGTAATAATGTTGCGGACTCCGCCAACGATAAGATGTTTGTGGATCCTATTTGGGATAATGGTCGTTTATGGGTTGGCTCTATAGGGGTAACAACGATACTTGGTGATGAAGGTTTGCCTTTGTACGGAAATGCGGGTAATGCTTTTGGGCCGACCGTTGAGTGTGCTAGTTGCCATAACCCACATAAAACAGACAATGGCTCTTTTTTACGTAGATCAAATACAGGTAGTGCACTATGCTTAGCCTGTCATATTAAATAAATGTATCACAATTTATCTACTGTCTGAGAACTAGAATCGTAACGAAAATCACAGAAACGTTATAAGCTGGACTTATCAAAAGAGGCGAATAGCAAGGCTATTTAACGATTTTGATAAATTCAGATTATGATTTTTATGGGGTTTGCAGTCGGTTTTTAGTTCTCGGACAGCCTCCTAGTAGTAATCATATGTTTTGACTATTCATTGAATAGTTACCTTTTTATTTTTTCTAAAATGTGTATTTTTTAAAGGTTTTTTATGAGTCAAAAGCGTACTCAAATATTTTTTATTATTTATTTTTTGTTTGTTTTGATGAGCGGCAAGGCTGTGTCTTCTGAGGCGGACAATAGCAAAGCATTGTTTGCGATTGTGGATGGATACGAAATAACAGAAGCTGTTTTTTTGACAGCCGTGCAATCGGAGATGGCACAGCGTTATTATCACGGTCGAATTACGGAAGAGCGTCTTGCAGAAGTAAAAAAAGATGTGGAACGTACGTTGATTGATTCGGTTTTATTGATTCATGAGGCCGAAAAACAAGAGATAAGCGTTGACCCCGATAAAATTGCATTAGAGATTGCGCGCTTTGAAAAGCGTAATGAAAAAAATCCAGAGTGGCAAAAAGATCGAGAGCGGGTATTGCCTAGCTTGCGCATGAAATTAGAATCAAGAGAGCGAGTCGCTTTGCTTGAACAAAAAATTCGGGCTGAAGTGGTTTTAACTGAGGCACAGAAGCGAGAGTTTTATAAAAATAACTCCGATATGTTTGTCTCTCCTGAGAGGCGGCAGGTTTCATTGATTCTTGTAAAAGTATTGCCGTCGGCTCTTTCTGCTGAGTGGGATGAGGCTCATAAACTGTTGGAATCACTTGCAGAACGAATATTGTCTGGTGAGAGTTTTTCATCACTTGCTAAAGAGTACTCTGATGATAGTACAGCTTCTAAAGGAGGGGATATGGGGTATCAGCATAAAGGCATGTTACATAATGATGTTGAAGTGGTTTTAGATGCATTAGCGATTGGAGAGATCAGCGCACCTATTAGGTTGCTTCAAGGGGTTGCTTTAGTGCGTTTGGATGGAGTTATTCCTTCGCAGAAAATTTCTTATGAAGATGCCTTGCCGCAGATTACTCAACGACTGACTCAAGAAAAGTCAGATAACAAATGGGATGGTTTTTTAACCCGTTTGCGTAGTAGTGCTCATATTGTAAGATTTTAGTGTAAGGTCTTGGGTTGAATATTTTACGCGGTTATTCGTTGATAAAATGGTATGCCCATATTGCGGTAATCTTACTCTTGCTCGGCTTTTTAAGTTTGTTGCCAGTGAAGGCAGCGGGCTTGGTGGGAACTCAGGCGAGTGGTAGTGTTGGATATACTTATCGTACTTCGAGCTATAGTACAGGCTCTTCTGATAGCCAGCAGTTGTTACGTGCAAACATGAGTAATCGTTTTTTTATCTGGCGAGATTGGTTTATTGTTGGGAATTCAGACTTGTCATTTACGCAAGAGCAAACTTCAATAGCGAGTGGGGAGAATGAAAGTACCTCTGCAACAGGGAGTGTGGGGTTTACCGTGTTACCTCAAAGCTCAACGCCATTTGGGTTGAGTTATATACGCTCTGATTCAAGAGTTAATGTGAATTTTAATAAAGTGTACGATCAAAACACTCCTTCACTGGATGACAGTGTCGTGAGTGAGTCACTGGTTATGCATCAAAGCTTAATTGGTAAGCGCTACCGTTTGAAGTTAAAGTTTACCGATAACCAATCCAGTTCTGTTTTACGAGGAAAATATGGCTCAAACGCTTTGAGTCTGAGCGGTCTATTAAGAGAGAAAACAGGTATATTGAGAGCCTCGATGGCTCAAAAAAATGAAGTAACTTATGATGGCTTGGACAGAGAGACACAGAATCTTCGTTTTAATCATAGTTATACTGGTTTTAAGCAAACGACAATCAATACCTCGGCCAGTACAAGTAAAATTCAGCAGTCACCTAAGCCTGGGTTAAGTACGGCAGCTCGTTACGGTGTTGAACTCGCTCAGGCCGCCACAACAGTGACTTGGAGGGGGTTTGATAAAAAAGTATCGGTGACCAGTGGCCTTAGGTTTTCGGGTATAAAAAATATAACAAGTCGTGCGTTACAGGACAGTAGTAATAGTACGTTGTCAGCTTCTTTGGGTGTGAATTATCGGTTTACACAAAAGTTGCTGTTTTTTGTAAACAGTATTCGGTCTCAAAGTGGGCTTTCTGGTGAACAGAGAACGTCGGCAAGTGATCAGTTCGGTGTCACATATCGTTCAGGTGAAATTAAACTTAATGACTGGTCGTACGATTGGCGTGCCAATGCTAAATTGGGTCAGCGAGCGGACGATGACATTAAGTCGAGTACCAGCTCGTTTGGTGTGGGTCATGGGATTGCAAGGCGC
>Ga0256839_1004694_pt1 | contig 13170 bp, 9 predicted proteins | sample 354166metaG_FD_185968 | JGI IMG/M metagenome (GOLD analysis project Ga0256839, IMG submission 185968) | Hydrothermal vent microbial communities from Mid Atlantic Ridge, Atlantic Ocean - 354-166 | ecosystem: Environmental > Aquatic > Marine > Hydrothermal vents | place: Atlantic Ocean: Mid... | reverse complement strand
AGACCGGCGCATATTTGCTGCTGCCAGGACGGTGCAGCTCGGGGACGATCACCGATTGTGGATGAGAAAAGTCCTCTACAATCTTCTTCTCCCCTGCTCCGCCTTTTTGATGGCAGCTCAGGCAGATCCGCTCCTGATGTAGGTTGCTCCCCTCCCCCTCTTCCCTTGCCCATAGCAGATAACCTTCACCGATAGCACCATGCGGAACATGGCACGGGCTACAGATTCCGCTCTCTGCTACGGTTTTGTTCAGGCCGTTTTTGGCATCGGGGTTGGTTATGGAGAGGTCATGATCCGTACCCACGACATAGCCTTTGGTGGCATGACAGGTGATGCAGAGCTTGGGGCCATCCAGATTTGATTTGCGCAGAAAGCTATTACCGGCATCGCCTTCTGTTTTTTTGCCTGGCCCTCTCTCCGGCTTTTCCGGGTTCCAGCGATGCACGTTATGACAGGTTGAGCAGACCACATCACCGTTTATTGACTGCTCACCCTCTTTCGTGAAGAGCGGCAGCTTCACCGTCTTCTCCTCTGGCTTTGCTTTATCCTTGCGTTTTTTTCTATAGAATTTGCGCGCCTCTTTGCGCAGTGTAGGCCGTGCATCGGCAACCCGTTTCATGGGGTGGGATGGCTCACCGATCACCTTTCTGCTCGCCTCCTTGCGGCGGGCATGGCAGCCTGTGCATAACGCCTGGTTTCGATTGCTGCCTGCGCCAACCCCTCGCGCCCACAGGCGGTTGCCCCAGGCATTGTGTACCCGATGGCAGGCGCTACAGACGCCCGCATCCGCCACCGTTTCATGGCTCAGGTTAACCGCATCTGGGGCGGTAATGCGCAGATCATGATCGGTATCAACAACCAGTGCGTTATCTGTGTGACAGGCGGAACAGAGGGTGGCATTTTCATCATAGGGAACCCGCAGGAAGCTATTGTTGCGATCACCTTCCAGCCCTTTGCCACGAGATGCCCGCCCTTCGGTAGCCTGCGGATCCCACTGGTGCGCATTATGACAGGTGGGGCAAGAGACCATGCCGGCCTTGTCATCCCGTCTGCCCTCTTTGTCGAACAGCGGCAGCTTGCCTTTGAACTCTGGCTGCATCTTGGGCTGTTTGCCCAATGGATGGGAAATGGGGCCAGTTGTCTTCTTTTCGGCCATTCCACCCTTTGCATGGCATGAGAGGCAGAGCGCTTCATAGGGGTCTTGCGATTCGCGTGGCCGCATGGCCCAGAGCCGTTTACCCTCGGCATTATGCGGCACATGACAGATGCCGCAGACGCCGCTCTGTTCAACGGTTTGAGCCTGATTGTTGCGGGCTTTGGGGGAGGTCACATGCATATCATGCTTGCTGCCCAGCAGGGTCGATTTCTCGGTATGGCAGACACGGCAGAGGTCGCTCTCTGGCGAGGCGGCTTTTCTCAGAAAACTGTTGCGGCCATCGCCCTCTACCTTGCGGCCACCACGATCATCGCTCTCTGGAGCCCAGCGATGAAGATCATGGCAGGTGCCGCAAGAGAGATTGCCCCGGGCACTCTTTTTTCCAGCTGCTGTAAACAGCGGCAGGTTGCCACTCTCTTTTGGTTTGACCCCAATGGGGTGGCTCTCCTTGCCGGTTGTCTTGTCTGCGGCCATGCCCGTTTTGGCGTGGCATGAGGTGCAGAGGCGCTCGATATACTCCTCACCCGCACCCAGCGGCCTGTTCCAGAGTTTATCCGCCTTGGCATTGTGCGGCGCATGGCATGCGCCGCAGACGCCGGACTCTCCTGCTGTCTGCTGCCGGGCATTTTTTTCCTTCGGCGCGCTGATGTTCAGATCATGCTTGGTTTTTACGATGCGCTTTTTGTCCTGATGACAGCTTTGGCAGAGGTCACCGTTGGATGCGGCAGTCCGGCGCAGAAAGCTGTTGGTGCCATCACCTGCGATCTCTTTACTCCCTCTGTCATCCGACAGTACAGACCAGACATGAGGGTCATGGCAAGAGGCACAGGTTACATTCCCATCGGCGCTTTTTTCGCTCTGCTTACTGTAGAGCGGGAGCTTGCCCACATCGATATTACGGGAGGGGGAGACCTCTACCGGATGGCTGCGCGCACCGGTCAGGGCATGCCCTGCCACCTTATCTTTGTCATGGCAGCTTTTGCAGAGGTCTTCAATGGTCTCCCCGTCGATATCCCGCGCCCACATCTTTGGCCCCTGCCCTTTATGCATAAAGTGGCAGGAGAAGCAGGGGCCGGCCTCTGCCGCGCTCCGCCCTGCCGAGTTCTTCTCATCGGGGAAGTTGGCCGACAGGTCATGCTTGCTCTTCAGCAGTTTTTTCTTCGAGGTGTGACAGGTCAGGCAGAGCTTGCTCTGCTGGTTGCTCGACACCAGCAGGTGGTTGTCCCGGGTGCCATTGTGCGGTGAGTGACAGGTGCGGCAGTTGATGACCCGGCCTTCGCCCAGCTGTGGCTTTTCGCCGTTATCCCACCTCTCCGGCAGTTTGGCCTCTTCAATGATGTCCACATCCACCGGGTGCGAAAAGCGCCGCAGCTCATCCGTACTTTGAATGTCGGGCGAGACACCGTGGCAGGTTTCACACAGGGCGGAGTGGGTCACCCCCTGCTGACTGTTCGGAATCACCAGAAAGTGATCGTTGGTACTGCCATGCGGATTGTGGCAACTTTCACAGATCACCGTGCGCTTTTTGCCACTCTTGTCTCTGCCGGTCTTGCCGCCAAAGTCGAGGATCTTTTGCGGAAATTCATCAAACACAACATCAACCGGATGCTTGCCCGCTGCCACTCCGTCATCCTTGTCACTGTGACATTGACGGCACATGGATGAGTTGACATTGGGCACTCGCAGAAAGATGGTCGACCCCATATCGGTCGTTGAATCAACACCGTGTGCCGAGTGGCAGGTTGCGCAGGTCAACTGCCCTTTTGAATTGAGCGGAAAGGTCTCTGGAATGGTGATCTTGCTGGAGGGATCCGTTCCCTCCTTGTGGAGGTTGGTCTCCCACACCCGCAAGCGGGAGTCCATGATTGAACCATCATGACAGCTGTAGCACATCATCTCCTCGGCTACGACCTTCTCTTCCGTAAAATCGAGCAGGTAGTCTGCGGCATGGCTGCCATCAAAATCATCAACCCAGCGCAGATGGCACATGGCGCACTCTTTCGAGGCATTAGGCTGCTGTTTTGAAGGAGCCGCAACGGCTGCTGTAGAAGCCAGCAGCAGGGGGAGCAGCAGGAAAAGCCCGATCAGTCTCAGCGGCTTCATGGTTTGATGCGATAGACGCCGATGCGGTTGGCGAACATCTCCACCACGTAGAGAAGGCCGTTGTCATCGAAATAGAGCCGGGTCGGGGTGGTGAACTGTTTTACCTTGCCCTGGCCATCACTGAGCACGGCCTGAAAGCGCCCTTTTTGGTCGAACATCTGGATGACGCCGAGGTAGGAGTCGCTGATAAAGATCTGCCCCCTGGCGTTAACGGCCACCCCTTTGGGACGGAACAGCTCCCCCTTCTCGACACCCCAGCGACCGACATCGTGGCCAAACTCAAAGCCCTCTTCCGGCAGAATGGTGCGTACTCTGGCGTTGATGACATCGACGACATAGAGCTTGCCAGTGGCGTCGATGTAGAGGGAGAAGGGCCAGCGGAAGCCATCCTCCTTATGGCTCATCCCGCCCACTGTGTGGATGAATTTTCTCTCTTTCAGGCTATAGACGAGCACCTGATGGTTTTCATTATCCACCACGTAGAGCAGCTGGCGCTGGTTGTCGATGGCAACATCGGTGGGGTCAGGTCGCTTCTGCTTCTCACTTTGAGGCAGTTTGATCTGATCGAGGTGTTGGCCATCCGGGCGGTAGATCTGGATTCGGGCATTGCCGGAGTCGGCGATATACACATTATCGCTGGCATCGAGGGTCATGCCCAGCGGGCGGTTGAGTTCTGTCTTTGCGCTGCCGCCCTGGCCAAAGCTGCGCTGGAACTCTCCCTCATAACTGTAGATGACAACCCGGTTTGAGACTCCGTCCAATACCAGGATACGATGGCCGGAGGCCATCCAGACATTGCTCGGATGGCGCAGGCCGAGTTTGTCGCCACCTTCAATGACCCGAACCTGTTCGACCGGGAGCAGATTACCAGCAGACGCAGCATTGACCTGCTGGGCAGGGAGCCACAGAGCTGCCAACAGGGTCAACCATGCGCCCCGTTGAAGGCAGAGCCAGGAAGGGGCAGTAAAAAGTTGCATCATAAAAGGCTGACTTACGGCAGTTGGAACTGTTTGATCTCCTTGGCATCATGGCAGCCAAGGCAGATCCCGGAGTTTTTCTGACTGATTCTCAAAAGCTTGTGAGAGTCAGCACCCGCATCCGCTTCGCTGCGTCGCTGCACCCCAAGCTCATGCGGGTTATGACAGGTGCCGCAGAAGATCTTGCCCGTTACCAGATCCAGCGGCAGGATGGCTCCCTCCTGGTTTGCCTCGATCCGGCCTGACATCCCCTCATCGGGGCGTCCCGCATGGTACCTGGGGCTGCCATCCTTCTCGTAACCAATCACACAGCCAACAGCATAGGCATCATCTGTATGGCAGCGCAGGCAGAGCATGTCGAAATTATCGAATTTAAACTTAACATCTGCGATGCTTTTGGCATTTCGACGATCCGGCAAGATGGCGTGGCAGTAGGTGCAGATGTCGGTATTCAGCTCACCCTCATCATTGATCTGATCATGCGGGTTCATCTTTTTGTAAGCCGAGGGCTCATGGCAGTTGTAACAGAGATCGGTACGTTTTTCGAAGGGTGCCCCGCGGTGAAACAGGATGTTATCTTTTTTACGTCCAAACTCTTCGCTGAGGCACTGATAGGTCATGTCATGACAGACAGCACAGGTGATGCGGCCCTCTTCATCCAGCCCGGAGAGGAACTCCTCTGGCATCTTGTCCAGCATCGTCTGCGGGGCGATCATGCCGCTGGCATGGATGTATTTGTCTTTGGATATCTCGAAGTGGCAGCGGTTGCAGAGTCTGTTTATATCACCACCATAACGCAGGTTTAACTGCTCGCCTCTCTCGGGAATATGTTCGTGGCATGAGAGGCACTTATCTTTGGTCTTGGACCAATGAGGGTTGATCGTCAGATCCTCATCTGCCACTGCCAGGGTGGCCATCCCAAAGGTGAGCAACAACCCCAGCAAAAACCTCAGCACGTTGCTATTCATGATCTCTACCTCTGCCGCCACGCCATCAGATAGCCGTTCATGGTGCCGATATAGAGTCGATCACCCACGATGGCCGGGGAGGAGTGAAACCCGTCATCTGGCAGCGTCTCCTGCCAGATTGGCTGGCCATTTTTCACATCAATTGCGGTCAGTTCACCGTACTCATTGGCCACAAAGGCAATGCCGCCCTGGGTCACTGCCGGGGTTGAGCTGATGGGGGCACGCAGATCCTGCGACCAGCGCAGCTTGCCCGTGGCGCTGTCAAACGAGCTCAGCACGCCATCTTTGGCACTCACCAGCACGCTATCCTGAAATGGGATGGGCGAGGCATAGATCCACTCATCTACGGTTGCCTGCCAGTGGGCTTTGCCGCTCTTTGCATCCAGTGCATAGAGGTTGCGGTCATAGCCGCCAATGTAGAGGGTGTTGCCGCTGAGCACAGGTGAGGCATAGTTGGCTGAGCGGGTCTTGAACTCCCAGACAATCTCTCCATTTTTGGCATTCAGTGCATAGACCTTGAAGGCCTTACGCGTTACATAGACCAGCCCGTGACCCACGGCAGGGGATGCATAGATGCCACGCGAGCTGGAAGGTTTTTCCGCCAGAGGGGTCGACCAGATGAAGCCGCCATCTTCTGCGCTGATGGCGTAGATGCTCATATCCTTCGAGCCAAAGTAGACCACGCCGTCCACCAGTGCAGGGGAACTGACGATCTTGCCCTGGGTTTTGTACTCCCAGATCAGCTTGCCTGTGGCGGCTTCCAGGCAGTAGAGGGTGCCATCCTTGCTGCCAAAATAGACCTTGCCATTGTCAACCGCAGCAGAGGATGAGATCTCGTCGGCAGTTTCAAAACTCCATACCGGCTCACCTGTCTCCTGGTCTACGGCATAGAAGACACCCGAGAGCGAGCCAATGAAGACCTTGCCGGAAGCGACGGCAGGAGAGGCGTAGAGCAGATCCCCGAGATCCAGCTCCCACAGTAGATCCAGTGGTGGCGCCAGGTTGGAGGCTGGCTGGGCATCGTGCTGTGGATTGAGCAGAAACATGGGCCAGGCAGAGTCTTCCGCCATAACGCTGCTCAAAGGTAGAAGCAGCGCCAAAGAGAGCGCTTTCAGGCTCATTTTCAAACAGTTAGCAATCTGGGTATTCATTATCTTCTTGATGGTTAGAGGGAGGGTCGCAGCAAATCTTAGAGCGCGCTTGTACGCATAATATCCAAATCTGTCCATTGGTTACACCCCCGTCACGACCTGATTTTCATCTCGCCTTAAGAGCTGGCAAGTATAGCCAAGCTTTGTAGGTGTTTATATGCCAAAACAGACACCCTACTACCTAAATCCTGCAAGTGATCGTGCTTGCAGAGTGTAAGATATTGATTCGTAGAGTGAATGACAACTTTGAGTGTCATCCTTATTGTGATGGCCGAAAAGTTTCATATCGCTATACGGATCAATAGCTTGTGCTATGTGAGTGCGAGCGCTTGCAGGATTTAGGTACTATTCAAAATCAGGATTTCTCCACTTTCTTGAGGGTGCCACAATCTCTTTTGGCGGTTTCTGACGTGAAATATAGTCAACCACGGCCTTGGAGTCCTCCAGCGTGAAGTTCTCAATCCGAATCTGCATATCCGGATGCGCATTGAGCCGCTCCCCGGCTCTTATCCATTTAAACTGGCGCAGCATATAGCGATAGTGCTGCCCCTGAATACGCGGGAAAAACTTCTCATTATCGCCTTCACCATTGTCGCCGTGACAGCCAATGCACTTCTCCATGTAGAGATCCTGACCACGCTCCAGATTCTTGCCCCTTCCCTTTCCGTTTGCCGGGGTCATGGGCAGTTTGGAGATATAGTAGGAGAGATCAGCCAGAGCCTGGGCATCACCCAGCATCTCAGGCATCACAAAATGCTGCATGGATGGATTCTCACGGTTGTTTTCACGCATATCCACAAGCTGCTTGATCAGGACGTTGTAGTGCTGGCCCGATATCTGTGGAAAAGAGCCGTCGCGCCGCCCCCAACCTTGCTTGTTGTGGCATTTTGCACAGATGCGATAGTACTCCAGCCCACGGTTGTAGTTGGGTTTTAGTGTTAACGCACGCTCTTTTTCCCCACTTCCATTGTTCCACTCAAGGCTCCAGCCTGCTGTGGTGATGACAAGCCCCAGCAGCAGCACAACACCCCTATTGATCCAGCACACGCTTATATAACCTCCATCAGGGAGACTCAATTTGAAAAACCAGGTGGCTCGTCACCACAGGCAAACCCCAGATACAAACCATTAATCGCGCAGTATACTACACCAAATCGGGGATATTCCTGGAGCAGACTGCTCAAACTTCAGCAGAGATGAATTGTGAAAAAATGAACGACCTGCTTTATCAACTGCTCGGTATTGCTGTAACGCTTATATCAACGGGTGTCTTTATCGTGCGCTATGACATACCCTCTACCGGCACCTCATTTGTCTATCTGGCATTTGGGACAGGATTTGTAGCCGCAGGGGTTGCTGTGGGCAAGATGATGCCGGTCAGCACCATCAGCCTGCTGCTTCTGGAGGAGTGGAATTTCAATCTGTCACTGATGGCCATTGGCTACTCTGCCATCTTCTCGGGGATCATCGGCATTGGCGTTGCACTCCGCAATCTCTTTCAGCCTGAATCATGATTACAATCGAGTCTGCCTCACAAATAGCCGGGATAGTGGGCGCTATAACACTGTTGTATGCATATGCCATGATTTCAAAAGGCAAGTTCACCAACACCTCGACTGCCTACCATATATATAACCTGGCCGGTGCATTTCTGGTTGGTATCAATACCCTGTTTATGGGCGCAATAGGTGCTTTGATGCTCAATATTGCATGGATGATTATCGCAATATGGCATCTGAAAAAAAGCACCCGGCAAAAAGCCGGGTAGCCGTGCATCACTGCGCTTTTTTATCCTTTTGCAGTCGGTAAAATCTCTCTGCAACTATTTTTCCCTCTTCAAACCTGTCGGCATGGGCATCCATTGCATCCCCCAGCTCCAGCAGCCTTTTTTCCGGGTGTGGGTGCGTTTTAAACAGCAGTGAGACGCTGTTGTCATCTGCACTCAGATGGCCTATCTCCTGTAGCACAGAAGGCAGGGCATAGGCGTCATAGCCCGCCCTTGCAGCCAATACCACACCGATACGATCTGCCTCATATTCGGCATTTTTATCCAGGCCCCGCGCCAGAATTTCCGCACCACTGCCGATCATCTTGCCAATCGCCTGACCTTTTCCACCACCTCCCACCTTCTGTTTCAGAAGGCTGCCGCCGATATCAATCAACTGCCCCTGCTTCAGTATCTTCAGATGATGCTGTTTGATCACATGGCCAATCTCGTGCGCCAGAACACCCGCCAGCTCAGCCTCATTGCGCAGCCTTTTATAGAGCCCTTTGGTGACTAAAATATAACCACCCGGTGCTGCAAAGGCGTTGATGTCATCCGACTCAATCACCCCAAAATGCCATTTGAGATCATTGCGGCCACTCTGCCCGGCCACCCAGGTGCCAACATTATTGATGTATTGCTGAAGTTTTTTATCCTTTACCAGTGGTGATGCGCCCAGCAACCTTCCGGCAATCTCACGCCCAATGGCAATCTCTTCCTCTACCGGGGTTCCTCCCAGCAGCCCCATTAAGCTCGGCTGTTTGCTCTGTTGCTGGCTGTCAGCTGAAGCACTCTCTGGCTGCTTTGTAACCTCTTTAATCAGTCCACCAAAATCAAAGGCCTGGGCAGATGCGGTTCCCATCACCAAAAACAGGGCTAAAAGTAATCGGGATCTCATGGTCTATCTCCTATCGCTCTGCCGCCGGGATAAATTCAAGCTCTTTTGCCGCCAGCTTTTGCGCCTGGGCAAAGCGGGCTGCCTGTTGTCCGGAAACGGTAAAGGACTCCAGCTTATCCATCTCACTGGCACTGAATTTCGCCTCTTTCAGCTCTGCTTCACTCAGCCCTCTCACCCCGGTAGCAGCAACCACATTGCCGGTGCCAGAGCGGCCACTGGCCAGATCCAACACCCCTTTTGCCTCACTGCCTGATGTCGGTTTTGCCGCCGCTTTGCCTTTACGGATTTTGGACATCCTGACCCAACCCGTCTGGCCTGCCGCTTCAACCTTCAGCCAACCACCCTTGCGCTTGATGATCTCTACCGAGTCACCCGCCTTCAGCTCAACCAGTGAGGCAGCATCCCGGTAGGGTTCATCCATCAAGTCACTGGGACGGATGATATGGCCGGGCTCGGCAAATAGTGGGACTACAAACACCAGCAGCAACGTGCATGTTAACCATCGAATTGCTCTCATTTCATCTACTCCCTATATATAGTTTCATCACGGTACAAGGCATGAATGGCTTGATGAACCAGCCTGCGCCACACCGCTATTCGTCCGCGCTCATCACCATACGGCATGGCTCCCTGGCTGTATCCCAGTGGCGGCATACTGCCACAAACTGTGGTTGCCTCCTCCTTGATCATCTCCAGCAGCGGCTCTGTTGCCATCTGTTTTGACGATGTTTTTTCCCTGACTTCGCTATCGACATAATAGATCAGCAGCAGGTCACCATAGGCGCGCCCAACCCCCGCTGGTTTGTCGGGAAATGGCTCAATGGTAAAGCCCTCTTTTCTGGCATTAAGCCGCCGCTTCAGCCCCGTGATCACCTTGCTTTCCGATAGCGCACCCTCTTTGCCAAGCAAGACCACCACCAGGGTCTCTTGCCACCCCTTGGCATCACTCTCCAGTGTCAACCAGACACGGCGTTCAGCCAGTGCCACCTCGGCATAGGCGTAGACCCGTGCCAGCGTAAAGTAGATAAAGCCCGCTGTTATCGGTGCTGTCAGGTCAATAAAATAGGTAGAGAGATTCAGACTGGCGTATGAAACCGCCACCAGGCCCACCTGGGAACCGGCAAAGACACCATCAATCAGGCTGCGTTTGATGCCGGTCAGGAAGGCCAGCGCCACCAGCCAGATAAGGCTTAGCGCCACGGCAGCATAGATCCAGGGGCTGGAGAGCGGGGTGATCCAATCACCATTTTTAAGGTTATCGACTGCCGTGGCCAGTATCTCCACACCCGGATGGATACGCTCCATCGGGGTGGGTTTTGTATCAAACAGGCTGGGGGCACTGGAGCCGATGATCACCACTTTACCCGCAAATTCATCCGGTAGGCGCTGCCGCTCCCGGCTAAGGAAATCTTCATAAACGGTGCTAAAGCGAACCGTGTTAAAGGCCCCCAACCGGCCACGCCAGTTCAGCAGCACATCCTGCTCATCCGGCACGTCCCAGCCAAGCACCTCTGCCGTCCGGGCAGGAAGGGAGGGTATGCGCCAGCCAAAATGCGGCCGGTAGAGTGCATACTGGCGCACGATGCCATCACTGTCTGGATAGATGTTGTTGGTACCCATCCGCCCACTGGCCACCACTGCCGGAAAATGGGGGAGGATAATCGCCAGCCCCCGATCCTGCTGTGGTTCCCCGGGGATGCGCCCCATGCCGGGGATCATCGCCGGTGTTACCTGGCTCAGCTCATCATTCTGCGGGTTGAGCCGGAGCATCGGGAAGAAGGTATTGGTTGTGGCCTCAGCGACCTCATTGAAGTAGTCATCTGACTCTTTGTTGTAGACATCGGGATCACTGAACAGGATATCGAAGATGATGGCCTTGGGCTGCTGCTCCTCCAGGTTCTCTACAAATTCAGCAAAGATCTGTCGGGGCCAGGGCCAGCGGCCATAATCCCCGGCCATCGCCTCCAGACTGCCTTCATCAATATCCACAATGACAATATCCGGGTCTGCCTGGGGATAGACAATCCGATTTTTCATCATGATATCGAAGGTGCGATGCTGCATGCCTGCAACAAGATGGAAGCTGGTGGCATCCAGCACCACCAGAACACTGCAAAAAAAAGCCAGGTAGAGGTAAAACCGCCCCTTTGAGCGGTAGACGAAATGATAGCCCAGCTGGATTAACCGATTAATGGATCGCAACGACATAAGGCCTCCCTGTTCTCCCTCAAGTTCAGCTGCAGGTGGCTGTTTTTACAGTAACTCTAAAGTAACTATTCAGCTCACCCCTGAAATCCGCCATTTCGGTGTTACAAAATGATCATTTACAGGCGATTTTGTAAGGGTGCTGAATAGTTACACTCTTAGATGACTAAAACTCATCCGTTGGTGGAGCAACCCGCATCACCTCCTCTACAGAGGTATGCCCGGCATAGACCTTTCTCGCGCCGCTGATACGCAACGGCTCCATACCCTGTTTCAACCCCTGCTTGCGAATCTTTTCAATGGTGCAATCCACATCAATCAGCGCACGTGCCTCGTGTGTCATACGCAGTATCTCATAGACGCCCATACGCCCCATGTAACCTGTTTTGCGACACTCCACACAGCCCACGGGGCGATAGACCTTGGGCGGCAGCGCCAGCTTCCAGGGGCGGGTCAATGCCGCCCATGCATCACTGGCATCCTCCGTCTCTGCCTTGCAGTGAGGGCAGAGGGTGCGTAACAGACGCTGTGCCACCACGCCGATAACCGTGGATCGGATCAGATAGGGGGCAACGCCAATATCCATCAGCCGCGTCACTGCGGATGAGGCATCGTTGGTGTGCAGTGTCGAGAGCACCAGATGCCCGGTCAATGCCGCCTGAATGGCCATCTGGGCGGTCTCCAGGTCACGGATCTCACCCACCATGACGATGTCCGGATCCTGTCGCATCAGGGTGCGCACACCCGCCGCAAAATCCAGACCGATGGCGGGTAGCACCTGCATCTGGTTGAATGCAGGCTCCACCATCTCAATCGGGTCTTCAATGGTGCAGAGGTTGATCTCCGGTTGTGCCAGCTGTTTGAGGGTGGAGTAGAGGGTGGTGGTCTTGCCCGATCCGGTGGGGCCGGTCACCAGGATGATGCCGTGGGTGTGCCCCGTCATCTCTTTCCAATGTTTGGCATCCGATTTGGAGAAACCCAGCTCTGAGAGGCTGCGCACCAGAACCTGTGGATCAAAGATGCGCATCACCATCTTTTCACCGAAGGCGGTGGGCATGGTGGAGAGCCGCAGTTCCACTTCCTGTCCGCTTGGGGTTTTTGTCTTGACCCGGCCATCCTGTGGACGACGTTTATCGACGACATCCATCCGCCCCAGTGCCTTGATGCGGCTGACCACCGCCATCATGATGGTTGCCGGCATCTCGTAGACGGTGTGCAGAACGCCATCTATGCGGAAGCGGATATTCGCCGTCTCCCGGCGTGGCTCCAGATGGATGTCGCTGGCTCGCTGGTCAAACGCATACTGCAACAACCAGTCTACAATGCTGACGATATGCCGATCATTGGCATCCAGTTTGCCAGAGCGACCCAGCTCAACCAGTGCCTCGACGGCATCAATCGAGGTACCAAAGCCGGTGTCGATCTTCTTGGCTCGGCGCATCGACTGGCTAAGGCCAAAAAACTCCTCGATATATCGGGCAATATCCAGCGGGTTGGCAACAATCCGCTCAATGTCCCGGCCCAGCACATGGCTCAGCTCCTGCTCCCATTCACGTATGTAGGGTTCAGCCGTTGCAAACAGCGCCTTATCCTCATCCACATGCACAGGGAGAATCCGAAAGCGCGCCGCATAGGCCTTGGATACGACAGTGCCAACAGAATCCACATCGATCTTCAAGGGATCAATGCGCAGGTAGGGCAGGCCGACATGATCCGCCAGCCACTCGGTCAGTCGCTCTATCGTCAGTTCCGCATGGGGTGGCGCTGACGATTTAAGGTGTCGCCCGGCCAGCCAGACCAGCGGGTGAATCGGAACCTTGTCACCACCGATACTCTCATGCAGTCGCTGGACATTGTCTGCCTCTTCATACGATAGCTGGCCACTTTTAACCAAAGCGGGTAACAGCTCTTTGATATCCAGTTTTCGGTCAACGGTCTCTACAAAAT
>Ga0256839_1004693_pt1 | contig 13171 bp, 14 predicted proteins | sample 354166metaG_FD_185968 | JGI IMG/M metagenome (GOLD analysis project Ga0256839, IMG submission 185968) | Hydrothermal vent microbial communities from Mid Atlantic Ridge, Atlantic Ocean - 354-166 | ecosystem: Environmental > Aquatic > Marine > Hydrothermal vents | place: Atlantic Ocean: Mid... | reverse complement strand
TGGGTTTACCGGTGGGTGTTTTCCCCTATTAACCAAATTAGGCTTCGTGTAGGTAAGCTTGTCCAAAAACCACTTAACAGGCCTGTTTATAGGCTATCGTATGGCTGAGTTTTTCAGCAGGCCCTAAATAAAGATTTGACTTCAAATGATGATGATCAATATTTTGATGAGTTACTAGATGACTATATTAAATTAATTAATGAGCCTGAAGAATAACAACTTTGCCTAACAATCGCTATGCAGGCATGCCGGCAGTGGGGTATTATGACAAATACGATGAAATTATTAACTTTATCCACAGGAGACAGCTACGGGGAAAACTGAAATCCGGCACGCCTCATAGCTAGACCCGTTGTGGTGCATTGTGCCATGATGTAGAAAACTCAGTCCCCAATTATGCCAATTCAAAAAAACAATGTAATTTTGTATCCAAGTAGATACAGCATTTATGTTCTTTATTGAGAAAACAACTGAATTTGATAAATGGCTAAGGAAGTTAAAAGATTTAAAAGTCAAAGGGAAAATCCTATTTAGAATTCAGAAAATAGAACATGATGAACACTTTGGAGATTGCAAACCTGTAGGTCACGGAATTAGGGAATTGCGAGTTAATTATGCAAAAGGATACAGGGTTTATTTCAAGGAAAAAGATGAGAAAATAATTATTCTGCTAATTGGAGGAGATAAGTCATCTCAACAAAAGGACATTGCAAAAGCGAAAGAAATCTGGGGGAAATTAAAAAAATAGAAAAATGAGAACTTCAAAATTTGACATAGCGGATTACTTGGACAGTAAAGAAATGATTGCAGAGTATCTCAATACTGTTTTGGAAGAAGGAGATAATGAAGATGTAATTATTGCCATTGGACATATTGCAAAAGCGATAGGAATGACCAAAATATCGGAAGAAACAGGATTGAGCAGACCGAGTTTGTACAAAGCATTATCGGACGGAGCCAAACCTCAATTTGCAACAATAATGAAAGTTTTAAAAGCAATTGGAGGACAGATTCAAGTGAATCCAATATCCACCTGAAAATAACGCACCACAACAATCGCTATGCAGTCATGCCGGCAGTAATGTATGGTGACAAATCGCCAAAAAATAGTAACTTTATTACTCCGGGGACAGATACGTAGGTGTAAATCTCGCCTCGCCTCTTACCTACACCCGTTAACCTTTATTGTGCGAAACCTCTCCTTTGGAAATTATGTAAAATGTAATAACTTTGTAATTACAATGGAAAAAAAATTATGAAAGCTTCAATTATTAAGATCGGAAACTCCAGAGGACTGCGTTTGAACAAAGCCATTCTGGAGCGCTACAACATTAGAGACACAGTTGAACTCATCCTTGAAAAAGGTCGAATCATTCTCAAACCAATAGAGCAACCCAGAAAAGGTTGGGGTGATGCATTTCGTAGAATGCATGCCCATCAAGATGATTCTTTACTTATTGATGATGTTTTTGAAGATGAATCGTTCGACTAATGAAAATATCACAATATGACATCGTATTGGTCAACTTGGACTCCACTATTGGCTCTGAAATTCGAAAAACAAGACCTTGTGTAGTTATTTCACCTGATGAAATCAATCATAATCTAAGTACGATAGTAATCGCACCTATGACCAGTACATCTCGTAATTACCCGACACGTGTAAAAGTGAGACATAACAACAAGGATGGGTTTGTTGTAATTGACCAGGTACGAACTATTGACAAAAAGCGAATTATAAAAAGGTTCGATACACTACATCCGGTGGAAATTAAAAAGGTAAAGGCGATAATTAAAGAAACTTTTGTAGATTGATTATACAACAAAGGCTAACAATCGCTATGCAGGCATGCCGGCAGTGGGGTATAGTGACAAATACGATGATTTAGTTTACTATGGCAGTTACGTAACTGAAAGAAGTACAATAAAAGAAACAGTTAAAACCAAACTTTAACCACATGAAAAAGTATCTCTGGCTGCTGTTGGCTATCACAATGCATTCACCGGCCAAAGCCCAGCAAAATAACGCGTTGAGCATCGGCCTGGTTTTGCAACCCTATACAGCCCGTACCGGGGCCGATGAATTTTCTATTGCCCCACAGCTATTGCTTGATGAACTTTCACCTTTACTTAGGGAATGGCAGGTTAAGCCGGTGACTATTGCGCGGGTTGATTTAACGGAGGCTGAAAAGCAGCAATATGGTGTCTGGCATCATCTTGGCCTGGCCGATGGCCACCTGGGCCGTGCCGTAAGTGGTATAGCCCGCGAGGAGATATTTGTCCTTGGCCTGCTGGGCAATTGCAATAGTTCACTGGGGATGTTAGCCGGTTTACAGCAGGGAATTAGGGGCGGAGAGGAGCCAACGTTAGGCCTGATTTGGGTAGATGCCCATGGCGATTTCAATACCCCGGAAACCACCCTCAGTGGCTGGTTGGGTGGGATGCCGGTAGCCGTGGCAGCGGGTCAGTGCCTGCACCGCCTGCGCCTGAAAGCGGGCCTGGCGCCACCTGTTGCCACTGAAAATATCGTTATGATAGGCTTGCGCGATGTGGACCCCTTGGAACAAGAGCTCATCGATGCGGCCGGTATCACCGTGGTTCCCGCTAACGATATGGTACAAGGTACGGAGGCCTTCCGCAAGGCAGTGGCCAGTCTGGCCGCCAAGGTTGATGTAATTTATTTGCATATCGACCTCGATATCCTGGATGCCACCGATATTCCCGGCAGTTTTTTTGAGGTTACTGGTGGGCCGCTGGCTACCGAATTGGTGGCCCCGGTTACCTATATGGTAGCTCAGCCTAAGGTAAAAGCCCTGGGGATATCCTCTTTCCCTACCCGTGAAGAAGGCCGGCAAAAAAGCCTGCAATCGGCAATGTTGCTGATCAAAGCCGGTATAGCCGGCTTACGTGCCCGTTAACCGGGTATAATTTAAACTTATTCTAAATTAATTTAGTAAAATTCTTTTAATTAGATATACAGGTCTTATTTTTGTGATGAGTATCTTTAATTAGTATGATTAAATACATTATCCTGCTACATATTCTGGCAGCTACCATTTGGGCGGGCGGCCATTTAGTGTTGGCCCTTGGGTTTTTGCCGGCCATTCTAAAGCACAAGGACCTCGACCTGCTAGACTCATTTGAGGGCAGATACGAAAAAGTTGGCATGCCGGCCTTGCTTATCCTGGTGGTTACGGGCATCTACATGGCTCTTTATTATTTGCCGTTTACCGAATGGTTCAACTTTGACCATCACCTTAGCCAGCATATTACGCTCAAACTCATTCTGCTGGCTGCCACCATTGCTCTGGCATTGCATGCCCGCCTGCGGTTAATTCCCAACTTGTCAACCGGTAACCTGAAGCTGCTGGCTATGCACATCATTGCCATCACCGTGGTGGCGGTATTGTTTGTGGTAACCGGCCTGAGTATCCGCTTGTCTATTTTTTAGCGTCAACCGGGAATAAGCCATCTATTCCAGTTTAAACGACTCTACTTCTTTAAATGGGCTTAAATCCGTTTGTTTAACCTGCTGCTGATAATTGGCCCAGACTCTTTCGTAGAAAGTATTAACCTTTTCCAGCCAGGGGGCAAGCTTTTCGCGACCTTGCTTATGCAACCGTTTCTCGGTAGGGCCGGGCATTTGCAACGATGAGCCCATATACATGCGGGCGCTCCGGTAATATTGCATGATATTGGGGTTAGGGTCGCGGACAATGCCCTGTTTATCAATTTTGGCCCCCAGCAACTCATCAGTAAGGATTTTTATGCTGTCCTGCATGGCTTTGCTGTTCCTTTTTAAGGAATCATAGGCATTTCCTTTGTGCTTTTTAAGTTGCTGCAGGATATCCTCCGTAATCTTCTTTGACGCACGTAACTGGGCCATGGCCTTACCGGCCACCTCAATATCTTTTTCCAGGTTTTTTAAGAAGGCATATTGGGCTTGCAGGATATCCATTGAGACTTCTAAGCGTGGATCGTAACGTACCTTTACCATGGTGCTGTCCCGGTGGCCGTCAAAGCGGATGACCACCTTATAAGTACCCGGCAGTACGCCTACCCCGCCTGGTTCTCCGGCATTTTTACGTGGTTCTTTGCGGGATGGGCCACGCACACCTTTCTCATCCATACGCCAGTACAGGCGTTGCAGGCCGTTCCCTTTATATTTTTTTGTCAGGCTACGGATGAGCTCATTTTCATCATTATAAATGCTGATAAAAATGGTGTCATTTTTGGCCTTCTTATCCTGTTTTGCGGCCTCCTCGTTCTGCTTGCCGCCTGCTTTGCCCTTTTTACTTTTTTTCTTTTTACCCGTAGTGTCAGGGCCGTCCTCTTTGCTTTCTTTTTCCCTGAATACGGAGTAGCTGATCATCGCCCCACGCTGGCGGTTTTCGCCAATGTAAATGGCGTTACCGGCAAAGCGGGTGCCGGCTGCCTGCTGGTTAGCGGCCAGGTAAGCATCCGGGGCCGGATAGACATGGACCGGGGTGTGCAACAGGCCTGCTCCGTGCTGTGCAAGTTCACGCAGGGGGCGGATATCATCCAACACCCAAACGGCCCGGCCAAAGGTACCCATTACCAGGTCATGTTCTCGGCTTTGCAGGGCCAGGTCCATGGTTGATACCGGGGGGTAACCCTGGGTCCATTTTGTCCAGTTACGGCCTTCATCAATACTGATATAAAGCCCGTGTTCGGTGCCGAGGAACAACAGTTTTGGCTCTTCAATGTCCTGCACCAGCGATAGGGTATAGCCAAAAGTTTCGGGCTGGTTGAGCAACGACTCCCAGGTCTGGCCATAATCGCGGGTACGGAATAAATAGGGTTTGAAATCAAAATTGCGGTAGTTGTTTACCACTACGTAGGCCTCTCCGGCCGTAAACCGTGAGGCTCTGATCTGGGGTATCCAGGCGCCCCTGGGCATCCCGGCTGCCATCAGTTTGGTTGTCAGGTCCGACCAGCTTTGGCCGCCATCACGGGTGAGGTGAAGCTGGCCGTCATCGGTGCCTACCCACAGCAGGCCTTTGCTTAACGGGCTGGGTTCAATAGCCAGGATGGTGGTGTAGTTCTCAGCTCCCGTGGCGTCCATGGTGAGGCCACCACTTTCATGCTGCTTTTGCTTTTCGGCATCGTTGGTGGTAAGGTCTGGGGAGATGATCTCCCAGGAATTACCCTTATTGGTACTTTTATGGACAAACTGGGAGCCGAAATAAAGGGTGTTGTTAGCAAACGGATCCAGGGCAATGGCCGAGTTCCAGTTAAAGCGTACCCGCATGTCCGGATCGGGGTGGGTGGGGCGGATCATCTCTACATGACCGGTTTTAAGGTCATAGCGGCCCACAAAGCCTTGCTGCGACATACCATAACCCCGGCTTGGGTCGTCAGGGTCGGGCACCACATCAAAACCATCGCCAAACATTACTTCCTGCCAGTAGGAGTTGCGGATGCCGCCCGACTTAAACACATAGGCCGGCCCTACCCAGGAGCCGTTGTCCTGCAGGCCGCCATAAACATTATAGGGTAGCTGGTTGTCCACATTGATATGGTAAAATTGGGCAACCGGAATATTTTCGGCAAAGCGCCAGTTCTGGCCGCGGTCGCGGGTGATGTTGAGGCCTCCGTCATTGCCTTCAATAATAAAATTTGGATCGGTGGGGTGGATCCAGAAGGCATGGTGATCGGGGTGGATACCCCGCAGGGTATATGAAGCGGCCCATTGTTTGAACGACTTGCCCCCGTCTTCGCTGATGTTGATATAGGTGTAGATGGAATAGATACGGTTTTCATTTACCGGGTCAACCGCCAGGTCGGAGTAATAAAATGGCCGGTTGCCTATTTCATTCAGTTTATCATTCATTTTTTTCCAGGTGTAGCCCCCGTCATCAGAACGGTAAAACCCATTCTTTTTAGCTTCTATCAGGGCATAAACACGTAAGGGGTCAGACGGGGCGATGGCCAGGCCGATGCGGCCAAGTTCACCTTTGGGCAGGCCATCTTTGGCGGTGATCTTTTGCCAGTTTTCACCTCCGTCAACGGTCAGATAGAGGCCGCTGCCGGGGCCACCCGAGTTGAACGTCCAGGGCCTTCTGCGGTGCTCCCACATGGCCGCAAGTAACTTTTTGGGGTTGTGCGGGTCAACTACCAAGTCGGCCAGGCCGGTCTTTTCGTTCACATAAAGTATCTTTTTCCAGGTTTTACCGCCATCGGTGGTTTTGTAAACCCCGCGCTCAGGGTGCTCGCCCCAGGAGGAACCAATAGCGCCCACATACACGATATCGGAGTTGGTTTTATCTACAATAATGCGGTGGATGTTGCGGGTTTTCTCTAACCCCATCAATTGCCAGGTTTTGCCGGCATCGAGACTGCGGTAGAGGCCGTAGCCCCCGGTTACGCTGTTGCGCGGGTTACCCTCCCCGGTGCCCGCCCATACGATATCGGGGTTACTTTGATCAATGGCGATGGCACCAATGGAGAGTACCGGTATGCTGTCGAACACAGGTTGCCAGTTGATGCCGCCACTGGTTGATTTCCACAGGCCACCGGAGGCGCTGCCGGCATAAATTATCTGCGGGTTGCTGGTAACTACGTCTATGGCGGTTATGCGGCCGCTCATGCCGGCCGGGCCAATATTACGGGGTTGCATGCCCGGCAATAACTTCATATCGAGTTGCTGGGCCAGAGAGGTTGAAACAGAAAATAATGCCAGGGAAAATAACAACACTACGTGCTTGGAGTAGGGGAATTTCATATAGTTTTTTGGTTTTAATGTCACTAAACTATATTCTGGAAAGTAGAAACCCGGAATGATTTACACCTGCGGCTGATAGTGCATGAAATATGGTCTTTTAGAAATAATTAATCCCAAAAAAGCGATCAAGAACGGTGAGTACAAAAATAATGATCAGCACTACGGGGGCCAGGTAGGTGATGGCAAAGTCAATGTACTTTTCTCCCAGCGAACCTTTAAAGCCCGGGAACCCTTGCTCAATCTCTTCGTTGAGGTTATGCTTTTTCCATACGTAGGCAGCAAAAATGGCGATCAGGGCCCCGCCCAACGGCAGGAAAGAATCGCTGGCAATATGGCCGATGAAGGTCATAAAATCGGTGGCTTTACCGGCCCCGAGATAGGTGATAAAATGGCTGAAGAAGCCCGAATAGCCGTTGGCCATCATCGAGGGGATACCCAAAAGAAAGATTACCCCGGCCACCAACCCTACCGCTTTTTTACGCTTAACTTTGTGTTCATCCACCACATAGGACACCGGTACTTCTAACAAAGAAACGGTAGAAGTAAGGGCGGCAAACGACAGCAGTAAAAAGAAGGTAGCGCCCACGAGAATACCCAGGGTTGGCCCCAGCGTACCAAATATGCCGGGCAAGGTAACAAAAATCAGCCCGGCCCCACCGGTAGGCTCCAGGCCCTGGGAGAAGACAAAAGGGAACATCATCAGGCCGGCCAGGAAGGCGATGCCCACATCCGCCAGGGTGATGTAGGCTGCCGAGGTAACAATATTTTCTTTTTTATCAACATAACTACCGTAGGTGATCAGGGCGCCCATGCCCAACGACAACGAGAAGAAGGCCTGACCAAGGGCATTATACATCACCGGCAGGGTGATTTTAGAGAAATCGGGCAGCAGGTAAAATTTAATTCCTTCAATGGCATGGGGCAGGGTAAAGGAGTAGGCTACCAGCCCCAGCATCATGACGATGAGGGTGGGCATAAGGATTTTGGAAGCCCGCTCGATGCCCCCGGATATCCCCCGCGAAACAATTAAGGCCGTAGCCACCATAAATAACACCCCGTAGCTGCCCACTTTTACCATATCGGTAATAAAGGTGCCGAAGTTCTGGCCGATGGTAAAGTGCCCCATCAGCATTTCGACAAAATAACCAAAGGCCCAGCCGGCCACAACATTATAAAAGGAGAGGATAAGGACTCCGGCCAGTACCCCGAGGATGCCCACGATACGCCAGTTTTTGTGGCCCAGATCGGTAAAGGCGCCAACCGGGTTTTTATTGGTTCTACGGCCAATGGCAATTTCGGTAACCATTACCGGAAAACATAGCAGGAAGGCAAAAGCCAGGTAGATGACTACAAAAGCTGCGCCCCCGCCATCACCAACTTCAAAAGGAAATTTCCAGATATTGCCTAAACCTACGGCAGAACCGGCTGCTGCGGCAATAAACCCGATCCGGCTGTTAAACCCACCCCTTGATGCCATATATTTTGTGCGTTAGTGTTAAAGCCGCCCAAATTATAGACAATAATTGATTTTACCCAAAAACTTTCCGGGAAGTTTTGGGTACCCCTAGGAACCGGCAAATACCTGGGCCCGCCTATTGCCGGTTGAGGGTATTGTCATCGGTATGTTCGAACTCCCGGCCGTAAATATCCAGCATGGTGGTTTCGGCATAGGTGAGGCTATTCTTATTGATGACAAGTTTATGCTTAAAGGCCGTAGTTAAGGCATTTTGTTGCATGTAGGGCGACTGGATAATGCCCCAGTCATTATCATCAAGGCGGGCGGCCACTTCAATAACAACAGGGGCATCAGCACCTTGCTCCCTGTGATATTTACCTCCGGCCAGCACGCATACCCCGCGGGGGATTACGATGGACTGCATCACCGTTTGTTCACGGGCATCCCACATCCAGTAGCCGGTTTGGTCATGAAAAACATCATTATCCGACTTGCGCCTGATAATCTGCCGGTAAAATACTGCAGCAATTACCTGGTCTTCGGCATTTTTTAAATCACCTCCGGCCTCGAAGGTGATGGTTTCATAATACGGGTTTTCTTCGGTGCCGTCCGGCTCAGGGGCAATGTCCATGCCCTTATCGCCCTGCCACACCCCAATTAAGGCCGCCAACGGACCATAATTTACTTCGGGTTCAGTACTCATAATTTTTGTTTTTTATTTGAAAAAATGCCCTGTAAACAAATCTATCCTGCGGTTGCGTTACGTGGAATAAAAATACATTAAAAACCGCCTAACCCGTAGCAAAATTCCATAAAAAAGCCACCCGGAAACTTCCGGGTGGCTTTTACAATTCGGGGTGTTGACCCGCGCTTATTTCGATACCGTAAACGGGGCTTTCACACTCACATTGCCCCAGCGTAGTTCAAGGGCTGCATCCTTATCATTGTCGGAGATGTCGGCAATGTTGATAGTGAACGTTTCGGTGGTGTCGGCCGTTTTGGTGGCCCTGGCCGCAAACCGCATCACATCTTCTTTGGCATCGTATTGGGTACCCCAACTCAGCTTCTTATTGATGATGATTGTCCACTCCTCATCACCGGGAATAGAGTAAAGGCTATAGGTGCCGGCTGCCAGTTCTTTGCCGCCCAGGGTAATCGGATTGCTGATTTTTAATTCTGTGGCATTATTAGCCCCCGTGCGCCACACCTTACCTGGTTTGGCCAGCTTGTCCATCGCCCGGCCTTTAAGCCCCGGGCGTGAATAGGTGATGGTAATGTCGGTGAGGCCCACGGTTTGGGTGAGCACCGATTTTGGGCTTTTCTGTGGTTTCTGGGCCCGGCTCTGGTGGGTAAAACCACCGGCAAGCAGCAAGGCCACCACGATCAGGGTTAACTTTTTCATCCTTATTTGCCTTTAAGTTCAGCAATTAAATCTTCATTGCGCTTGATGTAACCAAAATCACTGTCGGCCGCTTTGGCCTTGGCCAACGAATCCTCGGCTTTGGCAATGGCTTGCTTAATCGATTGCTTGTCGCCCTTTTTGGCATACATCCGGGCCAGGGTGTGGCTATTCCAGAAAGCATTGGGGTTGGCTTCTACCGCTTTGGTCATCCAGGCGATGGCCTGGTCAAGGTCTTTGCCATTGTTAAAATAATAGTTGGCGGCAGCCGCATAGGTATTGGGGCTTACTTTGGTCTTTTGGGCAATTTGCTCCATTACTTCCTTGTCAAAGTCGGTTTCAATCTTAACTTTAACCGAGGTGTTTTCCCAGGCCAGTTCAAGGGCAGCCGCGGTGTTGTCGGCATTGATATCGGCAATATTAAAAGTTAGCAATTCAACCGGCTCGGTAAGCTTTCCGGGCGCAACGGCAACGCGCAACTGCTCATCTTCTTTTTTATGCTTGGCCATATTGCCGCCTATGCTTTTGTCTTTGTAGAAGATCACCTCCCATTTATCTTTGCCGGGGATCGTCAGGATCATGTACTCCCCGGCAGGCAGGTTCTGGCCTTCCACGGTAAGGTCTTTGTTAATGGTGAGAATAGCCCCGGAATTGGCTCCGGTACGCCACAGTTTACCAAAGGGTACCAGGTAGTCATCTCCCGCACCAAAAATTTTACGGCCCTTCATCTTCGGGCGGAAATAATCGATGGTCACATCGGTAAGCCCCACTTGGGTATAAACGCTACCGGCCGGGCTGGCTGCCGGCAGGGTAATTTGGGCGGTAGCCATACTCATGGCCACAACGGAAAGGAGTAAGGATAGTAGTTTGGTTTTCATAGTCGTTTATTTTTTGGTTGTGTACTGTAAATTGATTTGCTTAATTTTCAAAATTAAATGTTGCGGTACCGAAATTAGTTAAAATTTTATCAACGGTAAAGGATTTATGCACAATAAACTACCGGCAGGGTTTTATCGGGGCACAGACGTAGTGGCTATAGCCCGTAACCTGCTGGGCAAGCAACTCAATACCTGTTTCGGGGATGACTATACAGCGGGGATAATAGTGGAAACCGAAGCCTATTGCGGGGCTACCGACCGGGCCTGCCATGCTTTTGGCGACAAACGTACCGCCCGCACCGAGGTTATGTATGCAACCGGAGGGGTGGCCTACGTATATTTTGTTTACGGGTTGCATCATTTATTTAATATTGTAACCAACAAGGAGGGCGCTGCTGATGCCGTGCTGATCAGGGCTATAGAGCCGGTAGCCGGCCTTGAGGTAATGCAGGCAAGGAGAGGGGTTGCCGAAAATGACAAACGGCTTACCGGGGGCCCCGCCCGCCTGACACAGGCATTGGGTATTACTGTGGCCGACAATAAAACCAGCTTGACGGGGGATAAAATCTGGCTTAGTGAAGGCCGCTATTATCCTGGGAATGAGATTGTGGCTACCACCCGCATAGGTGTTGATTATGCCGGTACCGATGCCTTATTGCCCTGGCGGTTCTTTATCCGCGGCAATAACTATGTGAGTAAATAGTTTTGCGGTAATTTTGGCCCGGCTGTAGTGATGGGAACAGTTGTGGCTAATCTATACCTACAGTTAACAGAAAGGGTAACCTACGTATAACCAAGACCGACAGGTACCCTAAGTGATTGAAAAACATAAGGATAAGTAACCGGGATGATATTATAGTAGTATATGTAATTATAAGCTCCTGATTATCAATTAAAAGAATATATAAATATAAATTTGTTTTTGAAGATTGTTACTATGCGAACCTTGCTGATTACCCTGGCTGTTTTTATTTCCTGCGGAAGCTTTGCCCAGGATATTGTTGTAGATGCCTGGGGGCTGAACTCGCCAGCCGATGAACAACTGCCCGTCTTGTCGGCCGATGGCAAGACCATCTTTTTTACCCGCGGCCACCACCCGCAAAATACCGGGGGCAAGGCCGACAAAGGGGACATCTGGATGAGTGATTTTATGGGGGCTGACGGCTGGTCGGAGCCGCAGCGCTTACCGGCCCCACTCAATACCCGATATTTTAACGGAGTGCTTGATTTTAACCGCAACCGCCTGCTGGTTTACGGTAACTACCGTAGTGGCCAGGCCCCGGTACCGGGTATTTCGGTGAGTGATGTGGTTACCTGGCCCGACAAATGGGGCACACCACAACCTCTCACCATACAATACTTCAGCAATTCTTCGGCCAATAACGGCAATGCTTTGTCGGCAGACGGTAAACTTATGCTGCTCTCCTTAGAGTCGTATAAAACCCTGGGGGCTGAAGATATTTATGTAAGTTTTTGGGACGCACAAGCCGGGGCCTGGGGTGAGCCACAGAACGTAGGGCCGCAGATTAACACCCCCATGCAGGAACTGACACCCTTTCTGGCCCCTGATAATAAAACCCTTTTTTTTACCAGCAATGGCCGTGGCGGCTACGGCAGCCGTGATATCTTTGTCAGCCAACGATTAGACGACACCTGGACAAACTGGACTACCCCCAAAAACCTGGGGGAGGGTATTAATACCGAGGGGGCCGAGATGGGCTACCGGTATTACCCGGCCTTGCAGTTGGCCGTTTACACATCTACCCAGGATAGTGACGGCTATGGCGACATACACATTATTGAGGTTACCGATGAAGAAATGAACCAGATGCTGGAAGATGAAATTGTGCCTGTTGAAATTGCCGAGGTGGTGGTAGAAGAAGAAATGGAACCGGCTGCCGGCAGTGACAGGAAACTGATTGTCAGTGGCAAGATAAAAGATTTAACTACCGGAGAGCCGGTGTTTGCCCGCTCCCGGATCAAAGGCTCGGCCGGCTTTGAACAGGAACACTTTAACGACACCTCTTTTTACTTCTCCCTTGCCACCAACCAGGATTATGTATTGCAGGTTGAGGCCGAAGGCTATTTAAGTAAGCAAATTGACCTGGTAAGCAAGAAAAATGAAGAAATGAAAATAGACCTGGCCGTGGAACTGGAAAAAATCATTGTCGGGGCCCGGGTGAACCTTAAAAATGTGCTTTTTAAGCGGGGTACGAGTGAGTTTTTGGCGTCCTCTTATGATGAGTTGAACCTGGTAGCCGAGATGATGCTCAACAACCCTACCATGGTTATTGAACTGGCCGGTCATACCGACAATGTGGGCAACCCCAGTTTGAACAAGCGCCTGAGCCAGGAGCGGGTAGATGCAGTTATCAATTACCTGGTGGAAAAAGGTATCGACAGCGCACGCCTTTCGGGTACAGGTTACGGAGGGGCTAAGCCTATTGCCTCCAATGCCAGCGAAGCCACCCGCAGGCTCAACAGGCGGGTGGAATTTATCGTGGTTCAACAATAAATACCGGCAGCGGGATTTTTATTGCCCGTTTGTCATAATTTCTGGGAAGATTGCCACTTAGGGTTTATTTTAGGCATCAATTTCTAAACTAACAATTATGCGGATTACCCTTCCCCTCTTATTGACCGGCTTGCTGCTTTTTGCCGCCTGTTCGGCCCCCAAAAAAGAAGCTGCCAAA
>Ga0256839_1004692_pt1 | contig 13175 bp, 9 predicted proteins | sample 354166metaG_FD_185968 | JGI IMG/M metagenome (GOLD analysis project Ga0256839, IMG submission 185968) | Hydrothermal vent microbial communities from Mid Atlantic Ridge, Atlantic Ocean - 354-166 | ecosystem: Environmental > Aquatic > Marine > Hydrothermal vents | place: Atlantic Ocean: Mid... | reverse complement strand
CGGAAGCCACCAGCAAAGTATGCTTGCCACTTCGTTTTACGACGATCATCCATGCCCGGTAAAGGTTTAACCGCATCAAACTGGGGCGAGGTTACTTCTGGCTCGCCATCTTCTGCTTTATAAACTCGAACTCGCACATCATACCAACCTGCTTGACCTGTAACAGGGTCAGAGTTTGAAACGTGATCACCAGCATCGTGTGCGGGTAGCTCTTCACCGATAATATGGTTAAGCAAGAAACCTTTATTAGCTTCATTAGCTTTAGGGTCAAGACCCCAAGTACCCGATGCTTTACCGATTGCGTTCCATGTCCATACTGTTCCTGGCTCTAATGATTCTGAGAAACGACACATGCAACGGACTTTGCCGTGCATGGATTCAACCCATACCCAATCACCATCATCAAAACCGTTTTGACGACCTAGAATCGGACTAACGTATAAATAGTTATGCGTATGGATTTGACGTAACCAAGCGTTTTGTGAATCCCACGAGTGGTACATCGCCATTGGACGCTGTGTTAATGCATTTAATGGGTATTTCTTGGTATCCGTCAGCTGTGATTCCAATGTTTCATGGAAGAAAGGTAATGGATCAAAATACGTTTCTACACGCTTACGCAACCGATCTGGCGGTTGTCTACCCGTTGTTTTGCCTTGTGCCGCTAAGCGGAATTTTTGCAAAATTTCAGAGTAAACGTGCACATTGATTGGCTCGTCGTAGCGCGTCATATTATGTTCTTGCGCCCAATGCAGGTAACCACGGTTCCAGTTACGCATATATTGGAATGACTTTGGTAATTCGTAATGGAAGACACAGTTATTCTTCTCGTACATTTCCCACTGGTTTGGATTAGCTTCGCCTTTCATGGATTTTTCACCACTCTTACCACGCCAACCTGCTAAGAAACCAATACCAGACCCTGGCGCAGTCTCAAAGTTAATCACTAAATCTTTATAGTCTTTAAACTTACGAGTGCCGTCTTCATTAGTGAATGAAGGAAGCTTTAGACGCGAACCTAACTCAACTACAACGTCTTGGAATGGCTTACAATCACCTTTTGGCGGAAGCACTGGAATACGCACTGAGTCCACTGGACCATCGTATTCTGATATAGGACGATCAAGCATCGACATCGCATCATAACGCTCAAGATATGTGGTATCAGGCAGAATCAAATCACCAAATTCAACCGTCTCTGAGTGATAGGCATCACACACGATAATGAATGGGATTTTGTATTCGCCCTCTTCATCTTTATCCACCAACATTTTGCGAACTTCGCCCGTATTCATTGATGAGTTCCATGCCATGTTTGCCATGAACAACATCAAGGTATCAACAGGGTACGGATCACCACGCCATGCGTTTGTGATCGCATTGTGCATCAACCCGTGAACCGATAATGGGTACTCCCAAGAGAAACCTTTATCAAGGCGAATCGCTTCACCATCATCATCGACAAACAAATCATCAGGATCAGCAGGCCAACCCAGTGGCATACCATTTAATGGTGTATTTGGCTTCACATCATCCCAACCTGTTGGTGGCTTTGGACAAGGTGGTATTGGGCGTGGGAATGGTGCTTTGTGACGGAATCCACCCGGACGATCAATCGTACCAAGCAAGGTCATTAAAATACTCAACGCACGAATGGTTTGGAAGCCGTTTGAGTGCGCCGCAAGCCCACGCATTGAGTGGAATGAAACAGGATTTCCTATAACGCTGTCGTGATCTTTGCCCCAAGCATCTGTCCATTGGATAGGTAGCTCGATTTTTTGATCACGAGCGACGATGCCCATTTCGTGTGCTAAACGACGAATCGTTTCTGCATCAATACCCGTAATGCCTTCTGCCCATTCTGGCGTATAATCTTCTACGCGCTCTTTTAATAGCTGGAATGCTGGTTTACATGGCGTGCCATCTTCAAGCTTGAATTCACCTGTCAAATAGGGGTCAACACCTTCTGTATGCATTGAGATTGGAATATCTAAATCACGATCCCACCACAATTTATTTTGAGGGTCGAAGCAACCATCTTCTTCTGGTACTTCAAAGCGTAAGAACATGCCTTCTTCATTACTGCCTGGCGTCATATCAACCAACTCAGCAGAGTTGGTGTAATTGACCAAGAAGTCACGGTCGTATAGACCTAATTTGATCAGCTCGTGGATGATGGCAAGAATCAAAGCACCATCAGTACCTGGTTTAATCGGAACCCACTCATCAGCAATCGCCGCATAACCTGTACGCACTGGGTTAATCGCTACAAAACGACCGCCATTGCGTTTGAATTTAGACAGCTCAACCTTCATTGGGTTTGAGTGATGATCTTCCGCTGTTCCAATCATAAAGAACAGTTTAGAGCGTTCAAGGTCAGGGCCACCGAATTCCCAGAATGATCCGCCAATAGTGTAGATCATACCTGCGGCCATATTCACCGAACAGAATCCACCGTGTGCGGCGTAGTTTGGCGTACCAAACTGCTTTGCAAACATACCGGTAAGCGCCTGCATTTGGTCACGACCTGTAAACAATGCAAACTTTTTAGGATCTTCTGCGCGAAGCTTACCTAAACGCTCTTCCATAATGCCGAAAGCTTTATCCCAAGAGATTTCTTCAAACTCACCTGCACCACGCTCAGTACCAGGCTTACGCAATAACGGCTTGGTTAAACGCGCGGGTGAGTATTGCTTCATGATGCCTGAAGCACCCTTAGCACATAACACACCTTTGTTAAGAGGATGATCAGGATTGCCCTGAATGTAGCGAACTTCGCCGTCTTTAATGGTGACTTTGATGCCACAACGACACGCACACATATAACAAGTCGTTGTTTTAACTTCAACGCCTTGTCCTGCTGTATTCTGGGTTTTATCAACTATTGGGATTGTTTTCATTTATAACCTAAGTATCTTGTTATTACATAGTGTAGCTATAGTGGGTTTACATTAAACCTATATTAGCACATTACGAAATTCTAATTAATAGATGCGGGATATTGCCTAATAAATATTTATACTGCAAATTATTTTTATTTATATGAAGATAATGAGATATTTATTACTTAATAAACTACGAAAGCGTTGCTTGTAAGCAGTTACATTTGTTTTTTATTTGTACGAAGCGTAGAAAAAAGGGGGGGGTGGGCTTGTGAAATACCACTATTTTATCAGGTTATCTAAAAAGACAACCATTTTTAATAAGTTTAGCTAGAACATTAATTCATCTTCTAGCTTGTTCTAAGCGAGACAGAGAAGTGTACTGTATATGGTATAAGTAAGTATTTCGCTGTGAGGTATTGAGCAGGCTAAAAGAGAGCCAGGCCAATCAATCAGCTAAAGATACCTTTTAACATATAGAAGAACATGATCGACAAAATCGCACCAGCCGGTAGTGTAATCACCCATGACATAAAGATATTGCCCACAACACGCAGATCAATCGCGGCGATACCACGAGCTAAACCGACGCCTAAAATTGCACCTACAAGCGTATGCGTTGTTGATATTGGAATACCAGTATAAGACGCTAATACAACGGTCATGGATGCCGCTATTTCAGCTGAGAAACCACGTGTTGGGGTTAGCTCGGTAATATTCTTGCCAACGGTCGCCATTACGCGATAGCCCAGTGTGGCTAAACCTATGACAATACCAATGCCACCAACAAGTAATACCCAGCTAGGTAAGGCAGACTGTGCAGCAAGCGTTCCATCAGTAGCAATACCAATTACGGCTGCCATCGGCCCAACGGCGTTCGCCACATCGTTTGAACCATGAGCAAATGCCATTGCCGCTGCGGTAAATACCATCATCACAGCAAAAATCTTTTCAACATTAGCGTAGTGAAAGCGCTTTTCTGCTACTTTATCAAACGTCACTCGGCGGATTAAATAAATACCAACTACAGCTACTAATAATCCTAGTAGACCTGCGTAAACAAACTCCATTCCACCATTCACGTCAAGACCAATATGCTTCAAGCCTTTTTTGATTGTCACCAAGGCAATCATAAAGCCTACAAGAAACAGATAAAATGGGCCGTATTTCTTGGCATTTTCCAAGGGCTCTGTGGTGTTAATAATGAGTTTTTGAATACTCATAAAAACAGCAAAAGCCATAGTGCCTGCTAAAACAGGAGAAATAACCCAACTCATAACAATAGTGCCAACCTTGCCCCAGCTAACCGCGTCCATGCTCACGCCAACAGCGGCAAAACCAACAACGGCACCAACAATACTGTGTGTGGTTGATACTGGCCAACCTTTCATCGAGGCGATTAACAACCATGTACCTGCTGCTAATAGTGCAGCTAACATTCCCCAAATTAACAAATCTGGGTTGCCTCCAAAGGCATCAAGATCAATGATGCCTTTACGAATCGTTTTGGTAACTTGCCCGCCAGCAAGATAAGCGCCCGCAAACTCAAAAATAGCGGCAATAATAATCGCTTGCTTGATGGTGATTGCTTTAGAGCCAACCGATGTTGCCATTGCATTTGCAACATCGTTTGCGCCAATCCCCCATGCCATGAAGATACCGAAAACGGCAGCAAGGGTTATATAAATACCTGCTGTGCTTGAGAAAAAATCTGTTGCACTTGTGAGAAGCTCCATCATCTGATCAATCCTCCCTTAGCGCGCTAGCATGAGTGATAAACGACTACCAACACGCTCGGCGTTATCGGCAACAGCACCCACCCAATCAATAAGACGATAGGTGAAAATAACATCTACAGGGTTCATTTCTGATTCTAACTTGAACAAAGTTTGGCGTAATCCCTCCTGCATCGTATCGGTTTCACTTTCGATACTACCTAATTCAACTAGCATACTTTCAACATGTTCAACTTCAAGCCCACGGAAACCAGTTTCAACTAATTCATCGAGTTCATTAATTGTTTGAAGAGCCTGTTTAACGGTATCAATACAACGATTGGTAAATTCTAGAAATGGTGCATTCATTTCACTTGGCAAGGTCATATTACGACCTACAATTAGTGAAGCAACGTCTTTTGCTTGGTTAGCAATAATGTCTTGTCGTAAAAGGACATCTAAAACATCACGGCGATCAACAGGCATAAATAAGCCTTTTGGTAAGTGCGTGCGTAGCTCTCTTTTCATTACATCTGCATCGTGCTCACCATCAACAATTTCTTTCTGTGCCTGAAGAATTTGATCTCGATCGCCCGCGATCATGCCTTCAATCAGCGGCGATAAGTGCTTAATTCCCATATAAACACGGTACATATGTTCTTGTAATGGAGTAATTGGAGAGCGACCGAATAGGCCAGACATATAATTTTTTGCAACCATGGCGACACCTTGAAAAATGGGGGGGTGGGTGGGGTTAAGTTGGGCGCATTTTAGGGTTTGGAGAGAGATGTGTAAAGCGCTAAAAATGAGTATGGCTTTACAGTTGGCCTGTGCGACTAAAACGGCTTCTCTGCCAAGGCCAAATATACTGTTTCTTTTCAACCATTTTATGCAGCACTTTACTATCTTTCCATTTTCCTGCTGCAACCACGCCTTGTAAATGCCCACGCTTTAAGACTAATTTTCGATAAACCATATTTTTAATATCGCGATACATTAGTTCTTTATTACTAAGCGAGCCTTCACCATTATCACCTATGCTTAAAATGGGGTATTCAATAACTTTTAATTTAGACATCGACGTAGAGCCTTTGTATTTGGCTTTTCTGCCCGCTAATATTTTTGCCAATACAGCAGCCTGTTCAAAGCCTGGCTTTACTAATCCGTAATAACGTCCACGGTGTTCAGCGCATTCACCAATCGCATAGATATTTTTATTACTGGTTTGTAATTGGTCATCAATAACAATGCCACGATTCACGCGCAAACCAAAACTACGTGCCAAATCAATTCTCGGGTTTATGCCGATAGAAATAATAACCGTATCACAAGGTATGGTTTCTCCGTCTTGCAATACGATTTGCTCAACGTTACCCTTACCCTCTATGCGAATAACTTGGTTTTTAATGCGTACATCAATACCCAAATCATCAAGGTAGAGCCTTAAATATACCGAGGCATGATCATCCAGTTGGTGGTACATGAGTCGATTACTATTTTCGATAACGGTGACATTGGTATTGTGATTCGTCATGGCGTGAGCTACATCTAGCCCAACTAATCCACCACCAATCACCACTGTGTTTTTGCTTGCAACTTGACGGCTTTTTAATAATTCAGCATCGTGGATGTCGCGAAAAGTGAAAACATTTTTTAAATCACTCCCTTCGACTTTCAACATTCTAGGGGAAGAACCAACAGCAATAATAAGTTTTTTATACGCGTGCTTAACGCCTTCATTGTCAGTGATAATTTGATTGTGCTTATCGATCTCGACAATAGGATTATTGAGAAAAACTTCTAAGTTTTGAGATTTAGGTAACTTACCTGATGCGTGTAAAGTCTCTTCGGATAATTCACCCGCTAACATTTCTGAAAGGTTTTCACGGCTGTAGGGTTGTTGCTCTTCGCCACCAAATATTTTTAATTTATCATTAGGCTTTAGATGAAAGAAGTCATAGACAAAACGTACACCAACAGAACCTGTTCCAATGACGATTATGGGCAAGTTATTTTTGTTGATTTGATTCTCCAGAGGTTTATGTAACGCTGAAATGGATCATACCTTATTCTTACTTCAAGCGCCCTTTTTTAGTGCGCGCCGCACTGAAAAATGTACCCCCTAAGTCTAGTATATTCAGACAAATGAGCGCGGTAAAATAGCTGTCATACAATGAGGTAAATATAAATGAGCATGAGAAACGCAATCGAGCTACCTGTTGATCGTTGTCCTGACGGTTACTTAAAAAATCCTGAAGATTGGAACGAAGACCTCGCCCGCCAATTAGCATCTGAATGGAAAGGTTTAGAATTTACTGATGAGCATTTTTCCGTGCTACATTTTGTGCGCTCTTTTCATGAAGAGCATCAAATAACACCTGATGTGCGTGATGCCACTAAATACCTGATCAGTAATGGTATGGATAAAAAAGAAGCTAAAAAATACCTGTTTAAGCTTTTCCCCAATGGCTACATGCAGCAAGGCGTGCAACTTGCTGGTATGCGACGACCTACGGCTTGGTGTGTTGGTTAGCTATTTCCATGCTAAGGTGCGCTCTAATAATTGAATTAGAATAAATTAATAAAGGGTGCGCGCATGGCTGACAAAGAATACCGTCTCAAATTTGGTGAAGGCATTATTAGTGGTGTCGTTGCTCTAGCCTTATCAGGGCTTAGTTTTCTCGGGGTTTTAGCATTTTACTTTCCTGAATATTTAACTACCCCTGACCTAAGAAAAATGTACAGCGCAGAGTTTGCGCAACAGCTAATGTTTTATGGATTAGTGATTGCAGGAGGTTTAGCAACTTTTAATGTTGTGCGTGGTAACAAAAAACGCTTAGGCTTAATTGCTTGGTTCATCATTGCGATAACTCTCTTGCTCGGCGCAAATTCGATTGAAGTCACAGACATTAAAACGGGTACACCTTATATTGGCATGGATTGGTTTATTCTTGATCTTCTCGCCTCTAGTATTATTTTTATCGCCATTGAAAAGTTCTGGCAATTTAGAGATCAACCCATCTTACGCTTAGGTTGGCAGACAGATACTTACCATTTTTTATTAAATCACCTGTTGGTCGGCTTTGTTCTATTAGTATCAAATCATTTTGTGAACGGAGTCTTCGGTTGGGCGATTGGCCTAGGAACAGAACAAATAATTCAAGCCCTACCTTTTATTATACAGGTATTTTTAATCGTATTATTTGCTGATTTAGTGCAGTACTGGTTTCACCGTGCCTACCACGAGATTCCCTTTTTATGGCGTTTTCATGCCGTGCACCATTCCGCAAAGAGAATGGATTGGCTGGCAGGGTCGCGCCAACATGTATTAGAAATAATTGTAACGCGTTGCGCAGTTTTAGTGCCTGTTTTTGTGCTGGGTTTCCCTAAGGCAGTGATTGATTTATACATCATTATTGTTGGGTTTCAAGCAGTGTTTAATCACGCCAATGCACGCTTGAACTTTGGCTGGCTAAAATACATTATCGTCACACCACAGTTTCACCATTGGCATCACTCATCTGATAAAGCTGCGATTGATAAAAACTACGCTGCGCATTTTTCATTCTTGGATTATATTTTTGGTACAGCCGTTAAAGGTGAAAAAGAATGGCCAGAAGAATACGGCGTGGTGGGAGATTACGTGCCAGATGGATTGATTAAACAGCAGTTATTTCCGTTTACGGGTGACAAGATAAAGTAGCCATATCAAGCAATAATATAGCGATAAATCAAAAACAAAATAACAATAAATTGGACTAAAGCAATACTCCTCCAAAAAGCCATAGGATTTCTTTCAATTAATGGCTGAGAATTACTCCTATCAAGTAATGCTTGATTGGGCTTACTAAAGTCACTTAAAAACTCAGAGAGCAATTCGTAACGCCTTTCAGGGTTTGGATGTACTGCTTTTTGCAAGCAAGCATCCATCCAATCAGGCACCATTGGGTTGTATTGGCGTGCCGAGGTGTAATTGAACTTCTTTTTTGATGCGCGCTCGACAGATATTTCTCCATAAGGCAATTTACCCGTAAGAATCTCGTAAGCGATTACCCCTAACGAATAAATATCAGAATGATTCGTACCTGTTTCACCTTTAAAGTACTCGGGCGCTGAATAATTAGCAGTACCTACAATCTCATTATGTTCAACAACCGATTTTATCTCTGCAAGCCCTGCTATTTTGGTCGATCCAAAATCAATGATTTTCAAGGTTTTAAACTCATCCAATAAGATATTATCTGGCTTTAAATCTTGATGAATCATTTCAAGGCGGTGCATCGCGCGTAAGCCTCGGGCAATTTGATCCACGGTGCCTCGTGCTTGAATCAATGTGGGCTTTGGGTTATCCAGCATCCATTGCGCAAGACTTTGCCCTTGTACATATTCAACTACGGTGTAGAGAAAAGTACGTTTGCGATCCATGCCACACACCTTGATCAAGTGGGGAGATGACAAGCGCTTGGCAACCCATTCTTCATGCAAAAACAGATCAATATAAGATGGATCATCTTCAAAATTTACAGAAGGTGTTTTTATCACAACTTTACGAGGTTCACCCTTTTTTTCTGAAAGAGAGCCCTCAGTAGACAAGGTATCTTCCGCCAAATAAACTTGCGAACGCGAAGAAGCATTCAACTCACGAAGAATTTTATAACCATCAATTACATTGCCCGCTTTTAAGTCAGGCGGAAAGGGTAGTTGGGTGAGCTGCTCATAAAATTCAGTTTTATCGGGCTCAGGTAAAAAATCAACCTTTAAAATTTGCGCACTGATATTGTCATCACACTCATTCGCAGCAGCCGCGTTAACCAATTTTTCAGAGGCCTTTTGCGGGTCGTCTTTATGTACTTCAATAATTTCTTGAATCTCTTTATCGCCAACAAAATCATGAATGCCATCGGTAGTCAGCAAATAAATATCACCTTCTTGAACAGCACTGGCGCGGTAATCAATTTCAAGATGGGTATCAATGCCCATCGCACGGCTTAAATAATCTCGGTCATTGGTAATCCAAACACGGTGATCTCGTGTGAGCTGTACTAAATCAGACCCGCGCAACCGATAAATACGACTGTCGCCAACATGAAACAAATGAGCAGTTTGAGATTTGATAACAACGGCACTAAACGTCGTCACCATGCCTTTGGCTGTACCGTATTTTTGTTGCCCTTGACTGTAAAGCCAAGTGTTTAGTGCGGTAAGAATTTTGGTGGCAGCTTGTTTAACCGTCCACGATTCTGGCGTGCCGTAATAATCGCTTAAAAACTGACTGACCGATACTTGGCTGGCTTCTTTACCCCCATCACTACCACTCATGCCGTCTGCAATCGCAATCGTGATGCCTTTGCTTTCTAGCTGCGCCGCATCATCGGTTTCTGGCGAGGGAATATAGCTACCAAGGAAGTCTTCATTCTCTGGTTTGATACCAGCGATGGAAGTTTGACCAATTTTGACTGAAAGAGTGTTCGACATAAGAAAAACAAGGCTTAAAAGGGTTATTTTCTAAGCCACCCCCCCTGTTTTATGCTGTTTTGTACGTTAAACCATCTTCAAAAAATACAAAACAGCGAAAAATAGGGGGGGTGGTCATTTGAATTATCGCTAGTTAGACGATAATTGGGTTAATCATTTAACATCAATCATCTGTACTGTCCCATCTGGAAGTGTTTCAGCAATTTGTCCTTTCGGTTCTTCCAAAAAGAACAAAATCAAACCAAAAACAACCGCCGAGACAATTCCAATGAATAAAAAGAATTGATCATAGCTGATTAATGAATTCACCGTCAAAAACAGTACCGCACCAACATTGCCAAATGCGCCTGCCATGCCTGCTATTTGCCCTGTCATGCGACGTTGGATTAATGGCACCATAGCATATACCGCGCCAGAACCAGCTTTTGAGAATATACCGCCAATAATCGTCATGCCGACTACCATCCAAATCGGCCAGCTTTTATCCACCATGCCTAATACTAAAAAGCTTGCCGTAATACCTGCAAAAGCGATAATCAACGTACGTTTACGACCAATGATATCACTAATCCAGCCACCGCCTGGGCGCGCAAAGAGATTAATAAAAGGATAAACACCTGCTAGTAATGCGGCACTCACTTTAGGTATATCAAACCATTCAACATAAAATAATGCCAATACCGAAACGACAGCCAGCTCTGTGCCGAAAGTAACGAAGTATGCCCAATCTAAAATTGCGACCTGCTTGAATTTGTATTGCTGCATGGCGGGCACAGCTTCTTTTAAAACGTGTGCATTTACTTTCCAAATTTTCCAAACTTGTGCGGCATAAATAAGTGCAAGAACGGCATAAATAATTAAAGTAGCTGAAGTGCCAATCAAGCCCATATTGCTGGGTGATAGTTTCCACGTAAGTAATGCCAACGCTAAGAACAAAGGTATATTCATTAAAATATAAAGAATCAAATCCTTACCACTGGTGACTTCCATTGCTCCCGTTTTTGCAGGTTTAAAGTAGGTTGAACCTCTGGGCGTATTGCGTGCAACGATATAATAAAACGCACCATAAGCTATCGCCGCGACACTGGCAAAAGTAATCGCATAACGCCAGCCATCATCGCCACCGATCGATGCGGCGATAAAAGGGAGCGAAACTGCCGCACCCGCTGAGCCAAAATTACCCCAGCCGCCATAAACGCCTTGCGCTATGCCTGTTTGCTTGGCAGGAAACCATTCGCCAATCATGCGGATACCTACCACAAAACCTGCGCCAATGAACCCTGATAAAAATCGTAAAATAGCCAAGCTTTCATAGCTACCAGCCCAAGCAAAGGCAATGCTGATTAACCCACCAAGCACCAAAATAGAGCTAAACAAGATGCGCGGACCAAATTTATCAACCAACATACCCACGATAATGCGCGATGGAATCGTCATTGCCACATTAAGAATCAGCAATACTTTTGCTTGCTGATCGGTAAGGGCTAAAGCCTCTTTAATAAAAGGCATTAGCGGGCCTAGTCCAAGCCAGACAACGAATGTCATGAAAAAGGCAAACCATGTAATATGCAAAGTTCGTATGTTTGCCTGACCTAAAGCGAATAGATTAAATTTGTTTGAAGATGATGACACGCTAGCTCCGAAAGTCTTGTTGTTAGAATGAGGCAAGCAATTAGCGTGCCATATTTACTAGTGGTCAGATTATCCTACCCAATATTTGTAGTTAGAGTAGAATCACTCAATCTTAAATTCAGACTGAAAACTTATGAAACCAGATTTTAATATTATTCGTTGGGTCGCCTTATTTGAAGGTTCTTCTTTGCTCTTACTGTTGTTTGTAGCAATGCCACTTAAATACTATGCAGGTATACCCGAAGCAGTACGCATTATCGGCCCAATACATGGGATTTTATTTCTTAGCTTTTTGGTTGTTTTATTTTTGCACGCGGGTAAACGTGAGTTGAGCTTAGTGAAGACCTTGATGGGTTTTGTGGCTTCGCTTATTCCTTTTGGAACTTTTATTTTTAAGGCGAAGGTTCTGGCGAAATAACCCTTTTATTGAAAACTCCATTTAGCTTGGTGCTGAACATGTTAAGCCGTCATATTGAGCTTCTCTCTTCATCACCAACCTACAGGATATGAAAATATTTTGTTTACAACGTCTTTTCCCAAAACATCGCCTTACCCATTTTTGGGTCAAGCTCATAGCCATCAAAACCAAACTTTAGATACGCTATCTTTGCTGGCTCGTTTCCTTCTAAAACTTCAAGCGTTACCTTGCAACAGCCCTTCTCAATCGCCAAATCTTCTGCCGCTTGCAACAACTGTGTAGCTAAACCTTTTCCACGATGATCTTCATCGATATAGACATCATGAATATTGATCAAAGGCTTGCATTTGAAGGTAGAAAACCCCTCTATGCAATTAATTAAACCCGCAGGCTTATCATCATCAAACGCTAATATCACGGTGGTATCAGAACGCTTTAAAATTTCACTAGCAAGATTATCTTTAGTGAAATCAGATAATCCTTTGCCGCCACCCATAGGGTCAAGTGCATAGGCGTTTAAAAGGAAGATCAAGGCATCAGCATGGTGCGTATTGGTTAAATCTGCTCGAATAATTTTAATCATTTCACGACCTTATCATGAGAGTAACTTCAATCTCAATAATGAGGCGCTTCTATATTAGAATGCCCTTATATGGTGCGAGTATTGCTTTAAGTTGCTAGTTTTAGTGACCACCCCCCCACTTTTTCGATGATTTGTATTTCCTAATATCATTACTGATTGTTTTTATTGAGTATTTTATATTTGGCACGCTCTTTGCTATGACTAAGGGTAATAATATATTAGTAACAGGAAGTAAGCATGGCTCAAGATAATAAGCAAAATTTAGTTTTGATTGGAAACGGTATGGCAGGGATGCGCACCGTTGAAGAAATTTTAAAACTAGAACCTGAAAAATACAATATTACCGTTTTCGGTGATGAGCCTTACGGCAACTACAACCGTATTATGCTTTCGCCAGTGCTTGCCAATGAAAAAACACTTGAAGAAGTGATGCTTAATGATGATGCATGGTACAAAGATAACGGCATCAC
>Ga0256839_1004691_pt1 | contig 13180 bp, 15 predicted proteins | sample 354166metaG_FD_185968 | JGI IMG/M metagenome (GOLD analysis project Ga0256839, IMG submission 185968) | Hydrothermal vent microbial communities from Mid Atlantic Ridge, Atlantic Ocean - 354-166 | ecosystem: Environmental > Aquatic > Marine > Hydrothermal vents | place: Atlantic Ocean: Mid... | reverse complement strand
TTAAAACAAACCCATCGCGGACATCGAGTGAAATCCCATTGCTCACAAAGTTGTTGAGCACCTCGGCCATGGACCCGCTGATCTCTGATGTGTCAGCTTGGCTAAGCAACCCCTTAACCGGAAGCGGCCAAGGAACTTCACGGGCAATACCAGCACGTCTGCGCTGTGCCTGCGCCATTCTTCGGCTTTTTATGCTCATGGCTAAACCCTCGTTTTTATAAAATAGTGGACCGCAATAGATGCCGGTCGATTGTCTATACTATTGCCAGAACCAGTATTATCAACGGAAACACCCGTTGTCTCGCTTGTATTTGAGCCTTCGGCTGTCGCATTATCAACCGTAAGGCCGGTTGTCGTGGAACTGGTATTGCCGGAAACGGCTACATTGCCGGCACCCGCACTTGTGGCCGCTAAGTTTGCTGTATCTACTGCTGCCGCCGTGTGCGTGTGGCCGGGGTCGGTAACCGCGTGGCCATGCGGCGTTCCCGTGAATGTGTGTGTGTGGCCTGTATCCGTTATACCATGGCTGTGAGCGGGGAGTTGGTCTATGCTCAGGTTTATCGTGTTGGCACCCGCATCAGCGCCTACGGCAAGCGCACCGGAACCCGTCAGGTATTTATCTGATAGATTGGGAAGGTTGAATGTAGTTGCATCCTCGCCAAACATACCGCCAATATCTGCGTATAATTCAGCATAGTCGGCCTTGGATAAGGATTGACCTGCCACGAGAAGCCACGAATCACCGGGCGTGATGCTTGAGAATTTGGATATTATTGTGCCAATCGGGGTGGAATATTCCTCGATGTATGAAGCTAGACCCGTATCTTTTGGCTTGTCATAGACACGGGTTCTCCGGCGGTTGCCGACAAGAGAAAGGACGTCTGCTATTTTAGACATTACGTCACCATCCAGTTCCCATTCCCAAGTGGCTCAATTTCATTTCCACCATTGCCGCTAATACGAATATCTCGGCCTTTGCTGCCGTTGTTGGCAAGGAATACCTCCTTGGCCTCTTCGTATTCATCAAACTCTTCGGCATATGGCATACTCAATCCCTTGCGAAGCCGCCATGTCATGCCAAGGCTAAGCACATGATCATCATCGAGTGCGCTGGTGTCGGTGTCGGCCTCAAATTTCTCGGCACGCACCTGATAGGCGGGAAACTTTGTGCTTTTTTCAGGGATGCGCCGCAACTCGGTTGAGGCTGTCTTTCCCCAGACACCCGTTCCCCATGCAGCGGTTCCCCAAAGAGAGGCTGCTTCCTTTTCCACTGCATCCAGCGCGCCATCGCCGATATAACCCTCGCGCGGAACGAGCGGTGATTTCGGTGCAAGCCTGCCATTTACAGGCTCAAGATCAGCATCGGTCGCATCGCGGGCAACAGGCCATCGCGACAGATATTCTATAATCACAATCTCTTGCTTTGTGGGCGGAGGTTCAAAATGGATTAGGTTGTTCTTTATGCGCCACCCCATGGGAACAGCTGTATAAGCAAGCCCAGAAATCCAGTTGCTCCACGTCTGCGGTGTAACCGGCCCTAGAATGCCTAGAGGCCATCGGTTGCGCTGCTCTGTGCCTGCAAGCATCTTCCAATAATCAGGCGGCAGGCGATAGGCATAGACGCCAGGCTGGACTGCAAAAACCCACTGGGAATGAAATTCAGTGCAACCATTTCGCATTCCGTCGCGCATAATGTCGCGCAGTGTGTCGCCAGCGGCGGTGCGCAGGATACGCGCTATCCGGTCATTTGTTCCGAATAGCGTTGTTGGTGCGTTCACCGTGACGCGATCACAGACTTCAATTGCGAGATCAAGTATCGTTCGAGCCACGGCTTCATTCCTTATTCAGAGAGAGGATCGTCTGCTTCCATGCCGGTGCCAGTGTCCAGCGGGTTCGGGATTTCGTCAATGGGAACGCCGGAATCGTAATTTGGTGGGGATATAGGGTTGAGATCGCCGTTTTTTGCGATCATGCCTTCACCCTTATTTCCGCCCATAACAGACTCCATAGCGGCGATACGCTGCAACAGTTCTGCGGTTTGTGCTTCGGACCGAGCAGCGCGCTCTTCAGCGGCAGCAAGGGCGGCAGCAGTCTGTGCGCTTTGCTTTGCGAAGTCTATCATATCTGCGGAATCTTCGGTCTTTTTCTGCCATTCTGCTGCAAGCGAATGAACATACCGGCCCTCAAAGCCAATACGATCAATAATTTCAGGCTGAACAGCAAGAATGTCCTCAATCGAGCGAAGCCCATTGAGGTTCATAATCTGGATTTGCGAGGCGGAAATTCCGGGCAATTCGCTAAGTTGCGTGCCGCTCGTTGGCATATCGCTGTATTTGCTGAAATACTCCCACTCCGCTGGATAAATCTCAGCCGCTTGCGCTTCGGTAATGTAGGAAGAGGAAGATGTGCTCGGGTCGCCGATTGGTTGGCGCATAAGCCGGAGGCGGCGCTCTCGCTTGCCGTTGCGTTCTGGGTCAACAGTTTTCAGCGTTACCATGTCCCACTGGAAGGATATATAGACGCCTTTACCGGACACACTAGAGAATGCTGATCCCAAATCCTTGTGTGTTGCCTGTGATGCTATATTTGGTGATTGCGGCATTCCCTGCATTTGAGAGGGGTTCACTTGATTGTGCATGAGTTTGCTCCGTTTCGGTTTATAAAAAAAGGGCGGGATTAGCCGCCCTCTTTAATCGTTACACACAAACCTTAGTCTGTCAATTTGCCGTGGCGAGCGCGGTTGCCGGTGATGAAGTTGCCCATCCCTGCGATCACAACCGTATCGCTATCCTCGGTTACTGGACGGCGCGGCCCAGATAGAATCACGTTGTTACGCTTCCGGTGCATGATCATCTCAATCTCTGAGAGGTCAAGGAACTGCATCCCAGCCGGGGCAAAACCACCGTCACCACCATCAAACACAACTGGAATATTCTCGAACAATACGTTCTTGAAGCCCGCATTGGCGATATTGCTGTCCATGTAGCGGCGCTGTGTTTGCAGCGATTGCGACAGGATGGAATAATAGGTGTTGTCGGATATGATCAGGTCGGTCTTGTCGGTGCCGCGCTGAAGGCTCAAGCACATATCCAGCATATCGGCGTAGATGGTTGCAACGGCAGCACCGCCGGTAGCAGCTCGCTTATTGTCCCACCATGTTGCCGTGGCGGAGTTAATCCCGCCAACCGTAGCGCCAGCCGCCGTTGCCAAAAGCAACCCGAGACCACCAAATTCCTTACCAGCAGAGCCAGTGCCATCGGAATAGGCTGATTCGTGCATCTTGTTGGCGATAGTGCGTTCAGCGTTTTCAATGCGGGATTTCATCATCGAGATGATTTGCTCTTTGCCGTCGTTTTGCAGCATCTCCAAGCCAGAGATTGAAACGCCGCAGGCATATTGCTTCCACGGAAACTCGGCAGAAGTTAGGACTTCTTGTCCAGCGACGTTCAGAGATTCGCGACCAGTGTAAAATTGGAAGTTGGCGTTCTCGCCATAGCTGATCGGGCAACTGATCGTCCGCCCTCCGCCAATTTGGCGAATGCGCCCTTTACGACGCAATTGCAGCATGAGCGCATTGTTCTTGGTGGTTGCGTCAGCAATTTTAGGCCGGCGACTACGGAGGGTCGCCGTGACCATTTCAAGCATGTCGGGGTTAGACATGGTATTCTCCTAGCGATCCCCGCGTCTGTTTGTCTAGCTGTCCCACGCTTTTTTCAGCAGGGCATCAATGCTAAGATCAGAATCTTTAGCGGGTTGACGGGAGGTTCCTTGACCTGGGCCATCAATGATTTTTGAGCTGGCGTCTTTGGCCCTTCGGACCTTTGCCGCGTTTTGTTGATCCTGTTTTAACACATCGGTTTTCGGCTGTGCGGAATTTTTTTGCGCGGCAAGGCGAAGTGCCGCTGCCTCGCGCGTGTCGGGGTTCATAAACTCGGCTTGAGTATACGCTTCCTGCAAAACATCTTTCGTGATTTGCACCCCTGCCGCTTTCTGCTGCGCAACGATCTGCGTGATCAAGGGGTGGAGTGTTTCATAATCAGGGCGAACCGGTTGCCCATCGGCCCCAACCTCATTTATGAAATCGAGCGCAATTTGGCGCATTTGATTTTCCGGCGCGTTTGGTCCAACAACTGGCCCATTTTCTGCACCAGCAGACGCCCTTAACGCCGCATTTTCCTCCATGAGTTCGCGCTCTTTATCGGTCAGGAATGGGTCGTCTAGGTCAGGCCCATCCTCTTTTGTGACCCTGAACCCAAGCTTTTCTGCGGCCTCTGTTATAACCTTCTGGATCTTTTCAGGGTCGTTTCCTGTGGTTTGCTGAATTGCCCAAGCCGCATAATCGCTCGGGTCGCGCTGGGCATAATCGTTGATTTGCACGAGAGACCGAACAACCTCCGCAGGCGTTTTGCCGAAACCTTCAAATTCAGCCTCACGCCCTTTGAACGGCTCGGCAATGGCCTGATAGCTTTTAATTCGCTCCTGCACATTGTTAGGCATCTTTGCAATCTCAGCCGCATACGATTCATCAGTGAGATCTACATCTGCGGCTTTATCATCAGGCTTATCGCCAGCTTCAGAGTCAGCTTCATCGCCTTTATCAGCTTCTTCTGCCTCGACTGCTTTTCCATCAGGCTTGCCGCCCACGTTTTTTTCTTCTGATTTCGGCGCAGTGGCTTCATCAGTCTTGAATTTTGTTCCGTCGCGCGCCTTCTGGATTGCATCAGTGCCTTCCTCTTCGGTCATCACCTCGCGCTTTTCAATGTCAGCGTCCTCTATAGGTGCGTCGAAGCCACCGCTTTCGTCTTGATCGTCGTCGGTGCTGTCTGCCTCCGCCTTATCCAAAGCATCGCGCAGTGTTGCGGTTAGCGGGTCATCTGGGATGATGTCCTCATCGACGTCGTTTTCTTGATCTTTTGCCATTTTAAGGCTCCTTTTTAGGCTCTGGGTTTAAGCTGTGCGTAAGGGCATCCATACCGGCATGCGCGGCCTCTTCCAGCGCCCTTCGCATTACGCCACGCAGGCGCTTAGATACGCCCGGCGCACTGCGCAGTTTAGTGGTGGCGTCAACAGACGACAAAGCCGCGCCAAGGTGTCGATTAAGGGTCTCATGTAATCGCGCCTCCTCTTCGGTGGCGTAGGGCCGGTCTACAAGAATTTTACTCATTCTATCACCTCAATATCGTCAACTGCCACCTGCTCCTCGGCATTAACGTGCTCATTTGCTTCTTCAATCATCATGGGCGGTGGACGGTTCTCGGGCGGTTCCTCTATGGCGCGCTTAATATCGTTCACCAAGTCCTCCTCATATTCCCGAGATGTGAAGTCTTGCTTTCCTGTTCCGGCTGTAGCCTCGAAATCCTCGTGCTCAACAAATCCGGTGCGCTTCATAAACTCCCTCTGGTCTGAGCGCGAGTTGATAATCACATCACCGGACCTATGAACGGGAACGTCAGGCATAATTTGCGGGGCAGAAAGATACTGCATCCTGCGCTTGATGGTCCGGCAGTTATGCGGGACAGGCTCATCGGTGCGATGCCAGCCGCCACATTGCTTGCAGTGGCGTTGTCGCCCGCCGGATTCACCCCATAGATCATCATCACGCTGCCCAAATATAGCCGCGTAGCGATCCTTGTTTATGTCGAGCTTTATCATCATCAGTTAATGAACCAAAGGTTTCTCATTAGACCCACCGCTTGGATCCGACATGCCTTCCGAAAACACATAGTTCGCCTCGAAAGCCTCGTTGTCAGCCATGAATATAACGCCGTTCTCATTGCGGATAATCCAATCGGTAGGCTCAATCACGGCCTCGAAAGACGGTGTTTCCAGCGTTACCACCTGCGGGTTGCCGCTTGAAATCCGGAGTTGGCCTTGCTTGGTGGCGTCCTCCCCGAGCGTGGTAAACCATGCGATCAGCTTGTGGTTCTCGGAGGGAAGGCCGGTATATTGGAAGGCCTCAACCTCCTTCGGGATGGATTCATATATGGCCATCATGCACGTCCCCCAGCAATTTTGCGCCCGCTGTTCACATCATCAACGATTTTCGCGCCCGGAACATATGTCAGCGCCTCGGCCACAGCATAAGAGCCATCAGGGTTGCGCTGCTGCGTTGTCACCTGCACGATAGCGCCGCCAGCGACGGGCATGGCCTTGGTGGACTTCATCCACCCCTCAGCCTGAGATGACGCCTTGCAGAGCAGTTGGAAGGCATCGCCATTGCCAACTACGACCAGATCGGTGCTAGCGTGTGGTTCGGTAGCGCCAACATCATAGGTCTCTGCAAAAATATCTGGTTTGCATGGGTAATATTCGCCATGGACGCCTCGGATAATCATGTCGCCTTTGGATGCTTTATGGTCGCCTTCGAGTGTTTGGACAATCAGGCCTTTGCCTTTTTTCTTGGCCGCGCCATCCGTGAAATCAATCACTTCATCGGCGTTGTCGCCTGTCCACTCGATTGCCTGAATCGTCACAGGTTTTTTCGTATAGTCCATTTTTATCTCCTATTGTGCGCGAGAGGCGCGTTGCGGCAACAATGCCAAGCTTACATGATCAATGCATGGATGTTAGTTGAAGTGGTCCCTGTGGCCAATACCCGCTTAACCGAGCACTGGATATTGTGGAAAGCCGGAACATTTAGCGTTCTTGTGTTACCATCAACCGTAATGAACGTAACCGCGCCTGCATCTTCAACGTAAAGCCCAGCGGCAATAATGTCACCATTATCACCAATATTGTCGGCATTATCGTTTGGGGTAACTGGGTAATTATCTCGGGCCAACAGAAGCAGGCTATCCACATGGGCATTGGTGGAAAACGGGTTTTTAGGTGGCATTTTGTGTCCCCTTTGGTGTCATGGCATCGGCAAGCACATCGACGCCTTTTATTTTGAGTTCGTGCTTGCGGTCCTCTTCAGCGTTGGCCAACTTCATCTTCTCAAGCTGAACATCAACCTCGGCCTTTATTTTGGCTACGCTGATAGCGGTATCCTCTTGGTTGCCGGTCTCAAGCTTATCAGGAAGTGTTGCCAGCATCCCCTCAAGCGTGCGGCTCTTCGGGAAGCCCCTCACTGCGAATAGCAGCATCTCCTTAATGATCTTCATATCGATTACACCAGACTGCGCCATTGGGAACATGCTTTCAACCATATTGTTGAATGCTTGTAAAAACTCAACCCGCTGCTTTTTATCCTCTTCCTGATCCTGCAATATCGTGCCGTCCGTTTCGATTGATAGCGAAAATTTGCGATACATGTCATTTTTGAGGGAATTGTGGACCCGCTCCCAGCTCGTTTGCTCGAAAAATGGGAATTCTGGCTTCGGTGGTGGCTGCTGCCCTGATTGCTGCGCTACTTGAACAGCCTGCTCATACTGTTGCTTGGCTGCGTCAATCTGCGCATTCATGGCCTCCAGATCAGCATCAGTTTGCGGCAATGCGTCCATATTGACGATTTCAGCAATCGTTTTGGTGTCGAAGTGTTCGACTTGGACCTCTACCATCAGCCTGATAACGTCGCGGGCAAAGCGTTGCATCTTGCGCTGTCTATCTCTGAGGCGAATATTTGCGTAATTGCCTTTTATTTGCTGCGCCCCAAGTGTTTCATTCGGGTCGGACTGCCCGCGCACAATGTCGGATATGCCGCTAATCTCATACATGGCCTGCTTTGCCTGCTCTCGCAGCATCACGAGTGATTGAGCAACCTTTACGAAATTGTCGATAGGTAACCAATCAATCACACCCTTGAGGCCGCCCTTTTCCATCATGGCTTGCCAGTTCTCAATGGCTATCAGCTCGTCGTTATCGCCATTGAGAAGGTTCTTCATCTCATCAACCATCTTGCCGGGATATACGCCGGAAAGAGAAATGGCATTGAGTATTTTATTCAACTTTTTAGTGGCAATATCCACTTCGTCAGCGCGGGCTTTGTAGAATGCAATATCGGTGCGCGGCGTTAGGTTGCCAGCTTTCGTGACCGCAAGAAGAGGCTTTGGGCTATTAAAAAAACCCTCCAGACCCATGGGGTCATCTGCGCTATCAAGAATATCATCGCGGTAATGTGGACTCCACCAGATAACCTTTTTGCTTTCCCTGTCCCAGATTTCGTAAACAATACACTGATCATGCGCGCTTATAGAGGTGGTGTTTGATGTCTCGGTGTCATCCTCTGCCTTCCACATCTCCAATGATTCTTTAGCACTATCCCTACGCTCACCTTTGAGGCCATTTATCGGATACTGCATATTTGAAGAATAATCTGTGCCGCCATTTTCCTCATCACCATCAAAGCGTTTCTCGACCTGCTTTTTGGTCATTGGGGTTTCGTAGGCGACAAAAGGCACTTCGGCCCATGAATTCGCAGCTCCATACATTATGCGCGCCCAAGGCCAGTGCTTAACCTTGATATTTTCCGATACTTTAGCTTCCTCGGTCATTGGTTGGCCGGTGGCTTCGTCAACCATCGGCTGGCCCATTTGGTCTAAAACGGGTTTCTCACCAAACTCCGCAACATACATAACGCGCGCCGATCCACGACCCGGCACGAGCCAATCATCACGCGCGGCTTCCATTGCGCTTTCAAAATCTGTGGTATCAATGGCAAAATCAGCAAGTCGTTGGGCGACAAGTGCTGCTATTCTGTCTGTTGGGTCGCTATTACCATCACCATCAAACCTCCGGCGAACAATCGGGTCTGGGTTGTCGCTGTATATCAGCGGCTTCAAGATCTCGATATTGGCATGGATAATGTTGGTTTTGTGCTGCTTAGCCACATATTCAGAGGATTCGTATGCCTTATCTTCTTCTCCGAAATATATGTCCTCGGCGGCATGGCCCTCTTTCCTGAAGCGGTCCTCAGCGTTCAGGGATGCGGTAATCAACTCGCTCCAATACGTCCAAAGCTCAGAAGGCCCTTTCGCTTCGGCGTCGTCATGGGTCTCAACAATCTCAGTATCTTTTGGCTCATCCAGTGGAACGGCATTGCCGCCGCCAAGAGAGTGCATCCCGTGATTTTTCGTCGCCATTTTTTAATCGCCCGCTTCTTCCATGCGCTTGAACAACTCGTTCAAGCTTTCACCTTGTGGGGAGTCTTTCTTCTTCTTTTTGTTCCCTGAAATCAGCTCAGCCAACATTCTTGCAAGCAATGATCCCGTGTCAACCATATCATCATGCTTGCCTGCGGGGAAAGATAAAAGTTCAGAGCGGAATATCGAGGTCATAGGGTGGCCGCGCGGCAAGTAGAAATGCCCGAGCGCTGCCATACCTAGTAGAGATTGCGCGCGCTGCTCTTTTTTTGTCGAGCTGGTGTATTGCTTGCGATAGACAAACACATTCTCTTCAGCAAGCTGCCTTTGCAGGAATGGGCCAACGCCCTTGAGTATTTGTCCGTCCTCCTCACCAGCCATAAATGGCTTCCACAATTTCACCAGCCGGATAAACTCATCAACCCAAACGTCCGATGTCGTGCGCCCTCGCCACATATCAAGCATGTATATGTTGAAATCATTGTCTATACCCCAGACTGTGTGGACCGTATAATCTGGGTCACTGGCCCCGGCCTCAGCAGTTACTGCATAGTCCGACGTGATGTAGATATTAAGGGATGCAAGGTCTAGATCTGCGAGGTTGTATTCCTTGATGTGCTCATCTTTGAAGAATAGCCCTTCTTCTGGCGACGGGCGTTGCTGGTAAAGGGCCGACCAAACATATCCGCCGCGCTTTTTAACGGATCCCCAGGCCTTCTCTCCCCATTGGCTCGGCCATAACCACTCTCCAACTTTCCGGCCAACGGGATCTTTCTCGTGCTCCGCCTGTGCTGGAATTGACAAAACAAACCACTTCTCACCTGTCTCACGGTCTCTATACCATCCGGTCTTGCCATCGAAGCCCTCAGGGAGTATGCGCCCACAAACATCATCCTCATGCCACCTAGTCGTAACCATCAACTGCTTGCGCCGCCCCTGCAATCGGGAGTGAAGGTCTGCCTTGTAGGTTTCCCATGCCTCCTCTCGCATATGTGGCGATAGTGCCATTTTCCGGCCTTTAATCAGATCATCCATAAGCAACCAATCAGCGGGGTTACCATGCGTGCTGCCACCCATAAGGCCAAACCCATTATACTCGCCACCCTCCGTTGTCGCCCATTGATCCTTGGCTTGGCTATCCTTTGCGAGCTGAGTGCTGAACGGATATAGCGGGCTTTTCACATGGTTTCTAACTATTTTGCCTATTTTATTGGCAAAGTTTTGCGTGTGAACCGCTGTCATTATGTTGGCTCGCGGATGCTTCCCGATAAGCCATGACGGGAATAGCTGAGTGCAAAGTGTTGACTTTGCCATGCGTGGAGGAACAAACACCATAGCGCGATCTAAGCGGTCGTCCTCCATGCTTTGCAAAAGTTGGCAAATAACGCGGTGGTGCTTTTCTGGCGTAAAATTGGTCATGCGCTGGTAGTAATTAAGGAAGCTATCCTGCGATCTGCGTAGATCAAGCGCCCTGAGCAATTTAAGCTCAATCATCTCTTCATTTGTAATCGCGTGCATATCGCCCTTAAAGCAAAGAAAAAGCCCGCCGTATTATGGGCGGGCTAATCTATTAAATCAAGGCGTGGGGGTTATCCGGCGTAATTTGTGATCCCACGGAAGGCGCGGGATTTGGCCAATACCAAAAGCTCGAAAACTTTAACGCCGTTTGGCGTGCTGTTTGGGGTGTAGGTGCCAATCACATCGCCTGTGGTAGCGGTGGCGGTGGCGGTGTCACCTGCGGCAACAGTGCCGGCCGTGGCGGCTGCGCCGTCCTCGATCTCTCCAACAACATGCTCGGCGGTCTCCACAAACAGCGGAACGCCCAAAACGCTGCCAGTGCCGACCGTCAAGCCCGTAACATTTGCCGATACCGAAATGTCAGTGATGGTTTTGAATGCCTTCTTGCCTGCGAACGTGGTGCCAGAAGCTGAGCTTTCCACCATTGTATTGCCATCCATATCTGTGCCGGTGACAGTCAGAACAGCCGCCCCAGTCCATGCAGCAACAACATTGCGGGCGACATCGGCAACCCCGGCGAGCGCAGCCGCCGCGAGCGCAGCGGTAGCGGTAACGTCCGTGGAGAATACGCCAGCCGACGTAAGACCCTGGGAAACTACATAGCCGTTCGGGTCGGCGGCTACTGGAGCGCCAAGATAAACCTGCACGGGAAAGAGGTTGACCGCGTTAACACCACTCGGAATAGAATCCCCGTCATGGTCATAGCCGGATAGATCAAGATCAAGAACAAGCGTGGTGCCAGCCTTGAATGTGCGGTCAGTGTTGTTGACCACGCTGATATTGGAAGCGCCGAACGATACGGTGATCTGGCCAGCCTGCGAAAGCAGCTCTGTGAAATCGGCCCCCGCGATCTTGTGGTTGCCGCCCGCGCCATAGGATGCGGCGCTGCGGCCTGCGGGGTATGTGAATGTTTGCGTGTCGCTGGTCGTGGTTACGGCAAGGGTGACACTTTCGCGCGAGGCGTCTGGCTGTGGATACATGATCATGTCCTTTATAAAGCAGAGTTAGTTTGCATATGCAGGGCTTTTTTATCACATGGCGGTGGTTGTGTGCGGAATTTTTGGTAGTTGCGGGTCTCTCCCCGCTGTCACGGCATTTTCTGCCTTCCGTCCTCGGCATCAACATTGTAGGCAGGAATATTACGCGAATATTGCGCGAACCCTGCGAGCGACGGGTTGATCTTGGTGGCAATGGTTGGATTTGAACTAACGATAACACGGCCTCTTTTCGGTGAAAATACCGCCGCTGAGGCTACCATCTGCCCCTACGCATCACTGCCTAACTGGTTGCGGGGGGCGGATTTGAACCGCCGACCTCGTGGTTATGAGCCACGCGAGCTACCAAACTGCTCCACCCCACGTTACTGGTTAATTCTGTGCCATTTACCACTACAAAACCAAAAAGGGAAGCCCGATTGCGAGGCTTCCCTTAAATTATCCCGTGCGGCGCTTTCCCGCTTCTATGGGATTTAGGTTTTTACACCAGCCTGCCAACAATAAGTGCGCCCAGCGGCCTTGTAGAGATTGGTCACGGCCTTTACCACATAAGCCAGTGGCCGATAACTTCGCCAGCCGACTTCGGTTCCGACGGTGAAGGCGCGCCCAAAGCGGGCCACGGTTTCGATAACATAGAAAACGGCGATCATTACGCCCAGAATTACAGCGTCCAGCACGGATGCAACCACGCCAATAATGCCAATCCCGATACGATAAAATAGTGAAGTGTGCTTCATTTCAACCTCCAAATTAGTTTCAAGAGATTAAACAATAACACAAACTCCCCCCAAATCAATCACAAACACCATGTCTTTTCTTCAACTTCCCCAGCTCAGCCAGTAATTCGTCCGAGTTCATCGAAGCAATGTCATCGCTTCCGCCCTCGCTTGCCGGTGTCACATCCAGCATCTCCCCCTTTGGCTCCGGTGTTTTTGGCGGCGGCGGCGCTAGTGACCTATTTGGTTCGGTGTAGCTCTCGGGGAAGCGCGTCTTGCCGATTACCGCCAGCAAATGCGCGTTAGCATCAGGAAGGAGGCCTATTGCAGCACCGACCACCTTCTTGGAATATTCTGATTTAAGGATGGTGAGCGCCACCTGATACGCCTCTGCAAATTCGGTGAATTTACCGATCCAGCGATACATGGTGTATTCATCCACCCCAAGTTCATCGGCCCATGTTTCCGGGAACCACAACTGTCGAGCATATATTTTTATTAAATCGCAGTTCCCGGGGTTATAATAAGGGTCTGCGGCCTCTTTAATGGCGTCACTTGTAGAGATCTGTGGCGGTGGGGTGGGTTGGAGGTCGTCATTCATATTAATACCTCCATGCCTTTATCTGTAACAACGATGCGCTTTCCGCCCTCTTTGATAATATACCCGCACCGATACATTTCCTCATAAATTTTATCTATATCACTGTCGCGACAAGCCAACGCCTCCTTGACCATGTGGCGCGTGCTGATCTGCCCCCGTCCAGTGGATGATTGAAGCTCGTAAACACACCCTAACGCAATGAAAATATCGGGGCCAACAGCGCAAGTGCCTACCGATTCAGGGATACTGCGCAAATCAAATTTTAACCGTGACGCATAATATTGGAATTCCGACGCCATGCCTGAGCGCGCCTGATTTATCCGCACCGCC
>Ga0256839_1004690_pt1 | contig 13180 bp, 9 predicted proteins | sample 354166metaG_FD_185968 | JGI IMG/M metagenome (GOLD analysis project Ga0256839, IMG submission 185968) | Hydrothermal vent microbial communities from Mid Atlantic Ridge, Atlantic Ocean - 354-166 | ecosystem: Environmental > Aquatic > Marine > Hydrothermal vents | place: Atlantic Ocean: Mid... | reverse complement strand
GCCTCTGGCAGCTGCAGGTCCAGGACGGCGCCGCCTACCGCCTGCTCGCCGAGGAAAACCGGATCAACCAGCGCCTGGTGGTGCCGCCTAGGGGCCGCATCTTCGACCGCAAGGGACGCCCGCTTGCCATCAACGAGCCCACCTTCCGGGTGCGCATCGTGCCGGAGCAGGCCCCGGACCTCGAGACCACCCTCAAGCGCCTCGGCGTGCTCGTGCCGCTTCCCGCCTATCGGGTGCGCGAGGTGCTGCGGCAGGCAGAACGGCGCCGGCCCTTCGTCCCGGTGCTGGTGCGGGACGATCTGTCCTGGGAGGAGGTCTCCCGCATCGCCGTGCACGCGCCCGAACTGCCCGGGGTGCTCATCGATTCCGGACTCCTGCGCTCCTATCCCCACGGGCCGGTTTTGGCCCATCTGTTGGGCTATGTCGGCCCGGTGAGCGAACAGGAGCTCAAGGAAGATCCCGATCCCCTGCTCCAGCTGCCCGAGTTCCGCATCGGCAAGACCGGTATCGAACGGGCCTACGATCGCGCGCTCCGGGGCCGGGCGGGGGTGGTGAAGGTCGAGGTCAACGCCGTCGGGCGGGAGATCCGGATCCTCCGCCGGGACGAGGGAATCCCCGGCCGCGACCTCACCCTCAGCCTCGACCTCGAGCTGCAGCGCTATTGTTACGAGCGCCTCCGCAACGAACGCGCCGCCGCCGCGGTGGTGCTGGACGTGACGAGCGGCGCGGTGCTCGCCCAGGCGTCGGTCCCCAGCTTCGACCCCTCCGGCTTCGTCAACGGCCTCGATCCCAGCACCTGGCAGAAGCTCAGGCGCGACCGTTACAATCCCCTCGTCGACAAGGCCATCCGCGGCCAGTATCCGCCGGGCTCCACCTTCAAGATGGTCACCGCGCTCGCCGCGCTGGAAAGCGGCGCCATCGCGCCCGACCACGAATTCTTCTGTCCCGGCTACCTCCAGCTCGGCAATCGCCGCTTCTATTGCTGGAAGGAAGGCGGTCACGGGTGGGTGGACCTGGTCCAGGGTCTCGCCCAGTCCTGCGACGTCTACTTCTACGACGTGGCGCGACGGGCCGGCGTCGAGGCCATCGCCGCCATGGCGCGGCGCTTCGGGCTGGGCCGGCCCACGGCGATCGACCTGGTGGGCGAACGCCCCGGCTTCATCCCCACCCGGGCCTGGAAGGAACGGCGTTTCGGCGAACCCTGGCAGAAGGGGGAAACCCTGATCACCGGCATCGGCCAGGGCTTCGTGCTGGCGACCCCGTTGCAGCTCGCGGTCATGACCGCCCGGCTGTGCAACGGCGCCCGCGCCGTGCGGCCCTGGCTCGCCCGTCCCGCCGGCGACCGCGCCCCCGCGCCTGCGATCGGCATCGACCGGCGCCACCTGCAGCTCGTGCTGCGCGGCATGTACGAGACCGTCAACGGACGCCGGGGCACCGCCCGCGGCGCGCGCCTCGACTTCCGCGGCATGCAAATGGCCGGCAAGACCGGCACCTCCCAGGTGCGACGCATCACCAAGCTCGAGCGCCTCACCGGCGCCTACAAGCGCGAGGACCGGCCCTGGGAGGAGCGGGACCATGCCCTGTTCGTCGCCTACGCCCCCTACGACCGACCCCGTTATGCGGCGGCGGTGATCGTCGAACACGGCGGAAGCGGCGCCAAGGTGGCGGCGCCCATCGCCCGCGACCTGATCCAGAAGAGCCTGGAGCTGGATCCGCTGGCATCCGGCCTCGCCCAGGCCCCGCGCGGGGAGAGGCCCGGATGATCGCGTCCACACAAGACCACACCCCGCCGCCCCTGCGGCTTTCCGACAAGCTCCTCGCCCTCAACTGGGGGCTCGTCCTGCTGCTGTTGCTGCTGAGCGCGGTCGGCTACCTGGTCCTGTATTCGGCGGCCGGCGGCAACCACAGCCCCTGGGCGGTGCGCCACGCGCTGCGCCTCGCCATCGCCTTTCCGCTGATGCTGCTCGTGGCCCTGATCGATCTCCGATTCTGGTTCCGCATCGCCTATCTCGCCTTCGCCTTCGGCCTCGTGCTGCTGCTGTTGGTGGAAGTGGCCGGCACCTTCAGCAAGGGCGCCCAGCGTTGGCTCGATCTCGGGGTGCTGCGCCTGCAGCCCTCGGAGGTGATGAAGATCCTGCTGGTGCTGGCGCTGGCCCGCTTCTTCCACAGCCTCCGCTTCGAGGACATCGCCCGCCCTCTCAAGCTCCTCTGGCCGCTCGCCATGATCCTGGTGCCCACCGCGCTCGTGCTCATGCAGCCGGATCTGGGCACCGCGCTCATGTTGCTGGCGGTGGGCGGCACGCTGTTGTTCCTGGCCGGGGTGCGCTGGTGGAAGTTCGCCGCCGTCGGCCTTTTGGCCCTCGCGGCGCTGCCGGTGATCTGGGCCAATCTGCGCGACTACCAGCGGGAGCGGGTGCTCACCTTCCTCGACCCGGAACGCGATCCGCTCGGCGCCGGCTACCACATCATCCAGTCCAAGATCGCGCTCGGCGCAGGCGGTCTCTGGGGCCGCGGTTTTCTCAAGGGAACCCAGTCCCAGCTCGACTTTCTGCCCGAAAAGCAGACCGACTTCGCCTTCACCCTGCTCGCCGAAGAAGCGGGCTTCGTCGGCGCTTTGGTGGTGCTGTCGCTCTACTTCACGGTGGTGCTCGCGGCCCTGTTCGTGGCCTTGCGGGCGCAGAGCCAGTTCGGCCGCCTTTTGGCCATGGGCGTGGGCTTCAACTTCAGCCTCTATGTGCTGATCAACGTGGGCATGGTGGCCAATCTGCTGCCGGTGGTGGGGGTGCCCCTGCCGCTCATCTCCTACGGCGGCACCGCGGTGATCACCACGCTTTGGGGCATGGGACTGCTGTTGTGCGTGGACGTCCACCGGAGCCTGCGCATCCCCCGCTATCCCGGCCCCCATCCCTGATTTAGGACCAAGCGCACAAGCCGCCGGCCCGAGCGGCGCTCGCCCCGGGCCGCGCCGCGAAGCGGACCGCCCGAGCGCGCGCTCAGGTGTCGAGGAAGCTGCGCAGCTTGCGCGAGCGGGAGGGATGTTTGAGCTTGCGCAGCGCCTTGGCCTCGATCTGGCGGATGCGCTCGCGGGTGACGCTGAACTGCTGACCGACCTCCTCGAGGGTGTGGTCGGTGTTCATGCCGATGCCGAAGCGCATGCGCAGCACCCGCTCCTCCCGCGGTGTGAGCGTCGCCAGCACCCGGGTGGTGACCTCCCGCAGATTGGTCAGGGTCGCCGCCTCGAGCGGCTGCACCGCGTTCTTGTCCTCGATGAAGTCGCCGAGATGGGAATCCTCCTCATCCCCGATCGGCGTCTCGAGGGAGATCGGCTCCTTGGCGATCTTGAGCACCTTGCGCACCTTCTCGAGGGGCATGTTCAGCTTGTTCGCGAGCTCCTCGGGGGTGGGCTCGCGGCCGGTCTCGTGCAGGATCTGCCGCGAGGCGCGCATGAGTTTGTTGATGGTCTCGATCATGTGGACGGGAATGCGGATGGTGCGCGCCTGGTCGGCGATGGAACGGGTGATGGCCTGGCGGATCCACCAGGTGGCATAGGTGGAGAATTTGTAGCCGCGGCGGTATTCGAACTTGTCCACCGCCTTCATGAGTCCGATGTTGCCCTCCTGGATGAGATCCAGGAACTGCAGGCCGCGGTTGGTATACTTCTTGGCGATGGAAATGACGAGCCGCAGGTTGGCCTCGATCATCTCCTTTTTCGCCTGCCGGGCCTCCCGTTCGCCCCGCTGCACCGTCTGCACGATGCGCCGGAATTCGCTGATGCGCAGGCCGGTCTCCTCGGCGATGCCGGCGATCTCGGTCCGGATGGTCTCGATCTCCTCCCGGTAGCGCTCCACGAAGGCGGCCCAGCCCTTCCCCGGCAGGGCGGCCACCCGGTCGATCCAGTCGGGATCCAGCTCCCGCTCCAGATACTGCGCGAGAAAGTCCTCGCGGCTCACCCCACACTCCTGGGCCAGCCGCAACAGCTTGCCCTCGCAGGACTGGAGATGCCGGTTGAAGTCGAAGAGCTGCTCCACCAGCGCCTCGACCCGGCTCTGGCTGAGGCGCACCTGGCGCACGAGTTCCACCACCGCATCCCGTGCCCGCTCATATTCGCGTTCGAGCGGGTCGGGAATGGGCTCGTTGGCCTGTACCAGGGCGAGCCGCTGCTGCTGCAGCTCCCGCAAGGTCTCATAGCGCTCGGCGATGCGGTCGAAGATCTCCAGCACCCCGTCCTTGAGCTTGGCCTCGAGGGCGGCCAGGGAGTAGGCCTCCTCGTCGAACTCCTCCTCCCCGCTCTCTTCGGCCGCCGCCTCCGCCTCCTCTTGGCCGGGATCGCTGCCCTGGGTGGCCTCGAGATCGATGATGTCCCGCAACAGCAGCCGCCCGTCGCGGATGGCGTCGCGCCAGCCGATGATGGCGCGCATGGTGAGGGGGCTCTCGCAGAGCGCCGCCAACATGGTGTTGCGCCCCGCCTCGATGCGCTTGGCGATCTCGATCTCGCCCTCCCGGGAGAGCAGCTCGATGGAGCCCATCTCGCGCAGATACATCCGCACCGGATCGTCGGTGCGGCCGAGATCCTCCTCGTCCAGGGCCACCGGCTCGTCGTCGACCTCCTCCTCCACCGCAGGCTTGCCGGCCGCCTCCTGGGTCTCCGCCGGCTGCGGCTCGGAGGCGACCGCCGCCTCCTCCTCCCGCACCACGGTGATGCCCCGGTTCTCGAGGCCGATGATCAACCCCTCGATCTGATCCGGGGACACGTCCTCGGGAAGCGCCGCATTGAGCTCGTCCAGGGTGATGGAACCGCGGGCCTTGGCCTTGGTCAGCACCCGCCGCAGCATGGGCGCCGCCTGCAGCACCCGGCTGAACTCGCCGTCCCGGTTGCCCTTGCTGGCGGAAGCGCCGCGTCTCGGCAGCTTGGCGACCGGCACCACAGGTTTCGCCTGCGCTTTGGCCATCAGAGCCCTCCTCTTCGCTCCGCCCCCGCTGGTCGCGCGCGACCGCAGGAGCGCTCGAACCGGACCTGGCAGGCATCCCCCGGAAGCTCACCTAGAACGGCGCCCGCTCGTCGCCCGGGCGGCCGCCCCGGTCCCCGGAAGACTCCTCCAGGGAACGCTCTCCCTCGCTTGCGGATAAACGCGCGGATCCGGCGAGCTGCCCGGGCGCGGACACCTCCGCGTCCCGATGCCGCCACACCTCCGCGATGCCCCTGGCCTCACGCCTTTGCGCGGCGAGACGTTCGAGGCGCGCCAGCGTCTCCCGCCATTCCTCGAGGTCGAACCCACCTCCGGAATCCTCGGCGGCATCCCGATCGCCGGCGACCATCTCCTCGACCAACTCTGCGAAGCCGTGTGCCGTCAAGTGGTCGCGCAGACTCCGCGGGTCAAGGCTGCCCCCCGCCGCATACCAGTTGAGGATCTCCTGCCGCAACGCCTCGCCCTCGGGATCGGCCAGCTCAAGCGCCGCCAACGCCTCCTCATGCGCCGCAAGCAGCCCGGGATCCCGCACCAGCGGCCGCAGCAGATGGAGCGCCGCCTCCCGCTCGGCCGCCCGAAGGGCCGCGTCGAACCGCTCGGGCGGATTGCGCCGCCGGCTGCGTATCGGAGTATGCTCATCCGTCGAAACCAGCGCCGCAAACCGCATCCGCCAGCTCGCCGCATAGTCGCGCCGCAGCTCGGGATCGCCGATCTCCCGCAACAGCTGCCGCAACCGCTGCCGCAGCCTGGCCCGCCGCTCCGGGATGGTGGGTGCGGCCGCCTCCGCCTCCATGGCGAACAGGAACTCGACCAGCGGCACCGTGGTACGCGCCAGATCGGAAAAGGCCTCCACCCCCCGTCCGCGCACCAGACTGTCCGGATCCTCCCCCTCCGGCAGCAGCAGAAAGCGCACGGTCTTGCCCGCCTGCAGAAGCGGCAGGGCGCGGAGCGCCACCCGCCAGGCGGCGCGCCTGCCGGCCCCGTCGCCGTCGAAACACAAAACCGGCTCGTCCACGAGCTGCCAGAGAAGCCTCAGCTGCGGCGGGCTCACCGCCGTGCCGAGGGGGGCGACCACCGCCTCGAGCCCCGCCTCGCTCAGGGCGATCACGTCCATGAACCCCTCGACCACATACAGCCGGCCCTGGGAGCGGGCGGGACGGGCGGCGCGATGCAGGTTGAAGAGCAGCTCGCCCTTGCGGAACAGGGGTGTTTCGGGGCTGTTGAGGTACTTCGCCCGCGCCTCCCCGAGCGCCCGGCCGCCGAATCCCACCACCCGTCCCCGCCGGTCGGCGATGGGGAAGATCAGCCGGTCGCGGAACCGGTCGTAGGGCTCGCCCCCCTCCCCTTGCGCGAGCAGCCCCGCGCGCAGCAGCAGCGTCTCCGACCATCCCCGGGCGGCGAGCGCGCGCCGCAGACCGTCCCGAGCGGCCGGGGCATAGCCGAGCTCGAACCGCTCCCAGCTCGCCCGCGCCACCCCCCGCGCTTGCAGATATTGCCGCGCCCGCTCGCCCTCCGGCCCCACGAGCCGGGCCCGGAACCAGTCCCGGGCGGCCGCATTGACGGCCCAAAGCGCCGCCTCCTCTTGGGATTGCCGGCTTGCCCGGAGTTGGGGTGCGGGAATCCCGGTGAGCTCCTGCAGCCGCTCCAGCGCCTCCCGAAAGCCGATCCCTTCCATCGCCATCACGAAGTCGATGGCGTTGCCGTGCGCACCGCAGCCGAAGCAGTGGTAGAACCCCTTGTCTTCCACCACCGTGAAGGAGGGGGTCTTTTCGCGGTGGAACGGGCACAGGGCGACGAGCTCCCGCCCCTGGCGCCTCAACGGCACATAGCGCCCGATGATGTCGGCCAGGGGAAGGCGGGCCTTGAACGCATCCAGATCGGTCGCGCTCATCCCCCTTCCTCCCCGCTTCCGGTCAGAGGGGCCGACCGGGGCGTGCCGTCAACCCAGGCGCGCACAGATCAGTTTCTTGGCGCGGGCCAGATCGAACTGGCCGTTGTAGCGCTGCTTGAGCACCGCCAGCACCCGGCCGCAATCCTTGAGGGATTCCGCGCCGAGCTCCCGGATCGCCTCCTCCACCGCGGCGCGCAGCCGCTCGTCGTCCAGCCGCGGCGGCAGAAACCGCTCCAGCACCGCGATTTCCTCGCGCTCCCGGTCCGCCTCCTCGAGCCGTGCCGCCGCCTCGCAGCGGGCGATATCGGCCTCCCTTTGGGCGATCATCTGGCGCAGCAGCGCCTCGATGTCCGCATCGGCCACCTCGGCTAACGCCCCCTCCTCCTGCGCCCGCCTCTCCCGCTCGTCCAAGGCCGCCAGCACCAGCCTGAGGGTGGCGGCCGCGCGCCGGTCCCCGGTCTCCCGGGCACGTCTCAAAGCCGCCTCGATGCGTTCGCGCAACACCTCGCGTCCTCGCTCACCACGGCGGCCGAGGTCCGAGCCCCGCGCGCGCCGACGCCGGCCTGAGAATCGTCCCCGCGCGTCGGTAGAGCAAGGGGGGGCCGCATCGGAATGTGATCACGAGCGCTCTCCCCCAAGCTGGGCCATCGCCTCCGCCCACAACGCCCCACCCGGACGGGCGAGCTCCTCGAGCACCGTGAAATGATCGCACCCGGCAACCTCCAGCAGCGCCCCGGAAAGCCCGCGCGCCCGCCAGGCCTCCCAATAGGCCCGGCTCTGGCGGCGGAATTCGGCGGTCTCCTTGGCCCCCACCGCCACCACCAGCGGCGGCGCGCGCTCGGGCAGCTGGCGGATCGGGCTCGAGCGGGCGATCTCCTCCTCGTCCAGCTGCAGCGCCGGCTGCAGGAAGGTCCAGCGCAGCGGCGCCAGATCGAAGATGCCGCTGATCGCAAGCGCGCCCTTGATGAGGTCGCCGGGCAGCTCGTAGACACCGGGCCAGTCGGTGGCGAGCGCCATGGCCACCAGATGGCCGCCCGCCGAATGGCCGGAGAGGGTGATGCGGGCGGGATCGGCGCCGAACTCCGCGGCGTGACGCCACACCCACGCCACCGCCGCGCGCACCTGGCGCACGATCTCGCCGATCCGCACCTCGGGACAGAGCGCATAGTCGACCCCGACGAAGGTGACACCGGCGTCCACGAAGGCCGGCGCCAGGAAGGCGAAGTCGCGGGCCCGAAAGCGGCGCCAATAACCGCCGTGGAAAAAGAGATGGAGCGGGGTTCCGGGTCCGGCTGGAAAGACGTCGAGCCGCTCGAAGCGGGTCGGACCGTAGGCCACCCCGAGTCGGGGCCGGTAGCGCTCGAGCACCTTCGCGCTCTCCATCTGCCAGCGCCGCAGGATCGTCTCCGCCTCCGGCACCGCCGCCACGGCATTGTACTCCCGGTCCAGCTCCTCCTGGGTGGTGAAGTCGCGATAGAGCTTCATCCTCCTCCCCCGTCTGTCAGAAAGTTTACATATTCTGGAGCTTTGTGCTAAGGTCGGTGGGGAGCGGACGGTGCGCAGGGCGACGGGTCATGGTTCCGGATCCCCGCTGGCTTGGCCTCAACGAGCGGCAGAGCGAGATCGTGCGGCTGGTGCGGGAGGCGGGCTTCGCCTCCATCAAGAGCCTCGCGCGCCGCTTCGGCGTCTCCCACCAGACCATCCGCCGCGACATCATCGAGCTCAGCCGGCGCAATCTCGTCGAACGCTACCACGGCGGCGCCGGCCTGCCCACCGGGCGCGACCGGCTCGCCTATGCCAACCGCCGCATCCGCCACGCCGCCGAGAAGCTGCGCATCGCCCGCGCGGTGGCCCGCGACATCCCGAACGGAGCGTCGCTGTTCATGGACATCGGCACCACCACCGAGGCGGTGGCGGAGGCGCTGTTGCGCCACCGCGGGCTGAGGGTGATCACCAACCACATCGGCATCGCCTGGCTGTTCTGCGAGCGCACCGACTTCGAGATCGTGCTCGCGGGCGGCATGGTGCGCAACCGCGACCGGGCGATCCTCGGCGCCACCGCCGCCGAGTTCCTGGAGGGATTCCGAGTGAGCTACGGCATCTTCGGCATCGGCGCCATCGACGAGGAGGGCAACCTGCTCGACTTCGACTACCGCGACGTGCGGGTGTCGCGGGCGGCCATGGCCATCTGCCGCCACCGCATCGTGGTCGCCGACCACAGCAAGTTCCGCGACGACGCCATGATCCGCCTCGGCCACCTGCGCGATCTCGACAGCCTCTACACCGACGCGCCGCCCCCCGAACCGCTGCGCTCGCACATCGAGCGGGCCGGGGTGCGGCTGGTGGTGGCGGCCGAGGAGGAGGAAGCGGCGCCTGAGCGGGCCTTGACACCCGTTTGAACGCTTTGTTACCAGCTGTGAGCGGGATCGCTCAAAGGGCGGGACGAAGGGGACGGCGACCGGTCGTGAGCGTCATCGAGCTTCGGGAGGTGAGCAAGGTCTGGCACGACACCGTCGCCGTCGACGGCATCTCCTTCCGCGTGCCCAAGGGCAGCTTCTGCGTGCTCCTGGGCCCTTCCGGATGCGGCAAGTCCACCACGCTGCGCATGATCGCCGGGCTCGAGGAGGTCACCCGCGGGCGCGTCTTCATCGACGGCCGCGACATGACCGAGGCGCCGCCGGCGGCCCGGCGGGTGGCGATGGTGTTCCAGTCCTATGCGCTCTTTCCGCACCTCAACGTGCGCGAGAACATCCTCTTCGGCCTCAAGGTGCGGCGGGTGCCGCGCCCCGAGCGCGAACAGCGGCTGTTGCGGGTGGCGAAGCTGGTCGGCCTCGCCGATCTCCTCGACCGCAAGCCGGCGCAGCTCTCGGGCGGCCAGAGGCAGCGGGTGGCCCTGGCCCGTGCGATCATCAGCGAGCACCCGATCTGTCTCATGGACGAGCCGCTCTCCAACCTCGACGCGCAGCTGCGCCACGAGATGCGGGTCGAGATCCGCGCCCTCCAGCAGCGCCTCGGCATGACCGTGGTCTATGTCACCCACGATCAGAGCGAGGCCATGAGCATGGCCGACCGCATCCTGCTCATGCGGGCGGGGCGCATCGTCCAGGACGGCACGCCCAAGGAGCTCTACGAGCGGCCGGCCCATCTCTTCGTCGCCGCCTTCATCGGCACGCCGCCCATGAACCTCCTGGAGCTCGCGGACGGCCCCGCGGGGGCGGTGATCCGCGGCACGGAGACGCCGTTGCTGGCGGGTCGCGGCGAGGGTCTCGTGCTCGGCGTGCGGCCCGAACATCTCAGGCTCGAGGAGGGCGAGGGCCTGCCGGTGGAGCTGATCGCCGCCGATTATCTCGGTGCCGATACCATCGTCATGGCGCGCATCGGCGACCAGCGGCTTGCCGTGCGCGTGCCCGGCCATGTGCGGGTGCGGGCGGGAGAGCGGGCCCGCGTCCGTTGGCCCCGGGGCGCGATGCATCTCTTCGATCGCACGACCGGCGAACGCCTCGCGCTGCCCGAGGCGGCGGAGGCAGAAGCCGCCGCCAGTTGAGGTGAACCGAGCAAGGGAGGCGACCATGCGGACAGGATGGCCACGACGTCTCTTCGCCGCCGCGGCGGGATTGGGCCTCGCCCTTCTCGCCAGCGGCGCCGCCGAGGCCCAGAAGGTCAAGCTCACCATGTACTATCCGGTGGCGGTCGGCGGGCCGCTCACCAAGATCGTCGACGATCTGGTGGCCGATTTCGAGGCCGCCAATCCGGACATCGAGGTCGAGGCGATCTACGCCGGCAACTACAACGACGCCCGCATCAAGGCGCTCGCCGCGCTCAAGGCCGGCGAGCCGGCGCAGCTGTCGGTGATGTTCTCGATCGACCTCTTCGAGCTCATCGAGCAGGACGCCATCGTCCCCATCAGCGACCTCGTCGGCGAGGCGGATCGCGGCTGGCTCGAGAGCTTCTATCCCGCCCTCATGGCGAACGGCACCGCCCTCGGCAAGGTGTGGAGCGTGCCCTTCCAGCGCTCCACCATCGTCATGTACTACAACAAGGACGCCTTCCGCGAGGCCGGGCTCGATCCCGAGCGTCCCCCGCAGAACTGGGAGGAGCTCGTGGAGATGGGCCGGATCCTCACCAAGCGCGACGGCGAGCGGGTCGAGCGCTGGGGGCTCATGATCCCCTCCACCGGCTATCCCTATTGGATGTTCCAGGCGCTCGCGATCCAAAACGGCCTCGAGCTCATGAACCGCGAGGGCAACGAGACCTACTTCGACGCCCCCGAGGCGATCGAGGCGCTGGAGTTCTGGGTCGCCCTCGGCCGCGAGTACGGCATCATGCCGGAGGGGACCATCGAGTGGGGGACCCTGCGGCAGAACTTCCTCGAGCAGAAGACCGCCATCATGTGGCATTCCACCGGCAATCTCACGGCGGTGCGCAACAACGCCCGCTTCGACTTCGGGGTCGCCATGCTGCCCGCCAACAAGCGCCGCGGCTCCCCCACCGGCGGCGGCAACTTCTACATCTTCAAGCAGACGAGCCCGGAGGAAAAGCAGGCGGCGCTCAGGCTCATCCGTTTCCTCACGAGTCCCGAGAAGGCCGCCGAATGGAGCATCCGCACCGGCTACATCGCCACCCGCCCCGACGCCTGGGAGACCCCGGCGATGCGCGAGTATGTGAAGGGCTTCCCCTACCAGCTGGTGGCCCGCGACCAGCTCGCCTTCGCGGTGGCGGAGCTCGCCACCTTCCAGGCGGGGCGGGTGCGCAAGGCGCTGGATGACGCCATCCAGGCCGCGCTGACCGGCGCCAAGAGCCCGGAGCAGGCGCTGCGCGACGCCCAGCGGACGGCGGAGCGGCTGCTGCGGCGCTATCGCTGAGCGCGACGGGGATGAGCCGCGGGCGCATCCTCACCCACGTCTACGGATGGCTGCTGCTGTTGCCGGCAGCCATCCTTCTCCTCACCTTCACCCACTACCCCACCCTCGCCACCCTCTGGCGCAGCTTCTACACCCCGGCCACCGCCTTCCGGCCGGCCGCCTTCGTCGGCCTCGAGAACTACCGCTTCATGCTCGAGGACGAGGTGTTCTGGCAGGTGGTGGAGAACAACATCCTCTTCGCCGTCGGCACCATCCCGGCCAGTATCGCGCTGGCCTTGCTCATGGCGGTGTGGGTGAACGGACGGCTGCCGGCGCGGGCGCTCGTGCGCATGGCCTATTTCACCCCCACCGTGCTGCCGATGATCGCGGTGGCCAACATCTGGCTGTTCTTCTACACGCCGGAGATCGGCCTCGTCGACCAGCTGCTCGGCGCGCTCGGTCTGCCGACCCGCAACTGGCTCGGCGATCCCGACACGGTGTTGTGGGCGATCGTGGTGATGACGGTGTGGAAGGAGGCGGGCTTCTTCATGATCTTCTATCTCGCCGCCCTGCAGTCGATCCCGCCCGAACTCGAGGAGGCCGCCCGGCTCGAGGGGGCAGGCCGCTGGCACTACTTCCGACGGGTGGTGTTCCCGCTCTTGATGCCCACCACCCTCTTCGTGCTGGTGAACGCCGTCATCAACTCCTTCAAGCTGGTCGACCAGCTCTTCATCCTCACCAAGGGCGGGCCCGACAACGCCAGCGCCCTGATCCTCTACTACATCTACGAGACCGCCTTCAGCTTCTTCGACGAATCCTATGCCGCGACGCTGACCGTGGTGCTGCTCGCGGTGCTCGCCCTGCTCTCCATCGGCCAGTTCGTGATCCTGGATCGGCGCATCCACTACCGATGAGCGGGCGGCCTCTGCGATCCGATCCCTGGCAGATCCTCGAGGCGGCGGCCGCCTGGCTGCTCGCCCTCCTGTGGCTGTCGCCGTTGCTCTACGCCTTCTGGGCCGCCTTCCACCCGCCCGAATACGCCACCCGCTTCGATCCCTTCGCGCCGCTCACCCTCGCCAACTTCGCCGAGGCCTGGTCGCAGGCGCCTTTCGCCCGCTATTTCCTCAACACCTTCCTGCTGGTGACGAGCATCCTCGCCGCCCAGTTCCTGCTCTGCACCCTCGCCGCCTACGCCTTCGCCCGCTTCGACTTCGCCGGCCGCGACATCGCCTTCGCCCTCGTGCTGGTGCAGCTCATGGTGATGCCGGAGGTGTTGATCGTCGAGAACTACCGCACCATGAGCCGGCTCGGGCTGGTCGACACCATCCTCGGCATCGGCCTGCCCTATATGGCGAGCGGCTTCGGCATCTTTTTGCTGCGCCAGACCTTCAAGACCATCCCCAAGGAGCTCGAGGAGGCGGCCCGCATCGAAGGCTGCTCCCATCTCCAGGTGCTGCTCAAGGTCTATGTGCCGCTCGCAC
>Ga0256839_1004689_pt1 | contig 13182 bp, 8 predicted proteins | sample 354166metaG_FD_185968 | JGI IMG/M metagenome (GOLD analysis project Ga0256839, IMG submission 185968) | Hydrothermal vent microbial communities from Mid Atlantic Ridge, Atlantic Ocean - 354-166 | ecosystem: Environmental > Aquatic > Marine > Hydrothermal vents | place: Atlantic Ocean: Mid... | reverse complement strand
GGTTCCGGTGTGTTTTCCGGTGCAGCCTCGCTGCCGGTTTCGGCCGGCTTATCAACCGGTTTACGGGTGCGCCTGCGCGAGCGGGATTTTTTCGGTTTTTCCTCGGGGGTTGATTTTTCATCAACCACAGGGTCGGCCACAGTTTCTGTGGTTTCTGTTGTGGCGGATTCGCCCCCGGAATTTTCAGCCGGTTTTTGGTCATCATCTCGACCCCGCCCGCCGCGCCGACGCCGACGACGGCGTTTTTTGGGCTGGTCCTCGGCGGTTTCTGCCTCGGGTGCGGGTTCGGATGTTTCGGTTTCCTCAATCACCGGCATGTCATCCATGCCGATCATCGGCAAAGATTCCGGAATGGGCACAATGCGGGTCGCGACCTTGAATTTTTCAAACCGGTATTCGGGTGAAATCAGGCTCGGGTCGGCTTCAATGCGCACTGAAAGACCAAAGCGGCTTTCGATTTGGCCGACATGTTCGCGTTTGGAATTCAGCATATAATTGGCCACGCTGACCGGTGCTGTTACCAATACTTCTTTTGAACGCTGGCGCACGGCTTCTTCTTCCAGCTCACGCAGAATGGCCAGCGCCATGCTGTCATTTGATCGGGTAATGCCGGTGCCGTGACAATGGGCGCAAGGCTGGGTTGAGGCCTCCAGCATGCCGGGGCGCAAGCGTTGACGCGACATTTCCATCAGGCCAAAGCTGCTGATCCGGCCCATTTGGATACGGGCACGATCGGATTTCAATTTATCCTTCATGCGTTTTTCAACCGCAGAATTGTTGCGGCGATCTTCCATGTCGATAAAATCGATCACGATCAAACCGGCCAGATCGCGCAGGCGCAACTGGCGGGCTACTTCCTCGGCAGCCTCCAGATTGGTTTTTACCGCCGTGTCCTCGATGGTTTTTTCTTTGGTCGCGCGGCCGGAATTGACATCGATTGCCACCAATGCCTCGGTAATGCCGATCACGATATAACCACCGGATTTCAACTGAACCGTCGGGTTGAACATGGCGCTAAGATAGCTTTCGACCTGAAACCGTGAAAACAGGGGCAGGGCGGCTTTGTATTCTTTGACGTGTTTGGCATGGGATGGCATCAGCATTTTCATATACTCATGCGCCTCGGCAAAGCCGCGTTCGCCCTCGACCAGAATTTCGTCGATGTCTTTGGTATATAAATCACGAATAGAGCGCCGGATCAGGCTGCCTTCCTCGTAAATATGGGCCGGCGCGGTGGATTTGAAAGTCAGCGCGCGAATTTCTTCCCATTGGCGCAGCAGATATTCGTAATCACGTTTGATTTCGGCCTTGGTGCGTTGTGAACCGGCGGTGCGGATAATCAGCCCCGCGCCCTGTTGCACATCCATTTCAGCGGCGATGTCTTTTAGTTTCTTACGATCACCAACGCTGGTGATCTTGCGGGAAATGCCGCCGCCACGCGCGGTATTGGGCATCAACACACAATAACGGCCTGCCAAAGACAGGTATGTTGTCAGCGCGGCACCCTTGTTGCCGCGTTCTTCCTTAACGACCTGAATCAGCAATATCTGGCGAACCTTGACGACTTCCTGGATTTTATAGCGCCGCACACGGGGCTTTCTGGGCATGACGATCGGCTTTTCAGACGGTTCGTCCTGATCGGATTGCTCGCCAATTTCGGTAACTTCAACCGGGTCTTCAACGGTTTCGACAAAGGCTTCGGCAATATCCATTGAGGCTGGCATTTCTGTCAGTATTTCAACTGGTTCCGCCGCGTCCTTAACCTCGGAAACTTCGATCGAGGCTTCTTCGGCAATCACCGCATCCTCAACCACACCGTCGGTGGCCGGTTCTGTTTTTTTGCGGCGGCGGCGGGGTTTTGCCTTGGCCTTGGCTTTTGCCTCTTCGGCTTCTTCCAGCAGGCGGGCATATTCTGCCTCTTCCTCCAGAATCGCTTGGCGATCCGCGGCTGGTATTTGGTAATAATCCGGATGAATTTCCGAAAAAGCCAGAAATCCGTGGCGATTCCCGCCATAATCGATAAAGGCCGCCTGTAGCGAGGGTTCAACCCGCGTTACTTTGGCTAAATAGATATTTCCGGCTAGCTGGCGTCGGTTCAGGGCCTCAAAGTCGAATTCATCAACCTTGTTTCCATCAACCACCACAACCCGGGTTTCCTCGGCGTGGGTGGCGTCGATAAGCATTTTCTTTGACATTTTCTCTCACTCAGGCACCCCGGCGGCGCAGCGGCAAGCGCCAACACTGTCTGAATTACCTGTTTTGCTTGGGCGAAAGGGCGCAGTCGGGCACGAGCAATCCGCATCGGAACATCCGAGCATCTAACATCTGCCAATTTCATTGCGCGCATCATCGCGTGTTTCTCTCTGACCATAAAACTGGCCAAATGGGTTAACCTTGCCGTTTCAGGCATCGGATTCGGGTTTCGGTGAAGATCACCGACCAAACGGATGGTTTGCTCCTGTAATTCTGGCAAAAGAGCCGTCTGGCTATATAAAATTCTCTGCTCGCATCTTTATCTGACGCGGGCTTCCGGTATCTTAGTCGCTAAATTCATCATAATACAATCAAAATATGATTGAAGCTGCGTTAATCGCCACTTAAAACCACCATCAATCTGTTATACAGGTCTGGTATGAGAATTTTTATTGCATTTTTCTGGTTTTTGTTAAGCATTGTCGCGGTTCAGGCCCAAACTGGCCCGGCGCGGGTTTTGCCCGGCGATACAACGCTTTCCAGCGACGGATACACCATTACGTTAACACTGGCCCTGTCCCGTGCAGTGCCGTATCGGGTTTTTACGCTGGATGATCCACGCCGGTTGGTGCTGGACTTTCCCGATATTGATTTTTCTTTTATGCCACCGGACATGGCAAAAAGCATTGTTCAGGTCTCGGATGTTCGGTTTGGCTATTTCAAACCCCGACAATCAAGGCTGGTTCTTGATCTGGCAGAGCCTTTTATTATTGATGCTGCCGTATTTGACGACCATCGGTTAACCGTCACCCTTAAACGGGCTACCGAGGACCGCTTTAATCAGGAATCCGGCCCGCCTGCTGATGGTTTGTTGCCTCAAAACCAAAGGGATACCGTTATTCTGGGTAATGCGGGTTTGCCGTTGGTGGTGCTGGATGCGGGCCATGGCGGCATTGACCCCGGCGCGGTGCGCAATGATGTTACAGAAAAACAGGTGACCCTGATTTTCGCGTTGCAATTACGGGATGCTTTGCTGGAAACCCGTCGATACCGGGTGTTGATGACCCGCGATGATGATTCCTTTCTGGAATTGCCCGAACGCATCAGGCTGGCGCGTGCATCACAGGCCGATATTTTTATATCGCTACATGCCAATACCGTTGAACGGGGCATGGCGCGCGGCACAACCGTTTATAATCTGTCCGAACAGGCATCAAATGACGAGGCGGCAAACCGGGCCGAATTTGAAAACCGTTCCGATATTGTTGCCGGTGCGGTTTTGCTGGGCCAAGAAGACGAGATCGCCAATATCCTGATTGACATGGCCCGGCGTGAAACCAATGCGGCATCTATCCGGTTTGCCGATACTCTGGGCTCGACCATCCGCTATGCGCTGGACAAAGACGCGCCCTCGCGGCGCATGGCGGCAGGATTTCGGGTGTTGCGCTCTGTTGATACGCCCTCGGTGCTGATCGAGCTTGGCTTCATGTCCAACACCACCGATCTGGCCAACCTGATGTCACAAAGCTGGCGGCACGAGGCAAATCTGGCGATTATAGCCGCCCTTGATCAATGGTTAACGCATGCCGAATAAAACGGCCAAACATTGCTTATGTGTTTTGACCCTGCCAGCGGGCTGCACTATAGGACAGTCAGAACGTAGGAGTATTTGATTTGTTTATGGGTTTCTTCCGGTTTTTAGGCTTTATTTTCGCTTGGGCATCGCTGGGCGTGCTGTTTGGCGGTATCAGCTTTCTGGGGGTTTTGACGCTTTATTCCAAAGACCTGCCAGACCATGAACAGCTGGCTAATTATGCGCCGCCTACCTTGTCGCGGGTCTATTCCGGTGATGGCTATGTGCTGGATGAATTTGTCCGGGAGCGGCGGATTTTCACACCAGCCGATGAAATTCCCGAAATTGTCAAACAGGCGTTTATCAGTGCCGAGGATAAAAACTTTTATGTGCATTCGGGCTATGATGCGCGCGGCATATTTTCTGCGCTGCTAACCGCGGTGCAAACCCGTGGCGAAAATGTGCGCGGGGCATCAACCATAACCCAACAGGTGATGAAAAACTTTTTGCTGGATGGCTCAAGGGAAATCGAACGTAAAATCCGTGAAATCATCCTTGCCACAAGGGTAGAGCGCTATTTAACCAAAGACCAGATTCTGGCGCTTTATATGAATGATGTATTTCTTGGGCAAAGCTCTTATGGCGTGACCGCCGCCGCGTCCAATTATTTTGGCCGCACGCTGGAGGATTTGACCATCGCCCAAGCAGCATTTCTGGCGATACATCTTAAAAACCCCAATGATTACCATCCTGTGCGCAACCGCGAAGCCGCGCTGGAACGCCGTGAATTTGTTCTGAAAGAAATGTTTGAAAACGGCTATATCACCGCAGAGCAACGCGACGAGGCCAACGCGGACCCGATGTTATCAGTGCAAGCCGGAGATTTTGGCAATATCCGCAGCCAGTTCCCGCCACGCGATTACTTTACTGATGAAATCCGCCGCCAGTTAACCGAACGCCTGGGTTCCGATGAATTATTCGGCGGCGGTCTGGCTATTCGCGCCACCGTAAACCCGTCTCTACAAGAGGTCGCGGCGCAGGCATTGCGCGACCGGCTGGAAGAATATGACCGCGAGCTGGAGGTCTATTATGGCCCTGTCGCCAATATCCCCCCCGAGGAACTAGCCGACGAACCGGCATGGCGCGCGGCATTAAAGGAACGCACCTTACCGCGTGATATTACCGGCTGGAATTTGGCCGTGGTGTTGGCGGTTGGCGAAAGCTCGGTTCGGGTAGGTATTGAAAATGTCGAGGATGACGAGGACGGCCATTTTTTAACGGTGCGCGAAGCAAACTGGGCACGCCCGTTGCTCGAAGACGGCTCCGCTGGCGCACGGCCGCGTGTGGCGGCTGATGTCTGGGCGTTGGGTGATGTGGTTTTTGTAAAGGCCGTCATGGATGGCGAGGTGCTGGATTATTGGTCTTTGCGCCAAATTCCGGCGGTGCAGGGCGCCTTTATGGCAATGGATCCACAAACCGGACGGGTTTTGGCCATGCAGGGCGGGTTTAGTTACCAGACCAGCGTGTTTAATCGTGCCACTCAGGCACGCCGTCAGCCCGGTTCGGCCTTCAAGCCGTTTGTTTTTGCCGCAGCACTTGATAACGGTTATACCCCTGCCAGCATTGTGGTTGATGCCCCGATCGAAGTGCGCACTGGTGAAGGTATCTGGCGGCCTCGTAATTCAAGCAACAAGTTTTACGGGCCGGCACCGATGCGAACCGGTATTGAATTATCGCGAAACCTGATGACCGTGCGTATTGCACAGGATGTCGGCATGGATGTAATTGCCGCCTATGCGGAACGGTTCGGGGTTTATGAAAACATGCCCGAACATCTGTCTTTTGCGCTGGGGGCCGGTGAAACCACGCTTTACAGCATGGTCGCGGCCTATGCGATGTTTGCCAATGGCGGTAAACGGGTGGAACCCACCCTTGTTGACCGCGTGCAAGACCGTTACGGCAATACAATATTTCGTCACGACCCACGGGTTTGCACCGAATGCGAGGGCGACGATCTGGTCACTGATATGGAACCTTGGGTGCGCAATTATGCGCCGCAAATCATGGATCCGGTTACGGCCTATCAGCTTTCCTCAATGATGCGGGGCGTGGTGTCGCGCGGCACCGCGTCCAGCACTGTGGGCCGTTTGGGCCTGCCTATTTCGGGTAAAACCGGCACCACCAACGGTGCAAAAGACGCGTGGTTTATCGGATTTACACCACAAATTGCAGCGGGCTGTTATATTGGTTACGATACGCCGACCCCGATGGGGCGCGGGGCTTTTGGCGGGTCTCTTTGTGGACCGGTCTTTGTTGATTTCATGAAAGTCCTGGCCGAAACCCACGGTTCTTATGAATATCCGCAACCGGGCGGCACTGTTTTTGTGAAAATAGACCGTTTCACGGGCCAACGCCTGCCTGATGATGCATCGGGTGATTTTGTCGTAACTGAACTTTTCCGCGCTGGCGAAGAACCGGCTTATGGCGCATATGGTGATTTTGTTGATGGCGGTTTTACCATGGGGCGTGATTTATTGTTCTTTGGTCGTGGCGAGGCCGATATTGGCGAAACTGTTATTATTGACGGCGAAACCACCATTTTACCACCTCGCCCGACCTTTGGCGGGCTGTCTTCAGGCGGGCTTTACTGATCCGGCTTGAAGCCGGCCGCAGGTAAAGCTACAAAGCCCCAAAAAAGAGGCAAACATGCGCGCAGAAACCGAAAACCAGATCGTTGACATTCGCAAAACCATTGATCTTTTGGGGCAAAGGCTGGGGCTGGAAACCGCCGATCACCGGCTGGAAGAATTCAACGCCATGTCCGAAGATCCGGACCTGTGGAATGATCCCGCAAAAGCCCAAAAACTGATGCGCGAACGCCAGATGCTGGTGGATGCGATCAATAACTACAAATCGCTATCGGTTGATCTGCAAGATAATATAGAGCTGATCGAGCTGGGTGAAATGGAAGATGACGCCGAGGTGATCGCCGAGGCCGAAGCTGCCATCGCCGCCATGGTGCCACTTGCTGCCAAAAAAGAACTGGAGGCCTTGCTGGACGGCGAGGTCGATGGCAATGACACGTTTCTGGAGATCAACGCAGGGGCAGGGGGCACCGAAAGCTGTGACTGGGCCGCGATTTTGGCGCGCATGTATGTGCGCTGGGCCGAGAAACACGGCTATAAGGTTGATTTGATTTCGGAAAATACCGGCGACGAGGCCGGAATAAAATCGGTTACCTATCAAATCAAAGGCCAAAATGCCTATGGCTGGCTAAAAAGTGAAAGCGGCGTTCATCGTTTGGTAAGGATTTCACCGTTTGATAGTGCAGCAAGGCGGCATACTTCGTTTTCCAGCGTCTGGGTGTATCCGGTGATTGACGATACAATCGAGATCGAGATCAACCCGTCTGAACTTCGGGTTGATACATACCGGTCCTCGGGCGCTGGTGGGCAGCATGTAAACAAAACCGATTCGGCGGTGCGCATGACCCACTTGCCAACCAATATTGTGGTAACCGCATCCGCGAAATCCCAGCACCAGAACCGCGCCACCTGTATGGCGGCGCTTAAGTCGCGCCTGTATGAAATTGAGTTGCGCAAACGCACCCAGGGCATTCAGGATGCCCATGACAATAAAGGCGATGCGGGCTGGGGAAACCAGATCAGGTCTTATGTTTTGCACCCCTACCAGATGGTCAAAGACCTGCGCACCAATGTTGAAACATCCGATTCCCAAGGGGTTCTGGATGGGGATCTGGATAAGTTTATGGCCGCCGCACTGGCGCAAGAAGTCACCGGAAAATCCCGCGCCGAGGCGCAGGCAGAGGCTTAACCGCCTGTATCCAAACCGGCTATTTCAAACAACTTTCCTTCGCCAAAGGTAACGGGGTGCCTTGCCTCCCCCCCGTATTTTAATTCGGGGAACAACGCCAGAACCTCGGCTTGGGCGGTTTTGTCTAACGCCGACACTGCATCAATGCCGGGATGAAAGCTTTCCGTGGCGCTGCCTTCGGCAAAAATCACCTCGTGTTGATCAAACAGAATATGAAAATACTCGACCTCTGGCATATTTATTTGCCGGATGGTTCGGTCATTAACCAGTGAAATGGCGCTGGCCAGAACCTCGGGCTTGCCAAACAGAACTTCGGCTTTCCAACCGGTTAACAGCATCCGGTGCTGGGGCGATACCAGCAGGTCACGCCCATTGCCAACCGTATTTTTTTGAAAACACACCGGTGCATTGACACCTTTGCCCGCCCATTTGGCAGACCCGACCCAGCGCACCGGTTGCAAACCGTGATCCATGGTTTTAACCAGATCACCAACCTTAATCGATTCAACCGGTTTTTTGCCAGTATCACAGGCAATTCTGGTGCCACGCACAAAACACACATAGATCGAAACATTGTCGATAATCGCGCCAAGGCTATCGTCATTGCCAATTTCCGTAAAGCGCAACGTATAGGTGCCAGCGCATTCAAAGGTCACAGGCATGGAATATTCCTGCATCTCGTTATCATCGGGCAAATGGACCATATCGGCGATCACTTTGCCGCCGGGATTCAGAATTTCAACCGTGAACCCGTCTTGGCCTGCTTGATCCATCGCGGCGTTTCGCAAGGCACTGTCAAAGGTCAGTTCGGTTTTCGCGGGGCCATCAACCTCGAATTCCTGCTCCATGACAGTTTCCTGACCGGCTTTACCGTCCAGTTCAGCAACGCGGTTGTTGTCACCATTACCCAGATAGGCTTTTTCCTTATGGCTGGCCTCGATGTCATTCCCGCTCCAGCTTTTGCCTTTATCGTCAAAATCTCCGTTTTTTATAAGGTTGCCATCTGAAGACATGGGTTTCTCCTGAAATTATTTCAGGGATATTTAGCAACCAGACCCTTGCCAGACCCTTTAAGCGGCTGTTCAAAATAGTTCGAAATTGTTGCAATTGTTTCAAAAATTATGAATAGTTTGATTTTTGAACATAGAAAGCGACCCGATTTATCATGACCCTAGATGCCAGCCCGACCCCGGAAATCCAGACCATCACAATTCCTGATCTATTTGACGCCCTGAAAAGCGGCTGGCAGGACTATAAATCCGCGCCGCTTATGGGGTTGTTTTTTTCGCTGACATATGTGCTGGGCGGCATTCTTTTATATCTGGTGCTGGCGGCTTCGGGTAAAATCTGGTGGATCATGCCGGTGACGGTTGGCTTTCCGCTGATCGCGCCTTTTGCCGCTGTGGGCCTGTTTGAAATCAGCCGACAGCTAGAGACCGGTGAGCCTTTGAAATGGGGCCATGTATTGGGCGTGGTATTTGCGGAGCGGCATCGGCAAATCCCCTGGGTCGGGGCCATTATTGTGATCTGGTTTATGTTTTATATGCTGATTGCCCATGTGATTTTTGCCCTGATGATGGGCATTACCGTGATGACCAATATTGGCACATCGCTGGATGCGTTTCTAACGCCGGCCGGCCTGATATTTCTGAATGTTGAGTTATTGGTCGGGGCGGTTTTTGCGCTTATTCTGTTTGCGATTACCTTTGTCAGCCTGCCGTTACTGTTGCACAAGGAAATTGATTTTATTACTGCTATTTTGCTAAGCATCCAGACCGTGAAACAGAATTTCAAGGTGTTGCTGGTCTGGTTTGGCATGATCGGGCCGCTTTTGCTGATATCGCTACTGCCGATGTTTTTGGGCTTGTTTATTACCTTGCCATTGATTGGTCATGCGACATGGCACCTGTATCGCAAGCTGCTAAAGCACCCCGCATAAAAAAGGGCGCCCAAAGCGCCCCTGATTGAATTATAGAAAAAAGCCTTAAACTTTTTTCCCGCCTGAAAGAGGATCATCTTCGCGCTTAACCGAACCCTCGAAATGGGCACCGCTCTCGATAGCGATGGTTTTATGGATGATGTCACCCTCAACCCGTGCCGAAGCAGTAAGGCGCACCTTGAGACCGCGAACACAGCCGATAACGCGGCCATTTACAACCACGTCGTCGGCAATACATTCGCCTTTGACCGTGGCGCTTTCGCCAACAGTTAGCAGATGGGCGCGAATGTCGCCTTCAACCGTGCCTTCAATTTGAATGTCGCCAGTGGTGTTCAGGTTTCCGGTGATCGTCAGGTCCGAAGACAAGATGGAAGGTGCAGGTTTTGGCTTGGTGGCCGCAGTTGCTGTTGGTGTTGCGGTTGATGCGTTTGCCGGTTTTGCCGGCGCTGCGGGGGTGGATGATTTGCTTGCCGGAGTTTCCGGAGTTTTGCCTTTAGTAAACATTTCGACCTGCCTTTATAAAAGTCATAGGATTGATTGATACGCCATCCGCTCGGATTTCATAGTGAAGATGCACACCGGATGATCGACCCGAATTCCCCATATCGCCTATTCTGTCGCCGCGCGCAACCACCGTTCCAACGGTTACGCGGCTTCGGGACATATGGGCGTAATAGGTTTGATAGCCATTCGCGTGGTTAATAATCACCAGATTGCCAAAGCCGCTTTGCACGCCTGAAAAACTGACAACCCCGTCACCCGTGGCCAGAATAGGGGAATCGCGTGCACCTGCAAGATCAAGACCTTTGTGAATGCGCCCGCCGCGTGGCCCGAAAGGGCTTGTCTGGCGATATGCCGTGCGTAACGGAAACGCCAAAGGCAGGCTGCTGACGGCAAGGTTCAGGCTGGCCACTTGATCCAGCCCTTGCAATAATTGATCAATACGCCGGTCGGTCGGGTTGATTGCGCCGGTGACCTCTTCGTCGCTTATGCCCCCGGTTCCCGAATAGTTTTGCCGCACATTGGCCAGAATTCCGTCTACATCCATTCCTACTGCAGCAAACAGGTTCGAAAGCGGCACCAGCGACACCTCGATGGCGTCTTCGAGCTGGGTTAGCATCCGGTCTTGACGCTGGGCGGATAGCTGCCGTTGCAGCTCCATCGCATCGATCTGGTCCTTCAAGGTGGAAATATCGGCCTGAACCATATCACGGGTTTCAACCACATCCGCCAAGGCCAGGGTCAGCGTTTCGATGGTGGCCAGAACATCCGATTGGCCGCCCAGACGGCTGGTCATCAATTCGCGTAACGATGCCAGTTCAATGCCCAGGTTGGTGCTGGCCTCAATCGCCATGTCACGGTCCGACAGCATTTTGCCCAACTGCCCCCTTAGGTTGGCAATATTGGCATCCATATTTTGCTGTTCGGTGCTTAGCTGTAAAATATTTTGCTGTTGATTCATCAACTGGCTTTGTGCGGTTAACATGCGCGCCGATACATTTGCCAATTGCCCTGACAGACTGTCGCGTTCCGCTTGCAGGTCATTCAGCCGCGTTTCATAGGCAAGGGTCAAAACCGCTGAACGCTGGCGCATTTTATCTTCGCCAAGACTGTAAATCAGCAGGGTAACTGTTGCGATCACTGCCCAGATTGCCAGCCCGATTATTGCAGAACCAAACACCAGCCGCTTGATTGGCGACAGGGTAAAACTGCGGATGCCGTGATGGTCGGACATGGTAACGGTTTGGTCGGGTAAAAAATGTGCCAGCCCGCGACCGGGCGGGATAATTTTCATTTTGCCTTTTTCAACCATTGCCTGCTATGCCTCGATACCGCCAAAGTAGCCTATGGAATACGGCCAAAAACCCTTTGCTTCAAGGGGGATATTAAGGATTAGTTCACTCCTGACAACACATGGGCCAAATTCCGCTAAAGCCGATTTTTTCCTTGTATTGGCTGGTTTTGAAAAACTAAAGGCTTTTCATATGGTCAAACCACCGCTAAAGCATCCTAAATTTCCTGAAAGAAACCCTATGCTTACCCTGTCCGATTTTGACTTTGAATTACCCGAATCCCTGATTGCCCTGCGCCCCGCAAAACCGCGCCCTGCATCCAGAATGCTGGTTTCGCAAAATGGTAAAATGGTTGATTCCACGGTTTCGGAGCTGCCGCAATGGCTGCAAAAGGGTGATTTGCTGGTTTTCAACAATACCAAAGTAATTCCCGCGCGCATTTCCGGCCTGCGAAAACGCGAAACCATTCATGGATCGGGCGAATCCAAAATCGATGCAACCCTGATTGAACGGCTTGATGACAAAACATGGAAAGCACTGGCGCGGCCGCTGAAACGGCTGCAAAAAGGTGACATCATCTGGTTTGACGGGTTTTCAGCCGAGGTTCTGGGTAAGGAAAACGGCGAAGTCATGCTGGAATTTGATAAATCGGGCGAAGCCCTGGATGCGGTGATTGCCAATACCGGCCAGATGCCGCTGCCGCCTTATATTGCCTCGAAACGCCCCGCTGATGCGCAGGACCAGATTGATTACCAGACCGTATTTGCCAAAACCATCGGCGCGGTTGCCGCCCCGACCGCATCGCTGCATTTTGACCAGCCCTTGCTGGACACATTGGCCGATATGGGCGTGAACAGCACCGAGGTCACCCTGCATGTGGGGGCCGGCACGTTTTTGCCGGTTAAGGTTGAAAATATCGCGGATCATAAAATGCATTCCGAATGGGGCGAGGTTTCGGAAACAGCCGCAAAAGCCATCAATGACACACTGGCGGCAGGCGGGCGGGTCATTCCGGTTGGCACCACCAGCTTGCGCCTGATCGAAACTGCTGCAACCGGCAAAAACCGGATTGCGCCATGGGTGGGTGATACCGATATTTTTATCACGCCGGGATTCGAATTTCAGGTGACCAGCGGCCTGATGACCAATTTTCATCTGCCAAAATCAACCTTGTTGATGCTGGTATCGGCGCTGGTGGGGCTGGAAACATTGCCGGAAATTTATGCTCATGCCATTGAAAATAAATACCGTTTCTTTTCTTATGGCGATTCTTCCTTGTTGTTTCCGGCCGATATAGAAACGACATAACCCTGTCGGTTTCAGCCTAGACGCCCATAGGTTTACACGGCTACATCGCGCCCATAAGGGGGCTTGATGGGCTATATTCTCAAAAATTCATGGGCGCTGTTTCTGGGCATGTTTTTGCTAATGCTTGGCAATGGCATGCAAGGCACCTTGCTGGGCGTTCGCGGCGCGCTTGAGGGATTTTCGCCCACCACCATGTCCTGGGTAATGTCCGCCTATTTTCTGGGTTTTTTAGGTGGCTCCAAAATGGCCCCGATCATGATCGCACGGGTGGGCCATGTGCGGGTTTTTGCAGCACTGGCATCAGCTATTTCAGCGGCATTCATCATTTACGCGCTGGCGCCGGACCCGTATATCTGGGCTTTTATGCGGTTTATTGTCGGGTTCAGTTTTGCCGGCGTTTATGTGGTTGCCGAAAGCTGGCTGAATGACAGCGCCACCAATGAAACCCGCGGGCAGGCATTATCGGTTTATATGATTGTGCAAATGGCGGGCATTGTTGCGGCGCAGGTTATTGTTAACTTTGCCGACCCTGCCGGTTTTGT
>Ga0256839_1004688_pt1 | contig 13185 bp, 12 predicted proteins | sample 354166metaG_FD_185968 | JGI IMG/M metagenome (GOLD analysis project Ga0256839, IMG submission 185968) | Hydrothermal vent microbial communities from Mid Atlantic Ridge, Atlantic Ocean - 354-166 | ecosystem: Environmental > Aquatic > Marine > Hydrothermal vents | place: Atlantic Ocean: Mid... | reverse complement strand
CATTGGCATAACTGGAGTTATTAATAATGGGCGGTAATGGTCGCGTCTCGGCAACAGCCAAGCTGATACTGGCTGTTGCTAATATGAGGCTGAATAATTTTTGCATTATTTATATACCACTTCTACGCGACGATTAAGTGACAAAGCATGCTCGTCATGACCTGGCACAGCCGGTTTTTCTTCACCATAGCTAACAATATCCATCTGATTTTGCATCACACCAATTAATTGCAACATTTTAAAAACGGCTTTCGCTCTTTGCTCTCCTAAAGCGATATTATATTCACGTGTCCCCCGCTCATCAGAATGCCCTTCTAAGGTAATGCGCTGGTTGGGATTAGACATTAAATAATTCGCATGCGCTTCTAACACCGCAATAAACTCTTCTTTAACCAAACTACTATCATATTCAAAATAAATAGTACGTTTTGATAAAGGGCTGTTAGGGTCGGAAAACTCAGCACTTTGCATTAATTTTTCTACCGCACTCAGTGCCGGCTTATTATTCAAGTCTAATTCTGCAACAGTAGCAGAATCCATTTGATAACGATCACTTTCAGCACCATCAGCTTGAATGACGGGAGCGTCTTCATCTAAGCCCCCTATTTTATCAGAATCTGACGTACACCCCGTTACCATAACGGTAACACATAAGATAGCGATTGCCGTTTGCTTTAAATCCATATTCTTCACTCTTCAAATTAATAAAAGTACAGGTTTGTACATACTATTTTCTTTATAAAGGAGACCATGCAGGTTCACGCACTACACCCGCCGTATTTTTTATATCTTGCTTCGTTGTACCATCTGCGGCGACCATTGCCAAAATCTCTTTATCACCTTTGCGGCGTGCATAAATAATCGTTCTACCATTCGGCGCAAAACTAGGTGACTCATCTAATGTGCCATCTGTCAGCACTTGAGTACTGTGTGTTTTCAAATCCAAAATGGCAATACGATAATTTCCCTGCACACCTTGCACCATAGCAATAGAGCGGCCATCAGGCGAAAACGCTCCTCTAGCATTATAATCACCATCAAATGTGACGCGTTCTGCAACACCTTGCCCATCACTGGGTATTATATATAATTGCGGTCGCCGCCCTCTATCAGAGGTAAATAATATTTGCTTGCCATCCGGCGACCAAGCCGCCTCAGTATCAATTGCCCACGACCGAGTTAATTTTCTTAACGAGCGATTGGCCAAATTCATAATATAAATATCTGAATTACCATCCTTAGATAAAGTCAGAGCCATTTCTTTAGCATCCGGTGACCAAGCCGGTGCACCGTTAATACCTTTATATTTAGCAATACTGACGCGCTGACCAGTGGTTAAGGTTTGTATAAACACCTCGGAAACTTTATTTTCAAATGAAACATAAGCAATTTTATCTCCCTTAGGGGACCACGCAGGCGACATAATCGGCTCTTTCGATTGCGCGATTGCAATGGCATTTTCGCCATCATAGTCTGCAATATTTAAGTGATATTGCATTTGTTTATTTGCATCCAGCGTACTGGTTACATAAGCAATACGGGTAGTAAAATTGCCTGTAATCCCCATCACCTTTTCATAAATGACATTACTTAAATGATGTGCCGCCATCCGTAAAGAACTTGCCTCAACGGTGACTCTTAAGCCTTTAAGTTGCTCTTTTTTATACACATCAAATAAACTCATTTGTACATGATAGAGATTATTATCTTTTTTAATAAAACCAATAACTAAGTAATCTTGGCCAATGGCCGCCCAATTGCGAAACTTTACATGTGCCGCTCGACTAGGTTGAGTTAACATGTCAGTACGTGCCAGGCTCTTAAAGTAACCGCTGCCGGCTAAGTCATCACTAATAATTTGTGCGACATCAACCGGTAGCTGCTCGCCTAATGGAGCCGCAAACGCTGCCACGGCAATCTTATAGGCACTTTTTACGCCTTCCGTAATCTCAATGGTTAATTCAGCATGCAATACATGGCTATACGTAAGTATATTTAAGCCTAATAAAAAGACTGCTATGTTTTTTGTTAATTTAATCACTTTAAACTCTTTTATCATAAAATCATGTCATATTTAAGTAGAGGCATGGCAACTCGCTAATTAGGCGCGAAAACAAAGGTAAAACGTCTAAATTGTTTAAAAACCTGCGGGTCTGTCGGCACAGGCAACGGCGAAGCCTTATATACTGCACGCTCTGCAGAGGCATCAAAAATCTGATTACCGCTACTTTTGACGACAACCACTTGCATGACATCTCCCCCGGGAATTAAATCGACTCTAATGGTACACGCGAGTTTAGCGGATAAGGTACTCGGTTGATTCCAGTTTTGTTCTATTTTTCGCTTAATCAGAGCTTGCGCGTCTGCTGCCGCTTGTGCCGCCATTCTTGCATTTTCGGCGCGTATTTTATCCGCCGCGGCTTTTTGGGCGGCGGCGATTTTAAGCTGCTCTGCACGCTCACGCCGGCGACGCTCCTCGGCAATCTGTTGTTGCTTTGCCGCCGCAATACGTTCTTGCTCTCGCTTTTCTGTCTCGGCTTTACGTTTTGCGGCCGCGATGCGCTCTGCTTCTTTTTGACGCTGTTTTGCTAATAAGCGTTGTTTTTCCTCGGCTAAGCGTTGTTGCTTTATTTGTTGCTGTTTTTGCTTTTCTAAGGCAATTTTTTGTTTAAGTGCTTGTAACTTTTGTTGCTCTTTTCTGGCTATTTCCTGACGTTTAGCCGCCTGTTTTCGCGCCTCTTGCTCCGCTCGTTGCAAACGTAATTTCTGTTGTTGTATTTGTCTATTTAAAGCCGCTTGTTGTTTTTGTTGCAATAATTGTTTGGCGGCTTGCGCTTGCTTTAACTCTAAGGCTTTTTCTGTAACCAAATTCTCATCTAAAACTGAGGCTTTAATAATATCCGGCTCAATAAGCTGCTTTTTTATAACAGGGTGCGGCTTATCTGTTGTATTCAACGCAAATAGTCCTATTATCGCCAAATGTAGGCTTAAAGCGAGTATAAAAGATAACGTGTATTTAGGTAAATTATTCACGACCGGCCGATTCTGTCATTAAACCAACATGAGGGATCCCCGCATTTTTTAAAGCCGCCATCACGGTAACTACTTTACCATAGGCCACTTGCCGATCTCCGCGAATATACACTTGTGTGGTCGGTTTATTTTTACGAACGGCAGCCGTTAACAATAATAGTTCCTGCGCACCAACAGGCTCATCTGCTTCGCCATGACCTAAATCAATAAAATAGTGACCATTTTTATCAACGCTGATAATAATAGGGGGCGGCATATCGTCTTGCTCTATGACCTCTGCATGCGCTTGCGGTAAATCTACTTCCACCCCCGATTGAATCAAAGGGGCTGTAATCATAAAAATAATCAGCAACACTAAAGTGACATCAATATAAGGGACGACATTAATTTCAGCCATTGGTTTTCTACGGCGTTTCCGCTTCATCATGCTGTATAGGCCTGCCTTTGTAACAACACCACAAATTCCTCAGTAAATAATTCATAACGTGCCGTTAAGCGTTCAATCCGAGTTGTAAAACGATTATAAGCAACTACCGCCGGAATGGCGGCAAATAAACCAATGGCCGTCGCCACTAATGCCTCGGCAATACCAGGTGCTACTTGTGCCAAAGTCGCCTGTTTAGCCGCCGATAACGAGCGAAATGAATTCATAATGCCCCATACCGTACCAAATAAACCGACATAAGGACTTGTTGAACCCACGGTTGCCAAAAAAGGTAGGCTCTCATCGAGCTTGTCGATTTCTCGGGATAATTCTATTTGCATTGCACGTTGCGCATTCGCAACTTTTTCATTTGCTTGTACCCCTGCCACATTATGCATACGCGAAAATTCTTTATACCCTGCAATAAATATTTTTTCTAGGCCTTGCAATGGCACTTCGGTTTCGGTAATTTCTTGATACAAACTCGCTAAATCACCTCCTGACCAGAATTTGGTTTCAAACTGTTCAGTGTGTTGAAATGCAAGTTGCAATTCTTTACGTTTATTAAAAATAAACGTCCATGATATAACCGAGGCCACTAATAAAATGAACATAACCAGTTGTACTACTAAACTGGCTTCGGCAATTAAATGCAAAATAGAAAGGTCGTTATTCATTATCTAAGGCTTGCTTTAAAAAATCAGGGATTAATTTAGGGCGCATGGTTTTTGCATCTAAGCAGGCAATCCGTACAGTAGCTGTACTTAAGGTCACATCTGCCCGCGTTATTTCTTGTACAAATGTTAAACTGGCACTCCTGACTAAACTTAGGCCGGCGGTAACATAAATCAAGTCATTAAACTTTGCCGCTTGCAAATAATCTACCTGTACCGAGCGTACGACAAAAATAATGGATTGTTCAGCAATTAACTTATCTTGTTCAAATCCCATATCACGTAACATTTCAGTCCGCGCACGTTCGTAAAATTTTAAATAATTTGCATAAAAAACAACGCCACCGGCATCAGTATCTTCATAATAAACCCGAATCGGCCAATTAAAAATCTTTTTCATCTTTAAAAATCTCCTTAATACGCAAAATGCATACGTGTTTACTCAGCATCATCCTGTTGCTCTAAAACTTTAGGGGTAGGCAAACCAAAGTGCTCATAAGTTTTTCCTGTGACCACACGCCCTCTTGGGGTACGCATAATAAAACCCTGTTGAATTAAATATGGCTCCAAAACATCTTCAATCGTCCCTCTTTCTTCGCTAATGGCAGCAGCTAAGGTATCTAACCCCACAGGGCCACCTGAAAAATTATGCATAATGGTTTGCAATAAGCGTCTATCTAGCTCATCAAAACCGCAATGATCGACCTTCAACATACTTAAAGCTTGCTGCGCAATGGCTTGCGTAATATTGCCATCGGCTTTTACTTCTGCATAATCACGTACTCTGCGTAATAAACGATTAGCAATACGAGGGGTTCCTCGTGAACGTCCTGCAATTTCTTCAGCCCCTTGTGGAGCAATCTGAATATTTAATACGCCGGCAGAACGACTGACAACTTGGGTCAATTCTGCCACGGAATAAAATTGTAAGCGTTGAATAATGCCAAACCTATCACGCAATGGCGAGGTTAATAAACCGGCGCGGGTTGTTGCGCCAATCAGCGTAAAAGGGGGTAAATCTAATTTAATAGACCTTGCCGCAGGCCCTTCACCAATCATAATATCAATTTGATAATCCTCCATCGCAGGATAGAGAATCTCTTCGACCATTGGGCTTAGGCGGTGGATTTCATCAATAAATAATACGTCATGCGCCTCTAAATTCGTCAATAGTGCCGCCAAATCACCGGCTTTATCCAAAACAGGACCGGATGTTTGACGTAAATTAACATGCATTTCAGCCGCAATAATATTAGCTAAGGTGGTTTTACCTAAACCGGGTGGCCCAAATATCAAGACATGATCCAATGCCTCTTTACGTGCCGTTGCCGCTTGAATAAACACATCCATTTGATCACATAAGGCTTGCTGACCTATATAGTCCTGTAAGGTTTTAGGGCGAATGGCTCGGTCTTGTCGCTCTTCGTCAGTTTGCCCCTGGGCACTGATAACTCTATCGGTTTCTATCATGAGATATTATTTAAGCCTATACCCTTATCACTTGCAAAGTTGCATAACACATTAAGGGCAGAGCATTTTATTCATACTCAGTCCTTAAATTTCCACAAACTACTTAGTTTTCCCTTGTAAAGCCAAGCGAATAATTTCTTCACAACTTTTATCTTCTTGCGCAATATGCTGTACCATTTTACCGGCCTCAGCATCTTTATAGCCTAGCGCACATAAAGCACTAATGGCTTCTTGCTTGGCATAACTTTTAGGGGCGCTATCTCCCGTACCCGGTACTGAGCCGGCATCTGCCCCTGCCTCATCAAATTTAGGTAGTTTATCGCGCATTTCAATGATTAATCGCTCCGCCGTTTTTTTACCCACCCCCGGTAAACGAACTAATGTTGCCGTATCATTATCCATAATGCAACGCTGAAACTCATCGATGCTCTGTCCTGATAGAATGGTGAGCGCCAATTTTGGACCAACGCCATTAACTTTAATCAAGGTGCGAAACATCACCCTATCCGCCTCAGTGGAAAAACCGAATAAAATATGTGCATCATCACGAATAACCAAGTGCGTATGCAACATCACACTCTCACCGACAGCCGGTAAACCATAAAATGTGGTCATAGGTGCTTCAAGCTCATAACCGACACCTTGCACATCGAGTACTAAGCATGGCGGCATTTTAGCTACGATTTTTCCGCGTAAAAAACCAATCAAGAGGCGACTCCTTTATTTAAACGACGCTGTGTTTGCTGGAAGTTGGAATGACATAAGCTAATGCCTAAGGCATCGCTGGCATCAATTTGCAATTCCCCTGTAATACCCAATAAAATTTTTACCATTTGTTGTACTTGTAATTTATCTGCCGAGCCTTTACCAACAACTGCTTGTTTTACTTGCCTTGCCGCATATTCAAATACCGGAATATCAAATAGTTGTACCGCACAAATCGCCGCTCCCCGAGCTTGGCCTAGTTTTAACGCAGAATCTGCATTTTTATGCATAAAAACCTGCTCAATAGCCATTTCGGTCGGTTGGTATGCTTCAACGACATCACTAATACCTGCAAAAATTTGTTTTAGGCGCATCGGAAAATCATCGCCTTTAATACGCAAACAGCCACTGGCTACATATTGATAGCCGGTAGCTGTTTCATCAATGACCCCAAAACCTGTTAATCGCGATCCGGGGTCTATCCCTAAAATTCTAGCCACGTATGTTTAAAGCGCGTCTACTTGCATCATGACTTCTGCACTAATATCAGCATTGGAATAAACGCTTTGCACATCATCAAGATCTTCCAATACATCCACTAAGCGCAATACCTTTTCGGCATCTTTTACATCAAGCTCCGTTTGTACATCAGCCAACATGGTGACTTCTGCATTGTCAGGTTCAAAACCGGCAGCAACCATCGCATCCTTTACATTTAAATAATCTTCGGCGCTGGTCATCACATCAACAGAGCCGTCATCATGAGTAATGACATCTTCTGCCCCTGCTTCCAAAGCCGCTTCCATCAAGGCATCTTCATCCACACTGCTTGCATAACTAATAATGCCTACTTTATTAAACATATAAGCAACAGAACCATCTGTTCCTAAGTTACCACCGGCTTTTGAAAACGCATGTCGTACTTCTGCGACCGTACGATTACGATTATCGGTCAAACAATCAACCAATATCGCTATCCCTCCAGGCCCATAACCTTCATAGCGTACTTCTTCATAGTTCACACCATCCATATTTCCTGTGGCTTTTTTGATGGTATTATCAACCGTATCACGCTTCATATTCGCGCCTAGGGCTTTGTCTATTGCAGAGCGTAAGCTAGGATTATTAGCAGGGTCACCACCATTTTTAGCGGCAACGGTAATCTCACGAATCAACTTGGTAAATAATTTACCGCGCTTCGCATCTTGACCTGCTTTACGATGTTTAATATTAGCCCATTTACTATGTCCTGCCATTTCGTCTCTCTATATTTTTAGTTTAAATTTATAAGCACGATTTTAGCATTATGCTTTCAAGTTATCGAATGAATCTAGTATTTTCGGGGAGTTGCTCGTACTTGCTACAATGAAATTGTGCGCTATTTTGTCAAAAACTTAAGCAATGATTAAAGCTCTGATTCCGGCTCCGGTAAATCATCGGCAGAACCTAATAAAATGGCAATCCAACGTGTCTCCTCATTTTGCTCTAAAATAATTTTTACAATCATGGTAAACGGGACAGACAATAACATGCCGACACTACCAAACACCCAGCCCCAAAATGTTAAGGATAAGAACACGACTAACGTCGATAATCCTAAACCTTTTCCCATAATACGAGGCTCCCATATATTACCTACCAGCGTGTTAACCAAAAAATAACCCAATATGACCAATAAGGTACTGTCTACGCCTAATTGTACCAATGTCAGCAGTATGGTGGGGATAGCTGCGATAATAGAGCCTATTGTGGGAACAAAGTTAAGCATAAACGCAATAACGCCCCATAAAATAGGAAAATCAACGCCCAATGCAGATAACCATAAGGTAATAAATACGCCCGTCACTAAGCTAGTAATGGCTTTAATGGCCAAATATTGATTAATACTGTTAATAATAGCTTGTGAATGCCGACTAATTTTTGAGTTACCAAAAGCAAATTGAAATTTTCTAGGCAACGCACGACTTTCAAACAGAATAAAAATAACCGTTAATAGAATCAAAAATATATCGGCAAAGGCATTACCTAAACTACTGATCAAGCTCCCTACAAAATGCATGGTTTTACCGGCATCAAATTCTTTAAAGGTGTCCATATTAAATGCTTGTTCAATACCATGAACTTGCAACCACTCAAATAAAAAACGGGTTTGGCGTTTGAGGTTATATTGATAAGCGGGTAACTGCTCAGAAAATTGATTCACGGAACTAACAACATACCCACCTAGCGTTCCAATAGTAATGAACAATACACACATAATTAATAATATTGCTAACGCAGAAGACACTCCTTTTTTATGTAGCCATGCCAATGGGGGCAAACAAATAACAGCGATAAAAATAGACAAAAACAAGGGGTTTAAGATGGGAGCCGCAGCCTTCATACTGGCAATAACAATACAAAACGCGGCGATGGTAACGAAAATATGATTTTGGGAATGAGGCATCTTACATCCATAAATGATAGAAGGCGATATATTGATACGGTGTACCACATTGGAATTTGTAGCAAACAGAGCAATATGACTTTACAGCTAATCTTAGTTGGTTTGTAGTGATAATTTTGCTACTCTACAAGTATTACTCTCTTTAACCTTTTATTTATTACGTTTATGGCAAAACTTAACTTTGCATTGCATCATGCAAGCCTTATGATTTCAGACTTAGAAGCCTCTGTTCGCTTTTATACCGAAGTAGTTGGTCTACAACAAGTTGAACGCCCTGATTTAGGCTTTCCCGGCGCATGGTTTCAACTCGGTGCAAACCAACAATTACATATCCTTAAACTCCATAATATTGATCCAACAGTCGGTCGGCCAGAACATGGCGGGCGTGATCGTCACGTAGCCTTAACAGTTGATCAATTTGAGGCAGTGCGTGATAGCTTAGATGCACATAAGGTTTTTTATTCTATGAGTAAATCAGGCAGAAAAGCCTTATTCTTTCGTGACCTTGATGCAAATGCAATTGAAATTATCGGGCGTGATTAATATTATAACCGCCTACCTTGCAAGATAATCAAAGTAGTATAAAAATATCGATAGGCTGAACTTATCAAAGTGATATAGGTAAGCTATATCCTATAGAAATCATACCACAACATGCATAAGGTTCTAATATGCTAAAAAATCTTCTGGATTACCAAATTATGGCATTATTAGGAGAAAGTATGCATGCGGAGATCTATAAAGCTCACCTAAAAAATGAACCTCAACACATGGTTGTTATCAAAAAAATCAAACCGCAGTTTTGTCATCAGGATTTACAAAATTATTTACAACAACAAATTAACCACCTGACTGAACTGCATTTACCGCACTGCATCATACCCATTGTAAAACACTTATCACACCAGCAACTCTGCTTAATTCAGCCTTGGGTTCCAGGAAAAACACTCACACAAACATTATCAGAGCAATCTAGCTTTGATTTAGACTACTTGTTAACCATCATATGCGCTATTGCTGCACAAATTGAAGAACGGCACCAAGCAGGCTTCATTCATAAAAGCATTAAACCAAGTAATATTCTTATATTGCCTGATGCAATAACCATACAGATTATTGATGATATTCGCATATTAGATATTAATCAGATTAGTCATTTTATTTATCAACATAGTTTTAAAACTCATACTTTACCCTATATTTCCCCCGAACAAACCGGCCGTATAAAACAAGATGTCAATTATTCAACGGATTTATATTCGCTGGGGATGGTTCTTTGCGAATGCTTAACAGGCAAAGCTCCTTTTCTATTTGATGATCCTTTAGCTATCATTCACTCACATCTTGCCGAACTCCCCTGTTCTATCGATTCAATCAATAAAAATATTCCAAAGATTATTGGTAAAATAGCCCGTATCCTTTTACAAAAAGCACCTGAAAAGCGTTATCAAACAGCCGCTGGCTTAATTTATGACTTAAATATTTGCTTACAGCAATGGCAAGAGAATCGACAGATAGATAAATTTACACTGAAACAAAAAGATTATAGCAATCGCATTACCATTCCATCATTATTAGTGGGAAGAGATGCACAAAAGCAACAGTTACTCCAAAAACATGCTGAATCATGTGCTGGTCATTTTCGGGCAGCTTTTATTTCCGGTTTATCAGGGATAGGTAAAACACGACTCATTCAAGAATTACAGTTGCCTATCGTGGCACACTCTGCTTATTTTACCTCAGGAAAATTTGACCAATTTAAAAAACATATCCCTTACAGCACCCTTATTCAAGCATGGTCTAATTTAGTAAAAACCTTTCTAACAGAAGATAAAGCACGCATTCACTATTGGCAGCGGCGCATCAGCAAGCAATTAGGCGAACAGGCACAACTCATTATTGACTTAGTACCTGAATTACAATTAATTATTGGCGAGCAACCGGAAGTAAAAGAATTACCACCGGTTGAATCACGCAACCGCTTTAATGATGTTGCCGGTAAATTCTTATCTTGTTTAGCTAGCCAAGAACACCCGCTGACTATTTTCATTGATGACTTACAGTGGTGTGATGGTGCAACCTTTGATTTTTTAGAGCGAGTCTTTAATAACCATAATGACTATAAATATATCTATTTAATCGGCGCTTACCGCCATAATGAAGTTGATAAAAGCCACCGTTTAACTTATTTGATTCAAAAAGTCAAAACAGCCACCATTCCCTTAACTGAAATACAGCTTAAGGCATTAACAGTCAATGATGTTAATCAAATGACGGCTTATATTTTAAATACCTACCCTGCCCGTACAAAAGCATTATCTGAGCTGATTTACAATACCTCAGCCGGCAACCCACTTTTCGTGAATGAAAGTTTACGTTGGTTACATAATTACCGACATTTACACTTGAGTAATAATGGAGTCTGGACATGGGATAATATTCAATTATCTCATGCCGAAATCCCTAACTCGGCATTAGATTTATTTAAAGATAAAATTACTAAACTGACACCCAAAACACGCGATTTGTTGGCTATCGCAGCTTGTTTAGGAGCAAATTTTGCGGCACAAGAGCTAGCCTTAGTGGCAAAACTATCATTACCGGAGTTATATAAAATCTTAAATGAAGCCTTTGTTAATAATATTTTATTAAAAGAGCAAGAGCGTTTATTTTTCTTTCATGATCAAGTACAAGCCGCTGCAGAAAGCTTTATGAATACGCAGCAAAAACAACAAGTCCATAAAAAAATAGCACAGGCTCTTATTAAGACTATCCCTAATCATGCCGACTTAAGTAAGCTAAATAATATTTTTAGTATCGTCGAACATTTATTTGCTAGCCGCACCGAACAGCAAAGTGCTATTGACCGAAAACAGGAAGCTGAATTTAATTATTATGCAGGTATTGCTGCTATGCATGCTTTAGCCATGGAAAATGCCAATTTCTTTTTTAGGCAAAGTCAGTTGCTATTTCCAGACCCTGATTGGAATAAACACTATCAATTTTTATTTAAATTATATAAATATTTGGCAAGAACTGAGATGGCTCTAGGCAACCAGCCTGCTTCAGAAAAAATTTTAAATACTTTAATCGCTGAATCAAAAAATGATTTAGATCGTATTGACTGCTTATACGAACAGACGACAGGCTTATCTTCAATGGGAAATTTCACTGAAGCAATCAAACTAGGTAACCGTGGCTTAAGTTTTTTTGCGCGACAAATTCCCAATAATGACGCTATCGCTTTACAGCGTTCCGAGAAAATTATGCATGAAATTCATCATAATGAAGAAGATGTTTGGCAAGAAATACTCGATATTGTACCGTCCGGAAACCGAGCCACAAAAATTGAAACGGGTATTTATAGTGAATTGATTCCAGATTATTATCTTGCAGGCATGGTACCGCAACTGTATTTATCAGCCATCCAGTCAACACAAAACTGTTTAGCTGGGGGGGTGGATGAATCCGTTATCTATGGTTTTTCTATGGTCGGCTTATATTTACAACGCCAAGGCCAATATAGCATGTCTTTTCGTTATGAAGATTTAGGCTTGGCCTTAGCCGAAAGATACCCCGACACCTTTGGAGCAACTAAAGGCATTAATGGTATTTTATGGACAAATATGCACAACCGACGTGACTCTGAGTATATTATTGACCAATGTCGTGCCAATATACATCGTGGTAAAAATTGCGGTGATTTATATAATGCGGGCCTATCATATGGACCTTATATTTGGCACCTAATTCATCAAGGATCTGATTTAGAAAGCATTTCCGCTATCGCAACAGAATGCATTCAATTTTCTAAAAAGTTTAATTTATCCTTATCTCAGGGTTTAGCTGAAAGTGCCATTGCAGGCTGGGTGGACACAATGGTCACGGGAAAAGAGACTTACACAACCCAAGAATTGGCCAATAAAATTCAGAACTGGGATGATAAAAAACATGTGGTTTCAATTGGTGGCTACTACACCTTAAAAGGTATTAGTTGTCATTACCTAGGCAACTATGCTCAGGCATCCGCTTATTTAGAATTAGCAAAACCCTTTTTACGTGGCTTAAGTGATAATATTCTTAACCGATTATGGTATGTCTTTCGTTATGTTAATAGTTTACGATTGTATGCCGACACTGAAACGACGATGCCCACAAAAGAGCAAGCCATCATTACAGATTGTATGGACAAAGTAAGCACTTGGGCGACATTAGGACCTATATTAAAACCTTATTTGGCCTTTATGCAGATGGAGCATATGTTTATGAGCCATCATTTTAGTGACACTCGCCATTTATGCTTAGATGCAATCGACACAGCAGAGGAAATGAATTTTGTGTTGTTAGCGGCTTATCTTGCCGAACGCTTGGCGCAATTATTATTGGCACATCAGCATTCTCAAGCAGATTATTTTTTTAAACAAGCATTAACA
>Ga0256839_1004687_pt1 | contig 13192 bp, 7 predicted proteins | sample 354166metaG_FD_185968 | JGI IMG/M metagenome (GOLD analysis project Ga0256839, IMG submission 185968) | Hydrothermal vent microbial communities from Mid Atlantic Ridge, Atlantic Ocean - 354-166 | ecosystem: Environmental > Aquatic > Marine > Hydrothermal vents | place: Atlantic Ocean: Mid... | reverse complement strand
GCGGGCGCAGCGCGGCGCACCGCGGGCCAATCCGCAGGCCGACCACCCACCGCCCGACCTCTCCCCCCCACACCGACGGCCGAGGACCGGCCCGCGGTGCGCCGCGCGAAAGCCCAAGAGGCCCGCTGCTCGGTACTACCCCAGACCCCCGCGCAACCGGCCGGCCGGGGCCTCGTCCCACCTCCGACGTTGTCGCTTACGGGAACGGCTGCACGCACGGACACCGGCACGCGCACGGGTACCGATAGCATCGACCGACCCGGCACCACCGACCGCGACCACCGCGGACACCCCACCACCGACCGCCACCGCACCCACGTCAGCCACGATCACGAGCCCCCCCACCCCCGACCGTCGCGGCACCGCGGCCGGGCACCACCACGAGGCCGCCCCGAGCGCTCGAAGGCCCGGTCCGACCGAGCGTAGGCCCCCTATCAGCAGGCCGAGCGGGCTACAGCAGGCGGGGCTGGCCCGGGCCTTCGAGCCCCAGGTGCTCGGCCGCCTTCGGCTGCGCCCGCCGGCCCCGCGGCGTGCGCACCAGGAAGCCGCGCTGGAGCAGGAAGGGTTCGTAGACGTCCTCGAGCGTGTCGCGCGGCATGCTCAGCGTTGCGGCGATGGCGTCGATCCCCACGGGGCCGCCGCCGAACTGCTCCAGGATGCAGCGCAGGATCCGGCGGTCGGCCTCGTCGAGGCCGGCACGGTCGATCCCCAGGGCCGAAAGCCCCCGGTCCGCCGCGGCGCGGTCGATCCGGGTTCCCTCGTCCACCTCCACGAAGTCCCGGATCCGGCGCACCAGGTTGTTCGTCACGCGCGGGGTGCCGCGGCTGCGCCGCCCGATCTCCAGCGCCCCGTCCTCCGTGGCGGGGCAGCCCAGGCGCGCGGCCGTCCGCGCCGCCACCTCCGCCAGCTCGTCGTCCGCGTAGAACGTAAGCTCCTCGACGATGGGGAACCGCTCGCGCAGGGGCGCGGTCAGTAGCGCCGTCCGCGTCGTGGCCGCCACGAGCGTAAACCGCGGCAGCGTAAACTGCATCGTCCGCGCCCGGCTGCCCTCGCCCACCGGCAGGTCGATGCGTCCGTCCTCCATGGCGGCGTACAGGCTCTCCTCGACCGCGGGCGACAGGCGGTGGATCTCGTCGATGAACAGCACGTCCCCCTCGCCCAGCCCCGTCAGCAGCCCGGCGAGCATCCCCTTGTGCTCGATGGCCGGCCCGGAGGTCTCGTGGATCGCAACGCCCATCTCCGCCGCCAGGATCCGGGCGAGCGTGGTCTTGCCCAGCCCCGGCGGCCCGTGCAGCAGCACGTGGTCGAGCGCATCGCCCCGGCGAAGGGCCGCCTCCACGTACACCGATAGGCGCCCCTTGAGCTCCGTCTGCCCCACGAAGTCCCCCAGTCGGGTCGGGCGCAGGCCGAGCACGTCGGCCCCGGCGGCGTCCTCCGGCGCGTCGGGCGCAACCAGGCGGACACGCCCCCCGGCGGGCGCGCCTTCGTCCACGTGAGGCTTACGGGCCATCGGCTATTCCCATTCGATCGTGGCGGGCGGCTTGCTGGAGATATCGTACACGACCCGGTTGACCCCGCGCACCTCCCCGATGATCCGGCGCGCGATCCGATCGAGCACCTCGTAGGGCAGGTGCGCCCAGTCGGCCGTCATGGCATCGGTGCTCTCGACCGCGCGCACCGCGACGGCATGTTCGTAGGTGCGCCCGTCCCCCATCACGCCCACCGTCCGCACCGGCAGGAGCACCGCGAACGCCTGCCACAACCGCCGGTCCAGCCCCGCCCGCCGGATCTCGCTCGTGACGACGGCGTCGGCCTCGCGCAGGACGTCGCATCGGGCCTTCGTGACCTCGCCCAGGATCCGCACCGCCAGGCCCGGCCCCGGGAACGGGTGGCGGTAGACCATGGCCTCGGGCAACCCGAGCGCCAGCCCCACCCGGCGCACCTCGTCCTTGAACAGCTCCCGCAGCGGCTCCACGACCGCCATCCGCATGCGCTCGGGCAGGCCGCCCACGTTGTGGTGCGTCTTGATCGTGGCCGACGGCCCCTTGTACGACACGCTCTCGATGACGTCGGGGTACAAGGTCCCCTGCACCAGGAAGTCGGCGCCGCCGATCGCCGCCGCCTCGGCGTCGAACACGTCGATGAAGGTGGCGCCGATGCGCTTTCGCTTCTCCTCCGGGTCCGTCACGCCGGCGAGGGCTTCGAGGAACCGATCCCCCGCGTCCACGACCCGCAGCGGGTTGTGCAGCCGCCCCTCGAACATGCGCTCCACCTGCGCGCGCTCGTCCTTGCGCAGCAACCCGTTGTCCACGAAGATGCAGTGCAGCCGATCTCCGATGGCGCGCTCGACGAGCAGCGCCGCCACGGAGGAATCGACCCCCCCGGAGAGCCCGCAGATCACCTTGCCGCGGTCGCCGACGCGGGCCCGGATCGCCGCCACCGCCTCCTCCACGAAGGATCTCATGCTCCAGTCCCGGCTGAACTGGGCCATGTCGAGGAAGGCGGCGAGGACCTCGATGCCCCGCTCGGTGTGGCTGACCTCCGGGTGGAACTGCACCCCCCAGACGCGGCGGGCGGGATCCACCACGGCCGCGTACTCGCAGTGCTCGCTGCTGGCGACCTTGACGAAGCCCGGCGGCAGGGCGGTGACCTTGTCCCCGTGGCTCATCCACACCACCTCGGGGCGGCCCACCTCGAAGGGCGTGCAGGGGCCGGTCGCGGACAGGACGGTCAACTCGGCACGCCCGTACTCGCGCTCGGCCGCCGGCTCGACCGTGCCGCCGAGGGCCTCGACGAGGACGTACATGCCGTAGCAGATCCCCAGCATGGGGATTCCCATCTCGAAGACGGCCGGGTCGGGCCGCGGGGCGCCGTCCTCGTAGATCGAGGACGGCCCGCCGCTGAGGACGATGGCCCGCGGCGCGAGCGCGCGGATCGCCTCGATGGAGGCGGTGCACGGCAGGATCTGGGCGTAGACCCCGAGTTCCCGCACCCGGCGCGCGATAAGCTGGGTGACCTGGGAGCCGAAGTCGAGGATGACGAGGGTTTCGTGGTGCGACATGGGTCGTGGGCGGGCCGGGCCCGCGGGGCGCGCGAGCCTACTCCACGCGGTAGTTCGGCGCTTCCTTCGTGATGATGACGTCGTGGACGTGGCTCTCCCGCAGGCCGGCCGGGCTCGTCCTGCGAAACCGCGCCTTCGCCCGCAGCTCGGCGAGGTTCGCGGCGCCCACGTACCCCATCCCCGCGCGCAGGCCGCCGACGAGCTGGTACAGCGTGTCGGCCAGCGGCCCGCGGTAGGGCACGCGCCCCTCGATCCCCTCGGGAACGAGCTTTTGCACCTCGCGTACGTCGGCCTGGAAGTAACGGTCGCTGCTGCCGGCGCGCATGGCCCCGATGGAGCCCATGCCCCGGTACACCTTGAAGCGCCGGCCCTGGTAGAGCACCAGCTCCCCCGGCGCCTCCTCCGTGCCCGCGAACATGCTGCCGATCATCACGCACGACGCACCCGCCGCCAGCGCCTTGACGAGATCCCCGGAGTACTTGATCCCGCCGTCGGCGACGATCGGCACGTCGTACTCGGCCGCCGCCGCCGCGCACTCCAGCACCGCGCTGATCTGGGGCACACCCACCCCCGCCACGATCCGCGTGGTGCAGATCGAACCCGGCCCGATGCCGAGCTTGACCCCGTCGGCCCCGGCCTCGACGAGCGCCCGATAGCCCTCCGGCGTCGCGATGTTCCCGCCCACCACCGGAAGGTCCGGGTGGCGGTCCTTGATCCGCCGCACGGTGTCGAGCACACCCTTCGAGTGCCCGTGGGCCGTGTCCACCACGACCACGTCCACCTCCTGCTCGACGAGGGCGTGCACCCGCTCGTCCGTATCCGGGCCGGTCCCCACGGCGGCCCCCACGCGCAACCGCCCGAGGCCGTCCTTGTTCGCGTGGGGGTGGGACTCCGCCTTGTTGATGTCCTTGACCGTGATGAGCCCGCGCAACTCGCCGTTCGCCCCCACCACCAGGAGCTTCTCGATGCGGTGCTTGTGCAGGACGCGCTTGGCCTCCTCGACGCTCGTGCCCTCGGGCACGCAGATCGGGTCGCGGGTCATCACGTCGCGCACGGTCTGGTCCAGGTTCGTCTCGAACCGGACGTCCCGGCTCGTGATGATGCCGACGGGCCTTCGCCCCTCCACCACCGGCAGCCCCGAGAACCCGTGCTGCCGCATGAGCGACAACGCCTCGCGCAGGGACTGCTCGGGCCGGACCACGAGCGGATCGACGACCATGCCGCTTTCGGCCTTCTTGACCTTGCGGACCTCGAGCGCCTGGGCGGCCGGCGGCATATTCTTGTGCACGATCCCGATCCCGCCGTAGCGCGCCATGGTGATGGCGGTCTCGGCCTCGGTGACCGTGTCCATGGCCGCCGACACCAGGGGGATCCGCAGCTCGATCTGGCGCGTAAGACGCCCTGCGACGTCCACCTCGGCCGGCAGGACCTCGCTGTACCCCGGTTCGAGCAGCACGTCGTCGAAGGTCAGGGCTTCGCGGATCGGCACGTCGGAGGCTGCCATGGGCAAGCTTTACCGCAAACCGGCGCAGGCCGCAGCCCCGCCCGGGCTCACCGGCCCCCTGCGCGGCGGCAGGTGCGTGCGGCGGCCTCGGCGGCCTTCGCGGCCTTCGATCCCGGCGCCTCGCGGGCGACCCACTGCGCCTCCTTCCGCGCCTTCGCACACCGGTGCAGCGCCGCCAGCGCGCCCACGCGCCGCACGCGGGGGCCGAGGGCCTTCGGGGCGATCGCGACGGCCCGGTCGAAGCTCGCAAGGGCCTTGGCGGGTGCCCCTTGCTTGCCGTACGCGGACCCGAGCAGGACGAAGACCTCGGCGGATTCGGTGGCGGCCAGGGGCTCGAGGATCGCGACCGCCCGGCGCAGATCGTCCGCCCGGCCCCGCCGCACGAGGGCCTCGGCCAGTGCAAGCTGGACCTCGGTCGCGTCCGGGGCCGCGGCCGCCGCCCGTTCGAGGGCGGCGACGGCCTCGTCGAGCCGCCCCTCCTTCAGGGCGATCCGCCCGGCGACGTGCTGGACGTACGGGTCCTCGGGGTGGCTCGCAAGGCCCGGCGCGAGGGCGTCGCGGGCCCCTTGCGGGTCGCCCAGGTCGAGGCGGATCCCCGCCAGCGCGGCGGCCACGTCCGGGTCGCTCGGGGCGAGCTTCGCCGCGCGTTCGAGCGAGGTCCGGGCCGCCTGCAGATCCCCACGCGCCGCGGCGACCAGCGCCCGGTCGTAGTGGGCCTCGACCGCAGATGGGTCCAGCGTCACGGCCCTCGACAGCGCGGCCTCGGCCGCCTCCAGATCGCCCAACTCGATCGCCACGGCGCCCAGCCCCACGTAGGCGGGGGCGAGCTTGGGGTCGCGCGCCACGGCCGCCTCGAAGGCCGCCCGGCTCTGCGCAAGGTCCCCCTGGTGGCGGCGGACCACGGCGAGCGTATAGTGCAGCTTGGCCTCGTCCGGCGCCCGTGCGACGGCGGCCTCGGCCAGCTTCGCGGCCTGCTCGACTCGCCCCTGGGCCAGCATCTTTTGCACGCGCTCGACGGTCTCGTCCACGGCGCCGGCGGGGGCCGGATCCCCACCCTCGGAGGGGGCCTTTGCGCCGGCCTCCGGGGGCGCCGGCCCGCCGCGCGGCGTGCAAGCCAGGCCGCCGGCCAGGCACCCGAAGACCACGAGGGCGGTGCGATCCATGGCGCCATCGTACGCAGGCAGGCCGCCCTACGGAAGCGGGCCGGCCGCCTCGTCCCGCGGGCCGCACACCCACCAGGCGACGGCGGCGGCCACGTGGTCCCGCTCCTCGGGCGGGATCCGGTCCACGTAGAAGACGTCGTCCACCACACCGGCGTCTTCGGTGCAGCGGGCCAGGTGGATCGAGATCCCCTGCTCGAACAGCGCGTAGGCGATCCGCCGCAGCAGCCCCGGGCGGTCGTCCGCGCGCACCTCCACGATGGTGTGCTCGGGCCCGTCGTCGAACCGCACCTCGCACGAAGGTGGCGCGCCCCGCCGGCGGGGCGGCGGCGAGGCCGGCGGCGGGGCCGGGGGCCCGTGGGTCTCCACCTTGCGCGCCAGGGCGTCGAGTTCACCGGGGGACCACCCGGCCCCTTCGTCCGCCCGCCGGCGCACGCGGAACACGTCCAGGGCGACCTTCGGCTCACCGGGCACGACGAACACGTCCGCCGCGAGGACCTCGACCCCGGCGCCGTCGAAGGCCTCGGCGATCCGCGCGAGCAGGCCCGGGGCGTCGCGGACGACCACGAGCATCCGTAGCGCCCCCGGCCCCGGCTCGACCTCCACGACCGAGGCCACGCGGCCGCGACGGACCGCTTCCACCGCCTCCGCGTGGCGGGCCCGCAGCGCCGGGTCGTAGGCGTCGTAGTAGCGCACCGGCAGGCCCGACACGTCCCCCGCGGACAGGGCCGGCGCCGGGGCGCGCCGCGCCACGAGGAACCGCAGGGTGCGCAGGTAGAGTTCGTCGAGGAGCACCCGCTTCCAGTCGGTGAGGTAGCCGGGGCGGACCTGGCTCATGTCGGCCAGCGACACGAGGTAGAGGTCGGCCAGCGTCGCCGGATCCTGCACGAGGTCGGCCAGCGCCTTGGCCACCCCGGGGTCGGTGAGGTCCCGCCGCTGACTCGCCTGCGGCATGCGGCCGTGGTGGCGCACGAGGAAGCCGACGCACCGGGCGGCCGCCTCCGAAAGACCCAGGTCGCGGGCGGCGCGCTCGGCGACGGGCGCGCCGGCTTCTTCCTGCCGGGCCGGGTCGATGGCCTTGCCCAGGTCGTGCAGCAGCACGGCGAGCAGCACGGCGCGGCGGCGGCCGTGGGACAGCCACAGTGCCGTGGCCAGCGGGAAGGACTTGTCGTGCTCGCCGCGCGCGAGTCCATGCAGGAACGCGACGGCCCGGATGCTGTGCCGGTCGGCGGTGAACGCGTGCAGCCCCTCCATCTGCAGGCGGCCGCGCAGTCCCGCCCACGCTGGGATCAAGCGATCGAGGAAGCCGAGATCGCTGGCGAGCGCGAGCCCGCGGGCGGGATCGCCGGCTTGCTCCGCCAGGAGGTCGAAGAAGCCCTGTCGGACGGCCGGGTCGTCGGCCCAGCCCGCCTCGGGCCGAGCACGTGCGGCGGCGGCCAGCGCCTCCAGGAGCGCCCCGTCCGGGTCCGCCTGCAGGCGCGACGCGGCCCGCAGCACCGAAAACGCCTCGACGGGGTCGCGCGCGATCCGCTCGGGCGCCCCGTGGCGCAGGGTCGTGCCGTCGAGATACGCGCCCGATGGCGGCCGCGCCGCCCCGAATGGACGCGCGGGTGCCTGCGGCGCTTCGAGGGCGACCCGCCCGAAGCGAAGCACGTCCGTGGCCGCACGGAAGAACGCCTGCACCACCGCCTCGGCCGCCGAGGGCGCCGTGGCCTCGTCGATCCCCAACCGGGCCGGCAGGCGGCGCTGCACGTCGAACGAAAGACGCGCGCTCGGCCCCGCCGTCTCGAGCGCCACGGCGCAGCGCAACGCGAGCAGGAACCGGTGGGCCCTCCGCAGCGCCTTGCGCCCGTGCGGCCGGATCTCCGACGCCGCCAGCAACGCCTCGAACGACGGGCTGATCCGGTCCGACGGGTCGGGCGGGTCGGCGGCACAAAGGCCCCATCGCACGAGGCACAGGTCCCGCAGGCCCCCCGGACCGTGCTTGAGATCGGGCTCGACGAGGAAGACCGTCTCGCCGTACCGCTGGTGCCGGGACCGCTGCTCCTCGCGCATCCGTGCGAGGAGACCGTTGCGCTCCCGGCGCCAGGCCGCCGCCGCCGCCGCACGGCGCAGGGCGGTGAACACGGCCTCGTCCCCCCCGCAAAAGGTGGCGTCGAACAGCGCGGTGGCGGTGGCGAGGTCGGAAGCGCCCAGTTCGATCCACTCGGCGATCGTCCGTACCGAAAGGTCCACGCGCAGGCCCGCGTCCCACAGGCGTCGGGCGGTGTCCGCCACGGGGCCGTCGTCGGCGATTGGATCACGCGGGACAATCACCAGATCGAGGTCCGCGCCGGGCACGAGTTCACCGCGTCCGAGCGCCCCGACCGCCACCACGGCCGCGGACGCCTCGGCGGCCGCCGGGCCGGCGATCGCGGCCACCGCCTCGCGTGCCCGCGCGCTCGCCTCGGCCAACGCGTCCAGCACGGCCCGGCCGCCGGCGCCCGCGAGCGCCGCCGTGGCGCCGATCCGGGCCAGCGCGGCCTCGACCCCGTCCCAGGCGGGCACGGACGGCCGAGGGGGGGCGTCGCCGGGCGTGCCCATCGCGGGCCATCGTATCGCGCGCACAGGCGCCTTTCGAGGGGCCGCCCGCGCGCCCGGCCCCCCATCCGGAACCTTGCAACCGGAAAACAACACATTATCGGCGTCTAAAGCTACGCAATATGTCACTTCGCCGTCTTTCATCTCCTGCCATGGCGCTTCTCCTCTCCTGCACCGCCCCCTCGTGGGGGTGCTCCGGCGGCGGGGGAGACACCCGGGGCCAGACCGGCACGGGCACGACCTCGCTGGGCACGACCGGATCGACGGGCTCGACGAGCGATTCCACCACGGCCGCGACCGACGGGGCCTCGACGAGCTCGACGTCCTCGAGCAGCACGTCCGGAAGCGGGGGCGCCTGTATGGCCTCCCAGGACTGCGGTCCCGACGAGGTCTGCGCGAACATGCAGTGCGTCCCCGGGGACGGCCCGTGCAACGACGACGGCGACTGTACGGGCGACACGTACTGCTGCGCGGACGGGTGCCTGCCCGACGGGGAGTCGGGCGGGGTGTGCGTCCCCTACGAGCCGGGCCAGACGAACGACGACTGCGTGGGGGACGTGGACATCGGCCTGTTCGAGCCGAGCATCCAGTGCGAGTGGACCGAACCGCCCATGGGGGATCCCTTCCCCGACCACAAGAACGTCCTGACGACCCCCCTGGTGGCCGACCTGCCCTACGACTCGGGGGCCGCGGGCGAGATCGTCCTCGTCACCTACAACTACACCGACGGCGGGGCCGAGGCCGCCGTGGGGATCGATCCGAATTACTTCGGTGTGATCCGGATCCTCAACGGACAGACCTGCGAGCAGCACGCCGTCCTCGACGACCCCCAAAACCGGGCCATCGCCTCCTCCCCCCCGGCCATCGGCGACATCGATGGGGACGGCGCGGCAGAGATCGTCACGCAGCGGGCGATCACGGGTCTGGTCGCCTATCGCTGGAACCCCGTCATGCAGACGTACGTGACGTTCTGGACGGCGACGGGATCGAACATCTCCGGGTCGGGCCGCTGGGACGGGCCGGCTCTGCACGACCTGGACGACGACGGGGTCGCGGAGGTGATCAGCGCCTCGGAGGTCTACGACGGCCCGTCGGGCACGCGACTCAATCCCGGCCAGGTGCTCCCGGGCGCCTCGGCCGGGAAGATCGCCGTGGTGGCGGACCTCGATCAGGACGGTGCGGTGGAGATCGTCGCCGACGACGTCTATCGCTGGAACGTGGGTACGAACCAGTGGGAGTTCGCCTATCCGGGCGGCCCGGGCGGCACGCACTACGGCTTCGCCGACTTCGGCACCCCGGGGGCCACGCCGCAGGACTTCGACCCGACGACCTTCGACGGGCGCGCCGAGATCGTCACCGTGGCCAGCGGCATCGTCTACCTCCACACCCTGGAGGGCCAGGAGCTCCTGCGGGTGGACCAGGGGATCTCGGGCGGCGGGCCGCCCACGATCGGGGACTTCGACGCCGACGGCCGCCCCGAGTTCGCGTCGGCGGGCGGGAACTACTACCGTGTCTTCGACCTGGACTGCGCAGGCGCGCCGGCCGGATGCGCCGGGAACTTCGTGCTGTGGGCCCAGGCCTCGCAGGATCTTTCGTCGGCGACGACGGGATCGTCGATCTTCGACTTCGAGGGGGACGGGCAAGACGAGGCCGTCTACGGAGACGAGTGCTTCCTGCGCGTCTACGAGGGGGCCACGGGCGAGGTGCTGTACTCGGCCGCGCGCACCTCGTGCACCTGGTACGAGAACCCGGTCGTGGCCGATCCGGACAAGGACGAGAACACCGAGATCCTGGTGGGCTCGAACCCCAACTGCAGCGTCACCTGCCCCACGGTCGATCCGATCCACCGCGGGGAGCGCTGCCAGGACGGAACGGACTGCGCGTCGGGCGTGTGTGACGCGGGCTTTTGCCGCTGCACGAGCGACGCCGAGTGCTCGCCGGAGCACACCTGCACCGCTCCGCCCGCGGGCACGCCCGGCAACGGCGACACCTGCCGCGCCACCCATGCGCCGGGGATCGCGCTTACGGGGGTCCGGGTCTTGCGCGACGCCCTCGACCGCTGGGCGTCGTCGAGGCCCCTGTGGAACCAGCACGCCTACTCGATCACGAACGTCGCCGACGACCTTTCGATCCCGCAGACGAGCCAGTGGGAGCAAAACTTCTCCGACCCGGCGCGCAACAACTTCCGGCGCAACGAGCAGGGCGCGGCCGCGGCCGCGGACCTACCGGACATCACGGGCAAGCTGGAGGAGACCGCCTGCAACCTCGAAGACGGCAAGGTCACCCTGGTGGGGACGGTCTGCAACCGCGGCAACAAGGCGGTGGGCGCGGCCCTGCCCGCCACCTTCTACCTCGGCGATCCCATGAACGGAATGATCCTGTGCACCGCCTACACCCCGGCGCCCGTGCCCGTGGGCGACTGCCTCGAGGTCTCGTGCGAGATCCCGAACACCGTCCAGGGCACGATCACCATGGTCGTCAACGACGACGGCCAGGGCGGCAAGATCACCATCGAGTGCATCGAGACGAACAACACGGACACCGTGGACATCGACGCCTGCCTGCCGCCGGGCTGACGCGCCCGCCGAAGGCGGGGCCCACACGATCCGCGCGCGCTTGCTCGACCGGATCAAAACAGCCCGGCCAAGGGGCCGCCGCGGGCCGCCAGGCGCTCCACCCTGGCGACCACGGCGGGGTCGTCTTCGAGCGGCGGGGCGTGGTGCGGCTTGATCCGGGCGTCGAACACCACCGGTCCGTCGCAGGCCCAGTGCTTGTCCGCGCAAAACCGCGCACCGGCGCCGTCCACGTCCCGCGCCGGATCGACCCGGGTGAACGTCACCCACAGGAAGTTCGCCACCGACCGCGCCGCGAAGCCGGCGTCGTCGGCGGCCACCACCCAGGGAAAAGCCCCTTTCGAGGCCATGAGTGCGGGATTGTCGGCGAGCCAGGCGCAAAGCGCCGCTCGACTCGCCGCCGCATGCGCTGCGTCGCGCACCGGCGGTCCCTGCACCACGAGCACCCCCGGCAACGCGACTTCCACGGGCCCCCAGCCGTCCGGTAGATCCGCGATCATCGGCCGACTTCGCCCGAGTGCGCGGCGCTTCGGGCCGCAGGCGACCCACACCAGCTTCGACCCCTCGTGCAGGGCCGGCCCCGTGTAGTCGAGCGTGTCCATCGTGGTGCGCGTCTCGAAGTGAAGGTCCCGCGTCGGATCGAAGCGTTCGAGGACGTGGCCCAAAAACGCCGGGACGTCGTGGACGCTCGGCGGGTCGTCCTGCCGGGCCGCCAGGACGAGCACCTTGGCCAGGGATGCCTGCCCGAACCCCAGAATCGCGTGGGCTTGCGTGAGCAGCTCACGGGGTTTGGGCGCCCCGTAGGGCACGTAGCGCTCGCTGCCGACGGCGAGCAGCAGCGGATGCACCCCGGCCTCGTCCACCGCGTGCAGCGCTTCCACCCCGGGCAAGCTCGCCGGCACCATGGGACCGGTGATCTCGTGGATGAGCTTGCCGAACACCGTATCCTCCTGCGGCGGCCGCCCCACGACCGTGAAAGGCCACACGGCATCGTGCCGGCGGTAGACGGCCTCCACCGCCAGGACAGGGAACGGGTGCCGCAGGCTGTAGTAGCCCAGGTGGTCGCCGAAGGGGCCCTCGTCCTTGAGCACACCGGGCCGCACGGTGCCCACGATGCACACGTCGGCGTCGGCCGAAAGGACGTAACCGTTGCGGCGCACGTAGCGAAAGCGCCGCCCCGCCAGCATCCCGGCCATGACCAGCTCCGACAGGCCCTCGGGCAGCGGCAGCACGGCCGCGAGCGTGTGCGCGGGCGGGCCACCGACGAAGACCGCCACCCGCAGGGGCTCACCCCGGGCGAGCGCCTTGGCGTGGTGCACGCCGATGCCGCGGTGGATCTGGTAGTGCAGCCCCACCTCGCGATCGCGCACGTAGTCGTTGCCGGCCATCTGGATGCGGTACATGCCGACGTTCGAGTGCAGCACGCCGGGCGCATCCGGATCTTCGGTGTAGACCTGCGGCAGCGTCACGAACGGCCCGCCGTCTTTCGGCCAGCACCGGATCGCCGGCAACGCCCCCACGGTGGTCCGTTCCTGCTCGACGGGCCCGCGCCCGACCTCCACGGGCAGCGCGGTCCTGCCCCACACGGCGGCGCCGGCGAAGCGCCAGGGCTGCCGCAGCACCTGCACGGGATCGGCCCGCATGGCCACCGCCCGCTCGAGGCGGTCGAGCCCATGGCGCAACAGGTAGCGCGCCCGCTCCAAGGTGCCGAACAGGTTGGAGCAAACGGGCATCGAACTGCCCTGCACGCGCTCGAACAGCAACGCCGGCCCCCCGGCCTCGAACACGCGCCGGTGGACCAGCGGGATCTCGAGGTCGGGCGAAAGGGGTGCGTCGATGCGACGCAGGTCGCCCCGGCGTTCGAGATCGTCGAGGGCGTCGCGCAGGCTGCGGTAGGCCACGGTTCCGGCGAGCATTCCCCACCGGACGGGCGGCCGCAAGGCGCCGTGCGGCTCGCGGGACGTCCCCGCGTGCGCCAGCGCCCCCGCAGAGCGCCTCAGAGGTTGCGGTTGCAGCCACGGGACCCGCTCCTATGCTCGGCGGTGGTGTCACCCCCTCGCCCCCACGTCCTCCGGGCTCGGTTCGCCGTCCTCTTGCTCGCCGCCGCCGGTTGCAGATCCGCGCCGCCGGCCGAGGCGCCCGCGCCGCGCACGATCGGAGCGGTGGCGGAGGACGAGCGCGCCCGCGCGCTCGCCGCGATCTTGTCTTCGATCGAGGACGAACGGTTCGACGAGGCGCGGCGCCGCCTCGCCCGGGCCCGTCAACGCTGGCCCGACGACCCCGTCTTCGAGGCCCTCGACCAGGGGATGCCCAA
>Ga0256839_1004686_pt1 | contig 13195 bp, 10 predicted proteins | sample 354166metaG_FD_185968 | JGI IMG/M metagenome (GOLD analysis project Ga0256839, IMG submission 185968) | Hydrothermal vent microbial communities from Mid Atlantic Ridge, Atlantic Ocean - 354-166 | ecosystem: Environmental > Aquatic > Marine > Hydrothermal vents | place: Atlantic Ocean: Mid... | reverse complement strand
TACTTGGTTAAGCAGAAGATCATGAGCCAGAAGGAGATTGAGGAGCTCACCGAAAAGATCAAAAAGGACGTGCTCAAGGCGGCGGAGTGGGCCCTCTCCCAGCCCGACGCCGACCCGGAGGAGTACCTCAAGCAGTCGGTCTACGCCGACTAGGGGAAAAAACCCAAGCGAGGACAAGGCGGACTAGACACCGAAGGGATAAGGAGCAAAAAGGCCATGGGGATGAGAAAGATCACCTACATCGACGCCATCATTGAGGCCCAGCGCGAGGAGATGCAGCGCGACGAGAACGTCTTCGTGCTGGGCGAGGACGTGGGGCTCTACGGCGGCGTCTTCAAGGCCACCAAGGGCCTGATGGACGAGTTCGGCTTCTACCGCTGCCTGGACACCCCCATCTCGGAGAGCGCCATCGTGGGCATCGCCACCGGGGCGGCGCTGATGGGGATGCGGCCCATCGCCGAGATCCAGTTTGCCGACTTCATCGGCGGGGCCCACGACCAGATCTGCCAGCAGGCGGCCAAGATCTACTACCGCACCGGCGGCACCTGGCCGGTCCCCATCACCATCCGCTGCCCCTACGGCGGCGACGTGGGAGGCGGCATGTACCACTCCCAGTCCAACGAGGCCTGGTACTGCCACGTGGCCGGCCTCAAGGTGGTGGTCCCCTCCACCCCCTACGACGCCAAGGGCCTGCTCAAGGCGGCCATCCGCGACAATAACCCTGTCCTCTACTTTGAGCACAAGAAGCTCTACCGGACCATCAAGGAGCCGGTGCCCGACGATGACTTCGTGGTCCCCATCGGCAAGGCCGACGTGAAGAAGCCCGGAAGGCACCTCTCCATCTTCTCCTTTGGGCTCATGTTCCACCGCTCCATGCAGGCGGCAATGAAGCTAAGGGAGGAGGGGATCGACGTTGAGGTGGTGGACCTTCGCACCCTGCTGCCCCTGGACATGGAGACCATCGTGGAGTCGGTAAAGAAGACCGGCAAGGCTATGGTAGTCCACGAGGCGCCCAAGTACGGCGGCATCGGCGGCGAGATCGCCTCCGCCATCGTGGAGGAGTGCTGGGACTACCTGGACGGCCCGGTGGTGAGGGTGGCCGCCCCCGACACCCCGGTCCCCTTCCACCCCAAGATGGAACAGCTCTACCTGCCCAGCGTGGAGCGGATCTACCAGGAGGCCAAGCAGCTCTTTGAGTATTGATTCAGGAACCGGCCAGCTCACGGCCCCCCGCCGGCGGAGCGGTGGGGCGAGGACTTGAAAAATAAGGAGTGAGGAGCCATGCCTGTAAAGGTCATCGTGCCCGAACTTGGCGAGTCGGTAGTTGAGGGCGAGATCGGCAAGTGGTTCAAAGAGGTGGGCGACAAGGTGGAGATGGACGAGCCCATCGTCACCATTGAGACCGACAAAATTGAGATGGAGGTCCCCTCGCCCGCCTCAGGAGTGTTGGTGGAGAAGTTCGCCAAGGAAGGCGAGGTGGTCAACGTAAAGCAGATCATCGGGGTGATAGCCCGCGAGGGCGAGGAGTACGAGCCTGGCTCCATCAAGCCCGGCGAGATGGGGGCGGAGGCGAGCTCGGCTCCCATTGACACCTCCTACATGGAGGCGGGCGCCGGCGATCAGGAGGCCAAGCAGGAGGCCCCCGCCGGCGGCATCCCCCGCGAGGTGGACGAGGACCTGGGAGGGTATGCCGCAACCACCGTCGGCGAGGTAATTGAGGTGGACTTCTCCAAGTTTGCCGAGGAGGAGAAGAAGGAGGAGGCCCCACCGCCTCCGCCGCCTCCGGCCGCCCCCGCTGCGGGCGACGGGGCCAAGGCCACCTTCCTAAGCCCCGCGGTGCGCCGGCTGATTGAGCAGTACAACCTGGACCCGGCCAAGATCCAGGGGACCGGCCGGGGCGGCCGCATTCGTAAGGTGGACATTGAGCGCATCATTGAGGCGGGCGAGGTTGAGAAGTATCAGGTGGGCGCCCCCACCCCCGCCGCCGCTCCCGCCGCCCCCGCCAAGGAGCAGGTGGTGCCCGAGCGGCTGGGCGTGCTGGTCACCGGCGAGTATGGCCCTGAGGAGCGGGTGAAGCTCCCCCGCATCAGAAAGACCATCGCCGACCGCATGCAGCAGTCCAAGAACACCGCCGCCCACACCTACGACATCCAGGAGGCCGACCTCACCAAGCTGGTGGCACTTAGGGAGAAGTACAAGGAGGAGTTCCAGGCCCGCTACGGGGTCAAGCTCACCTACATGGCCTTCTTCATCAAGGCGGTGGTGGCCGCCCTCAAGAAGTTCCCCTACTTCAACGCCTCCATCACCGACGACCACTCCGAGGCAATTCTTAAGAAGTACTACAACATCGGCATCGCGGTAAACACCGACGACGGCCTGGTGGTGCCCAACATCAAGGACGCCGACCGCAAGTCCATCGTGGAGCTAAGCCAGGAGGTGGCCGAGCTTGCCGAACGGGCCAGAAACCGCGAGCTCACCCTGGACGACCTGCAAGGGGGCACCTTCACCATCACCAACGCCGGCGGCTTCGGCACCCTGATCAGCTGCCCGGTCATCAACTACCCCGAGGTGGGAATACTCGGCGTCCACAACATCAAGAAGCGCCCGGTGGTGGACGAGAGCGGCCAGATCGTGGTGCGCGACATGGTCTACCTCACGGTGGCCTTTGACCACCGCCTGATTGATGGGGTCTATGCGGTGGAGTTCAACGCCTACATCGTGGAGCAGCTGGAGAACCCCGAGTGGATGCTGCTTCAGATCTAGCCGCCCACCGGGCTACCGAGGGTCGGAGGAAGTGGGAATTCTTGATCTGACCGAGGTGAACTCCGATGGCATTTGACTATCAGGTGGTGGTGATTGGCGCCGGTCCCGGAGGATATGTCTGCGGCATCCGCCTCGCCCAGCTGGGCCTAAAGTGCGCCGTGGTGGAAAAGCAGTACTGGGGCGGAACCTGCCTCAATGTGGGCTGCATCCCCTCCAAGGTGCTGCTTGACGCAAGCCACCTCTACCACCACATAAAGGAGGTGGCCCCCGAGCAGGGGATCGTGGTGGGAGAGGTCAAGGTTGACCTTAAGAAGCTAAACCAGCACAAGCTAAACATCGTAAAGCGCCTCACCGGCGGGGTGAAGCTTCTCCTGGAGAAGAACGGGGCCGACCTCATCTTTGGCGCGGCAAGCTTTGTTGACCCCCACACCCTGGAGATAACCACCCCGGAGGGGAAGAGCCAGCGGATCACTGCGGAGAAGTTCGTCGTTGCCACCGGCTCCACCTACCGCACCCTGCCCGGATTAGGTATTGACGGCAAGCGGGTGATCTCCAGCGACGAGGGGATCGACCCCACCGACTTTCCTCAGCGCCTGCTGGTGATCGGAGGCGGCTACATCGGCATGGAGCTGGGCTCGGTCTATAACGCCCTGGGCGCCGAGGTGGTGGTGGTGGAGTTCCTCCCTGAGATCCTTGCCACCCTTGACCAGGACATCCGCAAGGAGGCGGCCAAGCTCTTCAAGCGCCAAGGGATTGAGATCCGCACCAACACCAAGGTTACCCAGGTAAAGACCACCAGCAAAGGTGTCAAAGTGACCATGGAGCCGGCCGCCGAGGGCGGCTTTGCCGGCAGCGAAAGCTTTGACAAGGTGCTGGTGGCGGTGGGCCGGGTGCCAAACACCGAGGACCTGGCCCTAGACCGGGCCGGGGTCAAGGTGGACGAGAAGGGTTTTGTGGTGGTGGACGAACACCTCACCACCTCCCAGCCCCACATCTACGCCATCGGTGATGTGATCGGCGGGGCCATGCTGGCCCACAAGGCCAGCCACGAGGGATATCAGCTAGCCGAGAAGCTTGCCGGCAACTGGGCCCACTTTGACTTCACCGTCCCTGCCGCCGTCTTCACCTTCCCCGAGATCGCCTACGTGGGAATGACCGAGGAGGAGGCCAAGGAGAAGGGCCATGAGATAAAGACCGGCAAGTTCTCCTTCGGCGCCAACGGCCGCGCCCTCTCCCTGGGCGAGGCAGACGGCTTCGTAAAGGTGATCGGCGACGCCAAGACCGACGAGCTTCTGGGGGTCCACATCATCGGCCCCCACGCCTCCGACCTGATCAACGAGGCCACCATGGCCCTGCTGTTTGGCGCCTCCTGTGAGGACTTCCAGGCGGCAGTGCGCATCCACCCCACCCTGGGCGAAGCGGTCCACGAGGCCGCCCTGGGGGTGGATGGCAAGATGATCCACGCAATAAACAGATAGGTATAAATCCCATCGTGGGTATAATAGGCCCTCTACAATCGGAAATAGACCAAGGGAAGGTAGGTAGGGACCATGAGAACGAGAGCTTTCTTGGTGGGGGCGATTCTTTTCGGTTTCGCCCTGTTGGTCTCCTCCTGTGGCGGATCGGCCCGGGAGGGAAAGGTCGGTGAGAATGGTGGAGCCACCCCCTCGGGTCTTACCCTGCAGGACATCCTTTTTGCCCCCCCAGAGGGACTTGAGGTGGTGGCCTTTGACCTGGAGGGCAACCCCCTCTCCAGTCTTCCTCCAGAGATTGAGCTAAGTGAAGAGGGAGGAGAAGTTCTCCTTCGCACCCGCCAGCCCACTACCCACCTCTACGCGGTAGTCAAGCAGCCGGTGCCCGAGATGGAGCCGGTCTTTGACCTCAGTGGTACCGAGGGTATGGTGGTGCTGGCCACCGAACCGGTCCCCGGGGTGGCGGCGGTGGGCATCGCTCGCCCCCGGCTGGATCCTCTGCCTGCCGGGGTGGAGGTGCGGATCCGCTTTGAGCCCCGCCGTGCTGTAAAGAGCTTCAGCGCCTTGGGTGCTCCCAACGTGGAGTATAGTGGCGAGTTTGACGGCCTGGTCTTTGACAGCGGCGCAGGGAGGGTGAAGTTCTCTGAGCGGCTCAAGGGCGACGGAGACCAGAGCCACGACGTGGGCTTCAACGACATGACCCTGCTGGTCTCCAACTTCGGCCTGCCCGCCGGTCTGGGAGCCGGTCAGGCTCCCCCGCCTGTGGACTACGACAACAGTGGCGACATCGGCTTCAATGACGCCACCATCGTAGTGAGCAACTTCGGCCAGTTTGTGGACGCCTACCAGATCCTTCAGGGAGACACTGATCCACCTACCACGGTGGTAGACAGCTTTTCCATTCCTGCACTAAACAGCTCCACCACCACCGACACCCTCAGCCTGCCGGTTGACTCCTTTGCCGATGCGCTGGGTTTTGCCGCCTACTCCTTCCCACCTCCCATGGGTGCCCTTGACCCGGCCAACCGCTACATTCAGGTTGTACCCATGGCAGCGGGCACTCCCGACCCCAGCCATGCCAGTCCGGTGCTGGACCTTCTGGGTGCTCCGGTAAGCCTCTTCCTCTTCCTGGAATCCCCCAGCCTCTCCCCCCAGGACCCGGGCAGCCCCGAGACCGCGGGCAGCTTTGACAACGCCTACGTCTTTGCCGCCGACGGTTCCGACTTCCCCTTCCAGTTCTCCGTCTGGACCACCTCCGACAAGCAGCCGGGCACCGAGGTGACCAGCGAGGTCAACTTTGACCTCTGTCCCACCTTCTTCAAGCTGGGCACCGGAAACGGCTTTGACGACACCACCCCGGGCCAACTGAACGGCGTCTCCGACCCCTCCATCGCCTCCTTCAAGGTGGTTGCCTACCAGGGCGACCCGGCCAACTTCTCCTTTGACGATCAGTGCAACCCCCAGGGCTTCGTAAGCATCTCCAACGAGCTCTGGTTCCAGACGGAGACCGGCCCGCCCAGCTGATCCCAAACCCAGCCCGATCCTTAGTAGAAAATAAGCGGGGGCCTGCTGATTTAGGCAGGCCCCCTTCCCATTTTTGAAGTGATTGAAGCCGTCTAACTCTCCAAATAGGCTTTAAGCAGGGCCAGGCAGCCGCGCAGGTCATCCGGGTGGATGCACTCCACTACCGTGTGGATGTAGCGGGTGGGGATGGAGAGGGTGATGGTCTTGGCACCTCCCCGGATGCGCTGCATGGCCCCCGCATCCGTCCCTCCGCGGGGCAGCACCTCAACCTGATAGTCAATCTCGTTTCGCTCGGCAAGCTGGATGAAGTGGTCAACCAGCTCCCGGTCGGAGATGGAGGCACTGTCGGCGATCTTGATGCACACCCCCTTGCCCAGGGAGGCGATGCGGTCGTCCTCGTCCACCCCCGGGGTATCGTAGGCCAGGGTCACATCCACCGCAATGGCGATGTCCGGCCCCACCCGAAAGGCCGAGGTCATCGCCCCCCTCAGGCCCACCTCCTCTTGGGTGGTAAAGACCACCGCCAGCTCCCGGGTGAGCCCTTCAAGGGACTCCAGCAGACGGATGCCCACCCAGCAAGCGGCCCGGTTGTCCATCGCCTTGCCCGACCAGAGCTCCCCCACTTGGGCAAAGCTCTGCGCCAGGGTGACCGGGTCGCCCACCTGCACCAGCGCCCTCACCTGCTCGGCGCTCATGCCCAGGTCAACGTAAAAGTCTTTGAGCTGGGGGACCTTGCGCCGCTCGCCCTCGGTGGAGAGGTGAACCGGCGGGACCTGGGGGTTTAGCGTCCCCACCAGCTTGCCACTCCTGGTCTTTACCACCACCCGGCGGGCAAAAAGGTTTCTGGGGTCAAACCCACCCACCGGATGGAGGCGAAGAAACCCCCGCTTGTCAATCGCCCGCACATAGAAGCCGATCTCATCCATGTGGCAAGCCACCATCACCCGCTCATCGCTTCCTCCCGATGGGTGCTTGCGGCAGATGAGGTTGCCCAGCGGGTCCACCTCAATCTCATCCACCAGGCCCTCCACCTTGGAGCGGATAAACTCCCTTACCTCCTCCTCCCGACCGGGCACACCGTGCAGCTCACTTAGCTCCCGAAGCAACTCCACCTTGATCACCTCTTCGCGTTTGGGTTTGCCCTGAAAGAGGGCTGATTCTACAAGCCGGAGTCCGTAGAACCCACCCCGGGACTAAAACTGGGCGAGGTCCATGCGAAAGACCAGCCCCGGCTCAGGCTCAACTTGTTCCGCCTCCACCAGAAAGCTGATCCAGCTTCGGTCCATGCGATCTATCTTCAGGGTTAGGCTCCTTACCACCTTCTCGCCCTTGACCACCTCAACCTTGACGCTGGAGGCAGGGTTGATAAACAGGGCCATCCGTTGGCTCACCGGGAAGGAGAGGCGGTAAAGGTCGGAGCGTACCAGCTCAATCAGCCTCTTTCCCCGGATCACATACTCCCCTGGCTGCACCTCCACCGAGACCACCCGCCCGGGGACGGGGGAGAAAATGGCGTAACTTCCATCGGGCAGCTGTCTGCCCGCCCGACTGGATAGACCCAGCTTTATCCTCAGCAGCCGCTCATAGCGCTCCAGCTCCACCTCCCGCCGGGCGATGCGAAGCTCGGAAAGTCTTAGGTCAAACTCAGCTTCCTCCAGCGCCTGGCGCGCCTTTTCTACCTCTGCCTGGGTGGCGGCCCCCTCCTTGAGCAGGCGGGTGAGTTTATCCAGCTTCCGCTTCTGCTCCTCCACCCGCTGGCGGTAGCGCTCCGCCTGAAGCTCCTCCTCCCTGAGCTTCAGCTTGGTGTCAACAATAAGCTCCCTGAGCTCCTCCACCGAGTAGCGCCCGGCAAGGGATCTGCTCCCTCCTCCTGCGCTGGAGCCGCCAGGCCCGGTCTTGGGGGGAGCGGCCGCCCCGCCTCCAGCGCCGCCGGCCCCCCCGCCCCGCCGCACCGTCTCCTCCCGGCGTGGGGGGACCAGCCGGATTAGCTCCATGCCGGCTAGCACTTTCTCCCCCTCCTCCACTCCAACCTCCTCAACGGTGCCCGAGACCGGTGCAGTGATCTCATAGTCAATCTGCTCCAGCAGGCCGTAGTAGTAGCGGGGCTCCACCGTCTCAAAGGCCTTCTTCTCAAAGTCGCGGATGACAAATCCGCTAATTAATAGGGTGACGATGAGGGCAAGCATGGCCAGCAGGAAGATAAGCTGCGCCACTCGCCAGAGCCTCTCCCAGAGGCTCGGCCTGGGCCGTGGATAGCGCTCAACCACTTTCCTTCACCTCCCCGCTGGAGAACTGCATCTCCAGCCAGTACTCCAGCCCCACCCTGCTCACCTGCACGCGGCTGATCCGGTCCAGCCGCTCAAGCTCCAGGGCGATGAGCTGCTCCTGTTTCAGTTTGTAGTTCTCAAAGGTGCCCAGTCCACCCTCGTAGCGGAGCCGGGCCACCCGGAGCTCCTCCTCCAGCCAGGCCTTCTGGGCCCGATAGACCCGCCTTAGCCAGTCCATGTCCTCAGCAAGCTGCACCCAGGCATCGGCCAGGTCACCTATCAAAAGCTGTCGGTTGCGGATCAGGTTGGCCTGCCGCTGCTTGATGCGGGCCCGCTGCCGATCGGCACTCTTGTCCCGCTTTTCCCTCAGGTTGAAGTGGACGGTGAGGTTTATTTGCCCGATCACCTTCCCCTTTTCCTGGCGGGCAAAGTCTCCCCGGTTCTGCAGCCGGCCAGTCAGGGTGAGGGAAGGGGTGAGCCAGGAGAGGCGCAGGCCCCCACCCAGCTCCTCGCTGGTAAGCTCCTCCTCCAGCCGGGGGGCGATGCGGGATAGTTTCTCAAGCACCCGTCGCTTAAGGGTGGAGAAGTCCACCTCCTCAACCCTCTCCGGCAGGGGGGGAAGCTCATAGGGAAACCACTCCGCCCTCAGGCTAGTCCCGGTAAGCTGGCTCAGGGCAAAGACATCCCGCTCCATCTCAAGCTGGTTTACCCTCCGCTGGTGGCGGGCCTCAGCCAGCAAAAATTCTGCCTCCCTCACCTTGTAGCCAAACTCCTCCCCCCCCTCGTAGCGCTGCCGGTATCTGTTCAGGGTCTGCTCATAAAGATCAATCAGCTCGGCATAGAGGCCGTCCCGGTGCTTGGCGATTACCACCCGCCAGAAGAGATCGGTGACCTCAGCCGCCACCTCTTCCCGGTTGCGAAGATAGAGGAAATGGACCTGGGCATACTCCCAGCGGGCCGCCCGCTTACTGAGCCGCTCAATCCCCGAGAGGGCTAGTGGAACCTCCGCCTCAAAGGCCACCGAAAGGTTTGACTTGCGCCCGATGATGAACTGGTTGGGAAAACCGGGTGGTGAGTTGACCACATCAAGCCGCCGGGCACGGGAGCGGAAGCTCTGGGTGATCAAAAGATCCAGCTCCGGCGAGAAACGCGGATCAAGCTGATCGTAGTAGGAGACCAGCTGGTTGTAGTAGTCGGTCTTTATGCGGGATGAGCTGCCCATGGCAAGCTCAATCAGCTCGGGAAGGGTGACCTTGACTGGGCTGTCTGCCCAGGCCCTCCCCCCGCCAGAGACGATCAGCCCAGCCACCACCAGGCCAAGTGCGATACGCATCGCGGGTGCCGCCCACGGCAGATTACCCATCATCGGCTAACTTTTCCTCCTCCCTACTTGCCGCCCCTCTCCCCCTGCTCGGGGGAAAGATAGTTTAGGCTGTGGATAGCAACCCCCCGAAAGCAGCTGCCGGCCCCCTTCGCCAGCAAAGCGGAGAGCTCAACCAGCGCCCGCTTCCCTACTCTCCCCCCAAACCTGGCTGGAGCCTCTGGCCTCAAGTTTACCCCCAACCAGTAGGGTAAAAACTTAGCACAGTCAGCCTTATCCACCACCTTAAGCATCTCCCCCAGCTCCCGCCGGTAGTCCATCAGAGCGATCCCGTCCACCCCGCAGTGGGCAAGCTCTTCTCCCAGGCCGGGCCGGTAGCGCTCCATCAGGGATAGGTTTAGGGAGACGATGAGGGTGGCATCGGGCTCAAGCAGCTTGAGCTCCCTGGCCACCCCGCAGACCGCCTCCACCATCCCCCCCACCAGCTCCTCCCTACCCCTCTCCTGCTGCCACTCCCCAAGCTGCTGGGGCTCAACATCAAGGTTTATTTCCAGGCGGTGGCTGGGAAAGTTCGCCCAGAACCAGACCACCGCCCGCCTCACCCTCTCCCGCCCCAGCTGGGGCCGGCCGATCCAGCCCGCCTCCCCCATCAGCATCCCCACCCGGGGAAAGATCTCCAGGGCGCGACGAAAGAGGCGCCCAAAGCGGGGATCAGGTGATTCCTGGCCGGCAAAGCCTGCCCCCACCGAAAGCCACACTCTCCTCACCCCGAGCACACTTGCCACCCTAAGGTCATCCTCTTTGAGCGCTCGGCTCCTCTCCCCGTTCCTTGAGCTTAGCCAGGCCCAGGCGGCCACCTCCACCTCTTCCGGTTGGGCGAGGGAAGGAGAGGAAAGGCTCCCCCAGAAAAAGAGCACCAGGATTGCTGTTGCCCACTGCCGGCTTATCCGCGGGATCATCCTGGGCGGACTACCCCACACTACCACTGGGGGATGTTCTCCCAGACCTCGGTGGGATAGAAGGGATCGCGGTAGTTTAGCCGCAGGAACTCCTCAATGTAGGCCACCGTTCTCACCGCCCTGAGGAAGAGACGGTAGTAGAGCATGAGGGGCGCATAAAGCACCAGCTCAAGCTGGTCGTACTGCTTGCTCACCATCACCGCCGCAAACAGGCTCACATAGTTAGCTAGTCCATAGATGACAAAAGTGGCTACGACCACTAGGGGAAGCATGTGGGGGAAGAACAGGAATAGATAGACCAAGTAGGCGTAGAAGGCTACGAGCAAGAGAACCCGATAAAAAAACTCAATGGATACCGATCCAAGATTAGAGGGATGGAAGCGGGTTGGGTTAAGGATGTTGGCGTGCTTCTTGAGGCGGTTTCTGACGAAGTTTTTGTCCCACCGCTTGCGCTGCACCCAGAGCTTGGTCCAGGTCTCCGGCACCGAGGTATAGGCCCGCGCATCGGGGGCAAAGGCCACCCGTGGACGGAGCTTCCTCGCCTTTACCGTCATGTTTGAGTCATCGCCGATCCCCGGGTCCCAGCCCCCAGTCTGCACTAGAACATCCCGCCGAAAGGCCCCAAAAGCACCGCATACCACCATCAGCAGATTTAAGGAGGAAAGAACAATTCGTGCGATGGAAATCGTCTGTAAATACTCGCAGGCCTGCAGACGGGTGCAGAGGGATTTGTCCTGGTTTTTGACCCTAAGATTTCCGCTTACCGCCCCCACTCGGGGATCCTCAAAGCGGCGAATCAGGTTGGTTATGGATTCGCGCTCAAAGGAAGTGTCGCTGTCCACCGCGATGATGAACTCGCCGCGGGAGGCCTGAAAGCCAAGGTTCAGGGCGCTGGCCTTACCCCCGCGGTACTTCTTGCGAAACACCTTCACCCTCCGGTCTCGGCGGGCATAGTCGCTTGCGATGGCGAAGGTACGGTCGTCCGATCCATCGTCCACCACGATGACCTCCTTGTTGGGCCAGTCCGTTTCCAGAATGGTCTCTATGGTGGAGGCGATGGTAGCTTCTGCATTCAGCGCCGGCACAATCACCGACACTAGTGGTTTCCGCTCCAGAACCGGGTCTCTCTCCCTGGGCGGTCTCAGCCGATTCTCCACCCCCCAGAGTATGTCCCACATCCAGGCCAGTAGGTCGGGGATGAGATAGCGTGGCAGGTCAAAGATAAAGGTGAACCAAAATAGGACCAGCAGGGTTTGCCAGTCCAGGGCGTAAAACTGCTCCACCCCCAGGACCAGAAAGTCAACTACTGACTTGACAAAATCTATAAATAGATCAATCACCTGCCTGCACCAGACTGTTCGGTCATCCCCACCACTAGCCCACTGGTCTCAATGCGTTCCTCCAGAAGCTTAAGTAGCTCGTCATAGTCCTTGGCGTCCTCTGGAATGCTCACCATGCTCACCTTGATAACCGGCCGCGGGTCGGTGAACTCCAGCCAGATGTCCGAGCGGGTCAGGTTGTAGCTGATCCGGTTAATGGCAAAGATGGCGCTGTCCGGCCCGGTCTCGGGAAGCTGGATGATCAGGCTCACATCGTCATAGCGGGCCACCAGGTCGCAGCTTCTTAGGGTGTTGTTGGTGATCTGGGCAAAGTCCCGAAACAGCCGCTCCGCCTCCGTCTGGCCGTAGGCGGAGACCAGCTCGGGGAAGTTGACGATGCGGATAAGCACGAAGGTAACCTGGTTTCCATAGCGGACCGAGCGGGCCACCTCCTTGAGCCCCTGCTCGCGGAAATAGCTCATGTTGACCAGCTGGGTGAGCCCGTCGCTCACCACCTGGTAGTACTTGAAGTCATAGAGCTTGCCATCCTCTATGGCCACCGCCGCCTCGGGGCTGACGGTAAAACTCATTATCCGCTTCTCCACCACCTGCTCCTTACTGGACTGACGCCCGCAGCGGTGGCAGTGGAAGCTCTCCACCGGGTGCTGGAAGATGTAGCCACACTGGTTGCAGTGCCAGACCCGGCTGGGGCGCTCGTAGTCCACCCCGATGTGCCTGAGCACCTGCGAGCACTTGGGGCAGATGAGCCTTCCCCGCTGCAGGAAACGCTCCTCCAGGTCCACGTGCCCACAGCTGAAGTGGTGGAGCATGGAGGCCTGACGGATGTCGGTGGAGTTGCACTCGGGACAGGAGAGCCTCAGGTGGAGATGGTGACTCTGGCAGAAGGGACAGAGATAGACCTTGTCGTGGAAGGTGCCCACCAGATAGCCAAGCTTATGAAGAAGCTCCAGCACCTCCACCTCCTCGCCGTGCAGGCGCTTGAGGACGACGTTGGCGTCCGGGTAAGAATAGCCATACTTGGCGTTGGGATCAAAGTAGGGGTCAAGGCGCCCGACCTCCCCCTCAAGCATCTTCTTAAGCAGCTCAATTACCCGGGCGTCAATCAGCTCAACCGCCTTTTCGTCCTCGTAGGTCGGAAGTCCCATCACTTTCTCTCTCCCCAGCTCGGCTTTTTACGCCTCCAGGCAGACTTCAGGCTGACTCAATTCTACAAAGTCAGAGCCGAAGAACCTTCTTTTCGCTGTGGACATAACTCTACCCCGGAAAGAGGGGGTTTAGTCCTAAAGCTCAATGTAGAGAGGGCTGCTCTGTTCCCTGAACAGCACCACCCCCTCCACCCGGTGGTCCTCAGCCCAGAAGTTCCGCTCAGGCAGGGGATAGATGAGGGAGAGGGTGCCGCTACCCTCCACCAGAGCGGGAACCAGTGCCTCTCTCCCCCCTTCTCCTGCTGGGTGGGGAAGGTCAGAAAGCAGAATCCCCGGCCAGTCCAGCAGCCGCTGACCGTTCCTAAGCATGATCACCGCCCGCAGAAATACCGCCGCCGCCAGGA
>Ga0256839_1004685_pt1 | contig 13198 bp, 9 predicted proteins | sample 354166metaG_FD_185968 | JGI IMG/M metagenome (GOLD analysis project Ga0256839, IMG submission 185968) | Hydrothermal vent microbial communities from Mid Atlantic Ridge, Atlantic Ocean - 354-166 | ecosystem: Environmental > Aquatic > Marine > Hydrothermal vents | place: Atlantic Ocean: Mid... | reverse complement strand
TATTTTCTTCATTATCGAGTGGTCCGAAGAAAGTAAGTTTCATTACCCTTAACATATATACAGCACCTAAAATGATAGATGTACCTGCAATGATTGTCATGATAGGTGATACCTTATAAAATCCAAGTAGCACAAGGAACTCACCAACAAACCCAATGGTTAGAGGTAGCCCAACAGAGGCCATAAGCATCACACCAAAGATAATAGCAAACTTAGGCATAACAGCTGTAAGTCCACCAAACTCCGAAAGTAGCTTAGTATGTCTTCTTTCATAAATCATACCTACCAACATAAATAAAGCTCCTGAGACAATACCATGAGATAACATTTGAAACACTGAACCACCTAATCCCTCTGCATTCATAGCAAAAAGACCCAGCATAATAATACCCATATGTGATACAGAAGAATATGCAATAACTTGTTTCATATCTTTTTGCGCATAGGCTATCATTGCTGTGTACACAACCATAATAAGTGAGAGTATTGCAATAGGTGTAATAGCCATCACTGCAGCATCTGGGAACAGTGGAAGTGAAAATCTTACAAACCCATAGGTACCCATTTTAAGTAGTATCGCAGCTAGGATTACAGACCCAATAGTTGGTGCTTGTCCATGTGCATAAGGAATCCATGTATGAAATGGGAACATCGGAACTTTAATAGCAAACCCTATAAAAAATGCCGCAAAAAGCCATATTTGATAGTTAACTGGTAGAACCAGTGCATACCAGTCTGTAATAGCAAATGACCATACCCCTGTAAGATCATGGTAGACATATGCCATAAATAACATACCTACAAGCATTATAAGTGATCCTATAAAAGTATACAAGAAAAACTTAATAGATGCATAAATACGTAGTGGTCCACCCCATGCACCAATAATATAAAGCATTGGCACAAGTGAAAGTTCCCAGAACAAATAAAAGATAATAGCATCAAGGGCAACAAAAACACCAATCATAGTCATCTCTAAAAAAAGTAAAGATATAATCATGTTTTTAATATTTTTAGTCTCTCCCATGGATGCCATACCAATTAGTGTCATCAATGCTGTCATCACAATAATAAACAATGAAATACCATCTGCCCCAACATAATAAGAAATTCCCATATCAGGAATCAGTGGTATCATCTCTACAAACTGCATACCTGCATTGTTCATATCAAAAGAAAGCCACAACCATAATGCTAATAAAAAGACAACTGAAGTTACAGCAATACCATATGCCCTAATGCTCTCTTTTGCTACCACAAACCCTAGTAATCCCGCAATCGCTGGGAAAAAAACCAATATACTTAAAATATTTTCCATTTCTGCTCCCTACACAAACATCGCTGAAATTGCAGCGACTACCAATAATATAACCCCACCAACAGCCATCCAATTTAAATAATTAGAAAGGTTACCTGTTTGCATTGCCCTTGTTTTATCTCCCGTACTATAGAAGAACTTAGCAATATTATCTACTGTTGCATCTACAATCTTAAGGTCCACTTCTGTCCAAAATTTCTCAGAAATAATCCTATATGGCTTGGTAATAAACTCTTCATAAAATTTCGGTACATAGTACTGATTTATAAGAAGTTTATAAAAGAATCCTTGTTCTTTCTCTTCGTCTCGTTTCCATGCATTTTTACCTGTTCTTGCATACTTAAAATATGCAAAAGTAATACTCGCAAGTACTATAAAGATAACCATCAGTGCCAAATAAATAGCAAGATGATGTGTATGGTCAGACATTTCATACTGTACAGACTCACCTATCTTATAAATAAACTCTTTGTAGCTTGACATAAACCAACCCGTAATAAGAGCTAATACTGCTAAAGGGAACATCGCCACAAGTACAAACTTGTACATTTCGTGTGGGTGGAAACCCAGTGGCGTATGTCTGTCTTCTCCATGAAAAGACAAAAACACCTGTCTAAATGAATAAAATGCTGTCATACCTGCAGTAATCACAAGCATTATCCATAAAATGTAAGTATGTTCATTAAATGCCGTTTCTATAATGGCATCTTTTGACCAGAAACCTGCTAAAGGAGGTAACCCAACTAGGGCTATAGAAGCGAATCCCATATAAAGCCAGGTGCCTCTCATTTTCTTTCTTAAGTCTCCCATTTTGAAAAGGTCTAGCTCGTCGTGCATCGCATGCATAACATTACCTCCACCAAGGAAGAGAAGTGCTTTAAAGAATGCGTGAGCTGCAAGGTGGAAAAGTGCTATCCAGTAGGCTCCTAGTCCAGCAGCAGCAAACATATACCCAAGCTGTGAAAGTGTTGAGTAAGCAATAATTCTTTTCAAGTCACGCTCAACCAAAGCCATTGATGCTGCATAAAAAGCAACAAATGTACCAAGGCTAGCAATAAACATGCTAACATCTGCTACTTCTTCCATAGAGTAAAGTGGATTAGAACGAACAACCAAAAAGACCCCTGCTGTTACCATTGTCGCTGCGTGAATAAGAGCAGATACTGGGGTAGGTCCTTCCATCGCATCTGTAAGCCATGTATGAAGGGGAAATTGTGCTGATTTACCCATAGCTCCTATAAAGAGTGCAATGGCTGCTGTTACCAAGACTGTCTCAGAAAGCTGAGGAAGCTGTGCAAACACTTCATCGTATTGTAGTGATCCAGTATTCCAGTATAGTATAAAAATACCTACCAGCATACCAAGGTCAGCGATACGATTCATAATAAATGCTTCATTCGCTGCCCATGATGGAGAGATAGAAGGGTTATCCTCTCTTTTTTGATCTGGCTTGTGATACCAAAAACCAACCAATAGCCAAGAACAAACACCAACACCTTCCCAGCCTATAAATAATCCCAAGAAGTTATCTGACATGACCAGTATCATCATAGAGAATACGAAAGCTGAAAGATATGAGAAAAACCTGTTAAAACTTTTATCATGATCCATATAGCCAATCGCATAAATATGAACAACAGTAGAAACAAGTGTTACTACGGTCATCATTGTCACTGAAATTTGATCTACAACAAATCCAAATGCGACATTAAAATCACCTGCAGATATCCAATCCATCATCGTGACATGGATAACCTCTCCTGTCATATAAAGGTTTACCGCTAGTAGTGCTGACGCTAAAAATGAGATAAACAACAAACTGGAGGCTACAATACCTACAAATATTTGTCTTTCACTCATGCCAAACAGTGATGCAAATAATGAGCCTACAAATGGTGCAAAAAGTGCAATATATACTAAATTTTCCATATTATCCTCTCATACTTGCTAAATCATCTAAATCTAGAGAACCATACTTTTTGTATAGCACAATCAAGATACCAAGTCCTACCGCTACTTCAGATGCGGCAATAGCTATGATAAAAAATGCAAACATTTGCCCAGTAAGGTCATTATAATAATGAGAAATAGCCGCAAATGCTATGTTTGCAGCATTGAGCATGATTTCAGTTGCGAAAAAAAGCATTAAAAGATTTCTTCTTCTCAATACTCCCACTAACCCTATGGAAAATATAATCGCTGATACGATTAAATAATGCGATAACCCTATCATTTCTCATCCTTTTTTATCATAATTTCATCCTCTGCATCATTATCAATTTCCATATCTTCAGTAATTGATTTATCCATCTTCTTACCTGCAAGAATAATACCTGAAATCATTGCAACAAGTAACATAACTGCAGCAACTTCAAATGGTATAAGATACTTTGTAAAAAGCACCATACCTACATCTTGTGCATTCCCTACACCTTCAGTCATGGGGTAAAGTGCTTGGATATCATTAGAATGTATTGGTGCTGCAAACATAAGTACCAATACCAATGCTGACATACCACCTAGTAAAAACACTATAACGTTACTCGTATTTTTTTCTTTAATATCTCGTGTTGCATCAAAGAACATCATTGCAAATGCATAAAGTGCAATAATAGCTCCCACATAAACAATAATCTGTATAACACCAAGAAAGTCAGCTCCCAAGAGGAAGAAAAAACCAGATACAAGTATCATTGCTGCTGCCAATGATGTCATAGCATAAAGTATATTTTTACTCATAACTGTAACTGAGAAAAGTCCTATGGTTAAAATAGAAAAAAGATAAAAAGCAAATCCTTCTATAGTCATTAAGGATGCCAAAAAGTTTTCAAACATATATATTCCCTTTCTAGTACGCTAATGGCGTTTTTTTGATATTTTCATCTGCATTTGGAGAGATGGCTCCAAAACCATCATATTCTTGTTGCAAATTCAACTTATCTATAGGTGTTAGCATATCATCAAAGAGTGAGAAACCTGCTCTTTGTTCTGATGCATTTTCGTATCGAGGTCCATGTACAATAGCAAGTTCCGGACATACTTCTGCACAATACCCACAAAAAATACAACGTCCAAAATTAATAGTGTATTCACTTACCTCTTTACGTTGATTTTCATCATATCTTGTATCCATAGCAATACAATTTGAGATACAAATTTTCTCACAAAGACCACAACCAATACATCTATAGTTACCTGATTCTAAGAGTCTTAGCATATCATGTATAGCTCTGTATCTAGGAGAAATAGGTAATTTTTCAAATGGATATTTCACAGTATGCATATCATTTTTAAATAATGCTTGTAACATCGTTCTCATGACAACCCAAAGTCCTACAAATAATTCTCCACTAAATGTTCTTTTTACTACTTGCTTAAACTTACACCATCCTCCTTGAGGAGATTTTCCCACATTCAGTGTAACATACGGTTGTGAACCTACATTTCTATCTTTAAATTGTTCTAAACTCATATTTCTCTCCTTATACCAATATAACAATTGCTGTAATTAAAACATTTAACAATGCGATTGGCATCAATACTTTCCAACAAAACCACATCAACTGATCTGGTCTAACATGGGGCCATGCAGCTCTTACCCATAACATCAAGAAAAAGAAGAATGCGATTTTAGCCATAATGAATAACCAACCTAGCACTCCCACTGCATCATATCCGCCTAAAAAGACTACGGATGCAATAATCGCAATAGTAATCATATTGGCATATTCTCCTATAAAAAACATACCCCATCTCATTCCTGAGTACTCAGTTGCATACCCAGAAACAACTTCTGCTTCATGTTCAAGAAGGTCAAAAGGTGTTCTGTTTGTTTCTGCAAATCCAGCAATAAGAAATAGAATGAATGCTATTGGCTGTTGCCAAATAAGCCATGAACCTATGCCCCCACTTTGATAATCATTAAAATCAACAAACGAAAGTGAGCCTACAAGCATCACTGGTGCCAAAATAGCAAGTGCCGTAATTACTTCATAAGACAGAAACTGTACTGCAGTTCTTGCTGACCCAATAATACCCCATTTGTTTGCCTGAGACATACCTGCCAAAAGTGGACCATAAAGTCCAGATGCCATCATACCCAAGACAAATAAAATACCTATATTTAAATCAGATGCTATGGAAGGGACAAATGTCCCACCAATTAAAGGTATAAAGTCTGGCACAATAAAATCTGGAAATACCGGAACGGCCCCAAGTGCAATAAATGCTGTTGCTGCTGTAATCAGTGGAGCTATCATAAAAATCAATTTATTCGCATTCTGCGGGATAATATCTTCTTTTGTAAAAAGCTTAATACCATCTGCTGCAATCTGCAATACTCCATATGGTCCAACATGCATTGGTCCTAAACGTCTTTGCATAAAGGCTAAAACTTTCCTTTCAATAAATGTACCAAATCCAGCCAAAGCGGACATAACTGCTAAGATAATGATTGCCTTAATCAGTACCCCTACCCAAGTAACTTCTGGCAATAAATGTGCTGCTTCCATATTACACCTTTCTCAATGTTACAGTTTGATATCTAGCTTCACCGAAGAGGTCATAAACACCCTCAAACGCTCTATAGTCTGGTACTTTCACAATGTCACCCGTGATTTTTGCATCCGCGATGACATCTAAAGTGATGCTTCCATTTTCAAATACCACTTCTACTTTATCGCCTAAGCTTGCTGCTTTTTCTTCGCTCGCATAAAGCCCGTATGCTTCGAAGATTTCATGTGACTTGTCTGTAAAGTCATTGAACTGTCTAGCTGGGTTACATCTATATGCGATGTCACCTTCAAGCACAGCTTTTTCATCAAACTTTTCTACCTCTGGCATCTCAGTTTCTACATTATTCGTTTCGAGTATGTAGCCTCTGTTGTCTGTACCATCATTTTCAAAAGAGTTTGGAAGGCTGTCAAAATCAAATGTTTTAAAGCCTCTATCTGTTGGTAATGCTTTAGTCCAGTCAATAGTCAATCTAGGGGCTCCAACCAAGGCTTCCATAAGGTCATTGAGTTCATACCCATTATACTCTACCGCTGCGTTGGTAGGAAGTACACGTTTACCAATGTTACAGAGTGTCCCTTCTTGTTGGTTCATTGCAGGCATGTCAAGGTCACCTGTACCTAAGGCAGAAAGTGTAAAGTCTGCTTTTTCGTTATACCCTACCGTGTAACCATTTTGTACATCATCAAGCTCACAGATGAGTGCAACACCAAGTGCATTTGACTTAGGTGGTGTCATCACAACGTTGATAGGACAAGTTGCTTCTACAAGAGCCACAAGCTTAGCAATATTTTCTGCCTTCTCATGGTAGTAGAGGTCTTCACCTAGCATCATAGAGAAGTTTTCTTTTTTCTTCATCATTTTTTCAAATGTTTCATCAAACTTAGAAGCATCACCTCCAAGTAGTTCTACAAGTCTATTAGTCACAACAGTAATTTCTTTATCTACCATCTCTGTAACTTTTTTAGATACCTCTTCCTCTTCACCTGTCTCTTCATTAAGCACCATCTCTTTAACTGTTTTAACTTCTTTTTCTTTTATGGTCTTAGTTGATGATGTTTTAAAGCTTTCTATATACTCTTTTACATCTGTAGGGAGTACATCTTTATCTGCAAACAAATCAAGTACCAAATAGAGTGCTGCTTCCTCAAGTCCTACTTTATGATTAAAGATTTCGACATTTTTACCAAAAGTTGGGATGAGTGTATCTCCTACGGGATGGAAGTAGAGTCCTGCCCCTTTGTTCATCTTTTGCACATTGTTAAAAGCATATTTCATAGCAGGTGAGTCATTTCTCAATGCTGTACCTATAGAGATAACAAAATCAGAGTTTTTCATTATGCTATCAGTGTTTGTTGTCCAAAGGCTGTTTCCTGATGCTGCTTCATAGTGGTTTAAGAATTTTTGGAAAGCTCTTACTTCTGGGTTATAAAGTTTCACTCCCATTTTTTCTTTTAAGGTTTGAAGCATCATCGCTTCTTCATTTGTAATCATGGCATTAAAACGAATCGTTTCTGCTTTTTTGAATGCTTCAATGGCCGCGTTGAAAGCTGTTTCATCTTTTGTGGCTGTTGTGTTTTGGAAATCATAGGCAAAACGTGCTGATCCATCTAAGGAAACATAGTTCCACTCGTTAGTGACCCTATAGATTCTTTCTGTTCTGTCTTCTATAGATGTTGGTTTCACTTCGTAGTAAATCTGAGCTCCATCACTTGAGTGAGCTGCAACTGCTGGTACTCTTTTTAAATCCCATGCATTTGACTGATATACAAAGTCACGTGATACTAGGGCGCCTACTGGACATACGGCGATACACTCACCACAGTCAGAACAGTTCGTTTCACCCGTACCATTACTAGGAGCAATGACAGACTTTTGTAACTTGTTCCACATAGAATAGGCATCTTTAGGCATAGTTTCTTTATATGCTTTGTCTAGTTCTGCACCACCACGCTTAGCTGTGGTAATCGCTGCATCTCCTATCATATCCTTACATACTGTAGTACAACGTTCACAGACAATACATAAACCTGGATCGTAATGCAACACTGATGACCAATTTGTTGTTTCACGTTTTGTATCAGGGATTGCATACGATTGAGAATCTACTCCCAATTCTAATGTATAGTTTTGTAATTCACATTCACCAGACTTATCACATACCCCACATTGCAGTGGGTGATTTACATCATACACTTCCATAATAGCTCTACGCTCTTCAAGAATGGTTTGCGTTTTTGTTGTAACTTCCATTCCTTCTTTTACTTTAGCGTTACAGGCGTAAACCTGCTTTCCATCCGCCTCAACTAAACAAATACGGCATGCCAAAGTCGGTGAGCATCTTGTCAAGTAACATATTGCAGGGATAAATATATCATTAGCTCTTGCAGCATTTAATATAAACTCTCCCTCCTTAGCCTTATACTCAACACCATCAATTGTAATGTCAACCATACTATTTATTGTTTGTACTTCACCCATCTTAATTTCCTACTTTAATTATTGTTTACCTTATGTCAGATAGACTATTCTATAAATTTACAATGAGGATAACAAATATGCACTTAATTCTCCAGTATAAATCTCAATTGTATTTAGTTTGATTTTAAAGGTGTATCAATTGTAAACACGGGTATTATTCTTTGACTTCTTTCACTAAATATAATACCTACCTTATATGTAACGTATATACTCATTTAAATTGTCTAGTTCATTATTGTTCTATCAAGTATATTTAGATATTATCCTTATATATGTAGTATAAATACTCAATACCGCCTACCAATTACTTCTATTTACTCTAATTATATAAATATTTTAAATATTATCATGTTATAGTCCGACAAATTTCATACATAAAAGGATACAAAATATGGATTCAAACGAAATAGTTGATATCGCAATCATTGGGGCAGGACCAGGAGGCATGGCAAGTGCCATTGAAGCAAAACTAGCAGGAATTGATAATATTGTAGTTGTTGACAAAGCTGAAACCCATAATTATATGATTCATAAGTTTTATAAAAAGGGTAAAAGAGTTGATAAAGATTGGATGGGTATTAAATTTGAATTTGAAGGTAATGTTACATTTGAAGAGTGTTCTAAAGAAGAATATATCAAACAGATGGATGATTTACTTGCTTCTCATGGTGTGCTTGATAAATTTGTATACAATACAGAAGTTGCCTATGCCAAAAAAGGTGAAGACGGATTATTTCACATACCATTTGGTCAAGATATTGTAAAAGCTAAAAATGTCATCATTTCTGTTGGTAGAATGGGTAAGCCAAATAAACCAGGCTACAAATTTCCAAAAGCTATTAAATCCCGATTAAACTTTAATCTTTCTGATGTACAAAATGGTGAAAGAGTAATGGTAGTAGGTGGTGGGGATACAGCTGGTGAGTATGCCTATGGTCTAATTGAACTAGAAGATATGCAAGATTGTACCGTTACATTAAACTATAGAAAACCTGAAATTAATAGAATGAATCCTATCAATACAGAAATGACCATGAAATATATAAACAATGGTAAACTTCTTAATAAAATGGGAGTTGATGTTGAAAGTGTTGAAGCAACCGAAGATGAATTAGTTAAAGTAAACTTTACTGATGGAACTAGTGAAATATATGATAGAGTAGTATATGCCCTTGGTGGGACTAGTCCTAAAGATTTTCTTGTAAATTCAGATATAGAAACAGGTAAATGGGATGAACCACTTATGGATGAAAAAACAATGGAAACAAACATCCCTGGTCTTTATACCATTGGTGATGTTGTAACAGATCAAGGTAGTATTGCACTTGCATTTAACCATGCATCATTTGCCATTAATGACATCGTAGCCAAAGGGGCTGCAAAATAAATATTTTTCTCTTGCATTTAGCAAGAGAAACCTGCGTCTATAACTGAAAATTAACGTTCTATTTACACCATTCTAAAATGAAATAGGTAGATAAAAACTCATTTCAAATCTTTCATCCTTATTTAAATGATGATGTTTTTTATATGTAGCGTATGGAGGTTTTGTTGTTGTTTCATAATCACTATTAGGCAACCACTCATGATATACCCAATGTATAAATCTTAATTGATCTCCTCTTTTACCTTCTATATAAAACTTTGCAAAAACACCTTTAGAAATAGTAAGTTGAGGTAACCTTGAGTCTCTTTCATCTAAGCTCTCTTCAAGTACCAAACAGGCAACATGTTGACACTCCATTAGTGGTGTCACAGCAGGGTTATCATGATAGAGTGAAATTAATGTATACTCTTCAGTATCATTTGAAAAAATCCATGCTTGTAATTTTTGCCAAGTAATTTGTATATTTTTCTCATATCCACGATGACGTATATAATATGCACGCATATTTGGCATTTTAACAATATCTGGAACAATCTCTTCAAAGGAAGCTGTAGAGATACTGGCATAAGGTGAAGAAAGAAGTAGTTTTTCTGAATATTCCTTATCTCCTCCATTACGCCACTGTTTTGGGGTCATAGAAAAACGCTCCTTAAACACACGAGTAAATGATGTTTGAGAACTATACCCACACATAAGTGCTATATTAGATATAGTTGAATAGCGATTAGTAAGCAAAAGTGTTGCCGCTTTTTGAAGACGTATGGACTTAATGCTCTCATATATGTTTCTCCCAAACGTCTCTTTAAATATTTTATGCATATGAAATTTACTGATAGAAAATGTCTCTGCCAACTCATCTAAATTTATGTCTGTATCTATATGTTTATAGATGTAATGCATCAGGTCATTAGAGATACTTGTCCTCTTTTGTATGGTCTCTTTTTTCATAATTAACAACCTTGGATAGTTTTATGTTTAATAAATGATAACTATCATAACAAAAACAGTATAGAGTAAACTTTAAAAATCGCATATAATGTTTCCAAGATTTATCAATCGTTACTTTTTGAACTTCAAAAATGACTACAAAATGATAATCTAAAATATTTAATTATAAAGGATAACAATATGGCAAAGCAAAGAATAACAGTTGCACCAGGTGACGGAATCGGTCCAGAGATTATGGATGCAAGTATAAGAGTACTAGAGGCTGCAGGAGCAGATGTCGAGTGGGATTATATTGAAGTTGGTGAAAAAGTTTATCTAAGTGGGAACACTTCAGGGATTGGTCAAGAGGCTTGGGATTCTATTAAGAAAAATAAAGTTCTTTTTAAAGCACCTATTACTACACCTTAAGGTGGAGGATACAAAAGTTTAAATGTGACTATACGTAAAACTCTAGGACTCTACTCAAATGTACGTCCATCAATCGCTTATGACCCATTCATCCCATCAAGATACCCTGGTATGGATGTTGTTGTTATTCGTGAAAATGAAGAGGATTTATATGCTGGTATTGAGCATCAACAAACACCTGAAGTAACTCAGTGTCTTAAAATCATCACTAGACCAGGTTGTGAGAAGATCTCTCGTTATGCATTTGAGTATGCAAAAGCATTTGGAAGAAAAAGAATCACTTGTATGATAAAAGATAACATCATGAAACTTACAGATGGTCTTTTTGTAAAAGTATTTTATGAAGTAGCCAAAGAGTATCCTGAAATTCAAGCGGATGACTGGATTATCGATATCGGTATGGCTAAACTAGTTGATGCTCCTCAAGATTTTGATATGGTTCTTATGCCTAACCTTTATGGTGATGTTGCAACAGATATTTTGGGTCTTATGACTGGTTCAGTTGGTATCGCACCTGGAGCGAATGTGGGTGATGATATAGCAATGTATGAAGCGATACATGGTTCTGCTCCAAGACATGCAGGTAAAGGCATAGCAAACCCATCTGCACTTTTACTTTCAGGTGTGATGATGATGGTAGATATAGGGCAACCTAGAATTGCTGAAAAAGTACACAATGCATGGTTAAAAACTATCGAAGATGGTATCGTAACCTATGATCTTGCTAGAAAACTTAAAGCGGAAGGTAGACCTTATACTGAAGTAAATACAAAAGAGTTTGCTGATGCAGTTATAGAGAGATTGGGTCAAAAACCAACAACTTTAGCACCAAAGGTATATGGAGAAGCAATCAAAATCAAAAAAGCTGTACTTACTGATGTAAGAAGTCAAAAGATGGATCTTATCGGTGTAGATATCTTTACAAGAGGTGACTTCAAAGATGCAAACATAATTGGTGATCAACTCGTTGCTGCAGCAGAATCTACAGGCATGAGACTTAAAATGATCTCTAACAGAGGACTTAAATGTTATCCAAATGGTCACCCAGAGACTTTCTTAACTGACCACTGGAGATGTAGATACTATGCTAAAAATCAAGGTGATATCCTTACAAATGGGAACATTACAGAAATGATGAATATCATCTCTGAACTAGATGGCATTGAAGTCATTAAAACTGAAAACCTTTACAAGCTAGAAGGTGAATTAGCTTACTCTCTAGGTCAAGGAGAGTAAATTCAAAGAGCCTTTGCAAGTGCAAGGCTCTTTGTCTTATCGTATTGACCAGTAGTCTTAATAATTAAAAAAGAGTATTGGTGTGTACGCTAATTATGATAATAGTGTATCTGGTAAGCAGATACTACTTTTGAATGAAAAGGAGAGATATATGTCATTAGATCCCGTTGTTATGTTTTTTATCGCTGGTTTTACCATTAGTTTAATGAGGGTAGATTTTAAACTGCCTTCAGCTATTTATGAATTTTTAAGTATTATGCTACTTATTACCATAGGGCTAAAAGGGGGTATAGAACTCTCTAAACAAAATGTTACCAATCTTATCGGAGATGTTGGGCTTGTACTCTTGATGGGGGTTCTCATTCCTCTATTAGCCTATCCTATTCTCTATTTTGTTGGACGATTTAAAAGAGTGGACGCTGCTTCTATTGCCGCACATTATGGCTCAGTCTCTGTTGGGACTTATGCTGTGGGTGTGGCATTTCTAGAAACCCATCATGTTTCTTATGAATCACATATGCCCCTGTATCTTGTTGTTTTAGAGATACCTGCTATTGTTGTAGGTATCATTTTGGCAAAAGGTATCAGTAAAGAGACAAACTGGGGTGAAATGGCACAAGAATCATTTCTAGCAAAAAGCATTGTACTGCTCTTTGTTGGACTATTTATAGGATGGGCAGCAGGAGAGAGAATCCATACGACACTAGACCCTTTCTTCTTTGCTCCATTTAAAGGTATCTTGGCACTCTTCTTGCTTGAGATGGGTATTGTGGCTGCCAGCCAAGTAGGATTGTTAAAAAAATATGGGTTATTTTTAGTTGCATTTGGTATCATATTCCCAGTCATTGCTGCTGCAGTGGGACTAGAGTTTGCCTATATGATGGGTCTCTCTTTAGGTGGAGCATTGC
>Ga0256839_1004684_pt1 | contig 13199 bp, 12 predicted proteins | sample 354166metaG_FD_185968 | JGI IMG/M metagenome (GOLD analysis project Ga0256839, IMG submission 185968) | Hydrothermal vent microbial communities from Mid Atlantic Ridge, Atlantic Ocean - 354-166 | ecosystem: Environmental > Aquatic > Marine > Hydrothermal vents | place: Atlantic Ocean: Mid... | reverse complement strand
TCCCAACCGGACGCCTGCACCTCGTCGACGGTGAGGAGGTCGTCCTGCCGGGCGAGGGTGATGATCCCGACGCCGGGGACCTCGAAGGCGAGAAGCTCCGCCGATGGGGGCGGCGGGACCTGCGTGGTCGACGTCGAGACGGGCGCGGCCTCCGACGCCGGGTCGACGATCTCGTCCACGACGATGGTGACGACCTCGGGTTCGGCGGTCGAGGCGGCCGCCACCGTCGAGTCCTCACTGTCGAGCGCTCCGACGTCGGTGCTGGCCAGAATGCCGATGTTCGCTCCGACGGCGACGACTCCGGCGAGGAGCACGCCGGCCACCGACGCAGCGGTTGCGAGTGCGGTCTTGTGGTTCATCGATTCCTCCTTCGAGTTCTGGGTGACAAGGTATGGGAAGGTCCGGTAGGGCGACACCAGCCCAAGGCAAAAGTTCGGTAAAGGAGCTTCCGTTCTCCCCACCCGACCTGCGATCCTGGGGGCATGAGAGTTCTCGTCGTGGAAGACGACGCCTCCATCGCCGAGCCCCTCACGAGCGGTCTCGAACGCCAGGGGTACGTCGTGCAGTGGGTGGCGACCGGCGCCGACGCCCTCAACGCCCCCGAACCCGACCTGATCCTTCTGGATCTGGGCCTCCCGGACCTCGACGGGCAGGTGGTGTGCCGCCGCCTCCGGGAACGGTCGAACGTACCGATCATCGTGGTCACCGCCCGTTCCGACGAGATCGATCGGGTCACCCTCCTCGACCTCGGCGCCGACGATTACATCGTCAAGCCCTTCGGGTTCCGCGAGCTCACCGCCCGGATCCGGGCGGTGACCCGACGTGCCTCGCCGGCGACGGGGTCGGGTGAACCGACCTCGGTCCTCGCCGTCGGACCCGTCACCGTCGATCGCCGCACCCGGCGGGTGACCGTCGACGGCACCGAAGTGACCCTCACCCCGAAGGAGTTCGACCTCCTCGCCTATCTGGCGGAGGACCCGGGGGCGGTGCGGACCCGCGATCAGATCCTCCGGGCGGTGTGGGACACGAACTGGTGGGGGTCGACGAAGACCCTCGACGTCCACGTCGCCTCGCTCCGGAAGAAGCTCGGCGATCCCGACCTCATCGAGACGGTACGGGGGGTGGGGTATCGACTCGTGGACGAACCACGATGAGGCGCCGCCTCCTCCTCAGCTACCTGACGGTGACGCTCATCGTGCTCCTGATGTTGGAGATCCCCCTCGCCCTCACCTTCTCCCACCGCGAGCTGGAGCGACTCACCGCCGCCGCCGAGCGGGACGCCATGGTGTTGGCCACCCTGTACGAGGACACCCTGGATCGGGGACTCCCCTTCACCCCTCAGCCCGCGATCGAGTACGCCCAGAACACGGGAGCGCGCGTGGTGGTGGTCGACGCCTTCGGGCTCTCCTTCGTCGACACCGACAGCCCTCCGAACCGGGACTTCTCCTCCCGTCTGGAGTTCCAGGAGGCGCTCGCAGGTCGCCGGGCGGTGGGGACTCGGTCGTCCGTCACCCTCGGCCACGACATCCTCTACGTGGCGGTGCCGGTGGCGTCGGGAGGTCGGGTCCTGGGTGCGGTGCGCCTGACCCTCCCCATCGAGGAGGTGAACGCCCGAATCCACCGCTTCTGGTGGGGACTGGCCGGGGTCGGGCTGGTCGTGTTGGGGGCGATGGCCGGGATCGGCTGGGTGGTGGCGGGTTCGGTGACCCGACCGCTCGCCGATCTGGAGAAGGCGGCCGCCCGGATCGCGGCGGGCGACCTCGACGTGCGGATCACTCCGGGCGACGCCCCACCGGAGCTCCGTGCCGTCGTCGAGGCCTTCAACCACATGGCCGACCGGGTCCGGGACACCCTGGAGCGCCACCGAGCCTTCATCGGCAACGCATCCCACCAGCTCCGAACCCCCCTGACCGCCCTCCGCCTGCGGCTGGAGAACCTGGAGACCGAGCCCGGCGCCGACGCCGACCTCCAGGCCGCGATCGACGAGACCGCCCGTCTGGCCACGATGGTCGACCAGCTCCTCGAGCTCGCACGGCTCGGGGATCGGGCGAGCACGGAGGTGGTCGATCTGGCCGCTGCCGTCGCGGAACGGCGCGACGTGTGGGAGGCGGTGGCACGGGAACAGGACGTCTCGATCGCCGCCGAGATCCCTGAACATCCCGTCTGGGCTGAGGCGTTTCCCGGCTCCGTCGAGCAGGTCCTCGACAACTACCTGGCGAACGCGCTCCGGGTAAGCCCCCCGGGCGGCCGGATCCTCATGGCGGTGACGCCCGGCGACACCCACCATGAGGTCCACGTGATCGACGAAGGGCCGGGGATGAGCTCCGAGGACCGCCGACGCGCCTTCGACCGCTTCTGGAGTCGGAACGAGGGTCGAGGAGCCGGGTTGGGGCTGGCCATCGTCCGTCAGCTCGTGGAGCTCGGCGGCGGGTGGGCCGAGCTGCGTGAGGCGGAGACGGGGGGCATCGACGCCGTCATGGCGCTCCCGGCGGCTCCCACCCCGACGGGCACCGAGCCCGAACCTCAGGCCGCGTCGTCGGCGTGACCTTCAGCCCGGAAGCACCGAGGGGCCTTCGTCGAGCAGGCGGACGAAGGTCCCCTCGTCGATCATCGGGATCCCCAGCTCCTCCGCCTTGCGGACCTTGGAGGCCCCAGGGTTCTCCCCCACGACGAGGGCGGTCGTCCGTTTCGACACCGACCCCGTCGCCCTCCCTCCACGTTCGACGACGGCCTCCTCGGCTTCCTCACGGGTGAACCCTTCGAGGGTGCCGGTGATCACCACCGTGACGCCGTCGAGCAGGTCGGCGGGGACGTCGGTCTCCCCCACCGGATCTTCGAGCCGAACCCCCGCCTCGGCCAGCTTGTCGAGCAGGGCCTGGTTCTCCGGGTCGTCGAACCACTCCCGGATCGACCGGGCGATGACCGGTCCGATCCCGTCGATCGCCGCCAGCTCCTCCTCCGGTGCCGCTCTGAGGGAGTCGATGGAGCGGTACCGCCGGGTGAGCAGCCGGGCGACGGAGTCACCGACGTGGCGGATCCCGAGGGCGGTGAGGAGCTGGGCGACGGGCCGATCCTTCGCCGCTTCGATGGCCCGCATCAGGTTTCCCACCGACACCTCCCCCCAACCCTCGTACCCGAGGAGCTGCTCGGGACGGAGGAAGAAGATGTCGGCCGGATCCCGGATGAGCCCTTCCCGGATGAGGAGGTCGATCGTCTTGTATCCCATCCCGTCGATGTCCATGCCGGCGCGGGAGGCGAAGTAGAAGAGCCATTCTCGGAGCCGTGACGGGCACGAGTAGCCGCCGGTGCACCGGGCGACCTTCTCTCCGTCGGGCCGGACGATGGGACTGCCGCAGAAGGGGCAGGTCGTCGGCATGTGCCAGATCCGCTCTTCGCCGGTTCGCGCCGAAGGCACCGGTGCCACCACCTCGGGGATGACGTCCCCGGCTCGCCGGACCACGACGACGTCTCCGATCCGCAGATCCTTGCGCCGGATCTCGTCCTCGTTGTGGAGCGTCGCCGACGAGATGTTCGCCCCGCCGACGAACACCGGCTCCAGCACCGCGTAGGGGGTGACCGCCCCGGTTCGCCCGACGTTGACCTTGATGTCGAGGAGACGGGTGGTCGCCTCTTCGGGAGGGAACTTGTAGGCGACCGCCCACCGGGGCGCCCGGGCGGTGAAGCCGAGGGTGGCCTGGTCGGCGAGGGAGTCGACCTTCACCACGACCCCGTCGGTCTGGTAGTCGCGTTCGTGGCGGCGCTTCTCCGCCTCGGTCAGATACGCCTTCACCCCGTCGAGGTCGTCGACGACTCGGTTCTCCGGATTCACCCGCAGCCCCAGGCGTTTGATGTACTCCATCGCCTCGGAGTGGGTGGGCAGCTCCGGCCCACCTTCCAGGATCCCCACCTGGTAACACCAGATGTTGAGGTCTCGGGTGGCGGTGACGGTCGGGTCCTTCTGGCGGACCGACCCGGCGGCGGCGTTGCGGGGATTGACGAAGAGCCGCTCCCCTGCCTCCTCCTGTCGTCGGTTGAGCTCCTCGAAGGCGGCGAGGGGCATGTACACCTCGGCCCGCACCTCCAGCAGCCTGGGGGGTTCGTCGGTGAGGAGCCGGAGCGGGATCGCCTTGATGGTCCGCAGGTTGGCGGTGATGTCTTCCCCCACCGTCCCGTCACCGCGGGTGGCGCCGAGGGTGAAGACGCCGTGCTCGTAGGTGAGGACGACGGCGAGGCCGTCGATCTTCGGCTCGCAGGCGTAGGCGTCGGGAACCCGCCCGAGGATCCGGGTGATGCGCTCTTCCCACGCCCTCAGCTCTTCGAAGGTGCTGATGTCGTCGAGGGAGAAGAGGGGTCGGCGGTGCCGCACGGGGCGGAACTGGTCGGAGGGGGGTGCCCCGACCCGCTGGGTGGGCGAGTCGGGGGTGACCAGCTCCGGGTGCGCTGCCTCCAGCCGTTCGAGTTCGTGGACGAGGGCGTCGTACTCGGCGTCGGAGATGACGGGGTCGTCGAGGACGTAGTACCGGTAGGCGTGGTAGCGGATCTCACGGCGAAGCTCGTCGATCCGGGCGGCGACGTCGTCGGACATGGCCGCCATCATGCCATCCCGCAGGCCGACTCCGTTCCCTCGACGAACCCTGGGTTGTCGGGGGGATCCACCACCCTCGGGAACCCGGGGTCCGAGCGATGCCGTTCCCGGGGCCGAGAGGTGGACGGTCTCCCCCGGAGAACCCAGGGTTGCCAACCCGTTCCCCCGGGCAACCCAGGGTTCGAGCTCAGGGTGCGGGCTGCGCAGCGGCCCTCCGGTCGAGGCGTTCGGCGACACCGTGGATGACGACCACCGCCACCGCCCCCACCACTGCGAGGAGCACCGGGCCGAGCACCGGGCTCGACGGTGCCGCCAGGGCCGTGGTCTGCAGCCCCGACGGCCACGGCCACAGCACCCGCAACGATCCCGCCATGAGCCCGATGAGGGCGGCCATCACGGTGTCGTGGTGATGGGTGAGCGACCAGTGGAGGATCTGGGAGAACAGGGCGAGCCCGACCACCGCTCCCGCCCCGAAGATCACGATCGTGACGAGAGCCCGGTCGTTCACCGCCGACAGCACCGGGGCGTACATCCCCAACAGCACGAGGATGAACGATCCGCTGATCCCGGGGAGGATCATGGCGCAGATGGCGAGCGCCCCGGCGGCGAAGAATGCCCAGGCGGCCGGGGTGGAGACCGCCGCCACCGCTTCCGGCGAGGTGGCGTCCCGCAAGCCCAGGAGCATGAACACGACGACCGCCACCAGCACCAGCACGACCATCCGGACGACGTCCCGACTCCGCAGCATCCGCCAGGCGATGACGACGGATCCGGCGACCAGGCCGAGGAACAGCGCCGCCATCTCGACGGGGAATCCCTCCAGGCCCCGTTCGATCGCCCGGGCCAACGTGAGGATGGCGGCGCCGATCCCGGCCAACAAAGGCACCAGGAACCCCCATTCGACCCGCCGCAGCCAGGTCCCGAACCCGGCGAGGTCCCCCTTCAGCAGATGCCCCAGTGCCGAGCTTCCCGCCCGGACGGAGGCGACGAGACGCTCGTAGATCCCGAGCACGAGGGCGATCGTCCCCCCCGACACGCCGGGGACGACGTCGGCCGCGCCCATGAGGAACCCACGGGCCACGTTCCAGGAGATCCGACGCAGCATCCGGGCAGTCTATGGGATGACCGACCACAAGGGTTGACACCCCCGGCGATCCGATAGATTGGCGTCGGGGTCGGGCTGGGGAACGGAGAGAAGGGGAGGTCCGTCATGAAGACGACCGACAGCCGACGGAATCGGTACCGCCGGCTGCTCGCCGTCGGTATGGCCGTCGCCCTGATTCTCGTCACCGCCCTTCCTGCTCTCGGTCGCCAACGTGCCTACGGCTCCAGCCGGGTCGACTAGTGCGATGACGAGGGGTGGCTCAGCTCGGCATACGACACGAACAGCGAGAAATACGGCTGGGCGGCGACCACCGGATACATCTTCTGTTCTGGAGTGGACGGGAGGCTCCGCCGGCTCCGCGGCCTGAAGATCTCCACCCAGGTCGGGTCCGACAGCTCATATTCAGGTGGCTTCTGGCTCAACCTCAATACCGGCGCCACCATCTACGACGACCGGCTCGACTACAGCGACCACAACGCGACCAGCAACCTCGGCACCAGACGAGGCTTCAGACTCTTCTGTTATTGCACAGACGCGTAGAGGGGTGAGCCACATGACACAGGACGACGATCCACAGACCAGCCGTCACTGGAGCCGCGGACGCCTCATCGTCGTCACGGCCGCGGTCCTCGCCCTGGTCGGTGGCGGTATTGCGCTGTCCCTCGACGGACCCTCCATCGAGGATCTGGCTGCCCAGGCCACGCCCGAACAGCAGGCCGCCTTCGACGACGGCGTCGTGACCGTCGACGAGTTCCATGAGGCCGTCACCAAGACCGCGGAATGTCTGGAAGAGGGAGGCGCCACGGTGGAGGACGTCGAAATCTCGGACACGCGGGCCTACTACTCGTTCACGTTCTCCGTCGATGTCGGAGCGGGTATCTCCGAGGAGGCTCTGCTGAACGATTGCCGATCTCGGTTCCTCGACCAGATCGCCGCCGGGTTCGGGCTCACCGTGAAAGACGCCGGCCCGGAGGCGAGGAGCACCGAACTCGCCGCGTGCCTGCGCGAGGCCGGGATCGACGTACCAGCCGACGCCATGGCGAAGGAGATCGTCGAGGCGGTGGACCAGACGCCGGGTCTGGAGGCCAAGCTGGCGTTCGATGCCTGTGTCGATCGCATCAACGGCGTGCAGCCGTGAACCGGTCCCGACGGGCCGTCACGATGATCCCCCCGCCCAGGACCTCGTCACCTCGGTACAGGGTGGCGGTCTGGCCGGGGGCGACCCCGAACGCCGGCTCGGCGAGGCGGAGCACCGTCCCGTCGACCACGCCGGGCACCGTCTCCCCGTGGGCCCGATACTGGACCTCCACCCGGGGATCCGACGGCGGCTCCCCCGCCACCCACGACAGGTCGGTCAGGGTGAGTTCGTCGACCGCCAGATCTTCCCGACGCCCCACCACCACCGTCGCCGTCTCGGGACGAACCTCCACCACGTACCGCGGCTCGCCCACCGCCACCCCGAGCCCGCGGCGCTGCCCGATGGTGACGGTGGCGACGCCCCGATGCGCCCCGACCCGGCGGCCGTCGAGGTCGAGGATCGGACCGGGACGTTCCGTCTCCGGGGCGACGCGGCGGAGGAACTCCCGGTAGTCGCCCGCACCGACGAAACAAATGTCCTGGCTCTCGGGTTTGGCGGCGGTCCGCAACCCCAGCTCGGCGGCCCGTCGTCGGGTCTCGGCCTTCGTCAACTCCCCCACCGGGAACCTGACCCGGGCGAGCTCGCGCTGTCCGAGCATCGACAGCACGTACGACTGGTCCTTGTGGCGGTCCTTCCCCCGCACCAGCCGCCACCGTCCCGCCTCCCGCATGGTGCGGGCGTAGTGGCCGGTGACCACCAGGTCGCATTCCAGCTCGGCGGCATGCTCGAGAAGCCGGGAGAACTTGACGGTCCGGTTGCATTCGATGCACGGGTTCGGGGTACGACCGGACGCGTAGTCGGCGACGAACCGCTCCACCACCCCGTCCATGAACACCTCGGAGTAGTCCAGCACGTAGTAGGGGATGTCGAGCTGGGCGGCGACCCGGCGGGCGTCCTCGGCGTCGGAGACGGTGCAGCAGCCGGCGGTGGGCGCCTCCCCGTTCGGCCCCGACCACAGCTTCAAGGTGACCCCGACCACGTCGTGGCCCTGCTCCACCATGAGGGCGGCCGCCACCGAGGAATCCACCCCTCCCGACATGGCGGCGAGCACCCTCATCGTCCCTCCAGGGCGTCGAGGACGAGCGCGGCCGCGGCGTCGCCGTCTTCGGGACGGGTCGTCCATCCGAAGGTGAACCGCAGACATTCCCGGACTTCGTCGGCGGTGTACCCCATGGCGAGGAGGACGTGACTGGGCGTGGTGGCCCCGGACTGGCAGGCGGATCCGGCCGCGGCGGCCACACCGCGTCGGTCGAGACGGACGAGCAGCGTCTCGTTGCGGACACCGGGGAAGCGGAGGTGGGAGTGCTGGACGAGGGTGTGCTCCGCGGGGACGGTCCGTTCCGCCTTCCCGACGAGGGCCGCCTCGAACCGGCGGCGGGCTTCGGCGACGTCGGCGGCGAACCGGTCCCGGTCGTCGGCGGCGGCGTCCATGGCGGCGGCCATCCCCACCGCTCCGGCGACGTTCACCGTCCCCGACCGACGTCCCATCTCCTGGCCTCCTCCGTGCAGCACCGGCTCCAGGGCGACCCCCTGGCGGACGTACAGCACCCCCACCCCTTTGGGGCCGCCGAACTTGTGGGCGGCGAGGGTGAGGAGGTCCACACCGAGGTCGGCGACGTCCACGCCGAGCATGAAGGCCTGGACGGCGTCGGTGTGCACCACCACCTTCGGGTTCGCCGCCTTCACCGCCGCCGCCACCTCGGCGACGGGCTGGAGGGTGCCGGTCTCGTTGTTGGCGGCCATCACCGAGACCACCGCCGTCTCCGGACCCACCGCCGCCGCCACCTCCGCCGGGTCGACCCTCCCGAAGCGGTCCACCCCGACGACGGTGACGGGATGGCCGAGACGGCGGAGGAACTCGGCGGATTCGAGCACCGCCTCGTGTTCGGTGGCGACCGTCACCACCCCGCCCTTGCCGGCGGCGAGCGCCGGGCCTTTGACCGCCAGATTGTCGGCTTCGGTCCCCCCACCGGTGAAGACGATCTCGGCCGGGGCGCACCCCAGATGGGCCGCCACCCGCTCCCGGGCCTCCTCCAGGTCGTTCTTGGCGCGCCGGGACGTCCCGTGGCTTCCCGACGGGTTCCCGAACAGGTCGGTGGCGTAGGGGGTCATCGCCTCCCACACCCCGGGCCGCATCGGTGTGGTGGCGGCATGGTCGAGGTAGAGCATCGTCCCTGATGATCCCACGCCGACAGCCTTCGCGGGAACGTCGGCTTCCACCCCGGCATCAGACGTCGCTCAGTTGAGCGGCACCACCTGGAAGTAGAAGCGGGAGGGGCCGCACACCACCCCGAGGTCACATGCCCCGGGGTCGTCCTCCGGCTGGTCGTCTTCACAGTCGGGGTTGGTGGAGATGTCGGTGACGTCGAGGGTGAAGTGGGCACCGGGCTCCACCGACGTCAGCACCAGGACCGACTCTCCCTGGAAGGAGGTGGGAAGCTGGTCCGACCACGAACCCGAGTCGCCGGGAGCCCCCGACCGCCATGACATCCGCAGGTTGCCCTGGGTGAAACTGTCGACGCAGGCGAACTTCCCGGGCGGTACCTGGATGTGGAGCCGCCGCACCCCGAAGGGGGTCACGGCCATGGGGACTTCGGCGGGCCCAGAGAGGTTCAGCTCCCACGCCTCGGGCGCGTACGGGACCGTGCCCGACCCCACGTCGACGACTTCGGCGTCGGACAGCGCGCGGGCCAGGTCGTGGTACATCTCCGGGACTCCGGGGGCGGCGGCGAGGGCGGCAACCAGGTCACCCGACTCGGGGAATCCACGGATCATGTCGGTGACGCCCGTCGGTCCGATGAACGAGTGGAGGTGCTCGAAGAGGATCCAGTTGGTCCAGCTTCGGTCGGGAACGGTGGTCGACAGCTCCTGGGAGGCGAGCGTGTCGGGCAGGGTGACATGTTCGAGATTGTTCGACGGGTAGACCACCCCGCTCAGGTAGTTGGCGAGGCCGTAGGCGAGCCACCTGGTGGGGTTGGGATTCGCGAAGAACTGCAGGAAGAAGTCGTGCGCGATGAGACAGAAGGCGATCTCCCGGGCGAAGATCTGTTTGAGATCGTTTCGGGGCGTACCGGCGAGGAACTCGCCCACGTACACCCGACAGTCTTCACCGGGCACGTAGCTGGCGTACAGTGTGTCGCCGCCTGGTCGAAGGACGAGGACGGTCGGCGGCATCGAACCCAGGGTTTCGTAGGTGCTCGCCGAGTCCAGGAGGGCCTCCTTGGCGGCTTCGACGTCCCCGCTCGACCAGGCGCTCTCTCCCTCGAGGGCGGCGTACAGCGAGTACGTGTCGGGGTCGAGGTCGTCGGACAGCGCCACGCGCCGCAGGCAGGGACTCTCCACGGCCCATGGGTCACAGGGGTTCTCGGCTTCGTCCTGGGTGACGTAGACGAGAGACACCAGCAGCGGCGCCGAAGCCTCCGCCGGTGCCGTCATCGCCTCCAGATCCTTGACGCCGGGGGTGAGGCGCTCCAACAGCGCCCGAACCTGGGGGGCGTCCGGAGGCTCATCGTCGAGGTAGGCGTTGGCGGCGACGATCACCCCGGTACTCGACGGGTCGGTCAGCTCGTCGGGGACGACCCCCGGCCCGCCGTCGAGCATCCAGGAGAGCAGGACCTTCAACCCTTCGCCCATCGACCACGTCCCCGAATCCACCCCGGCGTACAGCGCTGCGTCGAGGCTCTGCGTCGCCGTGTCGACGGGCTCGTCTTCGAAGGAGATCAGTTCGGGTTCGACGTCGACGCCGGGGAACCGGGGGAGCATCGTGCGGGCGAGGTCGACGGCGACGGCGAGACGTGACGCGTCGTCGAGTTCCGGCCGGCCGAGCCCGAGACGGAAGTGGAGCATGCCGAGGGGAGTGTCCTGGCGCACGGCGAGGAGCCCGGCATAGGCCTCGTCCCCGATACCGGCGAACCAGACCGCACCGTCTCCGACCCCGTCGATCGGTCTGCCCGAGCCGCCGAAGAAGACGGCAGCCGATGCAAAATCTGCCGGGTCTCCCGGTTCGAACTGCACGAAGCTGCGCTCGTCACCGTAAACGAAGTTCCGGCAGGTCTCACCTCTCGTGTACCCGGGCGTCGACACCGGACCGCCCTCCCGGTCCCACACGTCGAGGGCCAAGTCGACGTCCTCGGTGGTGAGGATGGAACGGCAGTCGACCGGCTGCACGTCGGGGTTGTGGGGCGAGACCTCGGCCACCGGAGCAGTCGGCGTGACGGTGGAGGGGACCGTCGCCTGGATGGTGGCGGGAACGGGACGACTCTTGGACTGCTTTACGTCCGGTCCGTCCCGACCGGTGAGGACGACCGCCACCAGGGCGGCCGCGACGGCCCCGGCCGCGACCAACTTGCGGTTGCCGACGGGGCTCACCTCCCGGAACGTCGCCGAACACCCTACCCGGCCGTGCCACCGCGTGTCGGACGTCGCCCAGATCCTGCGTCGGCCACCGAGTCGAGCTCACCGACCTTGGAGGGCATCGAACCTGATCCGGTGGCGTCGTCGGCCCTGCAGCCGCCACACGGGACCTTCGGTACGGAGCACCACCGCCTCGACCCGCCGCCACGGACCGTCGTCTCCCGCCGCCGCCAGTGCCGCTTCGAGCGGAGGGATCACCGGCGGCAGGTACCTTCGCTCTCGGAGCTGCTGCCGCCACACCCCCCTGATCCGGCGACGGGACAGCACCCCGTCCGCACCCATGCGAGCCAGCTCACTGCCCGGCGGCGGAAACGCCACCTCCCGCAACGCCGCCACCCCCTCGCCGTAGGCTCCGTCCTCCTCCGACCAGCGGAACGTGACCACCGCCTCCAACGTCGTCTGCCGCGACGGCAGGTCGAAGTGGGCCTCCCACCGGGTGGCGGTGCCGTCGGCTTCGATCCCTTCGGCGGCGACGAGCCGGTGGAGATCCGCCTTCTGGTCGAGGTCGTCGGCGAGACGACGCACCACCTCCAGCGTCGCCGAGGTGTGACATCGCCCGTGGAGGTCGGGGAGGGGGATCTCGATCTGACCGGACGTCACGGATCGGATGATCCCACGGGATCGACGAAGGTGACGGCACCCGGCACCGGCAGCTCCGACCATTCCGATGCGTGGTCCACGGCGGTGACGAGCGCGTGTCCGGGTTGATACCAGGGGGGCTCGTCCAGGACCTCCAGTCCGGACACGACCACGCGACCTCCGGCGACGTCGAGACGTGTGGCCGTCCACGCTCCCGACGGTAGGGGACGGCGTCCCAGCTCGACGCCGTCGCGGAGGCGGACCACCACCAGCTCCGCCGACTCCGCTTCCGACCCGACGTCGGAGTACTCGAGGTAGACGAGTTGAGGGTCGGAGGCGGTCCCGACCAGCCGACCGGACCCGACGGCCTCCGGGTAGGTGCGCCCCGCCGGCGTACCGGGAAAGGACAGGGAGTCACCGGTCTCGTCGTAGAACTCGAACCATGAGTCGCCCTCCGCCGACACCGTGACGACGAACCGTCCGTCGACGTAGCCGACGTCCATGGACCCCTCTCCGACGTCGACGGTGACGATGTGACGGCTCTCCCCTCCCTCCAGGTCGAGGAGGTAGAGTTCCTGCAGTCCCGAGCCTTCGTCTCCGGCTTCGATGTCGGGGATCCGACTGAACACGGCCTGCGGTCGGCTTCCGATCTCCACCACGTCGTGGAGCTCGATCCAGAACCCGGGGTGAGACACGACCCATTCCACGCTCCGGCCGGGACGGAGCCGTCCGATCCGGGTCCCGATCTGCCAGGGAGTGATCCCGGCTGCGCGATCGTCGGCGAGGGCGACCAGCCCTCCTCGTCGATCGTCGAAGGCGACGACTGCGGCGAGCGGTGAGATCCGCGTCGTCCCCTCACCGGTCACCGTCCGGATCCCGTCTGGTCCGGCGACGAGGAACTCGGCCGGTCCGACGCCCCCGAAGGTCGTGTCGGAGCTCGGAAGCGTCGGTGCCGGCGGGGAGGTCGAGGTGGTGCTGGTGTGCGGAACCGTGGGAGTCTCGGTCGTCGTCGTGGTGGGTCGTTCGGTGGCCCGTGAGGTATCCGAAGTGGCGGCGCCGGCGGGCGGAGCGACACACGCGGCGGTGAGCAGTACCGCCGCGCCGAGCAGGGTTCGTCTCTGCACCTTCGCTCCCACACCTCGCCAACGTCGATCGGACGACGCCGGTTCCCCAGCCCGGGTCGCCTCCACCAGCTCCTACCGCCGAAACCCGATTCGGGACGAACGTCCCTCCCCCCACCCCTCGACAACGGTGTGTGTGTGTGTGTGGCATGTTCGGACCCGCAGGTCGGGCTGGGACCGAACAGAAGGGGAAGGTCCCGATGAGAATGAGGCGGAGGATCACCCTCTTGGCGTTGATGGCGCTCACCCTGAGCGTTG
>Ga0256839_1004683_pt1 | contig 13199 bp, 15 predicted proteins | sample 354166metaG_FD_185968 | JGI IMG/M metagenome (GOLD analysis project Ga0256839, IMG submission 185968) | Hydrothermal vent microbial communities from Mid Atlantic Ridge, Atlantic Ocean - 354-166 | ecosystem: Environmental > Aquatic > Marine > Hydrothermal vents | place: Atlantic Ocean: Mid... | reverse complement strand
AAACAGGCTTGTACAAACTTCTTCGACAACCTCGATGAGCATCATGCTCCTTTGCGTGCATTGTTGAATGAAAAGTTTCAGATTATTGAGGGCAAAGCCGGGTATTCTTGATCGTGGATAGTATATTCAGAAATAATTGGTCAACTGGTGCTTTGATGGTTCTTGCCAGCAATTGATAAATAAAGCATCTTTCTTGGGAAGTCAGCATCATTACTTGTCAAACAATGCTGCAACTTTGCAGTCTTCGCACAGCAATAATTGTTGTTTCTTTTCACCTTGAAACATTGGGTGATGCTGAAGTTTTTGCAAAATAGTGTTGATCATGCTTTCGGTCGCAAAAGGTTTCTGGCAATTAATACAATAAAAAGGCTTTTCTTCATGCAATAAACGAGGCTGGCGTGCCCGAACCGAATCAAAAACATACCGTGGCTGCAATTCTATTGCCTGTTCAGGACAGGCTTGTTGGCATATTCCGCATTGCAGGCATTGTGATTCAATAAATTTTAATTGTGGAGTTTCATTTCCAGCAGCTAAAGTTTGGGCTGGACAGATTGAAACGCAAGCCATGCATAAGGTGCAAGCATTACGGTCAAGGTTGAGAGTACCAAAAGCTGTGTTTCCAGAAAATAACACGTAGTCAGGCTTTTGTGTGGCTTGCCCCAATAAATGGTCTGTTGCCATTCTGATCGCCGTTCGTTTATCCAGATCGGGCCGGTATTTAGCCTTGGAAATTGATAATCCCTGGTTGAGAGTAAATTCTCCCGGTTTCGAGAACTGGACAAGTTGCTCAGGAAAGCCCAGGCCGGACATAATCTCATTGACTTGAGTGATAACAGTATCAAGGGTATTTTGCGTTTCTATCGTTATTTGCCCATCATCCAGCAACCAGATTTGAGTGGCTCCAAATGCGAAAGCATTCAGGCATATATCCAGACCGACTAGCCCTAATGATTCTACCTGAAAGGGAAGGAATGGACAGGAGATGGATAAATCGGCTTTGAAATCGCCAGAATAAAAAACCACAAGACTGTGTTTTGTTGCCAGTTTATTTTTTAAAGCCGATAAAATTACTGACCTGGGTGGATATTGGTAGCTGATTGCGCCGCTGGGACAAACACTGGTGCAATCGCCACATCCCTGACACAAATAGGGATTGACAGTAATTTTTCCAGATTCAGAAATAATGGCATCGGTAGCGCAGACATCAATACAATTATGACAACCAGTAATTCCACTTTGCTGATGCGCGCATTTGTTTAAATCAAGCTGAAAATATTTGGGTTTGTCAAAAACGCCGGTCATTTCCTTTAATTCGGGCAAGACTTTTTGCAAATCTTCCCGGTTATTTATCGGGTAATAACCAAAGGGAGAGATCGGACTGCTAATTGCAGGTTCAGACTGGAAATCCAGCACCAAATCAAATTTTGATTGATTTCCGCTGGTTAAGGTGAAATTTCCAAGATAGCCGTCTAATTGAATTGGCTCATCAACATTGAGTATTTCAAGACCCGGTTTTGACGTTTTTTTGCTGTGGTCAATCGGCCACCAATAAATTCTGAATTCAGCGCCAAGATCTGGCAGTAGCTTATCTATTTCTGCTTCAGTGCCGATAACCAATAATCGATTGGTACTGTGGTAGCTGACAAATTCAGGTTCATATTGCATCAAACATCCTCGGTACTATCTTGATCTTGCTGATCCCTGTCGGTTTCCGCGACATTCGTAGTTTGCTCCAATTTTTCGTTTTCCAGACGAGCCAGAGCCTCACGCATTTCCACGGGTATCAAATCGCCGCGATCCGTGAAAAAACTAAAATTTTCATCATATTCATTCAAGCCATCACGACTGGCAAAACGGTTCTGTTGAAAGATTTTTTTTAGCAACAATTGTCTGGCTTGTTCTGTCAGAGACTCAATCAACTCGTCATCGAATTTTTGTTTCATGTCAGTTTTACTTTTAGCAAGGTATAAATATCTTCTGTACACACAAAAATTTATCTCCTCTTGTTCAATTTTCGTCATGAACAAAGATAAATATCGCATAATTGACTTGTTTTATAAATTATTTCGTTGCTAAGGTTTTTGTTCTGTCAATCACGAAAGGTATAATCTGGTTCTATTGCTACGAAATTTTGTTCTCAAAATGACTGAAACTGAAAGTATCCGATTGGATAAATGGTTATGGGCGGCGCGTTTTTTCAAGACACGGAAACTGGCTGCTGACGCAGTGACAGGAGGGAAGGTTCATCTGAATGGGCAGCGGACCAAACCAGGAAAAGAAGTGAAGCCAGGCTCTAAATTATTTATCAGCAAGGATAAATATACCTGGGATATTACTGTGCTGGGCGTTAATCAACAACGAAGGCCGGCAAAAGAAGCCGTTTTGCTTTATGAGGAGTCGGCTGAAAGCCATCAAAAACGTCAGGAACAGATTATTTTGCAAAAGCAGGAGCGGGAGTTATTTGAACCGCATCGAGATCGACGGCCCAATAAGAAACAAAGACGTCAGATTCATCGCTTCAAGCAAAGTTGATTTTTAGCTTACAAGCAGGTTGGTGGTTTGGGAATGCCGGCAATTTTACAGGAAAATTTTAGCGGTCCTTCGGGGAAAAGCCGATGCAGATAGCGGCTGTTGCCTATTTCCTCGCCAAAAGTATGACGTACTGCTTTGACAAAAACCCTTGCATTTGGAAGGTGTTGATATTGCAGATAATAATTGCGTATAAATTTTATGATTTCCCAATGGGCATCGGTTATCTCAATCGCATTAGCCTCGGCAATTTCCAAGGCTATTTCTTCATTCCAATCATTTAGATTTTTCAGAAACCCTTCTTCTGTTTGGGCCAATAGCTGGTATTTATTAGTCATTATTTACCAGGATTGAATTAATGAATGTTCAATTGTTAATTTAACAAAATCCGAATAGTTAATAATTGAGATGCCTTCCACTAATTCTTCAGGTAAAATCCCCCGCGCTTGTAAATCAGTCGTTAAAGCGGCGAGGTTGCTTTGTTTTTGCAGACGACTGAGTCGTTTACTTAAAGCACCTTCCTTTAACAACTCTTGAACGGCACTACGAATAAACAATACTGAATCGCCAGCATCGATTCTTTCCAGAATCGAAGCTTGTATCGGCGATTTAGCAATAATGTGCAGCAAGGTTATTCCACATGAGTTAGTTTTAGGCCGACGATACCGGCGACGACAAAAGTGATCGAAACAAGTCGTAACCAATCGGTGGATTCTTTAAATAAATACATGCCTGCAAGGGCTGCCCCTGCAGCCCCAATACCAGTCCAGACAGCATAAGCTGTGCCCAGTGGTAATGTTTTAATCGAAACCATCAGCAGATAAAAACTGGCTCCGCCAGAAATACAAGTGATGATACTGGGCCAAAGTTTGGTAAATCCTTCATTGTATTTCAAACTTAGCGCAAAAATAATTTCAGCAGCCCCGGCGACAAATAAAAAAAACCATGCCATTTTCGATTTTCTCCAGCAGTTTAAGATTTTTCTTCTAAAATTACATTCTAACGATCAGGTTTTTATAAAACTGAAAAACTGATCAATATTTTTTTTCGACATAGTCTTTGATAAAGACTCCAGCAAAATTATACGCAAGCAAATAACATTGGCATAATTTAAGATGAACGACCTTTCCTATTCCATCTCTAATCCCAAGGAAATTCTCCATAATCTGGTTTTACTTTGGAAAAACAAATGTTTTTTGAACGCAAATTTTGGTGAACATGAGTCATTTATAACAACCATTGTCGGGGTTGATCCTAAAAAAAAGAACTTGTTTTTAGATGTTGCGCCAAAAGAATATTTAAACAAAAAACTGTTATTGTCCGCTGATGTTATGTTCAGAACAGAATTTTCTGGTATCAAAGCGATTATTCCAGGTAACAAAATAACCAAAACAACTTTGTCAGGGCAGCAGGTTTTTAAATTACCGATTCCTGCGAATATGATTTGGCGTGAGAGACGCCAGTTTTATCGAGTGAAATCACCGCTTTCTCATCCAGCGCAATGCCAATTTTTTCTAGATGATGAAAATGAAACCAGTGTGCAGCTGAATGTGCATGATATCAGTTTGTCTGGAATGGCATTGGTTTATGATGATCACGATTTGTCAGAAGCCTTGGCCCCGGAGACAGTATTTGAAAATAGTAAAATCTTGCTTCCCGGCCTTGGCGAAGGGCATGCTGAAGGCTATATTGGCTTCCAAATTCGTTACGAAACGCCACTTAATCCAGAAAAGCCGGATAAAACCAAAAAAATTGGCTGTCAATTTACTAAAATATCCCCGGCGTTTGAGTCAATTTTACAGCGCTATATGCAAAATGTTGAAAGGGAGAATAAAAAGAAAACATGAGGCCGTCCCTGGTCTCCAGGTTATCTAAAGGAAGCAAAGCTCTGTGGTAGGTTTTACCAGCTTAAATAGAAGCCGCCATTAGCATCGCCAATACGAATACCCGACCTAGAATAGCCATATCCACGACGGTCATAGCGGTCATAATTATCTCGATGGGTGTTATGCGCAACCCGGCGATTGTGTTTGTATTTATAGATGCGTTTACTGGCTTTATTTTGCTTTCTTTGCAAAATTCTTCTTTCTCTGTCAGAAAACCAGCCATCACGCAGAAATCGTCTTTCCAAATCAGCTATTTCTTCCTGTTCGCAACGTAATTTCTCGATTTCCCTGGGTGTCAAAACGCCGTTATAAACACCGTCTTCAATTCTTCTTTGTTGACGATGCTGTCGATGATGGAAGCGCTCATCATAATCATGGCGGTTATAGTTGTCATCATCATAATAATACCTGTCACGCGCATACAAATTAGTGGCAAATAACAAACTGGTTCCAGCCAATAATAGCAATAACTTTTTCATGATTTGCTCCTGTTGTTCATGGTGGTTATAGCTTACAAAATTGTTCTGAATTAAAGCTGAATTGGCTTGTGATAAAATCCTGGTATGAAATCAAATGAAATATCCAGTATTGAAAATCCGGTTTACACTGTTTCTCAATTAAACAGAGAGGTTAAAGAACTTCTCAATTTGCATTTTCTGAATGTTTTGGTTGAAGGAGAAATTTCAAATTTAAGCACCCCTTCATCGGGGCATATCTATTTTTCGTTGAAAGATCCAAAATCCCAGATTCGCTGCGCAATGTTTCGTTCACAGCAGAGAAACCTGGGTTTTGTACCGGAAAATGGTTTGCAGGTTCTGGTTAAAGCACAAGTCAGCTTGTACGAACCGAGAGGTGATTTTCAACTCATTGTACAGGCAATGGAGCAAGCGGGCGATGGCGCTTTGCGCAGAGCTTTTGAGGCTTTAAAGAAAAAACTGGCAGCAGAAGGCTTGTTTGATTCGGAAAGCAAACAGCAAGTACCTTATTTGCCGAAAGCCATTGGTGTAATTACTTCTCCATCAGGAGCTGCAATCAGGGATATATTATCGGTTTTGCATCGACGTTTTGCTTTTATTCCAGTGATTATCTATCCAGTTGCCGTGCAAGGTGAAAATGCAAAATACGAGATAGTAGAAGCGTTAGAAATTGCCAATGCCAGAAATGAGTGTGATGTGATTATTCTTGCCAGGGGAGGCGGGTCTTTGGAGGATTTGTGGGCATTTAATGAAGAAATTGTCGCCAGGGCAATCAATATCAGCAAAATTCCGGTAGTTTCTGGTGTGGGACATGAGGTTGATTTCACCATTGCAGATTTTGTCGCTGATTTTCGAGCGCCAACGCCGTCCGCTGCAGCCGAACATTGTACGCCTGAAGCACAGGAACTGTTACAGTATTTCAAATTGCTGGAAAACCGTTTAATTCAGCAAATGAATAGAATTCTGGCTGGTTGGAAACAGACGACGGAATGGCTGGAAAATCGTCTCAAACAACAAAGTCCTGAGCAGCAACTTGGCACAAAAGCGCAGCGTTTGGATAATCTGGAGCTAAGATTAAATCAAGTGCTACAATCAATGTTAGATAAGAAAAATACGCAACTGACGCAGATGCAGCACAAACTTTGGCAACAAGAACCTTCCAATCAAATCGATGGCTACAAAATGCAGCAACAATATTTGACCGAGCGGCTGATTGTCTCTGTTGAACATAAGCTGGACGGGCTTAAACAGAAAATTGTGAACACCAGTCAAACATTACATGCGGTCAGTCCGTTGGCAACATTGAGTCGGGGTTATGCAATCGTGACTGAATTGGAATCAAATCAGATTGTTCGTTCAGCAAGACAATTGAAACAGGGTGAGCGGGTTCAAACTCGTCTGGCAGAAGGCCGTTTTATCAGTAAAATTGAGATAATTGAAAATGATTAACAAGATAATATTACTATTGCTTTTTCCATATTTGGCGTTAGCAGCAAAATTGCCAGAGCAATTAGCCGTTCCCGGCGGTATTGTAAAAATAGTGGTGGGTGAAACCTCATCGCCACCACCAAAAGTATTTTTTAATGACCGGCGAGTGCTGGTTACTGGTTATGAAAACCAATGGCTCGCTTTGGTGGGGATTTCATTGAAAACCAAACCAGGTGCTTATTATATTTCTGTCAAACCGAAGAATAAAAATATTCAAACTCGTTTTACCGTGGTTGATAAGGAATATCCGGCACAATATATTACGCTCAAAAATAAACGTATGGTGAATCCGAATCCGGATGATTTGAAACGGATCAAGGCTGACCGAATTCCAATCGGCAAGGCATTGCGAACATGGACTGAACAACAAGAAGTAGATACTGGTTTTATTGCGCCTGTAGACGGTCGCTTAAGCAGTTTGTTTGGACTGAAAAGGTTTTTTAACAAACAGCCAAGAAATCCGCATAGTGGCCTGGATATTGCTGCTACTGCTGGGACGCCCATCATGGCGCCCGCAAAGGCAAAAGTCATCGAGACCGGCAATTATTATTACAATGGCAACACGGTTTTTCTGGATCACGGACAGGGCTTGATAACCGGTTATTTTCATATGACCGATATTAATGTCAAGCCGGGGCAAGCTGTTAATCAAGGTGATGTGATTGGCACAGTCGGATCAACGGGTCGTGTTACTGGTCCGCATTTACACTGGAATGTTTACCTGAACAGAACCAAGGTTGATCCTGCCTTGTTTATTGCTGAAGATATTCCTCGGCTGGATGCCAGGAATAAAAAATAGGTTGAATGGTTTGCTTGTTATCTGTTTTTTGTTATTTATTCTTAAAGCAGTTGCATTGGGTGTAATCATTAATTTGAAGGCACGGATTCATATATTATTGCGGTTTTTGCCTGAGCATAAACGTTTCGTATGGGAGTCTTTCGAGTCTGTTCGAAATTAAGATAAATCCAACCAGAGTCGTCAATATCACAGCAGCGGCAAACCCATAGCCATAAAAAGCTGGTCCCAGGTATATTGATAATGCGGTAAAAGCAATATTGGATAGTGCAAATAACATGCAGAGATTGAGTGCAACGATCCGGTAATCAAAATAGAACAGCAAGTTTAATATTGCTAATAATAATACCTGGACTCCAACTGCAATCAGGTCTACGTTAAATAACAAACGATACAACGGTGAAATTCCAAACCAGGTCAGTAATTTGTCACCAATTGTCATCAGTATAATCACTGTCATACCTTGTACTTTAAAGATTTCATGTATTCCTTGTCGCACAACAATACTCATTTCCGTATGAATTTTATTGATTTGTTTTAATGGTTTTCCCTTGTTGATAGCACTGTAAAACTGCGTATATTTTTCTGCAAAGTCTGTTTCCATACGGATGAGAAAAACTGCCATACCGGGAATAATCGATAAGTATGCCAGGAAAATAGGCAAGTCATAAACGTCTGAGGCTCTTAATGGCCCAATGACCGCCTTACTGGTATGAGGGGTGAACCAAAAAATGAATTTATCTGCCCAAATAGCAAGATTGTAGAAAAAACCAGTCAAACTAAGACTCAGAAAAATTTGTTTCTTTTTAACAAAGTCCAATGCGATAAGTTGGGTGCTGGAATAGGATCTAAGTACTAGATTTAAGAGTATGAAGAACAACACTCCGTGGCCAAAAATGAAGCCAGCCATTAATCCTTCCAAACCCAGGTTGCTCAATTGGGTTGCCAGGCCTACTGTGATTCCGTATCCCACAGCGAATGCAATCAAAATACCTCGATGGGCTTTAAGACCCGATAAAATAATGATCAGAATCCAGGTTGCAGAAAGGATGACAAACCCTGTCAACATTAATAAACGATAAACCAGTGATCCCGAAAAAACTGTTATCAACAAGACGCTTCCAACAATACCACTGATGGTAATGATTAAAAGTAGTGCGCCCAGTAAATTTGGTAGCACGAGGGACTCTTTTTTTTCATATATCCGGTCAGAAATAAAACGGGTAAATAATAATTGCAATGGGCTGGTTAAAATTAAGGAAAAGGCCATCAAATAGGTAACTGATATTTGAAATTCTTCTACAAAGGGCGAGCTAGATTTGTCCGTATTTATTAAGCCAATAACAAGAATGCCAATGATGGAGAGTATCCATGGTCCGGAACTGATGATTCCAGCAAAACCATAAGCCTGAAGTAGACCAAAAAAGCTATCTTGTTTTATTAAAGCCCTAAGCCTAAAACCAATACCTGCCATTATGAATGAATTGCCTTTTCGTAAGTTTCTGCATAACGAGACAATACTTCCGCCTGAGTATAAAATTTTTCAACGCGTTGTATACCAGTCTGCTGGGCAGCCCGCCAGCGTTGGTTGTCCATTAATAATGTCAAAATTGCCTTTGCTGTGGCTTCTGGGTCAGCAATCGGAACTACTAATCCTGCGCTTCCGAGTGCTCGGTCCTCAGGGCTTTTTCCATCAATTATTTCGCGACAGGCACCGACATCACTCGTTACTACAGGAATGCCACTTGCAAACGCTTCCAACAAAACCAACGGAAATGCTTCACTGATGGATGTTAGTACCATCAGGCCAAGTTGTGGAAGAACGTTGGTAATTTTTTGAAACCCTAGGAACCTAACATTGTTTTCCAACCCTAAACTTTTTACCAGGTTTTTGCATTCTTCAACATATTCCTGATCTTCATCCTCCGGACCAATGAGCCAACCTTCAGCTTCTGGAATTTGGGTTACGACAGATCGCATCGCACGGATAAAAGTTTTGATATCTTTGATTGGTACAATTCGACCGAGTAAGCCAACAACCATCGGCGTTTTTTCCGGACGATTTTCCCGAATGGAGAGAAATTTATTTGGCTCCATGCCGTTCGGTATTACCATGGAGCGACTGGCATCGGCACCATCAGTAATTTGTCTTTGACGATTCTTTTCGTAGAGGCTAATGATAGGGTCAGAAAACCGATAGGTTAGCCGTCCTAAAGACTCAAAATAATGTATCCATAGTTTATTTTGATAACTCATTCCATGAGTGAGGGCATCATCGAAATGATCATTGTGTTCCTGGATAAATAAGGATTGTAAATCGATTTTGCGTTCTTTAGTGTAGATGCCATGCTCGGTCAGTATAAATGGGCGACCAGTAATATTTGTTAGAAGCGCACCCAAAAATCCAGCATAACCAGATGATGCGGAATGGAATGCTCCGCTGGCAGGTAGCTGATGTGCAATTTTAGCAAGTTTGAATAATGGTGAATGCATTGCCCTAATTGTCCAGAAATACGCAATGAATGACTCATCACTGCAGGTTTCCAAATGACTTTCACAGATAGTTTGCCATGCAGCTTCACTATAAAAAAATTCTTCAGCAGTAAAGCCATTGGGTTTGCCCATTGTGGTTAGAACCTTATTTATAAGGGCGTCACTGCAATTATTACTCTGATTCTTAAACCAATCATGTAATTTCATTGCGTCAATGACATAGTCTTTATTGCCTGAGCAGGCTTTAGGCTTAGAGAGAGAAATAGGCTCCCATAAATAGTGACACTCTAAATTTACAACATTAGCAGGCAAAGGATACTTGAGATCGTCATAATCAGACTGTTTCGCCCCAAGAAAGATTAATGAAAATTTAAACTGGGGGAGGCCTTCAATAATTTGGTGTACCCAGCCAGATACGCCTCCCCTTACGAAGGGGTAGGTTCCTTCAAGTAGTAGAGTGATGTCGGCAGTTATTATTTGATTAGTCAACTGTTAATTCCTTTACGCCAATACCGGACTGAGGCACATAAATCAGAATGGGAAACAGGAAAATTGATGCCATCCATGTGTTGCTTGACTTTATCAAACCGTTTAGATGAGAATTCAATCTCTGCAAAATAAGGGAGTAACTGTTTTCGATCAAAGCCTAATTGTGCGGCTCTTTCAAATTCAGCGTTCGCTTCCTCGAATTTTCCTGCCTTGAGCAGTAAACGGGCAAGTTGGAAACGCAATCCGGCATCATTTGGATGATGATCCAATCCGGCATGTACTTGTTGGAATGCCTGTTGCAATGTAAAGCTTAGCATTTCACCTTGTACCAAGCCGCTATGCACTAATTCCCAATAATCACTGGCTATACGCTTGTAGAAATGGAGGCTGTTGGATGGATGATGCGCTTTAGCCGCTTCCAGTTGGGATTGTATGCGGTCACTGATAGTTTGTTCTTTGCGATCAATCAGTGCATAGGCTAACAAGCGTATATCATCTTCAGGGTCACGTAGTGCTTGTCTTAGAAGGGGGACTGCATCCTTATCGCGGAGTTTTAATGTTGCGATAAGTGCCTCTAAGCGTTTGTTTGGATCATCAGACGCTAGTAAATTTTTTGCAGGGGTGGCAAGGCGTCCCAATTGTGAAGTGGAAATTGTAGGTGCTGTCGAAGGAAGTGGGGGAATTTCGTTAATAGCAACCTTGAATACTTTTTTGTCAGCTTTTATGTGTTGTAACCCAGGTATTAAAGCCAGACTAAGCCCAATAATGCCTAAAGCAGGGATGAAAAAGCCAATCAAAAATAAAAATGAACAGGCGATGGTAAAATTCGTTTGGTATCGTTCTGGCAAGTTTTGGAAAAAAATTAATGCAGTCGCTAAACAGATACAGGTATGTGCAGCCAGAGCAATAGGAAATAGTTCTTTCCCAGGGCCATTTAACAAGACAAAAGGAATGTATAATTCCATTCCGATTGCTGCAATTAAAATAAAAAAATAATTTATTGTAGTCAAATGTAAATTAACTTTCTGCATGGGGGCTTTTCTCATTTAGAATTAAAGTGACAAAATTGATTGAGCTCAGACAAGATTTTATTTGCGTCAATACTGGCATCTAAAGTCCATTGCTGAATGCTAACGCTAGTATCTGTTGAGTCTTCATCATCACTGTTTAGGCCAGATAGTCCCAGTCTGTCAAAAAAGCTACTTATGCCCTTGTTATCAGTAAATGGTAATAGCTGGATAGCGACTTGATGAGCATACTGATTCTCAAATACCCAAGTCTTATCTAGACCTCGGGACTCCGACAATAATTTTGGAATGTAATGATGTCCCAATGTCTGTGAGGTGAACTTAGTGACAACAATAACCGTAGAGTAATGCAATCGTTTGATTTCGATTAAAATTCTTCGTAATGCTAGCTCAAAATCTTTCCAGCCGCTTTTTGATGGGTGCAGTTCAGATCTCCGGTTAAGAAGATCGCCTATGCGTCCCCCCATTACAGCTAATAAATCTAAGGTACTCGAATGAAGAGCAAAAAACGGCATTTCAGTTACAACTACAAGTCCCCATACCACATCAAAAACATCAACTAAAGGAATAGCAACCAGTGCCGCTCCCGTTTCTTCTGCATGATTCTGAACACTGACAACTTTATGGCTGATTAAAGCCTGTTGAACTAATGGATTTGAAATTTGAATATTTGCAGGGCTGCCTATATAGGCAATTGCCTTTGTAGTTAACACTTTATTACTGTTGACAGAAAAAAGTGATGCTGCATATATGTTGGAATGTGCGCTAAATACTTCCAAAATTGGTTTTCCAATGTCATCAAAAATATTCCCTGGGTGTTGCTGTATCGAATAAATTTGTTTTTCTAGTAACAGTAGAGAAGTGCGCAAATTTTTTGTTTGACTTGAAAGTTCTTGTTCAATTTGACTGTGGGATGCTTTAAGAACCTGGTAAATTCGGGTAAATTCATCCATACGAGTTTTCAAATATTGATGGTCCTGTTCAAGTTTTTTTTGACGTCGCTGCCAAAGATCATAATATTCTCCAGTGATTAATGTCGTTAGTAACATGCCAACGATGGATATGGTTGGAAATATGGGTATAAAGGCCCATTGAAAATATGAACCGAGACTCAATATTGCGATAAAGAAACCGGCGCTAGTCATGCCATAAGCCAGTCCATATTGCAGGCTAAGCAATAAGGGCGAGAGTATTAGCCATGGAAATTGACTGTTAAGAAAAAAAGGATCAGACCCGTCAATCAAAAAACCAATACCAGGAATTGTCAGTGTTATTACAGCAGTTTCAATCCACGCCTGGTTTGGTGTTGGCGATTTCTGAAACAGGAATGGTAATCTATTAACAATCATTTGATTTTTCAGTCATTCGATAAATCAATAGATGACAAAAGCTCTCTTATCAGCTTTTGTGTCGTGCCAGTCAGTGATTCACTACTCCAGCCCGTACGAGCACCGGTAGCAGACCAAACGGTACGGCCAGAGTCGATTTCAATTATTCGAATGCTTAGCCCAACTACTGGTTCGCCGCCAACGCCGCTTTTATATCGCCATTCTTCGACACTTCCCGTAACTGCGTAATGAATATGATTTTGTTTGGCCCAATCTAAGGCACGTTTTTGTAAGTGCCGGTCATCGAGTTCAGGAAAGCTTGAGCTGTTATTTTGAACGGGATAGCTTTCAAGCTGCTGAATGCCGCGTGTATACAACAAAGTGCTGACGATTGCTTCGATTTTTTCACCTGCCCTGGGGGTGGTTGTATGGTTTTGGAAAGGTAGTAAGGCCCAGGTTTTTTTTGAATCCAAATGTTGACTGGATTTGGTATCAATTACGGAACAGGATTGCAAAATTAAAATCAAAAAAGTGTAACTTAAGTATTTGAATTGTTTAGTCATAAGAATATAAGGCATCTTTTTTAAATCTGAATGAACAGGCGTATATTGTGTTAAAAGAAAGTATTTTAGAAACGAAATTCATATTGAATTCCTATTCCACGGTAAGCTTGGTCTGTTCTACCT
>Ga0256839_1004681_pt1 | contig 13204 bp, 7 predicted proteins | sample 354166metaG_FD_185968 | JGI IMG/M metagenome (GOLD analysis project Ga0256839, IMG submission 185968) | Hydrothermal vent microbial communities from Mid Atlantic Ridge, Atlantic Ocean - 354-166 | ecosystem: Environmental > Aquatic > Marine > Hydrothermal vents | place: Atlantic Ocean: Mid... | reverse complement strand
AAAGGAACTCCTTGCGTCCCGGCCTCTCGACAGTCCCGGAGTTCCCCATCCACCCGCCGATCCACTGACCACGGACGAAATCCTGACACTGATACGTTGGATCGATCTGGGTGCCACCTTCCTGGGCGGAGGTGATGCGCCACCAGACAATGCCAGTTCCCTGGTTCAACTCGAGGCTTCACGATGAACAAGCTATTCCTGCGATCGACGGCCGCCGTTGGATTGCTCGGACTGGTCGCCGCGATGACCATGGGCAATCCGGGCCCCGATTCCGGCACTCGGACTCGACGAGTTCGAGCCGACGTCGTTCGCAATCGCACACGGTTCAGTCATCTGACCAGTGAGGTATGGCGGTACGGCGCGTCGTTTGTCAAACGCGACCTGCCTCCGGTGGCCAACAACAACCCTCGAGCCGAGCCGCAGCCTCATCGCGACCGCCCGACGCGAGTGACCCTCTCCGCCGACGGCTCGAAACTCTACGTCACTCTGGCTGGAACCGAAGCGGAACCCGGACATCAGGTTGCCGTGATCGATGTGGCCACACGCCAGGTGATCAAACGGATCGACGTGGGAAGCCGGCCGTATCACGCCGTGTTGCATCCGGAGGGGCGGTTTCTGGTCGTCACCAACGAGCTTTCGAATTATGCCTCGGTCATCGACACATCGACGGACGACGTGGTGGGCGAGATTCCCATCGACTACTACTGCCAAGGCCTCGCGTTCTCTCCCGACGGCCGCAAGGCATGGGTCGCCAACCGCTATCTCAATCAGGTGCTGGTGCTTGATATCACGATCAGACCGGACACTCTCACCGGACAGGTCCATCGAGTCGGTGGCTTTGATGACCGAGTTTTTTTCGGAACCGAGACGATTCACGCGAGCCTTCGGGACGCCCTGAAGTCTCGCGGCTTCGAACTATCGGAAGTACAGGAACAACTCCGGACACGTCCCCTGGGGGGCATCCATGCCATCCTGCGATCCCGCTGCAGCCGCTGCCACAACGAGCCGGCGGGTGGATTCGTCTGTGGACCCGATCCCGTGGAGAATTTCCTTTCGGCCGTCGAGTTCTCCGTCGGCGGACGCCCTGAAGAAAGCCTCTTGGTTCGAGCCGTGACGCCGATGTCGATGGGAGGCTACGGCGACCAGCAGGTGACGCCCGAAACGCACGCCGGCGGCGTCCTGTTCGAAGCCGGAGATGCCGATCTGGAGCGGCTCATCGATTGGATCCGCTCCGCCGAAGGTGGGCCCGGCATCCCTGTGGGCAACGAAGGGAGCCATCCCAAGGACGTCGTGCTCAGCCGCGACGGTCGCTACCTGTTCGTCGGCAACACCGGCACCATGGATGTTTCGATCATCGACGTCGAAACCGAACGGGAAGTGACCGGCATTTTTATTCAGAATGTCGCCAACCATCTGGTACTCGCGCCCGGAGCCGACGGTCAGCCGGATCTACTCGTCATTCTCACGATGGGTGCCGGCTTCGGCGCTCCCAACGCCCGCGATCCCTACGGCGCCGAAACGTGGGACCGGAATCACCCCGAAGCCCAGTTCACGGTGCTGCGCGATCCGGTCACCACCGACGCCTACCCGATCGAACAACAAGCCGTCATGGGGCCGTTCGACGCCGTCGATGGTACGTGGAACTTCAAGATGCGCGACATCCAGAACGACGTGGTGGCCGTCGACCTGTCCAAGCTGGAGATTCCCACAGCGCATACGGAATCGCTCGACTATGCCCTGCGAGCCAACGTCTATGAATCGCATCCCGAGTGGGTGCGGTACACGTCCGACACCGTCGAGGCCACGACGGGAGACATCAAGGGAGACATTCCACCGGAGCTGCAACGCGTCCACGGTGCGTTCCCCGAATGGGCTGCCATCGCCGGTGATCGCCTCTACATGACCATGGCCGGAACGTTCGAAGTGGTCGAGTGGCAGATCGACCCGGACGCCGCCGACCCCGCCGACAAACTCGTTCCGCTCCGATCGTTCGAGACGGGCCTGCGCCCTGTCGGCATCGCCGTCGGTCGCGAAGGCACGCCCTCGGCCGGGAAGTTGTTCGTGGCCAATCAACTGAGCGAAACCGTTTCCGTGATCGACCTGAAGACCGGCAAGCGCACCGACGTCGTCGCGGGAGATCTCACCATGCCCGCGCCGGCTACCGACGCGGAAAAAGGGGAGTTGATCGTTCACACTTCGGTGTTCACATCCGACGGGGACACGTCGTGCCTGCATTGCCATTATCGTGACACGGGGGACGGGCGCGCCTGGGGAGCTGCGGAGACGGTGGGGCAAGACCGCTACGGCCATCTCACACCGGGCGGAACGTTGGGAATCCCGCAGATGCGCAACATCTTCGCCATCCAGCCCTATTACTTCGAAGGAACGCATCGACTCTCGGAAGGGCAGGGAGCGGACATCGCCGAGCCCGCCAGCTCCATCGACTTCGACCGCCCGATTTGGGCCGGCGACTTTTCCCATATCGAATCACCGGTGCCGATGCCGAAGCGCCGCCTGATGCACGAAGAAATCAAGGAACGCGTCGAGATTCGCAAGCTCGGTCCCCTATGGTACGACCTCGAGGAGCGGCGCGAAGCGTTCTTTCGCCAACAGACCCAGCGTTACTTCGGTGAACCGGCCGGCCTGCGAAAGATGTACCAATACGTGGCGGCCTGGCTGGGCAATACGACTCATCTGTTGCCCAATCCCTATGACAAGGAACATCCGTCGGTACAGCGAGGGCAGCGCCTGTTCCATGACGCCACCGTGATGTGTTCGGTGTGCCACACGCCTCCGGAATTCACCAACAAGTCATTCGAACTGACCCACAACGACCGCCGCGCCCTCCCGCAACTCACTACCACGACGCGCCGCGACGCGTCCTACACGCTGGTAAGTGTCCGTGCCATGGATGTCGCCAACGGGTTGACCGATTTTGTGATGGAGCCGGAAGACCGGGGCCGCGTCGAAGACGTCGAAGGATCCTTCACCACGATGCAACTCCGCGGCATCTTCGACCGGCCACCGGTCTTTCTGCACCACGCCAGGGCTCGTTCACTCCGGGAAGTCCTCTGCACACCCGGACACCCGGCCCTGCGCCGCTACCGGTACCCGGTCTACCAAGGCAACGAACAGGTGCGCGACTCGCGCCGCGAGATCGGGTTCAACGAAACGACCGCACGGACACCCGCTGGTCCTCTCGATCCCGAGGACCAGATCTTCGACACGCACGGTGGCACCTCGCATCTGACACCGCGCCAGATCGAAGATCTGCTCAACTTCATGCTTAGCATTGAATGACCTGCCGCCGCCTCACCGCGAGAGAATCCTCATGAACCGTCAAACGATCGTCAGTGTCACCCTGTTTTGTGTCGGCATCGCCGTTGCGCTGGCGTGGCGATTCGCGATCTCTCCACAGCCGCAGCAGGGGACCGTGTCGACAGCGCCGGCACGCATGACGCGGACACGAGCCGTCGCTCCGGAGCGACTTCTGGGGCGACAGACCGTGCAGAACGGTCTGGTGCGGCGGGAAGTGCTGCTGATGGGAAGCTCGTTTACGTTCGTCGTCGATGCGCCGCCCGATGAGGCGGCTCGAGCCATCGACGCCGCCGTCACTCGACTGCGAGAACTCGAGCGGCAGATCAGTTCCTGGCGGCCCGACAGCGACATCGCGAAACTCAACGGACGAGCCGGAATCGAACCGGTCCCCGTGAGCAGCGACGCCTTCGAGTTGCTGCGTCTTGCCAAACGCCTGCACGGGGAGACCCACGGAGCCTTCGACGTGACGATCGGTCCCCTGTGGGATCTGTGGCCGTTTCGCGATTCGACGAAGGCGATCCCCTCTCGACGAGAAATCGACGCCACTTTGCCGCTCGTCGACGCCTCGCAAATCGTGCTCGATCCAGCCCACCAGACGGCATTTCTGCCCAGGCGGGGAATGCGAGTCAACCTCGGCGCCATCGGCAAGGGATACGCCGCCCGACTCGCCACGGATGTATTGAAACAGCGGGGCATTCGCCGGGCAGCCATCAGCGCCGGGGGAGATCTCTTTTTGCTGGGACGAAAGACCACGGGACCGTGGATCGTCGAAATCGAACATCCTCGTGGGAGCGGACAGCCGATCGAACGTTTCGCCGCCGCAGATACGGCGGTGGCCACATCCGGCAACGCCAAACGCTTCCTTGTTCGTGACGGACGCCGCTACGGTCACATCCTCGATCCCAAAACCGGCCTTCCGGCGGCCGATTGCCAGAGCGTCACCATTGTGACTCCCGATCCGGCAGTCGCCGATGCGTACGCCACGGCCGTGTTCGTGATGGGCCCGCAGGCCGGCTTGGCCTGGGTCGAATCCCGACCCGATGTGGAGACTCTGATCGTCGACCGGGGCGGGAATGTGCATCACTCGTCGGGATGGTCGGATACCACGGGTCGCCCGCCGGCACCTCCGCTGCTGGGCCGCTCCCCGTCAAGGGCTGCTACTCCACAAGTCACCGATCCGTCATCGACGCGGGGCCATCGAACCACGCCACCGCTGCCGTCTGGTCATGGCCCGCAACCATCTGCCGGTCACGAGTCCGGCGAGATGGCCACGATCTCCGCCGGTAGTTTCCTTGCGGGCGAGAATCGTGAGAGTCGGCACTTGCCCGCCTTCCGCATCGACCGGACGGAGGTGACCAATGCGCAATACCGGCGTTTTCTCCAGGCCAACCAGAAAGACCCTCATCGCTACTGCCATCCTCAAGAACCCGCGAACAAGGACCATACACCTCGCTACTGGCGGGAATTCCGTCCGCCCCTGTTTCGCAACTCGGTGGCTTCCGAACTCGCGCCGTTCAACAAATCGACATTCCGTCAGGACGACCACCCGGTCGTCGGCGTCGACTGGTGGGATGCCTTCGCCTACGCACGGTGGGCCGGTAAACGTCTTCCCACACGAGACGAGTGGGAACGAGCGGCTCGAGGAACCGACGGCCGCTTGTGGCCTTGGGGAGATGACTGGAACCGCAAACGAGCCAACGGGGGTGGCGAGAAATGGGGGGAACGCGATGGAGTGATCTATCTGGCACCTGCGGACTCGTTCTCCGAGGGCGCGTCGCCTGACGGTTGCTTGCACATGGCCGGCAACGTGGCCGAGTGGACCGAAGAAGGCTTCGTGATGGGTGGAAGTTTTCGCAGCAACCCCAGCCAGATGACTTGTTTTGCCGCGGAACTTCGCCGGCCCGGCTATCGTGCCTTTTGTATCGGCTTTCGCTGTGCCGCCGATCCACCCGTTGCCAAAGAGCCCTCGCAAGCCCCGAACAAGAAGCAGGACAGCGCGGACGGTGCCGACACTCCAAAGGCGCCGAAGAAGTCCGCGACGTCAAAGAAGACGGCCACGCCAAAGAAGTCAGGAGGTGAGTCTTGAAGGATATGGCCACAGCTCGACTCCGATCCGGCAAGATCGTTCCGCTCCTGTTGCTAGCCGTTGTCACCGTTTGCTGCTCGTTCGCAGTCACACAGCGATACCAACACGCAACCGACCCACATCTGTCTCTTGGTGAGTGGGAGGATTCGTCGGTATGGTGGCAACAGGGAAAATGCGTCGAATGCCACCGGCAACCGTCGGCCGACGAATCGGATGACATCCACGTGGCGGGACCTCAGCCGGAAAGCCATCGAGACCCTTCGTGGCACCTGAACCATGGCCGCTCGGACATCGCCACGGAGGCCCGATGCTATACTTGCCACTCGACACCTTCGTGTCAGTCGTGCCATGATCGTCGTCCGAAGAACCACACGGAGGACTTTCTGCGCCCCGCAGGCGATCACGCAGGCGCCACCGAGCATGTTGTCCTGGGCCGACTCAATCCATCAAGCTGTTTGGTCTGCCACAAGAGCCTGGTGACCGGATGCTCGCGTTGCCATGCCCCATCGGAAACTCGGCAGTGGCAACACACGGCCATGCAGGCGTTGTCCCAGTGGCCGTCCCTTCTCGATGACACGGACACCGGTCATGCGACTCTCTTGCCCGCGGAAGGAAGCGAACACGAATGAAGCCGATCACCTCCATCCTCTCTCGGTTGCGGGATGTGCGAAGTCGCATCGGAGCGAAATGGTGCGTCATCCTCCTGACATTGCCACCGGCAGCGTTCGGCATTGTCTGGCTCGGCCCCCGCGCGGCTTTGGTCCTGGCGCTGTCGGTGCTGCTGTGCATGGCCGCCGGCATCCTGCCGCGGATGATCGTGCGGCAACCGTTCGAACTGTTCCATCCCGGCGCGATCGTCACCGGCATGCTGCTGGGCCTGACTCTGTCGGTGGACACGCCGATCTACATGATCGTGGTGGGAGCCTTGGTAGCCGAATATCCCGGAAAATACCGACTCCCGGGCCTGGGCGGAAACCTGTTCAATCCGGCCGCGCTGGGACGAACGGCCATCGCCCTGCTCGAGTGGCTCGATCCGTCGGCCTACGGCCCCCCCGCAGCCGACATCGTGTCCGGCGCCAGTGCGTTATTCAAAGAGGCGGGCGGCAACATTCGACCGCAACTCGCCGATCTATTTGTCGGATTCCATCCCGGCGCCATTGGCGAGACCAGCGAGTTGCTGCTCATTCCGATTGCCGTCGTGATGTTGACCGTCGTGGTGGTCAAGCGTCATGCCGCACTCGCCATGATCCTGGCAGTGCCACTCACCGTGATCTGCTTACCACCGGCCGCCGACATCGTGGGGCACGCGCCGTGGGCGCTGAATCCGCTGGTCTATCTGCTGGCAGGCAACACGCTGTTGCTGGCCACCTTCTTCGCCACCGATCCGGTCACTACGCCCAATAGTCGCTGGGGAGCCGTGCTATTCGGAGTGGGAGTCGGCGTGCTCGGCGTGCTGGCCCGCCTCTACACATCGATTCCCGGCCCGGAAATGTATGCCGTGCTGCTGATGAACCTGATGGTGCCGTTGCTGGACAGAGCTTTCCTGAAAACGCCGTCTCCCGTGCCGACTTCCGCCGCAAATATTCGGCAAAAGGCCCCTGCCGCGGACGCGAGTTCCCCGCCGGCGGAAATATCCCAAGCCCACACGGCCCTGTTTGGCTCGACGCCTCGAATCACTTCCACGCTCCGGCTGGGGCCGTTTGCCGTCTTCAAGCGACTGACACGGCGCCGAAATACCGATGGCGCCGTCCGTGAAATCGAACAGAGCGGCTTACGAGGTTGTGGTGGAGCTCGGTTCCCCCTTCACTTGAAATGGAAAGCGTTCCGGGATCGATCCCATCCTCGCATCCTCATCGCCAACGGGCAGGAAGGAGAACCGGAAACCTTCAAAGACCGCTACCTGATGCAGAACTACCCGGAGTTGGTCGTCGAAGGCGTGGCGATCGCCTCGCTGTTGCACGACGTCGACGAGATACTGATTGTCGTCAGCGCTCACTCCGAACGGTCGCAAGAGAAAATCCGCGACGCGGTAGCCAGACTGCGCGCATTGCCCGAGAGCCGCTGCCTGCCGCCGATCCGCGTACTGGTCGGATCCGAGCGATACATATGCGGCGAAGAGTCCGCTCTGATCGAGTTCCTGGAAACCGGCCGAGAAGAACCGCGATTGCGTCCGCCACTGCCGATCGAATACGGCCTCAAGGGCATGCCGACGCTGGTACACAATGTGGAAACGCTCAGTTGGCTCCCCTCGATCGTCCACTACGGCGCCGAGTGGTTTCGCGGCAACAGCGACGGGTACCAGCTCGTATCGCTCTCGGGTGCCGTTCGCCAACAGGGCGTCTACGAAGTGGCCAGTGGAACACCCCTGTGGCGCATCATCGATCAGGGGGGTGGATTACCCGCAGGCGAGCAACTAACAGCCATTGCCGTGGGCGGCCCCTCCGGCGGCCTCCTACCGCCGCACATGGCCAGCCTCGCGTTTTCTCCAGACGCCCTGCGCGATGCCGGCACCATGATGGGAACGGGAGCCGTCCGGGTATTGGGAAACGCGGATTCGGTCACGCTTGTCGCCCAATCGGCGGCCGAGTTCTTCCGCGGAGAATCGTGCGGTCGCTGTACTTCGTGCCGCGTGGGAACCTGGGAGCTTTGCCGGCTGTGGGAAGACGTCGTCCACGGCAATGCGACTGCGGAGACCTTGGAACAACTGAGCGAAGTGGCAACGGTGCTGCAGCGCACATCTACGTGCGGTCTGGGAATCGCCTCGCCCAGCCGCGTCTTGTCCGTCATGCGATACTGGCCGGAAGCGTTGGGGGCGACCGGTGAATCACGAAAGGAAACGGTTGGATGCAACGAGTCACCCTGACGATCGATGGAAAGCAGATTTCCGTTCGGCCTGGAACGACCATTCTCAAGGCAGCCAGGAGCGTGGGCGCGTCGATCCCCACGCTCTGCCATCTTCCGGGTCGGCGAACGCGGGCGGTATGCCGAATCTGCGTGGTGGCGGTGCAGGGGAGTGCCCGGCTGGTACCGGCCTGTGCCACACCCGTGTCCGAGGGCATGCAAGTGGACACGCAAGCCGCCGACGTCGTGGCCGTGCGCCGCACGCTGATGGAGTTCATTCTGGCCGAACATCGCGATTGCGGCGATCCCGATTGCCAGATCGAGCGACTCGCCGCCGAGCTCGGCGTTGGCCAAAGCCGCTTTCACGCTCCCGAGTCGACTCGCAGGAACGTCTTTCCATCCGACTTCGTATCGGTTCTCTCGCAGCGCTGCGTTCATTGCGACCGATGCATCGAAGCCTGCGCCGCCGACCGCAACGTGTTGGCACGCTCCGGACACGGCGCAACCGTTCAGGTCGATTTTGCGGACGGCGAATCATCTCGCGAAACCGCCTGCAGCGTCTGCGGCGACTGCGTTTCCGTATGCCCGGCCGGTGGATTGATCCCCGCCTAGTGCCGACTGAGGCGATTCGGCCGCTCCCCAATCCGGAACGCGAGGCGGGCGAAACCCCGCGGTGGTGAACATCCGCAACCAACCGCCTTCTCGAATGCCCGAAGGACCGGCCCAACGGGGTCCGTATACCGCATCGGGGCTCCATCTTGTACGCTTGGCGGCGTCGAACGCCCGTTTCCATTGATGAGGATCCTTCTGATGACGGACAGTCCCCGTCTTCCTCGCACGCTCGCCGGCTGGCTCCGTCTGTTCGGTCCGGGAGCCATCATCGCTTCGCTGACGATCGGGACGGGCGAACTGATCTTCTCGACTCGCGGCGGAGCCCTGTTCGGCTACCGGATTCTGTTTCTCTTCGTCGCGATTTCCCTGCTGAAATGGGGACTCGTCCTCGGATCGGCTCGGCACATCGTGCTCACGGGAGTCCACCCCTACGCCCGGCTCTTCGACCTGCCGGGCCCTCGCGGCTTTCTCGCGTGGACGTTGTTGCTGATCGCCGCCGCCGCTGTTCCCGTTTGGGTCGCGTTTCACAGCGCCGTGTTGGGAAATCTGATCTCGTGGATCACCGGAACCCGCGAACATCTGTCCGGCGGAAGCGACTATCTGTGGGGGAGTGCGGTACTGCTTTCGATCGTTGCGCTGGCGGCGACGAGAGGCTACGCCACATTGGAACGGGTGCAACTCGTGGTGGTCACGACAATGGTCGCGTGTGCGGGTATTTCCCTGATCCTGTTTCAGCCCAACTGGTCCGAACTCCTGCTCGGCGCTGTATTGCCGCGTCCCCTCGTCTACCCGCCATGGCTTGCGAGAAGTTATCCCGACATCGCCGCCGAGCCGGTGTGGATCGAAGCGACCCGGTATGTCGGCGTCATCGGCGGGGCCGCCTACGATTACATGGCGTATACCAGCTTCCTTCGCGACAAGCAATGGGGGAACGCCGCGATGGGCCCCGTCACCGGAGAGGCACTCCAGACGATTGCCGCCGACCGGGACCACCCCGTACGCAAGTGGATGCGCGCGCCGCTGGTTGATTGCACGATCAGTTTCCTGCTGATCGTCGTGTTCTCGGGTTGCTTCGTGGCCCTGGGAGCCCTGGTGTTGGGCCCCCATCACCGGGTTCCCGACGAGGCGAACATGCTCAACCTCCAGTCGACATTTCTGACCAGACTCCATCCGTGGCTGTTGCCCCTGTATGTCAGCGGCGCGTTTCTTACCATGCTCGGTACCCTCTACGGCACTCTCGAAGTCGCCTGTGCGCTCACCAAGGAAATGGGGCAGGCGATATGGGCGAGTCGCTGCGCCCCTCTGGCGCCTCGCACACTTCGCCGAGCCACCATCGCCTGGTGCTGTGCCGGCGCCGTCGCCATCTTGGTGTGGTTGGCTTTCGATCGCATCAGCGGTGGCCAAGGGCGACCACGCATCGTGTTGGCCATCCTCACACCAGCCAATTTGTTCACCGGCGTCCTCGGTTGCGGTCTGTTCTGCCTCCTCAACCTGTGGATCGACCGCAAGTACCTTCCTCGAGGACTGCGGCTCCCCTGGTGGCTGTGGAGTGTCAACGGAGTGGCCGCTGCCGTCTTCGTGCTGCTCGGTGTCAAAGGGTATTGGGATCTTCCGAGTCGGCTCTATGCGGCGGTCGCTCTGGCCGCTTTCATGATCGCCGGCATGGGAGCCGCCGTCTGGTTCCAGCGAAAGCAAAAGCCGTCACGCTCCCGCGCGGACGCCGATCTCACCGATGCCTTTCGACGATGAACCCGTGGTGGAGCCCCATGTAGTAGGGAAGCAGGAACGACGCGCCATCGGCAAGCTGGCGGCCATCTCCCCCTTCATCCAATCTCCACGGATCATGATTCCAGTGTTCCACAAACCGTTCGTCGATCGGCAGCGCCTTGCCGTTTCGCAAAGCACCTCGCCCGGGACCATTCAATAGCGAGGGTGCGAATCGAACGATGTCGAGTCGATGACTGTTGCGAAATCCCCAGCGCACTCGTTGAAGTGGAAACCGCTGCAGCGTCCACACCGCTTCTTCGATTCCCTCGCCGACCGACTGTTGCACGCCCTTGCCCGCTTCCTCCAACAGCTCGATCGACTTGGGATCGAAACTGGCCGCCACAATGAAGTTGAACAGGGGGCACCGTTCGGGTTTGACGAGCGTCCAATAACGCGCCAAGCCCAACATGTACTTGCGCCGCAGATGCGGATCGGTTTCGTACTTGAGCAGGTTGTAGAAGCTCATCAGTGCCATTTCGTCATCCGACTGATTGCCGGTGCCCACGCCATGCTGCACTTTGGGGTCCATCACATTGGTGTCATACGAGTGCTTCTCGATCAGCGCTCGGTAGGCCTGGCGGTACTTGCTCGCCCCGCCGCTGACATGCTCGGCAACCTTCAGATAAGACAGCATGCTGAGCGAATTGAGTCCCCGCTCGGCCCAGTAGAGCCCGCCGTTGAGATCCCGCGGGCTGAATCGGGCCCACCGAGTCGGCCGGCCATCGTGATCGATCAACTGAAAGCCGTGATCGATCAGATGGTCCGTAATTCGCAACACCACCTCACGCACGCGAGCCTTTTCGGCTTCGGTTTCCGCCACCAGATCGTAGTATGCGGCGTAAAGAAAGTAGTGCCCATCGAGTTCATCCGAGCTGGTGTCGCACTTCCAGTACCATTTGCCATCGGCACTGGTGGGCCAACGAGGCTCCATCACCTTCCACAGCGGGTCGCGCTTGCGACTCGCCCGATCGTGTTCGGGAGTGTGGCTGTCGTTCGGATTCGGGCCCGACGCGGGGAGAATACTGCGGGCGGGAAAACCGGGCGGGGCAGGGTGCGAACCACCCTGAGTCACTTCACTCAAAAAGGCGACCGCCTCGAACGCCTTGGTGGCTCGCTTCTTGGCCTTGCTGTCGCCCGTGGCCGCGTAGGCAAAACACTCCCCCGCCCCGTACATGCTGGTCCACAGGCCGTCGTTGTCACTATCGTGCTGACTCCAACGACTCAGGTCTCCAGGCTGCGCGAGACGAACCGACAGAACATATCCATAAGGTGTCCGGCGGTGGAATCGATCGATCGCCTCTTCGAATCGTCTCGCTTTTTCCTTTAGGGTGACCGATTCGGCGGCGATGCGGCCTACTCCCGCATCCGTGGCGAACCAGGCGTCGCCCTTCGCGGAAACGGCAACCGCTCGAACATCGTCCGACGGCAGCCATTGCCTCCCCTGACGATAGGACCACACGCCATCCTTCCACGCAATCGCGCCGATATGAGTGCCGAACCAGACTCGCGGTCCCTTCGCGGCAACCCAGGTGAAATCGTTGTAGGGCAATCCGTCTTCGCCGCTGAACAGTGCCCATTCGCGGCCATCGAACCGGCCGACTCCCTGCGGCGACGCAAACCACAGCCGGTCCTTGTCGTCGAAAGCCACTCCGCGCACATCGTACGGCGCCCAACTGCGGTGCCCCTGTCGCGGGAACAATGCCCTCCATTCGCCGCCGTCGCTGCTGCGAAAAAACAGCCCACTCTGCGCGGCCACCGCCAGTCGACCATCGCTGCCGACGGCAATCTGCCGGATCTCGTTCTTCTCACCCATCAGTTTCGACAACGCGGATTCGGCGAACCACTCTCCGTCCTCGAGTCGAAACAACCCTTCGGGCGTACCCAGGTAGACGGCATCCCCGTCGGTGGCCAGCGCGTAAGGGCCGCTGGCCGATCGCACGGGGACTCTCCCCACCGCTTGCAGCCGCTCGCCGTTACCGACGTGCAAGATCCCGCCGACCACGGCACACACGCCGTTGCCGACGGCGGCCAGAGCCGAAACCGGCCCGCTCCGTGTCGCCACCGACTGCCACCGACCTTCCCGAAACCGAATCAAGCCGCTGCTCGTTCCCACCCACACGATCTGGTCATCGCTCACGGCTATCGACAGAATACTGTCGCTGGGCAAGCCCTCCTTTCTCGTATAGCGGGCCGGCACGTCCATAGCGAACGCCCCCACTTCCACGGCAAATCGGCCCGCCAACCGAGGCTGCGCTTCCAGCGGCCTGCCCAACAGGGCGAGCACGACCAGAGCGGTCCATGCACCATTCCGAAATCGCTCTTCGTACCCAGTCACCACAGTCACACTCCTATCACAAGCGAGGCTCGCTAGGCTAGAGGCGGGAGGCTGTAGGGGTGGTAGCGATAACCGAAAGCCAGTGCAAGATGCGCGCAAGGCGCGCAGATCCTACCAAATGAGACTCGGTTGCACGCTTCGCCCTCACCCCTCACACCTCACCCCTCACACCTCACACCTCACACCTCACACCTCACACCTCACACCTCACACCTCACACCTCACCTCGGCTGTAAAGATGGTAG
>Ga0256839_1004680_pt1 | contig 13205 bp, 10 predicted proteins | sample 354166metaG_FD_185968 | JGI IMG/M metagenome (GOLD analysis project Ga0256839, IMG submission 185968) | Hydrothermal vent microbial communities from Mid Atlantic Ridge, Atlantic Ocean - 354-166 | ecosystem: Environmental > Aquatic > Marine > Hydrothermal vents | place: Atlantic Ocean: Mid... | reverse complement strand
TCGCCGATGAGCGGCACCGCGCGGGCGATGTTCGTACCCACCGTGATGGCCCAGTAGGCCAACTGGTCCCAGGGCAGCAGGTAGCCGGTGAAGCTCAGCAGCAGCGTCGTCAGCAGCATCACCATGCCGATCCACCAGTTCAGCGGCCGGTTCTGCCGCGCCAGCACGCCGTTCTTGAAGGCCCCCGTCAAGAAGACCCGCATCATGTGCAGAAACACCACCGCCACCATCAGATGGGCGGCGATCCGGTGGGTGGCCCGCAGGAACGCGCCGTAGCTGGTGGCGTACTCCAGATCCTTGATCGAATCGTAGGCCCGTTCCACCGACGGCACGTAGAGAAACATCAGCACCACGCCGGTGAGCGTCAGGATGAGGAACAGCACCGCCGAAATCGTCCCCAGCCACAGCGAGTAGCTCGACTCCATGGCCCGGCGGCTGACCTTGCTGGGGAACCAGTGCAGCAGGAAGTTCCTCACCACCGCGTCGCCGGATTCCCGCTCGCTGCGCGGCTTCCAGGTCCAGGTGAGGTCCTCCCAGGAGGGCAGCCGGCTCAGTCCGGCCCGGATCTGCTTCAGCGGTGATTCGGCCATCTCGTCCTCTTCAAACGGTCAGTCTCCAGCCTTTGTCGGCCACCTGCGCCATGTCCACCACGAGCTGCCCGTCGTCCGGGGCCAGCTCGAGCCGATAGTAGTCGAGCGGCCGCGGCGCCGGCCCGGCGTAGTTGGTTCCGTCGCCCCGGAACTTGCTGCCGTGGCACGGGCAGTGGAATTCGATCGTCTGGTCGGCGGCCGTGCGGCCCAGCCGCACGAGCTGCACGGTGCAGCCGAGATGCGTGCACGTGGCGCTGATGCAATAGAACGTCTTGCCCTCGCGGAAGATGAAGACGCGCTGGTCGGCGACGAAGGTCGGCCCGTCGGGAAACTCCTCCGGCTTGCCGGCCTTGAAGCGGCGGGGGCTCTCGTACAAGGCGTTGGGCACCAGAGAGCGCACCGACATCAGCACCGGCAGGCCGAAGGCCGCTCCCACGGCGCCGCTGCCGAGCTTGGCAATCACATCCCGGCGCTTTACCTTGTCTTCTTCACTTTTGCTCATAGTAGAGAACCTCCATCGTCATGGCGTCGGTGGGACACCGGATCGCGCACAGACCGCAACGGATGCACAGCTCGTCGTCCTTGAGCATCGCCGAAAGCTCGCCCCCGGCCTCCGCCGCGGCGGCCTTCGCCCGCTCGAGCTGCTCGGGCGGCAGCTCGATCTCCTCGAGCGGCACCAGCTTCAGGCAGTGCTCCGGACAGATATCGACGCAACGGTTGCAGAGCACGCACTTCTCGGCGTCGTAGATCGTCTGGATGTGGCACGCCAGGCAGCGCTCGGCCTGTTCGGCGGCCTCGTCCGGCGGATATGCGGTCTCCACTTCGCTGATGCCGGTCCGGCGTCCAAGGTCGGTCGTCGGCGGCGAGCGCCGCGGAACGCGGTCATAGTCGGCGGGCCGCTGGAACTGCCGGGTGGGGATCTTCTCGAAGCGGAACCAGAAGACCGGCTCTTCGGGCCGCTCGTTCAGGTAGTCGTCGATGCTCTGCGCGGCGCGTTTCCCGTTGGCGATGGCGTCGATCAGGTTGCGCGGCCCGAACGCCGCGTCGCCGCCGGCAAAGACGCCCGGTGCCGTCGTCGCCAGCGTTTCCGGATCGATCTTGACGGTGCCAGCGGGCGTCAGCTCGATCTGGTCTTCGGGCTTCAGGAAGGGAAACTCCGGCTTCTGTCCGATCGCCAGGATCACGAGATCGGCTTCCACCTCGTCAGTGACGCCCTCGTCGAAGACCGGCGCGAAGCGGCCCTGCTCGTCGTAGGTGCGCTTCACCCCGATCATCTTCACCTTCCGGACCCGGCCGTTTCCTTCGAACCGCGCCACGCTGCGCTGCGGCCGGAACCGGATGCCCTCCTCGAGGGCCTGTTCGAACTCTTCGCGGCCCTGCTCGGTCCGCATTACCGGCATTTCGTCGAAGCTCTCCAGGCTGGCCAGGGTCACCTCGGCGCCCGCCCGGGCCGCCAGGCGCGCCGCGTCCAGAGCCGGAGCCATGCCGCCGCCCACTTCCTCCACCGAAGCCTCCGGGGCGGCCGAAGCCCGCAGCGCCATGCGCGCCGCGTCGAAAGCCACGAAGCCGCCGCCCACCACCAGCACCTTCTCCGCCCGCGGCACCCGGTAGCCGTTGTTGATGTTGATCAGGTAATCGACCGCCCGAACGATGCCGTCCAAGTCGCTTCCAGGGACATTGAGCATCCGCCCCTGCTGGGCGCCCACCGCCAGGAACACCGCCTGGAAACCCTGCTCGCGCAGCTCCTTCAGGCCGAAGTCCTTGGTCAGCGGCGTGTTGTACCGGATCTCGACGCCGAGCTCCTCGATCGCCTGGACCTCTTTGTCCAACAGGCTCACCGGCAGCCGGAACTCCGGGATCCCGTGAAACGCCATCCCCCCGGCCCGTCCCGTGGCCTCGAAGATCGTGACCCGGTAGCCCATCAGGGCCAGATCGTGGGCGCAGGAAAGGCCCGCCGGGCCGGCCCCGATCACCGCCACCGGACGTCCCTGCCCGCGATCCTTGCGGATCTTGTCGAGCAGCGGCAGATGCCAGCGCCACTTGTTGCCCGGCTCCGTCGCCCCCTGCAGCAGCTCGTGGCACGTGTTCGGGTGGCGAGACTCGACGCCGTAGCGCTCGGTGACGAAACGCTTCAGCGCCCGGATGCTCACCGGCTTGTCGAACTTGCCGCGCCGGCACTCGTCCTCGCAAGGGGCGGCGCACACCCGCCCGCAGATCGAAGTCAAGGGGTTCGGCGACCTCGCCGTAAGGTAGGCCTCCCGGAGTTGATCCTCCGAGATGAGCTGCACGTAGCGGCCGGCGTCGGTCCGCACCGGACAAGCCATCTGGCAGGGCACCCGGCCCGTCCAGTAATCGACGTCCGGCAACCGGACCTCGTAAGGCGCCTTCATCCGCCTCCCTCCGCCGCCGGCCGGCGGGGGCCTCTCCGCCCCACCGGTCCGCAGGACAAGATCGTTCCCATCATTCTAGTAGACTTTTTGCCGCGAAGCGCAACTTTTATCGACCCACGTATCCGAATCCCTAAACCGGTACGGCGGCCATCCGGGGCCGTGGGCGGCCGCTCCAGGACACCGCGCCGATCCTGCCGCCTGGTGAAGGGCGCCACCGCAGTGCCAACGTCTTGGACGATTCTGTCCACGTTGCCGCGACGATGCAGTGACTTCCGTCACGCTCGACGCCGGAAATCCCCCGTTCACACATCCCGGTATGCCCGCCGCAGGCGCTCCAGCTCCTGCTTCAGCTCGGCCGCCACCTCGGCGTACGCCCCCTCGCCGTAGACGTTGCGCAGCTCATGCGGATCCTCGGCCAGATCGAACAGCTCCCAGTAGTCGCCCTCGGAATGGAAGTGGATCAGCTTGTAGCGCTCGGTCCGCACCCCCCGGTGCGGCCCCACCCGGTGGGCGGTGAAGTACCGGAAGCTCGGGTCGGCCATCTCCTCGGGCCGGGCGTTGCGCAACTTCCAGGAGTTCTCCCAGTAGGCATAGTAAACGCTCGTCCGCCAGTCCTCCGGGCTCTCGCCCTCCAGGATCGGCTTCAGGCTCCGGCCCTGCATCGAGTCGGGGATCGGGCAACCCGCCAGGTCCAGGATCGTCGGCGCGTAGTCGATGTTGGCCACGAACTGCCCGGCCACCAGTCCGGCCCGGGCCAGACGCGGATAGCGGATCAGCAGCGGCAGGCGGAAAGCGGGCTCGTACATGAAGCGCTTGTCGTACCAGCCGTGCTCGCCCAGGAAGAACCCGTTGTCGGAGGTGTGGATCACCGCCGTGTCCTCGGCCAGCCCGTTTTCGTCCAGATACTCGAGCACCCTTCCCAGGTTCTCGTCCACGCCGTAGAGCGCCTGATAGTGGTCCTTTACGAAGCGGTTGAAGATCCAGTCCTTCCTCTCGGCCGGGCTCAGGTCCGCCGGCATCTCCGGATAGTCCCGGGCGAGGCTGATCTCGAACTTCATGTCCCGGGCCTCCTTGGCGACCCTCCGCGTGGCGTAATCGTCGTCGTAAGTAGGCGGTTTCGGCACGGTGACGCCGTCGAGCAAGTGGGCATGGCGCGGAGCCGGCTTGAAGGGCCGGTGCGGCGCCTTGTGCTGGTAGACGAGACAGAACGGCCGGCCCGTATCGCGCTTCTTCAGCCAGTCGAGGGCCAGCTCCGTGGTCACGTCGGTGGCGTAGCCGGTGAACTTCCGCCGCTCGCCCATGACGATGAACTCGGGATCGAAGTAGACGCCCTGGCGCGGCAGCACGCACCAGTGGTCGAACCCGCGCGGATCGTGCGACAGATGCCACTTGCCGACGATCGCCGTCTGGTAGCCGGCCTCCTGCAGCACCTCGGGAAAGGTCGGCAGCGATGGGTCGAGGCGCTCGATGACGCCCCGGGCCTCGGAGTTGCCCCGGATCCCGTTGACGTGCGAGCACGTGCCAGTGAGCACGGTGGCCCGGCCCGGCGCGCACAGCGAGTTGGTACAGAAAGCGTTGGCGAAACGGACGCCTTCCCGGGCCAGACGGTCCATGTTCGGCGTCTCGATGAGGGCGCCCCCTTCGCAGGACATCTGCCCGACGGCCTGGTCATCGGTCATGACATAGAGAATGTTCGGCCGGCGCGTGCGCGGCGACTCGCGGCAGTAGTGAAAGCCCAGCGCCCCGGCGGCCGTGAGACGCTTCAAAGCCGTGCGGCGGGTGATCGGCGCTTCCATGCGTCTGATCCTACCGCAACAGGAGCCGGGCGGCCCCGCGAAACCGGCCCCTAGTTGTCGGAGCGGAAAGGGCTGAAGTCGGTGTCGTAGTCGAAGACGTCCACGCCCTCCTTACGCTTCAGGAACCCGACCACGGCGTAGGTCAGCGGCGTGGCCGCGGCCTCGTAGAGCACCTTGCCGAGATAGCCGGAGACGATCAGGTTGGCGATGAGCTCGTGGCTCAGGCTGCCGCCGAAGGCGATGATCATCACCACCACGGTGTCCACGAACTGCCCCACCACGGTGGAGCCGATGGTCCGCACCCAGAGCATCCGCCCCTTGGTCCAGATCTTCAGCTTCGCCAGCACGAAGGCGTTCGAGAACTCGCCCGCCCAGTAAGCCAGCAAGCTCGCCAGCACCATCCGGGGCACGAAGTGGAAGACCGTCTCGAAGGCCTCCTGGTGCGGCCAGTCCGGCGCCGGCGGCAGGGCCACGGTAATCATCGCCATCGCCGACAGCAGCGCCGAGGCGAAGAAGCCCGTCCAGATCGCCCGGCGGGAAGCCGCGTAGCCGTAGACCTCGGTGAAGATGTCGCCGAAGATGTAGGTGATCGGAAACAGCAACTGCGCCCCGCTGATCCGGAACGGCCCCACGGCCACGATCTTCGGGCCGACGAGGTTCGAGACCATCAGCACGACGACGAAGACGTGTATCAGGTGATCGAGATAACGGAAACGGCGCTGCTCGTGCATCCCCAGAGAAGGATCTTTCCATTGTAGGCCGCCGTCCGCCCCCCGCGCCCCTCTTGCGGCCGGCGGAAAAAAAGCGCCGGCGGGCTGGCGACTTCCCGCCGGCGCACGACAACCAAAGGAGAGATGCCGCTAGTCGTCGCGGCGAGAGAGACCTAACAATCCCCGCTCCCGGCGGGCGAAGGCCGGGATCTCGAGCTCGTCCTCGGGCTGGAGCCCGGCCTCGGCCGGAGCGGCCTCGACCGGCGCCGGCCCGGGCTCCGGCGGCGGCAGCGCGGCCCCGGCTTCGAACTCCATCGCCGGCTCCTCTTCTTCCTGAGACTGGAAGAACGAATCCTCGTCACCGGCAGCCGGCTCGCTCTCGGTGTGCGAATGCACGGCGATGAAGTCCGACGCCGGCCGGCGCTCGATCGGCGGCAGGTTCTCGCGCTCGAAGCCGGTGGCGATCACGGTAATCTTCACCTCATCGCCCATCGACTCGTTCACCACCACGCCGAAGCTGACTTGCACGTCGTCGTTTTCGGTGGCTTCGCGGATCAGCGTGCACGCCTCGTTCACCTCGTGGATGCCCAGGCTGCTGGCGGCGGTGATGTTGATCAGCACGCCGCGGGCGCCCTTCACGCCCCCCTCCTCGAGCAGCGGGCAACTGATCGCCAGGCGCGCCGCCTCGAGCGCCGCGTTCTCGCCGGCGGCCGTGGCCGTTCCCATCATGGCGTAGCCCATGCCGAGCATCATGGCCTTGATGTCGGAGAAGTCGCGGTTGATCAGCCCGGGAGTGGTGATGATGTCGCTGATGCCTTGCACGCCCTGCCGGAGAACGTCGTCGGCGGTGCGGAAGGCCTCGACGAAGCTGGTGCCGCGTGGCAGCAGCTCCAGCAGCCGGTCGTTCGGTATCGAGATGACGGTATCGACGGTGGAGGCCAGGTCCAGCAGCCCCTTTTCGGCCATCTTCATTCTCTGGGGCCCCTCGAACGAGAACGGCTTGGTCACCACGGCTACGGTCAAAGCCCCCAGCTCCTTGGCCAGCGCCGCCACCACCGGCGCGGCGCCGCCCCCCGTGCCTCCGCCGAGGCCGGCGGTGACGAAGACCATCTCGGCTCCGTCGAGAATGTCGATGATCCGTTCGGTGTCCTCGAGCGCTGCCCGGCGCCCCAGCGACGGGTCCGAGCCCACGCCCCGGCCCTGCGTCAGCTTGGCGCCGATGGCCACCTTGTTCGGCACCGGCGAGGCGTTCAGCGCTTGCTGGTCCGTGTTCACCACGTAGAACTCCACGCCCGCCAGCCCTTCGTTCATCATGCGTGCGACGGCGTTCGATCCCCCGCCCCCGACGCCGACCACTTTGATCTTCGTGTCCAGTTCGAGTTCTTCGGCGATCTCGAACTTCAAATCCTCGAGTTTGCTGTTGTCCAGCGACATCGTCTCAACCTCCTTCGGGCCGTCCCATCGGCCCAAGATCTTTCGTTCCGGGCCCAGCCGCCCCGCCCGGCCGGCCTGGGCGGCCTCCGGCAATATCCCGCACGAGCTTCATCGCAGAATCAGATTCAGCAGCCCCGGCGCCTTGCGCCGCTGCCGCACCCTCACCTTCAGGCGCGCCGAATACATCGCCAGGCCCGCCGCCACGGTCCAGCCCGGGCCGTCGCATTCCTGGGGATAGTCCCGGACCCCGATCGTCAATCCTTTGCGCGCCTGGCAGTTCAGCACCCGCTCGGCGACGTCGCAGAGGCCTTCCATCTCCGCCCCGGCGCCGGTGAGCACCACGCCCTCCACCAGCGACTTCTCCATGCCGCAGTAGCGCAGCTCGTTGGCCACGTAAAGAAACAGCTCCTCGGCCCGGGCCTCCAGAATCTCGTTCAGCCGCCGCCGGGGCGCCTCCACGAGCTTGCCGTCCGGGCTGGGCACCACGATCAGGCTGTTGTCCGCCGTCAGCCCGAGGATGGCGCAGCCGAACTCCTGCTTGAGGCGCTCGGCGTCCTCGTACGGCACGGTGAACCCCCAGGCGACGTCCTTGGTGAAGTGGTCTCCGCAGATCGGCAGGCTCCGCGAATGCACCAGAGCGTCGCCGTCGTAGACCACCAGGTCGGTGGAATGCCGCCCGACGTCCACCACCGCCACGCCCCGGCTGCGGTCCTCCTGCAGCAGGCAGGCATAGGCGGCGGCCAGCGGCTCGAAGACCGTCTCCTCCACCGCCAGATGCGCCTCGTGCGCCGCCGAGACGATGGCCTGCGTCTCCAGCGTAGAGGTCGTCACCAGATGGACGTTCGCCTCCAGCCGCGTGCAAACCGCGCCCCGGGGGTAGTGGAACCGCGCCCGGCCGTCCACGGTGAAATCCTGCGGGCAGACGTGCAGCAGCATCCGGTCGTTCTCGAACCGGACGTCGGCGGCCCGCTCGACGGCGAACTCCAGGTCGCTGGCATCGACCTCCCGCGGCCGCCCAAACTGGTAGGCCCAGTGATGATTGAAGCCGTAGACCGGCGGCCCCCCGACGCCCAGCACCGCCGACTCCACCTCCACGCCCGCCTGCCGCGAGGCCTGCCCCACCGCCTCCAGGATCGACGCGGTGATCCGCTGCCGGTCCGCCACCCGGCCTTTGAACCAGCCGCCGGCCGGCGCCTGCCCGCAGCCGAGGAAACAGACCTCCTGGCCGTCCAGCCCGAGGACCATGCACCTGGTGAAGGCGCTGCCCGCGTCAACTCCCACGGCGATTTGCATAGGCGTCTCCCTTGCTGATTCCGTCCCTGGCGGTGATCCGGTCGTCCAGGCGCAGGTCGAAGGTCCGCGCCGCCGGCAGGCGCCGGTGGATCTCCGGGTAGTGGCGCAAGAAGTTCTCCACCCGCCGCCGGAAGTTCCGCGTCCCGACGAGCAGCGTCACCAGGTCGCCGCCGGCGGTGAGGCGGATGGTCATGGACCGCGGATCCGCTACATCGATCTCCGAGACGCTTTCGGCCAACGGGCCCAGGTCCTCCAGCATGCGCTCGACCAGACGGACGCGGTCGGCGCGCAGCGCCTCGGACATCTTTTCGTCGAGTCCGCGCAGCACCGGCAGGTCGTAGCCGGCGCGTCTCGGCATGGGCAGCAGCACGCCGTCGGCATCGATCAGAACGGTGCGCGCCCGGCCGCGCTTGCCGCGCAACAAGGCGTAGGCCACCGGCTGCCGCTCCTGGACGAAGACCTCCACCCGGTTGGGCCAGAGGCGCGCCACCCGGGCATCCCGCACCCAGTCGATGGCCAGCAGCCGCAGCCGCCGCTCCTCGGGGTCGAACAGATAAAGGCTGCGCCCGGCGTCCTCGGAAAACACGTTCAGCACCCGCTGGAGCGAGGCGTTGCCCAGCCCGTGGATCCGGATCCCCGGACTCGCCCCGCCGAACTCCGCCGAAGCCGGCAGGCGGAAGCGCGGGCTGGTGATCAGATAGCTTTCGATCTTGTGGAACACGACTACGGCGGCCATCACCGCCAGCGCCGCCGGCAATAGGCGCACCGTCCACTTCAGCGCGGCCGCGAACCGAAACGCCGGCGCGGCCTCCTGCTCCTTCCCGTTTCTGCGCTTCCGGCCCATCTAAGGCTTCCTCCGCAAATGCTCGAGAATCATCGCCCCGGCCTGCGAGACGCTGCCCGCGCCCAGCGTCAGGATCAGATCGCCCGGCCGCGCCGCCTCGGCCGCCGCCCGAGCGGCGTTCTCCAAAGAGCCTTCGTAGAAGGCCGCCCGGTGGCCGTGCTTGCGGATGCGTTCCGCCAGCGCCTCCGCCGTAACGCCTTCGATCGGTTTTTCCGAAGCCGCGTAGATGTCAGTGAGGAAGACCGCGTCGGCCTGGTGGAACGACCGGGCGAAGTCGTCCATCAGCAGGTGCGTGCGCGTGTAGCGGTGCGGCTGGAACAGCACCAGGATCCGCTCGTAGCCGCACTGCCTGGCCGTCTCCAGCGTCGCCCGGATCTCGGTGGGATGGTGGCCGTAGTCGTCTACGACCGTCACACCCGCCGCTTCGCCCCGCTTCTGAAAGCGCCGGTCCACCCCCTGGAACCGCGCCAGCCCTTCCCTGGCTTCGTCCGGCTCCACTCCCAGTTCGAAGGCCACCGCCAAGGCCGCCGCCGCGTTCAGCACGTTGTGCGCGCCGGGGATGTTCAGCCGGAACTCGCCCAGGTCCTCGCCGCGCCGGCGCAGGCGGAATACCGAAGCGAAGCGCTCCGGCCGGATGCCGGAGACCACGAGGGCGGCCTGGGCGCTCGTGCCGTAGGTGATGGTGCGCCGGGTGATGCGCGGCAGGATGCGCTGGACGTTCTCGTCGTCGAGACAGACCACCGCCGCGCCGTAGAACGGCACCCGGTTGGCGAAGTCCAGGAACGCCTCCAGGACGTGATCCAGGTCCCGGTAGTGGTCCAGGTGCTCGCGGTCGATGCTGGTGATCACCGCCAGAATCGGCGCCAGCTTCAGGAACGAGCCGTCGCTCTCGTCGGATTCGACCACCAGCAGGTCGCTCTGGCCCACCCGGGCGTTCGACCCGCCCATGGTGCTCACCCGGCCGCCCACGACCACCGTCGGATCCAGTCCGGCCGAGCTCAGCACCGTGGCCAGCATCGACGCCGTCGTCGTCTTGCCGTGGCTTCCGGCCACCGCGATTCCGTACTTCAGGCGCATCAGCTCGGCCAGCAGCTCGCCCCTCGGGATCACCGGGATCTGGCGGCGGCGCGCCTCTTGCACCTCCGGGTTGTCCTCGGAGACGGCCGATGAAATCACCACCACCTTGGCGTCGTCCACGTGGGCGGCGTCGTGGCCTTTCCAGATCTTCGCCCCCAGCTTCTCGAGGCGCTCGGTCACCGGGCTGAGGCGCAGGTCGCTGCCCGATATCTCGTAGCCCAGGTTCAGCAACACTTCCGCCAGGCCGCTCATACCGATGCCGCCGATGCCGACGAAATGCAGATGCTGGGGCCGCAAAAACATTTTTATTTCACATTGTTTCGGACTGCCGGACGCCTGTCAACGAGTTCGCGCACTTTTCTGCAAGCCGCTCCCGCGCCTTTCGTCCCTCCGCGTGTTCGCCGCCCGCTCATGCCGCCTCCCCGGCCACCTCTTCGAGCACCTCCGCCGCCCGCTCGGCCGCCCCCGGCCGGGCCAGCTTCCGCGCCCGCCCGCCCATGCGCGCCAGCTCCTCACGGTCGCGCTCGAGCGCCGCGATCTCTTCGAAGAGCCGCCGCCCGGTCAGCTCGCGGTCCAGGATGATCCGCGCCGCTCCGGCCCGCTCGAGAGCCTGGGCGTTGCGCAACTGGTGGTCGTCGGCGGCGAAGGGAAACGGAACCAGGATCGACGGCTTGCCCGCCGCCGCCAGTTCCGCCACCGCTCCGGCGCCGGAACGGCAGACGACCAGATCCGCTTGGGCGAAGGCGGCGGGCATGTCGTCGATGAACGCCGTCACTTCGCCCACCAGGCCGGTCTTCGAGAACGCCTCCTGCAAGCGGAGCGCTTCTTCAGCACCCGCCTGATGAATCAGGCGCACGCGGAACGCCGCCTCCCGGAACAGGGGCCAGCTCTCCTGCGCCGCGCGGTTCAGGCTCCGGGCGCCGCGGCTGCCGCCGGTGATCAGAACAGTGAACTCCGGCCCCGGCGGCTTCGGCGGCAAGCGGAAGAACTCCTCGCGCACCGGCAGCCCGGTAAGCTCGCAGCGGCCGGGCGGAAACCAGCGGGCCGTCTCCTCGAAACTGATCAGCGCCCGGGCCACCCAGCGGGCGATCTTCCGGTTCGTGAAGCCGGGGACCGCGTTCGGCTCCATCACCACCACCGGGATCCTCCGCAGCAGGGCGGCCAGCACCGGCGGACCGGCCGCGTAGCCGCCCAGGCTCAGGACCGCGTCCGTCCCCCGCCGCCGCAGCAAGCCCAGACAGCGGACGACGCCCACCGGCAGCTCCACCAATGTCCGCAGCCGGCGCCACGCGCCCACGCGCTTCAACGCCCCGATCTCGATCCACTCGATCGGGAACCCTTCCGCCGGAGCCAGCTTCGCTTCCATGCCTCTTCTCGTGCCTACGAAAAACACCTCGTGGCCGCGCTTCCGCAGCTCCCGGGCCACCGTGAGCAGCGGGATCACGTGCCCGCCCGTCCCGCCGCCCGCCATCAGGAACACCCGGGGCCGCTTCAGCATCGCGCCCGCTCGCTCACGCTCAACAGCAGTCCCAGCAGGATCATCGTGCTCAACAGCGAGCTGCCGCCGTAGCTGATCAGCGGCAGCGGTATCCCCTTGGTCGGGGCAAGGTCGAGCACCACGCTCATGTTGATGAACGCCTGCAGCAGAATCGCCACCGTGACCCCCACGGCCAGATTGCGCCCGAACCCGTCCAGGGCGGTCCAATAGAGCCGGAAGCCCCGCCACAAGATCACGAGAAAACCCGCCAACACCAGCGTCGCGCCGAACAGCCCGAGCTCCTCGCCCACCACCGCGTAGATGAAGTCCGTGTGCGCCTCCGGCAGATAGAAGAGCTTCTGCTTGCCCTCCATCAGTCCCTGGCCCACCAGTCCGCCGGCCCCGACGGCGATGCGCGACTGCTCGGCCTGGTAGCCGGTGTCGCCGGTCACCGCCGCCTGCTCCAGGTAGCTCGCCAGCCAGCCGTTGTAGTCGATGTAGCGGACGATCTTGTACTCCGGATCGAAGAAATCGACCACGCGCTTCAGCCGGTACGGCATCCAGCAGACGGCCAGCGTCAGCAGCACCACGCTCACCGCCGCAGCGGCGCGGAAATAGCGGCGGTCCAGCCCGCCTACGTAGAAGACCGCCGCCGCGGTGCCCATCAGTACGATGGCGCTGCCCAGATCCGCCACCACCACCGCCCCGGCCAGCAGCAGCATGGCCATCGTCGCCGGCCCCACGGTGTGCACGCCGTTGATGTCCGATGCCCGTTCGGTGATGAAGTAAGCCAGAAAGAGCACCAGGGCCGGTTTGGCGAACTCCGCCGGCTGGAAGTTCAGAAACCCCAGACGGAGCCACCGGTGCGACGGGTCCACGAAATAGACCACGATCAGCAGCGCCAGCACCACGCCCAGGCAGACGAAGGCGATCTGCATCGAGTTCAGCTTCCGGTAGTCGAGCTTGGCCAGCGCAATCAGGGCCGCGAACGCCAGCAGGGCCGCTCCCCCTTGGCGGGCCAGGAAGTAGTAACTCTCCTCGCCGTAGCGCTCACCGGCAATGACGGACGAGGCGCTGTAGACGAACACCAGCCCGAGCGAGACCATTCCGACGATGGTGAGCAGCAGCAGCCAGTCGGTCCTTACGCGCAATTCTTCGCCTCCTCGCGTGGTTTCTCTTCCAACTTGCCGACGAGTTCCTTGAAGACGCGGCCGCGGTGCTCGAAGCTGTGGAACTGGTCGAAGCTGGCGCAGGCCGGCGCCAGCAGCACCGTGTCCCCTGGACGGGCCCTCCGCCAGGCTTCCTCCACCGCCGCCGCCAGCGTGCCGCAGCGGATTGCTTCCACGGCCCCGTCCAGCGCCGCAGCGATCTTCTGCGCCGCCGCCCCGATCAGCAACGCCGCCCGGGTCTTACCGCGCAGGGCCTCGCGCAGCGGGCGGTAGTCGCCTCCTTTGTCCTTGCCGCCGAGAATGACCCAAAGAGGACCGGCGAACGCCGCCACGGCCTTGACCGCCGCGTCCACATTGGTCGCCTTCGAGTCGTTGAACCAGTCCACGCCCCCCACGGTGCGCACGTATTCGAGCCGGTGCTCCAC
>Ga0256839_1004679_pt1 | contig 13207 bp, 8 predicted proteins | sample 354166metaG_FD_185968 | JGI IMG/M metagenome (GOLD analysis project Ga0256839, IMG submission 185968) | Hydrothermal vent microbial communities from Mid Atlantic Ridge, Atlantic Ocean - 354-166 | ecosystem: Environmental > Aquatic > Marine > Hydrothermal vents | place: Atlantic Ocean: Mid... | reverse complement strand
TTAAGGAGCCACTGCCATGGTTGATGCGCGCAATGCAGATCAGAATAAAAAACTGCCCGACGTGAAATATTTAAAAAATTACGCCGCGCCGGATTTCCTGATTGACCGGGTGGCGCTGGATTTTGACCTGAGGAAAAATGTGACCCATGTTCGGGCGACATCCCGTTTCAAGCGCAGGGTACAAAAGGATGTGCCGCTTATTCTGGCCGGGTCTGATATGACCCTGAAATCTGTTTCTGTGAATGGATGCGCTTTAACCGCAGATCAATATCAGCTGACGGATCATCAGTTGATTATTTTGAACCCGCCAGAAGAATTTGACCTTGTGATAGAGAATGATATTGATCCGGCGCATAATACGGCGTTAGAGGGTCTTTATATATCCAATGGCATGTATTGTACCCAGTGCGAGGCCGAAGGTTTTCGCAGGATAACCTATTTTCTTGATCAACCTGATGTGATGGCCCGCTATAAGGTTCGTATCGAGGCCGATAAGGCCGCCTTTCCGGTTTTATTATCCAATGGCAATAAAATTGACGGGGCGGATTTGCCAGAGGGTCGCCATTTTGCCCTATGGGACGATCCCTTTCCAAAACCAAGTTATTTATTCGCTCTGGTGGCCGGTGACCTGGCCTGTCTTGAGGATCATTTTACGACAGCGTCCGGCAAGCCGGTGACTTTGCGTATATTTGTTGAAGCCGCTGATCTGGATAAATGCCCTCATGCTATGGAAAGCTTGAAAAAATCAATGACCTGGGATGAACAGGTCTATGGGCTGGAATATGACCTCGAAATATTTAATATTGTGGCGGTTAGTCATTTTAATATGGGGGCCATGGAAAATAAGAGCCTGAATATTTTTAACACAAAATGTATTCTGGCGAAGGCAGAGACGGCCACGGACGCGGATTTTTGTGCGGTGGAGGCCGTGGTGGCCCATGAATATTTCCATAACTGGACCGGAAATCGCGTCACCTGCCGTGATTGGTTCCAGCTTTCCTTAAAAGAAGGCCTGACCGTATTTCGGGACCAGGAATTTTCCGCCGATATGGGCTCACGGGCGGTCAAGCGCATCGAAGATGTGCGTATCCTGCGCCAACATCAATTTGCCGAGGATAGCGGCCCCATGGCCCACCCTGTGCGTCCTGAAAGCTATATGGAGATCAATAATTTCTATACGGTAACGATCTATGAAAAAGGCGCGGAAGTTATCCGGATGATCCATAGCCTTCTTGGGCCAGAGAATTATCGTAAGGGCATGGACTTATACTTTGAACGCCATGACGGGCAGGCGGTGACCTGTGATGATTTCATTGCCGCCATGGCGGATGCCTCGGGCGTTGACCTTGGCCAGTTTAGCCTGTGGTATGCCCAAGCCGGAACGCCGCAGGTTAAGGTCAGTAGCCGCTATGACAGGGCCGCACAGACATTCACTTTAGAATTCAGCCAGACTATTCCTGATACCGCAGGTCAAACAGATAAGAAGCCAATGCATATTCCTATAGCGGTGGGTTTGATCGGGCCGGATGGAAAAGACCTGCCCTTGAAGCTTGCCGGTGAAAATGCCCCGAAAGATCAAGACGGCACCAGAATGTTAAACCTGAAAGAAGAAGGGCAATCCTTTACTTTTATTGATGTTTTGACCAAACCAGTCCCGTCAGTCTTGCGCGGTTTCTCGGCACCTGTGAAAATCAAGAGTGACCTTTCCCGGCAGGATCACCTGTTTCTGCTCGCCCATGACAGCGACAGCTTTAATCGTTGGGAGGCTGGCCAGCAAATCGCAACGCATATGATCATGGCCTTGGTCGATGACATTCAGGCGGGCAGGCCCCTTGTTCTTGATGAGGGCTTCAGCAGGGCGATTGGCAAAATACTCAAAGATTCTCGTCTTGACCGCGCGTTCGTTGCGGAAGTCTTGAGCCTGCCGTCCGAAGCGATTCTTGGGCAATATAGTTCGCCTATTGATGTGGATGCCATTCATCAGGCCCGGGAATTTGTCCGGCGGGCCTTGGCAGCGGCGCACCGCGCTGATTTTATGACGATCTATCACGCCGGCAAGACGGGGCGGCCTTATGAATATACGCCATCAGAAGTCGCGATGCGGCGTTTGAAAAATCTCAGCCTGTCTTACCTTATGACCTTGCAGGAGCGCGAGATACTTGAAATCTGCCGGGATCAATTGAAAACCGCCGATAATATGACGGATGAAATTTCGGCGCTTTCCTGTCTGGTGAATAGTGATTTTCCAGAGCGCGAGCAGGCACTGGCGCATTTTTATCATAAATGGCATCATGAAGACCTTGTGCTGGATAAATGGTTCTCGGTTCAGGCAGCCGTTGCCAAGCCGGAAACGCAGGATCATGTGCGGGCCTTAATCCTGCACGGGGGATTTGATATGGCAACCCCCAATCGGGTGCGTGCCGTTGTCGGGCCTTTTTGCGGCATGAATTTGACCTGTTTTCATGATAAATCAGGAAGGGGCTATGAATTTCTGGGCGATATGATTAAAAAACTCGATCCCATCAATCCCCAGATCGCCAGCCGCCTTGTGCAACCCCTTGGCCGCTGGAAATATTATGATGCCGCGCGCCAAAAATTGATGAAACAGACCTTGCAGCAAATCATGGATTTGCCGAACCTGTCCGAAAATGTTTATGAAATCGTTTCAAAAAGTTTGAAATAGGTTCGTGTCCTCTAAAAATACAGCACCAAGCTCACCACGGGGCCGGAGCCGCCGATGCTGTTGCCGGATATTTTTAACCGATATTCGATGGTCAGGTCAATATGGGACCGATAGGCTTCATATTTGGTGTCGTTAAAATAATATCTCATATTTATCCCCGGGCCAGCCTCAATCAGGCTTGCCTGCTGAAAACTGTCTTTTTGCCAGGTGAGTAATCCGGTCATGCGGGGCTGAAGGACAAGCCCGTGGGACAGGGCCATATTATAACCGCTTACGGCTTGCGCGGTCAGATAAATATCCGGGTCCAAAGGCGTAATAAGGGCGGCGTCCAAATACAGGCTATAGCTCCACCAATTGTTTTTATCTTCGCGGTAATCCGTGCCATGATCCCGTGAATATCCGGCCCGCAGCATCCAGTCATTACGGGCGAAATCCCCAATTTTTATCAAACGTTCCGCCGAAAGAACCAGATTATGATGGGGCAACGGCTTCAGGCGCAGGCCAATTCCGGCTTGAGCGCTGTCGGGATCTGGCTCAAATTTTCCCGGCTTCATACCGGACATAAGCCGGCCATAAATCTGGAATTTTCGGCCGCCCTTAAAACCGATTTCTTCCGGTTGATAGCTGACCTCCGCCCCCGCCTGAGACTGGGTTAAATCCGGGCCGGAAAATTGAGGGTTGCGGGAAGATTCACCCCTGTGTATGGCATAGGCGGTGACATTAAAGCGGTTTTCCAACTGTTCAATTTCCCTTTTAATGGGAAAGCTGCCGGCGTCATCAAGATCAATGACTTTTTTGAAATTCGCCGCCGCCTTGTCGTTCTGACCTGAAATTTTATAGGCATAGGCGAGCTGCAGGTGCAGCAGTTTCTCCTCATTGGAGGATTTATTGGCGAAAGATTTATCGGTGGAAAATTTTAAGGCTTGCTCAAAATGACTTATGGCGGTTGCATGGTCGCCTCTGCTGTATGCCTCATACCCTTGATTGGCGGCCTGACGCCATGACGGAGTTTCTTTGGCTTTATGTGGCGGAATATTCCCGGGCGCGGGGAGGGCGTTCACAACGATTGGTATTTCTTGTTTTTTGACTGCGGCAGGCGGGGCATTCGAGGTGACTTTTAATGGCTCGAAAATTTCCGCCGTCTTTGGGGCTTTGGCGATTGGAACGGGCTGAGGCGGTGTCAGGAAAGTTTGTATTGCCGGCTGTATGGTTTCTGTATGTAGGGGTATTTCGGTAATGATTTTTGGCTCTGCCTTATCTTTACCGTGCCGGGCGGCCATTTCCATATAGGGATATTGTTTAAAATAGGCCTTTTCTTGTTTGGCGTAATCGGTTGCCATAAAAAACAGGATGGCCGCAGAAAATCCGCTGAAACTCATGACGAATAATATGAGAAATTTAAGCCTTGGACTCATTCAGCGCCGCCTGCTGCTTTAGGGTGAAGGATAATTGTTGATCGGTGATATGGCCCTTTTCCACAAGAATTCTCCCTAGCTTTTGGCCTGGTTTTTCACCAGAATTTGACTGATCATTCAGGGCATTTTGAAGGATATCGACAGACAGAAGATCATATTCTATGAGAATCTCGCCTATTTTCCTTTGGTAGGGCCGTAATTGATCCGCCTCGGGAAATATATGATCGGTTTTATCCCAGAGAAGGGGCCTGTTGAACAGGATATGTCCGCTGTAAAGGGATATGGCCCTTAACGAGGCCAGAAAATTCAATATATTGCCCCAGAGCTGCCGAGGTAATGACAGGGCCGCCGATCGCCAGCCGTAAATTTGACAGGTGAAATAAAATCTGTGCAAGGCCCGATTGATCAGAAACAGCAGATTGGCCCATAGCAGATATTCCAATGGCTCGCCGCGCCGGAGCAGGGGGGGATAACGATAGCCATCAGGGATCAGCCATTCAATAAGCCAGACAATCAGAATATTGATCATAATGAAATAAGCCGCTGCGGACAGCTGGGCGGTGATGATGCCTTTTCGATCGCGAAACAGCGCATATTTCAAGGCGAGCGGCCCTTGCCAGCGTTGATTGCGCCAGCCCTGAAAGGCAATGCCCATTAACCAGCGGCTTTTCTGCCGGACAACGGCCTTTACCGTATTGGGAAAGAATTCCCGGGTCGCGATAATATCATTTGGGCCGGTTTTAAATCGGGCAAAGATTAATTTTAGCCCATGTTGTTTAAGCCTGAGCGCCAAGTCGTAATCTTCGGTAAGATTGCCGGTATCAAAGGGCGGGATGCTATGGTTCTCACTGACCAGCCTCATTGCCCGCCGGCTGAGGGCGGTACCAACCCCGGCAGAGGGAACATGCCCGGTCAGGCTTTCCCGAACGACCATTTCCTTGATGTGATTTTCGGCAAATTCATCCTGATAATGGCCGCCGGTCAGATCATACCATGGCCGCTCCAAAGGGATTACGGGGATTTGCACCATGTCTTTGCGCGGGATCAAATGATTATAAAGCTTTAATTCAAGCGGATGAACAATATCCTCTGCATCATGTAAAATATAGCCGCAGAACTCAATATTTTGCTTGTTTTCAAAGGCGCGAATATCGTCATAAATCTGATTCAGGCAGTCCGCTTTGCATGTGGGCCCATTGGTTTGCAATATGGAAATATGAAGATTCTTATGGCGGCTTTGCAAAGCCTCAATTTTTGAAATACTATCCGGATCATTGGGATAACAGCCAACAAAGACATGGTAATTTTTATAATTATAGCTGGCGAATAAATTGGTCAGCATGGCTTGTATGACGGCGCTTTCCTGCCACGCCGGGATCATGATCGCGAAATATTGCTCTTTTTTTGATAAAATATCCTCGCTTTGAAACGCGCGGTATTTAGGGGTGATAAAGAGTTTTCGCCTGATTTTATAAATGATGTAATAGAGGTCGACAAAAAAATCATCGATATTGCTGATCAGGATGAACAGGGCCGTCAGAAAGAAACCTATTTTTAAAAAAAATAAATAGCTGGTGAATAAATCTAATATTTGTAATGTCCCCTGACCTTTAAATACCAGAAAAGAATTTATGGTATTTACCCGTATGTTAATTTTTGCTCTAGGCTACTACTTAAGAGCCATATAATCAATATTCAGTAATTCACTATGGATTTTTCAGCAATTAATGTAATATTATCCTATTTAAATATTTCAGCCATTAAGCGTCACTTGGGAATGCGATATTACGATGACACAGGATTTGCATAGGCAGAATTTGGAGAGTCACCTTCAAAAAAGAGGGTTAAATGACGACTGGAAAAAATGGGTTCGTACTAATGTCAAGGCGGGTTGTGATAAAAATGGCATGTTCAAAATCATGTTTGATGAGGGGTTTGACTATGACCTTATCAAAGACGCGCTAAGCTTTGAGCCGGTAATCCCTCTTGATCAAATAATTAATCCCTTAAAAAAGGATGGCCTCAGTCAAATTGAAGAAATTGAAACGACATCACCCATAACAGCGTTTATTCCAAACGCTGAGAGGGTTAATGTTGATGGAATAGAATTCTATATTCTTGAAGATTTTCTCAATGCTGAAGAATGTGAATATATTATATCCAAAACGATAGGTTGCCTGAGGCCGTCAACACTGACAGCGGATGATGAAGCTGATAAATATTTTCGAACAAGCAATACATGCGATCTTGGTTTGCTGGATGATGATATGGTTCAAGAAATAGATCGCCGTATATGTGCCATGATAGGTATCGACCCTGCCCATTCGGAAACGCTTCAGGGGCAACATTATGAAGTGGGACAGGAATTTAAAGCTCACACAGATTTTTTTGAGGAAAATGAACTCGAAGAATTTGGCGCAGAGAATGGCCAGCGCAGTTATACTTTTATGATATATCTAAATGATGTTGAAAAAGGCGGGGAAACGAGTTTTACGAATATTGGTCAAATAGTCTCTCCTAAACAGGGGCGGGCCGTCATATGGAATAGCCTGCATCCGGACGGCTCAGTGAATCATAATAGTCTGCACCATGCGACCCCGGTGGAAAAGGGTAGCAAAACGGTAATCACGAAATGGTTTCGTACAAAAAATGGGCTACCTGTTTTTTCTCGTGACGAGAATGAGAATGTCCCAAACTATACCCGTGTTGGATTTGAAAAAGACATTTTAACGAAACCTTTATACCAAAAAATATTGGATTTTTATCATCAGAATCTGGAAAAACAATTTGATGAAACCGCGGCTTATGATCTGGTAAGTAATGTTGAGAAAAAACCAAATGGCAGTAGTTTGGTGCAGTTGCCACATTCTTTGAATGATGAGATTCATGCATGCTTAAAGCCCAACCTGGAAGTTTGGAGCGGCATACAGTTGGAGCCAACGCAAGTCTATGGTATTCGCGTATATCATAATGGTGCCGTTTTAAAACCACATAGGGATCGGGTAAAAACTCATATCATCAGCGCTATTATTAATGTTGATCAGGATGTTAACCAGGACTGGCCCCTTATGATAGAAGATAACTATTGCCGCCGCCATAACGTTATCCTAAAGCCGGGAGAGGTTGTTTATTATGAGGGCGCAAGGCTTTCTCACGGTCGATTGGAACCTCTTGATGGCAAGAGATACGCAAATATATTTTGTCATTTCAAGCCGCTGAAACCATAAATATTATTGGGGTCGTTGCTTTCTTTTCTTATGACGGCGATAAGATACAAAGCCCCAGCCAAGCCCAAATAAAGCGAGCATAGGCGGTGAAGAAATATTGACAATGAATAACGTCATTTCATCAGCGGCGGTTAATAGAACGCCATTATTTGTTACGGTTGTTGTCCCATAGTTAAATGGGTCGCCAGTATATTCAATAATCAGCTCAATCAGATAATTTCCCAGCCCCGGAAAATCTGTCCCAATTGCGGGGAACAGCCCGGCGTTATTTGCAATCACATTATATAATTGTAAATCATCCCCTAAGGTGATTGTATCGCCGTTACCCAATTGAAGCTCCCAGCTAATATCGAAGAGCGTATCAAATGCGGGCGAGCCAAGTTCGGTTTCAATATCACACAGGGATATTGTCGAGATTGAGAACGGGTCAGGCGCACACCCATCCAGATTAAAGTCCATTCCAAGATAGATCGTTTGATCAGGCCCAGCATCGGCAAATAATTGAATTGGCGTTGGTCCCGGCGTAGGCCCCGGTGTTGGACCAGGTGTCGGTCCAGGCGTAGGCCCCGGCGTTGGTCCCGGTGTCGGTCCAGGCGTAGGCCCGGGCGTTGGCCCGGGTGTTGGTCCAGGCGTAGGCCCCGGCGTAGGCCCCGGTGTTGGACCAGGTGTCGGCCCCGGTGTTGGTCCCGGTGTTGGACCAGGTGTCGGTCCAGGCGTAGGCCCGGGTGTTGGTCCCGGTGTCGGTCCCGGCGTTGGTCCCGGTGTCGGTCCAGGCGTTGGTCCCGGTGTTGGACCAGGTGTTGGTCCCGGTGTCGGTCCAGGCGTAGGCCCCGGTGTTGGACCAGGTGTTGGTCCTGGCGTTGGCCCCGGCGTAGGCCCCGGCGTAGGCCCCGGTGTTGGACCAGGTGTCGGTCCCGGCGTTGGCCCGGGTGTTGGTCCCGGCGTAGGCCCCGGTGTTGGCCCGGGTGTCGGTCCCGGTGTTGGTCCCGGTGTCGGTCCAGGCGTTGGTCCCGGCGTAGGCCCCGGTGTTGGTCCCGGCGTTGGTCCCGGTGTTGGCCCCGGCGTTGGCCCCGGTGTTGGTCCTGGCGTAGGCCCTGGTGTTGGCCCCGGTGTTGGTAGAATTATTCTGCTCCCTGATCCTTCGAGTGCCGCGGCGTTGGGGCCTAGTGCGGAGCGGGTGTTTGGGGTGTTAAAAAATTGCTGCAGGGTTTGGGCGGTGAAGTCGTTATTAAAGGACCGTCCCGCGTCATCTGTGCCGCCCGGTGCCAAATTTTCCAGCATGGCGAAAAGATCTTGATTTAGTTTTTCTTCCATGCCGCTCGTGTTGACCGGAGATAATATAACACCAACAATATAGGTTCCCGAATTGCTGTCGGATTCAAATTTCATGTTAATGGGCTCACCGTCACTTTTAACAAGTGTGGTCAGAAGCCAGCCATCCACATCTGCGCGTTCATCAGTGCCAAGTTCAACGAGGACAGATTCCGGCATTAAAGGATTATTCTCATGGCCCGCCGTCCCTGTCAGGCTGACGCCGTTTGCAGAGAGCTTCGCCCATTGCGGCGCCCCTGTTTTTGCCGGATCAATGACGCGCAACTGATTGCCATTGACGCCAAATCTTGTCCCGAATGGATGCGGTAAGGCAATGCCGGAAGGAATGGGAGCGGTAAAGACATAGAGCCGATATTGACCTTTTTCAATATCCTGAATGCCAAATGAGGTAACATTTAAAATGCCGTCGGTCAGAAAATCATTTTCTTTTGATTCTTCCAATGCCAGAAGATTATGTCCTTTGATGCTGGCGCTCGAAGGTGTGATCCGGGAAAAACCACGGTGGGGAATTTTTCTGGCCGGGCCAAAATCCCACCCCATATCGCCAAAGCTTAATCCAAAATCCGAAACAGAAGAGTAGGGAAGGCTATAGGCAGAAGTCGCGGCCCGCGCGGCGGCCTCAATAACTCTTTCTGCCGCGCCTTGCAGGCTATGGCTATTGCTGACAAGGCCGCTCGCCCCAAGACCATTCAATATTTTTGAAGCCAGATCAGTAATTTTATGTGGCTGACCTGCGGAACTGTCAAAATATTTTTGCAGTATTTTTAAAGATTCCTCTGTGCCGTCTATGGCAGCATTGACAGCCTCTTCCAGTGTGATTTCCTCAAGTCTTTGCGGGACAATATAAGACGTAGAAGGCTGCTCTGCCGTGATATTATTCTTTGGGACGGAGGTTTTTTTATAACTGTGTTTTTTATAACTGGGGGCTTGCAGGGGATCGGAATAAATCGGGCCTTGCGGCACCAGAGCGGGGTTTTTTGAATTGATTCCTGCTCTATTATTTCTTAAGTCATTTTCTGGTCGTGCAACAATGAAAGGGGCTGTTTCAGCGTCACTGGAATCGGACAGGGCCGATTTCTCACTGCGGGTCAAAAGGTCAATTTGATCCTGCAATATCTGTTCAGTGGTTTCATTATCGATCAGGTCATTGTAGGCCCACGTACTTAACGCGAGCGTACTAACAACGGCCAATAACTTATACTTAAACTCCATTTACCCAATCCTGCACTAAATGTTTAGGCTTTTTCATGCTAACATTTTTTAATAAATAAATCATTTTAAGATATTTTTATCGGTAAGCTATTAAAATCTTGCTAAAAAACAGGGTTAACAGCTTATTAAGAGAGTCTGTTCATCATTATATACCGTAAACTTAAACGCCTGAGGCTGCGGGCAGCTTGCTGGTTTAGGGGCTTTTTCTACGTTCCTCATAATAAACCAAATATATTTCAGGGCAGGATAAAATGCAAAAAAGAGCCCGGGTCAGGGGCTCTTTTAATTCAGCAAGCTTGGAAAGCTTATGATTTTGGCTTGATGTCATTCTGTTCGAACAGCCCGGTCAATTCGCCGTTCGCGGCCATTTCACGGATGATATCACAGCCCCCGACAAATTCACCTTTGACATAAAGCTGGGGAATGGTCGGCCATTCACTATATTCTTTAATGCCGTCCCGCAGGGCAGGGTCCTGCAAAACATCAAAGGCTTCAAAATCCACCTTGAAATGGTTAAGGACTTCGACAACCGTTGCGGAAAAACCGCATTGGGGGAACATTGGGCTGCCCTTCATGTAAAGCACAACGTCGCTTTTCTGAATATCGTCTTCGATGCGGTTAAAAACTGGATTTGTCATTTTTTATTCCTGATTTGTTATGTTCAAATAAACTTATACGGGTACTGATGTCTGAAGGGCAAGCGCATGAAGGTCATCGCCCATTTTTCCCTTTAACGACTTATAGACCATTTGATGCTGCTGCACGCGGCTTTTGCCCTTAAAGGCCTCAGAGATAACGTGAGCCGCATAATGATCACCATTACCGCGCAAGTCCTGAATGGTCACAACGGCATCGGGAATTGCTTCCTTGATCATCTCTTCAATCATTGTTGCTTCCATCGCCATATCTTGGGTCTCCTCGTTAATCTATGCTCATATAGTCTGGCATCCAGCTTTGATGGGCGCCCGTTAATTCTGACACTGATATGGGGGCTGCGGCGGCTAAAGTCAATGATGTGCCTTTTGTTTTGCCGATGACCTGCGCTGTAACGCCGGCGGCGCGGGCATTACTTAGAACTTCGTCACGATACTGAGGGGATACAGAAAGAATATAACGGCCCTGATCTTCGCCAAAAGCATAGGCGTGAAGAGGCGTATCCCCATTGTCAATGGTGATGTCCATGCCGATTTCAGAGGCCATGACCATTTCCGCAAGGGCCACATATAATCCGCCGTCGGAAATATCATGACAGGCTGAAATTCTGTCATCATTGATTTGCGCTCGAACAAAATCGCCGTTTTTCTTTTCGAGGGCCAGATCAACAGGCGGCGGGCGGCCTTCTTCGCGGCCTTCCATGACGTCAAGATATAAGGATGCGCCAAGATGCCCCTTGGTGTCGCCAATCAGGATCAGGATTTCGCCTTCGGCCTTGGGCGCGATCGTGACCATTTTGGATGAGTCTTTAAAAAGACCAACGCCGCCAATGGCGGGGGTTGGATGAATGCCGGTGCCGTTGGTTTCATTGTACAGGGACACATTGCCGGATACCACCGGATAATCCAGTGCGATGCAGGCCTCTCTCATACCCTCGATACAACCCACAAACTGCCCCATGATTTCAGGACGTTCAGGGTTACCAAAATTAAGGCAGTCTGTGATCGCCAGCGGCGCGGCCCCCACAGCGGTCAAATTGCGCCATGTTTCGGCCACCGCCTGTTTGCCGCCTTCAAACGGATCAGCATAGCAATAGCGCGGCGTGCAATCCGTTGTAATGGCGACGGCTTTGTCTGTGCCATGAATGCGCACCACGGCGGCATCTCCGCCCGGTTTTTGAATGGTATCCGCCATAACCTGGGTATCATATTGTTGCCATATCCAGTTCCGGCTGCATAAATTCGGTGAGCCAATCATTTTAAGCAGGGCCTGTTTCATATCCTTTGGCGCGGCGACATCGGCGGCTTTTAATTCTGCTTTGGGGGCAGTTTTAACCCATGGCCGGTCATATTCCGGTGAATTATCCGCCAGCGGCTGGGTTGGGATATCGGCAACAACTTCGCCTTTAAATGTCAGGGTCAGATTGCCCGTATCCGTGATCACGCCAATGACCGCGAAATCCAGATCCCACCGGTCAAAAATTTCTTTGGCCTCTGCCTCGCGTCCGGGTTTCAGGACGATCAACATGCGTTCCTGACTTTCGGACAGCATCATTTCATAGGGGGTCATGCCTTCTTCGCGCTGGGGTACCATGTCAAGGTTAAAGGCAAAACCAACGCCGCCGCCTGAGGCCATCTCGACCGAGGATGACGTGAGGCCGGCTGCGCCCATATCCTGAATGGCCACAACCATATCGGTGGACATTAATTCAAGGCAGGCTTCGATCAGCAGTTTTTCGGTGAAGGGATCACCAACCTGAACCGTCGGGCGTTTTTCTTCGGTATCCTCGGTGAATTCAGTGGAGGCCATCGTGGCCCCGTGAATGCCGTCCCGTCCGGTTTTGGAACCCACATAGATCACGGGATTACCAATGCCAGCCGCCGCCGACAGAAAGATTTTATCCTGATCCGCAAGGCCGACATTCATGGCATTGACCAGAATATTGCCGTTATAGGACGGATGGAAATTTGTTTCCCCGCCCACTGTCGGCACGCCAACGCAATTGCCATAGCCGCCGATACCTTCGACCACACCGCCAAGCAGATGGCGGGTTTTAGGATGGTCTGGCATGCCAAAACGCAAAGCATTCATATTGGCAATAGGCCGCGCGCCCATGGTGAAGACATCCCGCAATATGCCGCCAACGCCGGTCGCCGCCCCTTGATAAGGTTCGATATAGGAGGGGTGATTGTGGCTTTCCATTTTAAAAATGATTGCCTGATTGTCACCAATGTCAATAACGCCGGCATTTTCACCCGGCCCGTGGATCACCCAGGGGGCTTTGGTGGGCAGGGTTTTAAGATGCAGCTTTGATGATTTATAGGAACAATGTTCGCTCCACATGACAGAGAAAATGCCAAGTTCCGTTAAAGTCGGCGTGCGGCCCAGTATTTTTAAGCATAAGGCATATTCATCATCGCTCAGGCCATGTTCCTTGACCAATGCGGGGGTGATGGTTACGTTATTATTCCATTTTATGTCTGCTGTTGTCTTTGGGGTCATCTCTGGGGTCATAGGGGGGGCCTTAATTAATGGCGTTGATCATACTTTGAAAGAATCCAAGGCCATCTGTGCCGCCCTGCGCATCATCTATCAATCTTTCGGGGTGAGGCATCATGCCAAGGATATTCTTGCGCCGATTGATAATGCCCGCGATATTATTGCGTGATCCATTGGGGTTTGAG